>Ga0315274_10016163_pt1 | contig 10550 bp, 7 predicted proteins | sample YL17G02_20_MG_FD_203700 | JGI IMG/M metagenome (GOLD analysis project Ga0315274, IMG submission 203700) | Sediment microbial communities from Yellowstone Lake, YNP, Wyoming, USA - YL17G02_20 | ecosystem: Environmental > Aquatic > Freshwater > Lake > Sediment | place: USA: Wyoming | collected...
CATTTTCGAGATCGACACTCCTGCTATCATTGCGGCCCTTTCGATGGATGCCTCTGATTTTCTATATTTCTCTATTGCAAGCATTATCCTTCCGAGGTCGACAAGTTCTCTTACTGTTTTTGAAACGTCCTCTTTTTCTTCCTTTGCAAAAGAAGAAAGAAATTTAAAGTCGTTGTCATTCATGCGTATACTTAGTGTTTTAGTAGCCATCTTAAACACCCCCTTTTATCTGTTTTATTGCATCTTCAATTATTGCCATGCTATACCTGCCGACAGATTGAAGCTTTTGCAATTTGATGAGGGCTTCATCCGTGTCAATAAGGTTTTTTTCAAATGCCCTTATTAAAATAGCAACTGCTGTAACAAAATCTAACTTTAAAATCTTACATGCCCTTATGGCATTTCTGTCATCTGTTGCAACCATGAGGGCTCCTTCTTGAATAGCAAGTATTAATGTTTCCGCCTCACCTGCATCTATATTAAAATCCATCATCAGTTTCTTTATCTGCCCGCTATTTTTTACCTTTAAAATTTTAATTCTTTTATCTTCAATTAATTTAACTATCAAAGGCGTCTCTTCCCTTCCTTCTGTACATATCTCCAAGCTGACTGTTTCAGAGATTAAAATCCTGCCACGATAATTTGAAATAAACAATTCCAGAATATCTATTTTGCTAAGGAGAATAATGGTTGATGCATCAAAAACTATCACGTTTTGATTGTATGACATTTGAAGGACAAATGTCAACTATCGCTGGTGAGGTTGACTGGGAAGAAAAAAGGGGAGTGTGATTCTCTCCTGCTGACATTTTCACACGGCAGTTACAGTAACATTTTCATTTGGCTGTCACAAAATGTTACCACAAAATGTTACCGTTTCCTTGACATTCCACCGTCCGGGAAGATAGTATATGCTGACCTTGCGCCAGAATATCTGCGCAGTCGTTCCATAGGCAAACAGAAAAGAAATTCATATCCGGAGATGCTGCTCTTGAAGAGGAGAAATATATGAATCCATTCCTTCTGCTGGAAGACGGGACACGTTTTGACGGAATCTCTCTCGGTATAAAAGAGGAGAGGTATGGGCCGGTGATCATGAATACGGGTGTGGTAGGGTATCAGGAGATCATCACTGATCCAGCCAATGCCGGTAAGATAGTCGTGCTCACCTACCCGCTCATAGGAAACTACGGAATAAACAGGGCATTCAACGAGTCTGCCCGGGCATGGATTTCCGGACTGATTATCAAGGGAAGCAGCCATATCTACTCCAACTGGCAGGCAAAGGGGAGTTTTGAAGATTTCCTTGTGCAGGAGAAGGTGGTTGCCTTGAGCGAGGTGGATACCCGGACGCTGGCGGTAAGGATCAGAGACCATGGGGAGATGTGGGGTGCCCTCTCACAGGGGAAAACGAGTGAGAAGGAAGTCCTGAAAAAGATCGGAGCGGCAAAATCGGAGAAGCGGTCATACGCGAAAGAAATCTCCGTAAAACAGCTAACCACCATTGCATCTCCGTCCTCCTCCCATCCTCTTAAAATTGCGCTCATTGATCTGGGAACAACGCAAAGCCTCCTCCAGCAGCTCGCCCTGATGAATTGTGCAGTAACCCTTTTCCCCTTCAATTCACCTCCTGACCAGGTCATGGCAATGAAGCCGGATGGAATAGTTATATCAGGGGGGCCGGAGGATGACCCTGCCGTTGAACAGGCAAGCAAAACGCTAAAAGAACTGCTCGGCAAAGTCCCTCTCTTCGGAACGTCTGCCGGTCATGAAGCGATTGCCCTGGCGCTCGGGGGAAAGCTGAAGAGGCTTCCTGTCGGACACCACGGGGTCAACTATCCGGTGATGAAGCCCGGTTCGCTCAAAGGTGACATTACCGTCCAGAATCACAGCTTCGTTGTGGATGAAGACTCCGTAAAGGGGGTAAAAGACCTGAAGATTGAAGAGAGAAACCTGAACGATCATACCATTGAAAAGATGCGGAGCGACACCCGGAAATTCATTTCTATCCAGTATTATCCAGCAAGCCCGGGCTGTAACGAGGTTCATCCGGTCTTGAAAGAATTTTTAACCCTTCTTCAGTAAATCAAGGAGAATCATTCATGCCCAAGCGGAAAGATATCCATAAGGTGTTGATTATCGGATCAGGGCCTATTGTCATCGGACAGGCCTGCGAATTTGATTATTCGGGATCTCAAGCCTGCAAGGCCCTGCACGAAGAAGGATACTTCACCATCCTCGTCAACAGCAACCCCGCTACCATCATGACAGATCCGGGGATGGCGGATGTGACCTACATAGAACCGCTCACCGTTGAGACGGTGACAAAGATCATTGAAAAGGAGAGGCCTGATGCGCTGCTCCCCACGCTCGGCGGTCAGACAGGCTTGAACCTCGCCTTTTTCCTGATGAAAGAAGGGGTGCTTGAGAAATACGGGGTGGAATCAATTGGCGCCAATGTGGAGGCCATTGCCCGCGCAGAAGACCGGGATCTCTTCAAGAAAGCCATGCAGGAGATAGGAATAGATATGCCTCAGAGCGGGATTGCCACCACGGTTGAAGAGGGGATGGAGATTGGCATCAAGATAGGATTCCCCCTTATCTTACGCCCAGCCTACTGCCTGGGGGGAAGCGGCGGCGCAACGGTTTATAACAGGGTGGAGCTCGAACAGGCTCTGGCAAAAGGACTGGAAATCAGCCCGATCAAGCAGGTACTGGTTGAGCAGTCTGTGCTCGGCTGGAAGGAGATTGAGTACGAGGTGATGAGGGACTGCGAGGACAACGTGATCATGATCACCTCCATGGAGAATGTTGATCCCATGGGGGTACACACCGGTGACAGTATCGTGGTAGCCCCTTCCCAGACTCTCACCGCCCCCGAATATGCAGATTTCGTAAACCTCTCCAAGCGGATTATCAGAAAGGTCGGGATTACCGGAGGGGGTGCAAATATTCAGTTTGGCCAGAATCCGGAAAACGGCCATATCGTGATCATCGAGGTAAATCCCCGCCTCTCCCGGAGTTCTGCCCTTGCCTCAAAAGCCACCGGTTTCCCCATTGCCCGGGTGGCAGCCAAACTGGCAGTAGGGTTCACCCTCCCTGAGGTGATGAACCAGATCACCGGCAAAACCACCTCCTTCTTTGAGCCAACGGTTGACTACTGCGTGTTCAAGATCTGCCGTTTCACCTTCGAGAAATTCCCTGCAGCAGAGAGGGTCCTTAATACCTCTATGAAGGCAGTGGGAGAGGCTATGGCCATCGGGCGTAACTTCAAAGAGGCCCTCCAGAAGGGGATACGTTCCACCGAGACCTCCCGCTATGGGTTCGGTGCAGACGGGAAAGACGTGATCACCGATGAAAAACTCCTGAAACCAAGTGCAACACTCCTGGATAAAATCAAGGAAAAGATCAGGATACCGAATGATGAAAGGTTCTTTTATATCCGCTATGCACTGAAGGCTGGCTTGAGCATTGATGAGATTTTCGAGCTCTCGAAGATTGACCGCTGGTTTGTCAACAACATGAAACAGCTGGTGGAGAGAGAAGAGGAGATCAGGCAGCATCGGTCTTCGGGCAAGGGAAAAACAGTGAAGCTTCCCCCGGCACTCCTGCTCAAGGCAAAGAAAGACGGGTTCAGTGACAGGCAGCTTGCCTTTCTCCTGAATACCACTGAGGAGAAGATCAGGGACTACCGTTTAAGGCAGGGCGTGAAAGCAGTCTATAAGCTGGTTGATACCTGCGGGGGTGAATTTACTGCTGAGCAGCCTTACTACTATTCAACCTATGAGACGAAGAATGAGAGCATCCCGACGAACAATGAGAAGGTGGTGATCCTGGGAGGAGGGCCGAACCGGATAGGACAAGGGATCGAATTCGATTACTGCTGCTGTCACGCCTCCTATGCCCTCAAGGAAGAGGGTATGGAAAGCATTATGATCAACTGCAACCCCGAGACGGTCTCAACGGACTATGATACGTCAGACAAACTCTATTTTGAGCCACTTACTATAGAGGATGTATTAAATATTGTAGATCTGGAAAAGCCCATCGGGGTGATTGTTCAGTTCGGCGGCCAGACGCCGCTCAATATTTCTGCCTCCCTGGACAAGGCTGGCGTACATATTCTGGGGACTTCGCCGGATTCAATTGACCAGGCTGAGGACCGGAAGAGATTTCAGGTGCTGCTCAAGAAACTGAACCTCACCCAGCCTGCCAACGGCACTGCAACTTCCTTTGAAGAGGCACGAAAGGTGGCATGGGATATTGGCTATCCTGTGGTGGTACGCCCTTCCTATGTCCTGGGCGGCAGGGCAATGGAGATCGTCTATGATGACTCTGAGCTGAAGAACTTCATGAAAAAGGCCGTGGAGGCTTCTCCTGAGCGTCCTATCCTCATCGACAAATTTCTCGAAGATGCCATCGAGGTGGATGTGGATGCAATCAGCGATGGTAAACAGTGTGTAATCGGCGGGATCATGGAGCATATCGAAGAAGCGGGCATCCACTCCGGTGACAGCGCAATGGTTCTCCCACCCCACACCCTGAGCGAAGAGATTATCAGGGTGATCAAGGAAAATACCTATGCCCTTGCTCAGGAACTCCAGGTGAAGGGACTCTTGAATATCCAGTATGCGGTAAGGAACAACATTGTCTATGTCCTTGAGGTAAACCCGAGGGCCAGCCGCACCGTCCCTTTAGTCAGCAAAGCAACAGGGATACCTTTGGCAAAACTGGCTACCAAGATCATGCTGGGTAAAACCCTCAGGGAGTTAGGATTTACGAAAGAGGTTAAAATCTCCCATGTGGTAGTCAAGGAATCGGTTTTCCCCTTTGTGAGGTTCCCGGGCGTTGACGTCATCCTCGGTCCTGAGATGAAGTCAACCGGGGAGGTAATGGGGATTGACAAGAGCTTTGGCCTTGCCTATGCCAAGTCTCAGATTGCCGCCGGCCAGAAACTGCCTCAGAAAGGCAGAGTGTTCATGAGTGTTAAAAATCAGGATAAGCGGGACATCGTCTTCATCGCCAAGAAACTGGCTGACCTGGGGTTTAAACTCCTGGCAACCTCCGGGACAGGCCGGGTCCTTGTGCAGAACGACCTGGAAGTTGAAATTGTTCCAAAGGTATATGAGGGCGTCCGGCCCAACATTATCGACCGGATCAAGAGCAGCCAGATTGATCTCCTCATTAACACACCTGCAGGGAAGGCAAACAGGGAGGATGAAGCCCAGATCCGGTCCTGCGCAGTCCTCTATGGTGTCCCTCTGGTCACCACTATTGCAGGTGCACAGGCAACGGTTAACGGGATCGAAGCCTTGAGGAAAAAGGAGATGAGTATCCGCTCTCTTCAGGACTACCACCGGGAAACTGCAGCCCTTAACAAGTGATAATGAGCCATCGCGCATCTTCCCGTTTACCCGGATGGCAAGGGAGAATGTAATGACCTTAAAAGCCGAATTTGTCTCGTTCGTCCGCGAAACTTTAGGTATACCTCTCGTGGGAGTAGCTCCACCCGATGATCTTTTGCCTGACGATAGGGAGAAGGATTGCCTTTGTGCTGAAGACGTTTTCTGAGGGAACGCCGCTCGCCGCAGGCGCCGACTCAGTACTCCAGCCAGGAGATTTTCTTCCCGGAGCACAATCCGTCATCGTAACAGGTACGCCTGGCTACCTGGGGAAGGTGAGGAGCTTTGAGGAATGCAGGGAAGATCTCCTTGGCAAGGCTGAGCCATCACACGTTAATATGAAATTACTCCACCACACAGCAGAGCAGAATGCGAAGATTTGCGAATTTTTTAATGAGAAGGGATTCCAGTGCACCCCTGTTGTGGGCATCCAATTTCCGATCAAACTCATAGCATCGAAGTGCGGGGTTGGATTCTATGGGAAGAACAGTATTATTCAGCATCCTGAGTATGGTTCGTGGATCGGACTTTCAGCTTTCATCACCGATGCCGAACTCTCAGCGGATGATCCCCTTACTGAGGATTGCGGAAAGTGCGAACTGTGTCTCAAGGCCTGTCCTACCGGTGCCCTCTTTGCACCCTACAGATGTGATGTCACCGGATGCTTTGATTTCCAGTTGGGACATAATAAAAGGAACATCCCCATCGCAATCCGAGAAAAAAGCGGTAATCTCCTCGGTGAGGGTTGCACTGTTTGTAGGGATGTCTGTCCGAAAAACCAGAAACTGAAACCGATAACCGGATTTAACTCCCCCGAGAACTTACTCTATCCTTCCCTGCTGAAGATCCTTGATATCACTGATGATGAATGGGAAAACGGTTTTGCCATGACGCTCATGGGATTTTTTCTGCTGGATAAACGGTACTTGAAGCGGAATGCCGCTATAGGGCTTGGAAATTTTAAGGACGAGAGGGCTCTCGAAGCTTTAGGGCATCTGCTGGAGACAGGTGAAGATGAGGTGAGAGAATATGCAGCCTGGGCTATTGGTAATATCGGAGGGATGGAAGCTACCCGTATTTTGGAATCTTCACTCGTCAGAGAAAAGGATGGTTTGATAAAGCAAGAGATCGAATCAGCACTTGCAGTTGCGAGGTGCCCCCAGAGATAACCGGTGATGTAAAGAAAGTCTCAAGGCAAGGCTTCAATACACTCGATATCCTGAATGACAGATCCCCCGAAGAAGTTCACCTATGAAAACGGATTGCGTTTTGAGGTAACACCAGAGGGACTCTTCTACTCTCCTGAAAATACTCACCAGGAAAAAAAATACCCCTGCCCTGACTGTAGATTCTGCCAGTGGTGTTCAGATACACGATGCACCCTTTGTCTCAAACAAAGCAGGTGCTGTCAGATTGCCGATAAAAAATCCTGAGTTAATCCTGATATTTCTGAAGAGACTTTTTCTTGACAATAATACTTTTGGGTATAAGCAGATAGGAATTTATTTCTTCAGTCTGCAGATACGCGATTCCTGCCGCCGGATTTGCTCTGGCACATAAGGGTATCAACCCTCTTCAGCAGGTCAGCTGTTGTATCATCAGCGCGGGCAAGTGTCGTACCGAGGGAAATAGTTACCTGAACGATATCCTTTCCCACAGAGAAGCTGGACTGTTCGACCAAGACACGAAATCTGTTTGCAATTGACTTGAGGTAGTCTTTACGGGCATTCATGATAATAGCAAGAAACTCTTCCTCTCCCCACCGGCCTATCACGTCAAATGACCGTAAGTTTTTTGCCAATGTTTGTGCCACCATCTTCAGTGTTTTGTCCCCAATCTCTCGCCCATAGAGGTCATTGACGTTCTTGAAGTGGTCTATGTCTATCAGTACAATACCGAATGGCCAGCCGTATCTCCACATCTCATCAAACCGGGCACGAAGGTTTATCTCTGTAAACCTCCTGTTTGCCAGCTCGGTGAGAGGGTCAAGGTATGCTATCTTCTCGAGATCTCGTATTCTCTGGAGCGCTGCAATATGTGACGAGTTATCGCTGAATATCTCAACGGCACCGATAATATTCGCCTCTCCATCCTGAATCGGAGTAACATTTACCAATATCGGTATCCGGTGCCCATCTTTGTGGTGGAGATAAACCTCTGCTCTCTGGGGGATGCCGTCGGCAATCGTTTTTACAAGAGGACAGGATTCCTTACAGAGCATGTTCCCCTGATCGTCAAAATGCATTAAGAAATTGTCAGCACACCGGGTCCCTACCACTTCGGAACTGGAGAAGCCTGAAATCTGCTCGGCTCCCTGATTCCAGTACGTGATTCTTCTCTCTGTATCAACGAAATATACTCCGTCGTACAGGTTGTCTAAGAGATTCTTGTATAAATCAAACTCCATTTTCATCCACCTTGTGATTAATCATAACCTCTTAAATGTAAAAAAGAAAACAATTTATTCTTTCATGGATTATTATATTTACCATATTAATAACTCCGGTAAGGAAGAGGTGTGCAGATGTTGTGCTTTTGCGCCGTATCGTGAAAGAAAAAGGCAGAAGCCAACCGGCCTCTGCCTTTCCATGTCATAATGGTTATGATGTATTCTTCTATCTCTCTATCCCATAGATCATTCTTGGTGTAGCGTTTACCGGTCCGTGGAAGGTGCTGACACCGTAAATATCAAAGTCCTCCAGTTTGTAATAATAAATCTTTCTGTTTTGTACCGTGTCATCAATGAACTCATACAGCATTCCCTCGGTTGGGGAGCCTTCTGCGATAATCATGTCGTCATTGAGTAGTGTGTATTCTCCATTCTTTTGTTCTGAACGGTAGATATTGAATCCCACATTATCAATCTCAGAGGACGTTTCCCAGAAGAGAAAGACACTGCCATCGGCCGGTTCCGCGATGAAGGATGAGAGTGTAATAATCATTGGCTGAGGCGTTTGGCCAAAATCCCCAGCTATTGCCGTTTGTGCCAGCAGGACTGCTGCCCCCACTATAAGCATTATTTTCAGAAATCTCTTCATGGTAACAACCTCCTTAATTAATCATGGAGTCTTATACTATTTATCGTTTCTATCTGAGTTAAATTGAGTTAAATTTTCTGTTAACCGATGATAAAGTGCGGGAGAAGTTCCAGAAGTAAGAAATAAGTAGTAAGCAAAAAAAGAAAAGGCAGGGTTTAGAATTGACCCTGCCTTTTTTACATCTCAATAGAGAAAAACCTTTTTATTTCTTCGTCCAGGTTAATTTATCTCCCGTGAAATCCGGCGTGAAGGTTCTCATGATGATCTTCTCCGGCTCGATCCTGATAAAGTTCATGCCTGAGATGGCCTTATCGAGGGTTTTTTCTACCTGGGCATCCAGGTCCTTTGCCGGAACGCCTGCCTTTTTCAGGTTCCCTTTCACCAGGAATTTCGCCACATCGTAGAACCCCCACTTCTGCATCTTCTCTTCAAAGAGCTTTAGGCTGTTCTTCCGGTTGATGAGAGTCGCCTTTCCCCAGATCTGAAGAGCCTTCTGGGTTTTACTGTGATCCAGCGGTTGCTCGTAGATTCCTGCAGAGACCTTGGGATTGGCGCGGATGTTCGCTATCTTTCCGCCAGGTTCCCCTAAGATGTAGATGGTCAAGCCCTCATTGAAGAAGTCGAGAGTAGTAGCCCTGGGCTGGTTATTCCTGCAGGTGGCTAATACCAGGGAACTTCCATGTGCAAGACCGCAGCCTTTTCCAGGGGTTCCTTTGTGGGTGCTCATCTTATTCAGAAAATCTAAGATTTCTTTTTCAATCTCTGCCTTGCTCTTTTCCATGGCTTTCCTCATTATCAAAGCTCCTTTATTTGAAAGAGTCTTTCACCTCTTTCAGACCTGCCTCCAGACCATCCAGCTTTACAGCAGGATGAATTTCGCCCACCCCTTCCTGCATGGCAAGAATCTCAGAGAGGTACTTTGAGCAAATCTCTGAAAGTTTCTCTGCTGAGAAATCCTCCCAGTTCATGGTGAGTTTAATCAGTGCGGCAAGTTTTTCTTCTGTCATCTCAGGCGCAGTTAGGATGAAGATAGGACAGATGCCGAGGATATAGGCCATCGCCTGCCTCTTTGCCCAGAAAGTTGCCTTTGCCTGGGCAGAGTCTCCTGTGGAAAAGTCTTTGGGACTTCCCACTACAACCTGAGGCGGTACGGCATTACTGAATATGCCGAGTGCCTGAACCAGAGCAGTATTCAGGGAAGGAGTAATTGGCCAGGGAGAAACGCCATTGAAATGAGGAAGACCGGCCTCCTTCAGGCTCGTTTGTGCTTTTGTCAATTTCTCCAGTTCTTCCTTTGCCCCGGCTACATCCTTCTTTCCCGCCTTTTCCACCATCATGGCTGAAGCGGTTGGCTCCAGGCCAAAGCGGAAACACTGCTCTAAAGCCTGAGGAGCATCTTTGCCTAAGAAACCAAAGGCAGCTAAGCCGGAGAGGTCAGTAATCAGGCAGCCTGGTTCCTTCACGTCTGTTGACTTCATCTCTTTTGCAGACTCGCGATATTTGAGAAAGGTAAGGCAAGGGTAGGGACAGTTAAAGCAGGCATTATCCCGGTGGGTCATCTCCTGGATTATTGAGAGAACTCCTTCACTGATTTTCAGGGATTTTCCAATCTCTCCTGCTCCCTGTTTCCCTTTGATGGCTCCATTAGCTATCTCTCTGGCCAGGGTACTACATTCATCAAAGAACCCGTCAGCCACCTCGAAGGCACTTAAGCCCCTCAGGGCAACGGCCTTGAGCTTCTTTTCACCCAGCACTTTTCCAAAACCGAACTTGTCCTTGCTTCCCCAGTAGTTCTCACTCACCTGGGCAAAGGGGGAGCCGTTCTCTCCAGCCGGGCCGATAACAATTGCCTCAACCATGTCATCACCATAGTTGTGGCGCAAGGCATCAACCGTATCCCAGACATCCTTTCCCCACTCGTCTGAGTTCTCAATATCCGCCAGCCCATCGTGGATCCAGAGCTTGACCGGCTTCGCTGATTTTCCCAGGATCACGACAAAGTCAAAACCGGTGAGCTTGAGCTCAATACCGGTCTGCCAGGTAAGCGGCGCATTTGCTACTTTCCCGGTTATCGGGCTCTTGCCGGTAATGACTGCGGCACAGGAACTGG
>Ga0315274_10016166_pt1 | contig 10547 bp, 10 predicted proteins | sample YL17G02_20_MG_FD_203700 | JGI IMG/M metagenome (GOLD analysis project Ga0315274, IMG submission 203700) | Sediment microbial communities from Yellowstone Lake, YNP, Wyoming, USA - YL17G02_20 | ecosystem: Environmental > Aquatic > Freshwater > Lake > Sediment | place: USA: Wyoming | collected...
AACACACAGATTCAATCCGAGATGTTCCTGCGAGAAGTGAAGGCGCTGCTCGCATCCGAGAACGTCGTCCGCATTTTCGGTAAATTCGAGAGTGCTGAGAAGTGGGATGCGCGCGAGATCCTTGTTGCTCCCAGGACGACGACGGCGCGGGAATCGACCGTCACATGCGTTGGCGTGGGCGGGCCCGTGGCGTCCCGCCATTACGACCTCATCATCGGTGACGATATCGTTGACGAAGAGAACGCACGCACGGAATCCCAACGGGAAAAGACCAAGACGTGGTTCTACAAAGTCCTCATGCCTTGTGTGGTAGACGAGTCCTCAAGGACGTACTTCCACGGCACACGCTACCACCCGCTTGACCTCTACGGGTATCTCATCGAGAACGAGTACCACGACCACCACCAGGTCATACCGGCGATTGCTGCGGACGGCACAACGCCCTGGCCCGAGAAGTTTTCCCTCGAATGGTTGGAAGAGAAGCGCCGCCAGTCTGGCACGACGATCTTCAACAGCCAGTACCAGAACGACACGACGCTGATGAAGGGCGACATCTTCCGCGCCGACTGGTTTCGCTACTACACAACGTGCCCTACGAAGGCACCTGACGGGTCGTGGATGCAATACTTCATCGGCTGTGACCCTGCTGCAACCAAACGTGACGCCTTGACCTCCGAGGACAAGCCCAAGACAGACTACTGGACGATAGTTGTGGGGTGCATGGCGCGAGGACAGAGCGGCGCACCGCTAGAAGTCTACGCCGTCGAAGCCTGGCGGGATCGTTGCACGAAGGACGCCTACCTCAAGAAGCTCGTTGAGTTCTACGAGAAGTACAAGCCGCTTGGCGTGGGCATCGAAGCCGTTGCCGCACAGGAGTATCTCGTACAGGACGCCGAACGCCTGATGCCCGTGCGCCGCATCGATCGCACGACAGACAAGGTAGCAAGGGCCTATTGGCTTCAGCCGCTATTCGAGAACCGTCAAATACTCTTCCCCGACAAGTCCATACGCAAAGACGACACCTGGCAAGCCCTTGAGGATGAGCTTCTCCTGTTCCCGCAGGGGGAGCACGACGACCTTTTTGACGGGTTGCAGACGATGGTGGACGTGGCCTTGGCGTACCGATTTGTGGGTGGTAAGGGCATGTGCGCCTCATCGCAGGAGGCGGGAGAATACGCTAATGCAGCTTAACATCCGAAACGCCTACCGCGCTCTACGCGGCGACCATGCACGAAAAGACGACGCTGGCTCGGCTGCCCCCACGGGCAAGGTACCTCTCGCCGAAGCCGCTGTTGCCGAGTCCTCGTGGAACCTCATGGGCTACGGGCAGAACCCCGACGCCCTGTTTGCGAAAAAGGGCATCGGCATTGTCGACGAGATGCGTAACGACGACTCGCTTTCCGCCTTCATGGAAGTCAAGAAAGCCGCTGTCTTGGGTAGCCCGTGGAAGATCGTACCCGCATCCGACGAAGAGAAAGACCAGAAGATCGCCGCCGACATCGAGGACACCCTTGGAAGGCTCAACGGCTCGTTTCGGGAGAAGCTACGAGACATCCTTACCGCCTTGGAATACGGCTACTCGATTTCCAACAGGCCATTCCAGCTCAAGGACTCGGGCGAGTTCAAGGGCAAGTACGGCCTGCTGGACATCAAGACGAAAGAGCCTCACGGGTTCAGGTTCGAGGTAGACGAGTTTCGTAACGTCACCGCGCTTCTACAGGCGACACCTGGCGGGAGAGAGGAGCGGCTAGACCCCGAGGAGTTCATCGTCTACTCGTACCGGAAAGAGTTCTGCAACCCCTACGGGCGGTCGGACTACGGGCGATGCTTCCGCGCGTGGACGATGAAGCAGCACGTCTACAAGTTTTGGGGCATCTACCTGGAACGCTGCGGCGGCGGGTTTATCGACATCGCCTACGACCCCCTTCGACCGGACGCCGAGGCACACGCCGTCGCCAAGAAGTTCGTTACCGACATCCAATCGAGGACAGGCTTTCTCCATCCCAAGGACTACGTTGTCACTTCCGTTGAAACCTCGGGGCGTGGACACGAGATTTTCAAGGAAACCATCCAAGAGCAGAACATCTACATGGGCCGCGCGGTATTCGTACCCGAGCTGGTGATGAACACGTCATCGTCGGGCGGTGGTGCCTACGCGCTTGGGACTCAGCAGGCGTCAAACTTCTTGTGGTTCGTTGACGACGTGCGAAGCGACTTGGAAGAGACGGTTGTAGACGAACAGATCATCAAGCCGCTTGTGGACCTGAACTACGGGCAGGTGGACGCCTATCCGACGTTCAAGTTTGAGCCGCTTTCAGACGAAGCCAAGTACGCCTACATCGGGCAGATCATCGCCGCGGTTGAAAAGGGTGTCGTGACGCCGGACCTCGAAATCGAGAACCGCGTGCGCGAGTTGCTTGAGCTGGAAGAGAAAGAGTTTGAAGAGCCGAAGCCCGAGCCGCCTCCCGTCGTGGTGGTAGCGCCGGGGCAAGTGCCGGGAGAGCCGCCGCCTATCACGTCAGACGACGACACCGCCGACACCAAAGACAAGGCCGCTAAGGCCGAACACGCTGCGCCTGGAAATGTGAAGCGCGAGCTTACAGCCTACGAGCAGAAGATCAATTTCGCCCGCATCCTCGAGACAGAGGACGGCCTTGAGAAGCAGATCACAGACATCTTGGCTGAACTGTTCCTGGTGGCTAGGGACGACCTCATCGAACAAGTCAAGCGCCGCCGCATCGTTGCCGACGAGAAAGAGAACGAGGTCGATGGCCTCAAGATCGCTCGCCGTTCCGACATGGAAAAGGCGACGGCGCGATTCATGTTGTCAGCGTTCTACTACGGTGCGCTTGAGGCGCAGCAGGAAATACAGCGCGGCAAGATGAACGCCTACGCCATGCCCGAGTGCTTCGAGATCCCCTTGCGTGACATCCCCCTGAACGACGTGGAGCAGGCGTTCGTGGACAAGGGGCTTACCCTCACGCCTGCAATCAGACAGGCCGCAAAAGAGATCAAGCGCCGGGCGTTCTTTGTCACCGGGATCGAGACGGAGAAAGTCCTATCCCGCGCCAAGATTCTTGTGATGAACGGCCTCTCGCGCGTGGACGTGACGTGGACGGAGAACGAGCTAAAGAAGCTGTTCGACGGCTACATCGCACAGGGACTTATCACCGACAAGACACTCGGGGAAATGTGGCGTATCGGCACCATCGTTCGCATGCAGTTCAATACCGCCTTCAACGACGGGAGACATCGGAAGTTTGATGACCCAGACGTGGCGGACTTTGTTGTGGCCTACGACTGGTCGGCGGTCATGGACGACGCCACAACGGAGTATTGCAGAGCGATGGACGCGGGCGGGCCGTATCGCAAAGAGGAAATAACGATGGAGGGTTGGCCTCCCGCACATTTCAACTGCCGCTCGATTGTCGTGCCGATCACACAGGGCGAGGCGTTTGAGCTACACGCGCTGCCGCCGTCGCGGGGGCCGCGTGCGGAGGGATTCGTTTTAGAGGCACCCGCGATCGAGTGCCGACATGCTGGCGAGGCTCAATAGGCAGAGCATCCGGCCTGTAACCGGACGGTTGGGGGTTCGATTCCCTCCGCCAGCTCCAGAGAGAAACAGGAGACACCATGCCGTACCCCAAGGGATTTGAACTTACCGAAGGCGAGAAGAAACGGCTCGCAGAAGCTATCGAGCGCGAGATGAAGTCCGACGCCACGGAGCCCGTGAAGTTTGAACTCGAAACACGCGATTTGGCTGACGTGCCCATCTTCGCCGCTGGAACGTGGACAAGCTCGGGCGGGAACAAGCGCACATGGACTGAGGACGACTTGGACGAGATTGCCGTGAACGCTGCGAAGCTCACCGGCACGCTTACCCCCTTTCTCCGTGTAGACCACACGGACGAGAAAACGCACAAGCGGATTACAGGCCGCTTCAAGATTGGCGACCTGACAAACATTCGCCGCATGGGGAGCCAGCTTGTTGCCGACATCGTTCGCATCCCCAAGAAAGCCTACGAGCTGATGAAGGCGGGCGTGTTCGGTAGACCGTCGGCGGAGATCGTCCCCGAGTTCAAGGACGAAAGCACGGGCAAGACGTTCGGCAAGGTCTTGTGGGGCGCCGCGCTCTTGTCGGGCAAGCATCCTGCGGTCACAACGCTTGACGACGTATACAACCTCTTTGGCATGTCTGATACAGCGATGCCCGCCGGCTACGAATTTACAGCGGCCAACGCCGCAGAGCTTTTTGAGCTGGTTGAAGTACCCAAAGACGAAGTGAAGGAAGGAGGTGTTGAAGTGACACCAGAGGAAATCCAAAAGCAGATCGACGAGGCCGTTGCAAAAGCGAGAGCCGAGCAGAAAGCCGAAACCGATGGTGAGAAGAAAACCCTGACAGACAAGCTCGCCGCCTTCGAACAGAAGCAGGCCGTCGAGGCCGCCGCCAAGTTCGAGCGCAACTATATGGAGCTCGTTGACAAGGGGAAGAAAGACGGGAGGATCCTGCCCGCATCCGAAGCGGGGCTCAAGAAGATGGTGGACGCCTGGAAATCGACGACGCCGGACACCGCGATTGCGGAGTTCGCCGCATACGTCGAAGGGCTCCCCATCATCGTCGTGACCCACGAGGCGGGCACGCAGGGCGATCCCAAGGACAAGGTGAAGGGTGGTGAGGTGAAGGTGGCAATTCCGAGAGACGTACAGGAATACATGAAGCGCGAAGGAATCGAGATGGATTCCGAGACCGCCGAACTCGACGCGAAGGTGCGCGAGGTTCAGTCGAAGCATCGGCTCACATACGAGCAGGCGCTTACCGAAGTGACTGGCGCAGGCACGGCGAGCGAACCGTCCCCGCGTGACGGCGTATCCCCGAAAGTTCAAGAGTAGGCCCATTCAAACGGGCGAAGAGGAAGTGTTGAGGAGGTGAGTTTGAATGGCAGTTAAGAATCAGGCGGCTTTCACGGACCACATTGAATCGTGGATCGCGGAGGCGGCCATCGAGAAATACGACGCCGTGATGTTGGGGACGGTCGAAGGGCAGGTCTTGAAAACATCAGCGATTACTGACATCTGCATTGGCTTTGCGCTAAACGCGGCGGCCATAGGGATGTCGGTTGACATCCAGCGTGACGGTGTTGCGCGAGGGCGGTGTTCGGCTGCGCTTGTGTTGGGTGTGTCCCTCCAGGCCACCGCTGACGGAGAAGTCGTCACCGTTGTTGCGGCCACTACGACCAACGTGCAACAGCACTGTGTCGGCGTGGCGGCGTCGGCTACGGGGGCGGCGAACGAGATTGTTTCGGTTGTCATTACGCCGCACGCGAACTACACACATGCGTAACGAAGGAGTGATCTGAAATGGCAGTAAAGAATCAGCCACGCTTCGTCGGATGTGTGGAAAGTTGGATTGCGGGAGCCGCAATCAACAAATACGATGCGGTCAAACTGCACACAACCGAGGGTTGCGTGATGAAAACCGCAGTCCTCGCAGATGTGAACGGGATGTATGGCGACCGCATTGTCGGGTTTGCCCTTGAAAGTGCCGATGCGGGGCAACCCGTATCCGTGCAAACCAAGGGCACCGCCCGAGGGCGAGCGTCGGCTATTATTGCGATCGGAGCAAGCGTCCAGGGCACAACCGACGGAGAGCTTGTTACGGCGGGAACGACGGCCCACAAGGTCTATAAATGCATCGGCGTTGCCGCTTCAGCCGCGGGTGCAGCCGATGAGATTATTTCCGTCGTTATCGAGCCACACGACAATCATCTTAACGCCTAATGCGTGAAAGGAAGTGACACATGCCTAGTTACAGAGACACAAGGGTCGATATGACCCTCACGAACTTCGTGCGGAACTATCCCTTCACGCAGCTTCGTGCCGTTGCGGACATTGTGGCGCCTGTTAAGCAGGTGCCCTCGTCCATCGGCCACATCAAACAATACGGCCGAGAATTTCTGAACGTGAACATTGCGGACACATTGTCCCAGAGGGGCAAGGCAAACGAAATCCGGTTTGAGGTGAGCGACGGGCACTTCGAGTGCATCCCGTATGGCCTCAAGACCTTCGTTTCGGACAAGGAAATCAACCAGTCGATGAACGCGCTGGACCCGATGAAGCAGGCGACGCTCTTGCTTATGCACGCCTTGAAGCTGCGTAACGAGATCCGAGTCGCGGACTTCGCGCTTGCCTCGGTTACGTCGAGCACGTTCATTCTCACGCCGGCCCAGGATTGGGATAATGCAGCGGCTACCATCGTTGCCGACATCAACCTGGCGAAAGCTGCGCTCAAGACGAACATGGGTGGCGTCCCTGCGACGCACATTCTTTTCGGCGATCACATTGCCGACGAAATGTGTGGGCAGGCGACGATCATCGCCATGATTCAGACGGCTGCGGCTCTGGGCAATCCCCAGAACATTTGGAGCACGCTCACAAGCGATGCGCTCCCGCCGACGATCATGGGGCTGACCAAGCTCGTTCCGAACATGTACTACGACAACGCGGTCGAAGGCCACGCGACGGAGCACTTGCTCCACTCGTGGGGCGACGCCGGTTATCTGTTCCACATCGACCCGGGTGCGGAGACCGCGACGTGGGCGATCCAGCCGGAGTCAATGGGCGTAGTCATTACCAAGTACCGCGAAAACGATCCCCCGGGATGGTGGATTCGTGCCGAGTGGGAACGGGACATCGTTGAGATCAACGCGAACGCGATCCATCAGGAAGCTGACCTGACGTAGTTCGCAATGGATTGTGGATACCGCGCCGAGTCGCCATATGCGTCGGCGCGGCATCTATGCACGCGAAGGGAGAAAGACAATGGGAAAATTCGTAGCAGTTGGCAAGGTGAGTCTGGGCGGCGTGGCGTATACGCCGATTGGATTCGAGAAGCAGCCCCACGACGCCATCTGGATTGGGCAAGAGTTTGAGGCGGACGCCGTGGCGGTTCAGAAGCTCCTCGATAACGGGGTCATCAAGCCGTACAAGGCGGGATGGAAAGAGCCGGAACCGGTTGTGACCAAACCCGAGGCGGCCCCGAAGAAAGGGAAATGATGAAGCGACTACTCATTGCGCTTGCGGCGTGTCTCGTTGTTGCAGGCATGGCCCAGGCACAGACTGCATCCGGATGGGCAGATGCGCCAAGGGCTACGTCTGGGCGTCTCATCTCTACGGTCAGTACGACGATCACGCTCACGACGCTCCAGGCGGACGCGGATTCGTCGATCACGATTGCGACGCCACTTGACCTCACGGGAACCGACAGGCTCCCCGGTGCCGTGCTTGTGTATATTGCGGCAACGGGCGCTGCGGGTGGAGGCACAACGACGCACCTTGATTTCCTGTTTTACGGGCACGGGGCGAGTACGTCCACGACCGGTCTGAACGCTGCGATTGCGAATAACGTGCTTGCTTCAACCCTTTCGGGTGCTCCCGCAATAACAGCGCAGCCACTCACAATGAACGCCGTGGCCGCTCCGAGCGGACTCCTACAGTTACTGCCATCGAATGGCGGAGTGTCCGGCGCCCGAGCGTGTCTACCCCGATACCTCTCGTTTAACTACGCCAAGCACGGGGATGGGAAGTTCACGGCGGGGACTGTGACCGTGACGTTCTACACCTACGCACAGTAGGGAGAAAGCGCTTGAATAAATGGGCGACAGGGTGTGTAATGGGTACGAGACAGTTAACCTCAGGAGACTCCTACCACGGAGGCGCGTCATGCGTACCCTATTCGCACTACTCATTGCCTTGTCGTTTGTCGGTTGCGTCTTTGAGCCATAGCAACCCCAACCCGTCTTTCAACGGAGTCCGGTAATGGCGAGTCCATCGGTAGTCGGAGCCCCCATTGAGGGTGCGATAACAACGGCGGCATACGACTTCACGCCCACGTTCACGCAGACGACGGGGAACTTGGTCGTGATTGTGATTGAGACAGCGGTTTCGGTCACGCTTCAGCCTGATGGCGCTTACTCACAGTTAGAACCCACCAATCCCAACGAACTGGCCCGTTTCTTTATTCTCTACAGACAATTAACAGGAATAGAGGGCGGCCAAATCTTGATATCGGCCTACGATGCCATTGGCGATACCATAGTAACCAAAGCCTGTTGGGTGTCCTACAATATCACCGGGCATATCAATCCTGCTACAACTCCCCCTGAGAAGGGAACGCTTACAACCGCCACAAGTAACGCCCCGCTTTCTCCGGCACTTACTCCCGCGGGTGGAAGCAAGGACTATCTATTTCTCGCCGCCTTTGGGCAGAACGGCGAAGAGGCCGATGATGATACCTGGCAGAACAACACTCCGACTGGGACGGGTGGCGGATCGTACGCGCCATCTCTTGGATACCAGACAACTACGGGGATCACTGGGGCTGCAACGGTCAACTGCCAGGTCTGCGTAGCGTCCAGGGCATACACGGGAACCGTTGAAACCCCGACGGTCTGGAGTACCGATCAGAGCCTTGCTTGGCGAGCGCAGACCGTAGCGATTTACCCCGCCGGCGTAGCTCAGACGGGCCAGATCACCGCCGTTCAATCGGGGATCACCTACGACCGCATGACAGGACGCCTCACCGCGGCGCAGGGCAACTTGACATACACGCAAAAGACGGGACGCATAACGGCGGCGAATAGCGTCCTAACCTACGACCGAATGACGGGGCGAATCGCCGCGGCGCAAGCGAACCTGACTTACAATCCCGTAACCGCGGGGATGCTTACAGCCATCCAAGCGAACGTCGGCCATACGGAGGTATGGTATATCTTGCCCGCCCCCGGTAGCCCCACAGCCTATTGCACGCTCTCGGGGCAGTACAAAAACGAATGGACGAACCCGACAAACGCCTACACGTCAAACGGCGTCTACGCGACATCACTCGGTAACGACCCGACAAAAGACGAGCAGGACTATTACGCCTTCGATCTCTCGGCGATTCCGAGCGACGCCATCATCAAGGGAATTAGGGTCTATGTCTACGGGTCGTGTTCGTACGCGGGCGCGGTTATGGATCTCGAGGCGCAGCTCTTGAAATACTATCCACCGGCTCTGCCGCCGCCCGATCCATATATCGAGCCGATTAGCGGGATCGGCCGGCTAGAACTCGTGGGATCGAGCATTACAAACAGATTCACCGGAACGACCGACACACTCGCCATCTATGGCGGCCAAGAAATCATGTGGGGTGGAACTCTAAGACGAGCAGACGTCGTGCGGACAAACTTCGGCGTCTACTTCCGCACGAGATACGTCAGCGGGACCGATGGGCTTCGAGTCGATTATGTCGCAATGGACATATCCTACACAACCCCGGCAATTCTCATGGGCGGATTCATTGTGAGAGCGCACGCGACAAAAGGTCTACAGCCATCGACGGGTGGAACCGATTCGATTGATACGAGCGCGACATCGGCAACGGTCACGTCTCATACCGTGCCGAAGGGATGGAGGAGTGTGAACTAATGCCACTGCCTATCAGTGTTCATTATGGCAAGGCCGACCGCGGGCCGGACTTCATTATCGAAGTGACTGAACGCGACGGGACGGTGAGAGACATCACCACCGCAACGAGTCCAAAATTCTATCTCTACGACTTGGTTAACGGAACGCTCCTTGTGAACGGCTCGACGGACGGCGTGAGCATCGTTCCGACCAATCAGATAAAGCGGATTATTCAGCCAAGCGACACCGCCTCAGAAATCGAAAACGCAGTGGCCTGGTTCACCTATACGCTTGCAGCCAAAGAGGAGTCAACTTACGCGGTGGGCTTCATTGTCTCCGAACGGTGGAAACGGGTGATGATCTAGTGGGAACCTATACCGATACAACGACCTTCGTTCAGACGTTGCCCGAGAACTCCATCGAGCGGTCTTTCGTGCGGGAGGCCGCGGAGATTGCGTACGAATACATCAACTCCGCCTTGGACGGGGTTTACGTCGTCCCCCTCACGCCAACGCCAAGCGTGATTGAAAAGGTCTCGAACCTCTTGACGCGGGCGATTGTTCTGGCGCTCGTCGCCAAGGGAACCGTCACAATCAAGGACATCAAGGACCGTAGTGCGATCGATCCGGTGCAATGGCTTCAGGACATACGCGCACGGAAGCTCTCAATCCCCGGCGTGACGGTGCTCGCCACTTCGGGGTCGTGGTGCAATACTGCAGATCAAATGCACATTTTCGACTTGGACAACGAAGTCTATCACCAAGCCGATTCAGACCGACTCGACGAGTTGCAAGACGACAGGTGGAGTTACTGACACATTTGAGAATGTGTAGGTGTTTTTGACATGGAATACAACCCCGAGAAACACGGGAAGGTTCACCTGCATTGCGCGTGGCGCGGGACGTGCCGCAACTGCGGGTGGACGCTGGAAGCAACGGACGTGTGCGTCGGGGATGATACGCCCCCGGCGTTTGTCCCTTGCCCGCAGTGTTTGATGCAGGGCAAGTGGAGTTCGGTACGGGTGGTGCGGTCGTAAAGTAACGACGGGCGGCGGGGCCGCTCGTGGGCTGTGGGGCTGCGGTGGCGAACTTCGATACAGACTT
>Ga0315274_10016168_pt1 | contig 10546 bp, 7 predicted proteins | sample YL17G02_20_MG_FD_203700 | JGI IMG/M metagenome (GOLD analysis project Ga0315274, IMG submission 203700) | Sediment microbial communities from Yellowstone Lake, YNP, Wyoming, USA - YL17G02_20 | ecosystem: Environmental > Aquatic > Freshwater > Lake > Sediment | place: USA: Wyoming | collected...
CTTGATCGTCCCGTTGTAAAGCACATTCACCAGGACCTTGTTGTTCGAGATGTCATAGGTCAGGTACTCGTCCGGCTCCAGCTTGCTGTAAAAACTGGTTTCGTTTCCGGCCTCGTACTTGCCATCTTTGCAGGAGATCCAGAATTGCTTGCTTTTCGGGCTTGCAAGGGCCTCTTTAATGGTTTGAAATTGGGTGAATGTCATTGAAGATCCTCAATAAAGCAGGGGAGTGTTATATCTTTTGATCCCCGGCGTGGTCCACCCCGTTATGCAACTGGGGGTAGTAGCTCAACCAGTGGAATTCCGGCACGCTTTCAAACTCCAGTTCCAGCACAGTGATCCCCGCCTGCTCATCCGGGCAGGTCTTCGGCAGGTTCTTCAGGAAGATCCGCTGTCCGCGCTGCTCGAATTCGATCGGGCTGCCGTCCTTCACCAGCCTGGCTGCCTTGAGTGCTGTCACGAATCCGCCCAGCGTCAGCTTGCCATCCTTCGGCCAGATCCAGTTCCATGCGTAGATCTTCTCCCCGTCGAAGGAGGATCCGCATACCCCGGAGAAATTGTAATAATCCGTCTTCGGTTTCTTCCCGTATACGGCTTTCCCGTTCTCCTTCAGCCACCTGCCCACCGTCTTCAGCGGTTCGATCGCTTCCGCCGGCACCGAGCCGTCCGGTGCAGGTCCGATGTTCAGAAGCAGGTTCCCTCCCCCCACCGTGACCGTGTTGATCATCCGGATGATCCGCTGCGCGTTGTAGCTGTAAGGGGCTGCCTGGTCTGAATCCACGTATCCCCAGCTCAGCCCGTTGAAGGTCATGCAAGCTTCCCAGTCTTTCTCCTGGACCGCAATGTGTTCTTCCGGTGTGCTGAAATCTTCATCCAGCCGGCCCCGGTTGTTGATCAGGATCTCCGGCTGCAGTTCCCGCACCATCTCGTGCAGTTCGAGTGAATCCCAGCCTTCCCACGATTCCATCGGCAGCGACACATCGAACCACATGATATCGATCTTGCCGTACTGGGTCAGCAATTCCCGGTTGAGTCCCTTGATGTAGTCCACGAACCGTAATCGTGCCTGGGTGTCAAATGCACACCGCCACCCGTCTGGATGGTGCCAGTCCATCAGCGAGGAATAGAATCCGATTCTCAATCCAAATTCCCGGCAGGCATCCACAAATTCCTTCACGATGTCGCGTTTTGGTCCATAGTTGACCGAGTTGTATGGGTTTACTTTCGAATCCCACAGGCTGAACCCTTCGTGATGCCGGGTGGTCATCACCATGTACTTCATCCCCGCCTCCACTGCCAGCTTCGCCCATTCCCTCGGAGCGCCCGGTTTCGGGTTGAATTGGTCTGCCAGCTTCTCATATTCCGGGATCGGGTAATTTTCCAGTGCCATCGCCCACTCGTTTCGCCCCAGGGTTGCATACAGCCCGAAATGCACAAACAGTCCAAATCGCGCCTCTTTCCACCAGCCGATTCGTTCCGGTCGGTTTTGGGCGATCCATTTTTCATAATCAGGCTTGCTCAACAGCTTCGTCATACTTCCATCCTTGATCTGCTTCTATTCCTTGATCGCCCCGGCTGTGGTTCCCCGGATGACGATCCGTTGCGCCAGCGCAAACACGATTAGTACGGGCAGCGTCGATATCACCCCGAGGAGAGCAACCTCCGCCCTCCCGATATAATGGCCATCTGGCGAGTGAATACAGGGGATTGGGCCGGGGATGATCGCGGAGCAGTTGGAAATGAATACGGAGATCCCCGCTGGAAGTGTCTTCAAATATGTATTATCAATAAACAGGTTGGCTGCGAAGAAATTGCTCCACAGGTTGGCAAAGTTGGTAAAGGCCAACACGCCAATGATATTCCTTGCCAGGGGAAGTCCAATGTACCAGAAGAGTTGCAAGTCGGAACAGCCATCCACCCTGGCAGCCGCCACAACGTCCGCTGGCAGCGCAGACTTGTAATATTGGAACACCAGGTAAACACCGATCGGATAGGATGCAGCCGGAATGATCAGCGCCCACTGCGTATCAATCATTTTCATGTAAAAAAGTTCAATATACATGGGTAATACGAGGGCGTCTCCTGGGACCAGCATCACCAGCAATGTCAGCCACAATAGCCATTTGCGACCTCGGAAATTGATGACTGCCAGGGCAAAACCTGCTGGAACGGCAGTGAACATGCTCAACATCAACCCGATGATCACGTAGTAAAAGGAGTTAAAGACCCAGTGAACCGCTACACCATAGTAGAACATCATGATGTAATCCCAGGCTTTCTTGATGTAGCTCAGGGATCCGATCGCCAGCGGTGGCAGGTGGATCAATTGGTCATTCGTCTTCGTTGTCGCAGTAAATAACCAGATGAGAGGCACTACAAAAAAGATGACCATGATAAGGATGATAGCCAGCCGGATCAGGTAGGTGAATGGATCGATTCCGGTTCTGAACATCCAGTGTTTCAGCCATGCCGAGAAACCTCTTCGACCTTGTGGATTGGGTAAGGTTCGTTCCATGAATTCTTCTCCTTAATCCGTCAGCTGGGTTGTGAAAGCGCCGGTCTTGGTAACGATAAAAATGGAGGATGATATCGTGATGAGAACTTGCGAAAGCGCAACCACCGCGCTCATTCCGAAATTACCCAGTCTCAATGTATAGAAAGACCCAAGCATGTTTGGCGACCAGTAGGGAGAGATAAAGCTGGTGCCGCCCAGGGCAGTATTGATGATATAAGGTTCGCCGAAGATCATCATGTTCTGGGCGATCAATTGGATGACCATAAACCACACAAATCCCATGATGACCGGCCTGCGAATATGCCAGGAGAGTTGCCATGGTCCGCAGCCATCGATCTTTGCCGCCTCGACCAGTTCTATGGGCACGCTTTCAAGTGCCGAGTAAAAGATGGCGATCCAGCCTCCGGTCGTAAGATAGAAGCGCAGGACGGTCATCAGCAGGATCGCATTACTGGATTTCACATAATCGGAGATCTTTTCCCAGCCAAGAGCCCTGAGAATGAAACCAAATGGACTGACCGTGGGTTCGAGCATGAAAATAAAAATTAATGCCAGTGCTGCCCCGTTGATGGAGCCAGGCAGGAAGAAGATCGAGCGCGCCAGTGTTCCGATCCGGTCGCGTGTCAGGCTGAGTACCAGGGCGATCCCCACGGAACCGATAAATCCGCTAATGGTCGCCATGACTGAAAAACGGATCACATTCCAGTATGCTTCCCGGAATTGAGGATCAGAGAACACATCAATATAATTTTTGAATCCTGCCTGGAAAAGTTCGGGTTTGCCGGCTGAAAATCCCGAAAAGCTGAATACAAGCGCAACCACGAAGGGGCCGAACGAGAAAAGCGTGACCGCAATGACGTAAGGGATGACCAACATGGTTGCCAGGTTAAATCGGAATGGGCGCCTCCCTTTGGTTCCACCTCTAAATCGCTCAAGAATATTCCCTTTCCGAACGACATTCGCGGATGTGGTCATACCCATGCACCTTGTTTTATTTTGAATGAAGGGAGAGGGCACAGAGACCTCTGTGCCCTCTTTTCGAGATCGATCTCAAGAACTTGGGTTAGTGCTTATGGTCCGGTGGTGACGACGTTGTAACCCGATTTGGTTACCTCGGTTTCAAGGCCTGTTTGCATATCGGGCATGATATCCGCAACGGTCTTCTCACCGGAGATCACTTTGTCCCACAGCGGGTAAAGGACATTGCCGGTGATCGGAGGACCATCCATGATCCCGTTCCAGATGGTGCCTGACATGGCTTGTGCCACGCCGATCGGATCCGCGTTGGTGGACCATAGTGGCAGCTTGGCGAATACATCTTTAATCCAGGTTTCCTGTCCGGGTTGGAAAGCGGTCAGGGTCGGAGCCTGCTTGATGACGCTCAGGTCGGTCGTGACGAATACGATCAGCTTGGCAGCCAGGGTCGGGTTCTTGGTGTGCCGTGACATGACCCATGCGCCACCCCCGCCGGAACCAGAGGAGATGCTGGTCTGGTCCGCCCACTTCGGGAAGGCCGCCACGCTGACCTTACCGTTGCCGGCCTCGCCCAGGTAACCCGGGAAGAGGAAGCCGGCTTCCCAGATCGGGCCGTTCCACATCAGCCAGCTGTCATTAGCGAACATGGTGTAAACAGAACCATCCCACGGGGCCAGTTTCCACATCACGCCCAGTTTATCCAGGTTGTCCAGCAGCGTTACCACGCGCGTGCAGTTCGGGCTGCTCAAGTTCACCCGGTATGTGGTCGCATCGACCGGTTGCAGCATGGGACACTGGCTGTTTGCGAACCACTCCTGCTCGGCCGCATAGCTGTTCATCTGACCAAAGATGGTGCCGGGGTGATCCTTGGCGACTGTTTGGGCCAGTGCATAGTACTCTTCCCAGGTGGTCGGGACGGCATAGCCCCACTCTTTCATCTTGGGGGCATTGATGAACAGCACATAGGGGGCAATGTCGTTCCGCATGCAGATGACCGTACCGTCCGGGAGGGTGCACGGGTCCATCGATCCGGGGGCGAATTGGGAAATTACGCTTGCATCCACCCAGTTCCTCAGGTCCATTGGAAAGTGATCGTATTGGGTGGTTGCCGAGAGCCGGATATTGGGCGATTCTATGAAGGTTACATCCGGCCAGCCGCTCCCGACGTTGTTGTACAGGAGCAGTTTCTGGATGAATGTACCGCGATCATCCGTGACGATCTGGATCATGTCTTTATATTCGGGGTTTGCCTGGATGAACAGGTCCACCGAGCGGGCCCGCTCGGCGTCAACCCACACCTTGATGGGAGCATTCTCGTCGTAGGGATTTTGAGTGGGGACAGGTGTGGCGGTCACCACGACGTTCTCGGTCACGACCACCTGTTCAGGAGTGGGGGTTGCCTGTGGACCGCATGCTGAGATCGCAAAGGACAGCACTGCAGTCACGCACAATATTTTCAGCCATACATTCTTTGACATCATTATTCTCCTCATGAAATAGTTGGATGGGATCTTGGAATAAATGGCACCCTGGGTATCTTTTCCTTTGGCATCCTCCTTCCTCGATTATAATGACATCCGCGTTGCTAGGACAATGAGCTTTGAAACTTCAATAAGGAAACAAGAACTCTCCGCCTTCCAGCTCGCTCGATGTTCCTTCTTTATATTGATATTCACATTGTAAAGAGTCTCAGCATGCCGAATACGACAGGCGAACGACATCCTCTGGACATCCTGCCCCCCTCCCAAACAGGCGCCGATCTCAAGTCCTGGTTTTTCCAGCATCTGCGCCTTCTTCTTGGATCGCTCTATGACCCTTCTGTCTTGGGGAAAAGCCCCCTTTTGGAATGGCTCCATATCCCATCCCGCTCCGATTCCACCACCATTCTGCGCAAATACCTGATCGATGCCATTGATTCGCTCAAACCCGCCGATACCGCGCCCCGTGGGATGAAATCGGGCCGGGTCTATGAGATCCTTCGTCAGCGCTACATCGAACAGCAAACCCAACGCAAGGTTGCCGATAACATCGGTCTCAGCGCCCGCCAGTTGCAGCGCGAAGAGAAGATCGCTGTAGATATTCTGGGTGAAATGATCTGGAGAACGAACGATCTTCACGAGCATGCCCGCCTTATCTCCGACCGTGCATCCACCCCCCACAATTCGATCGTCCCTGGGCCATCCCTCGAACAGCAAGATCTCGAATGGCTGAAAACCACGACACCCGCCCAATATACCAACATTGAGAAAGAAATCCAGGACACACTCGCAACATTTAAAGGTGTCATCAAAGCAGGAAAGATAAAGATCCTGTTTACACCAGAAAAAGAGAATCCGCACGAGGATCTCTGTCTTCAAGCGCCCATTTTGCGGCAGGGCCTTCTAAATATCCTGGGAGTCTGCATTTCTCTCGTCCCCGGGGGACAGATCAGCATCTGCGTCATCTACCAGCCCAGCCAGGTCCTGATCAGGATCGAAGCTAATGGTCATCCCGATAAAATGGTTCAGCTGGATGCTCCTGGAATGGAGAGCTTGAAACTCGCGGCTGAATTGATCGATCTCTGCGAAGGTAGGCTGCTTACCAATCCAGGAAATTTACAGGAAGAACCCGCCGGAAGGCCATCTGCTGGCCTTGTGGCGCAGATCACCCTGCCGATCACGGAACCGATCACCGTCCTGGTCATAGAAGATAATGCGGATGCATTGGAACTTTACCGCCGATTCCTGGTTAACAGCCGATACCGGTTTGTCGGTGCAAACGATGCTAATGAGGGTTTTTCACTTGCGCAGAAGATATCCCCCCGGTTGATCATCCTGGATGTGATGATGCCAGAAATAGATGGCTGGTCATTTCTCGGGCAAGCGAAGGTCCACCCAAAACTTCAGCAGATCCCGATCATTATCAGCTCGGTTCTCAAACAGGCCAACCTGGCCCAGACCCTCGGCGCGGTGGATTTCCTGCACAAGCCGGTCAACCGGGTTGACCTGTTGTCCTGCCTGGATCGCCAGATGGAACACCAGGAGACAAAGTCTCGCTGATGATGCGGATGCATGCCAGAAGCTGGCGCATCGAAAGTCCACCCTTTTTCGTCACCAGGAACATATCGCCCACGATCGGATGATCATACACGTCTCTCGCTGAGATCACAATGATCGGGATGTTTGCCAGGTCCACCCTCTGGCTGCGCTCACTGAGCAACTGGTAACCGCTGACATTTGGCATGACCAGGTCCAGGAATATCGCCTCGGGGCGGCATTCCTTCAGGATATCCAAAACTTCCTGCCCATCCCGGGCCAGCCGAATTTGATAGGGGTGTTTTGAAGAAGACAGAATCCTTCCAAAAAGCTGCAGAGCGTCCGGATCATCATCCGCGATCAAAATGGTGCCTTCCAGGATGTTCAGGCGTTCCAATGCCGAGATCAACTGGGTGCTGGAGATCGGTTTCACCAGGACATCCGCCACATTCAATTGTGAACTCAATTTACCCAGACCAGGGATGGAGCAGGCAATCAAGGGCGTATCTGGATTCAAATCACTTATGTCACCAAGTTCGCCCAAAGCGCTACGAATGGAAGGTGTATTCATCAGCATTGCCTGGGCGGGTGATTTTTCCAGCTGTTGATTTGCTGCCTGCATATTCTCTGCCCGGAAAATATCCACTTCGCCCATGTAGCGGTTCAATAAACTCTGGAAGGAATCATCGGATCCTACGACAAGATACGAGGGGCGTGCGCTCACAACAGGTAATTTGGGTATACGGGAACGCTGCTCGTATGGCAGGTCAGGGTTGAACCATTGTGTCATAGAAGCAGCCACCGATGGTTTTTGAACCGTAAGCGGAATCTTGAACGTGAACGTGGTCCCCTCGCCTTTGTTACTGTCCACCCAAATCACCCCATCATGCATCTCGATGAATTGTTTGCTGATCGCCAGCCCCAAGCCGGTGCCACCATATTGCTTGCGGATGGAGGCATCCAGCTGTTCGAAAGGTATGAAAAGCCGGGTAAGATCCTCTTTTGAAATCCCTGGCCCGGTATCGCTGACGGATACCATGAGGTCTTCGTTTTCCCGCCAGGCACGGATGCGGACCCCGCCTGTTTCTGTAAATCGTCCGGCGTTGCTGGCCAGGTTTAAGAGCACTTCCCGTATTCGGACGGGATCACAGAATACTTCCGGCAGTTCTGGTTGCACATCTGCCTCCAGATAAAGGCCTTTTAATTTGTACAACGGTTGAACCGCTGATACCGTGAAATCAACAATATCCTTAAAGTGAACTGATTCCTTTGTCAGGGCCATTTTCCCTGTTTCGATCTGGCTGAGATCCAGAATATCATTGATCAGGTTGGACAGATGTTTGGCATTTCGTTCAATAACAGATAGATCCGCCAGCAAGCCATTCGGGATCTTTTTTCCATATAAGGAAGGATTTTGCATGATGTTCTCGGTGTACCCGATAACCATGTTTAACGGTGTACGCAGTTCATGACTCACATTGGCAACAAATTGCTCTTTGGCCGCGCGCGCATCCTCAGCCATGCGTCGTAAATTTCCGACCATGATGTTCATGCGTGTCAGCTGGTGATAGGCATCGGACAGATCCTGGAGAGACTGTTCCTGTTCTGCTCTCTGGTTGCGAGTCTCTTCAAGGGACAAATTTGCCAAGATATACATGTTTTGCACCCATTGGGAGACATTTGAAACTGGAACATAAATGGCAGCCATGATGCCGAACACCAGCCACATCGATGTTATCGACCCGATCAGGATATCCAACTCTCCTGCACCCATTCGGGAGAAGATGACCATCGACAGGATGGTTTCAAAGAATGCCACCCAACCGGAGGCGCTCAGGTTGATCATTGCCGCAGCCAGAACAACGGGAAAGAACGTGAATAACAGGGAAAAGTCCAGACCAAGCCAAAAAGTGGATGCATAGATACTTAGGACAAAGATCGTGATCACCAACCAGCTGCCAAGTAGAACATTCTTTTGGATCGCCTTCCAGGCTCCCCAGGCAGATAGGCACACCAGAACGGAAAAACAAACGGTAGCCAGTTTTTGGATCATCTGGGTCGGTGCATTCGAAAAGATAAAAATAACGATCCCCAAAGCAAAGAGAAAATAAACCATCGCCTTGGGTGAAATTCTCGTATCTACATCAAAACCTGATCTGGTCGCGTCCATACGCAATGCCTCGTTTTCTAAACCATGAGGGATGATATAAGGGAGATTATAATCTCCATCTACCACTCGACCTCGGATGGTTCTGAAACGCCCTAACCATTATTGACTGTCTTGAAAATACCTATGCAACCGGGCAAATCGCGGGTTGTTGCAATGAAACTGAATAGCCCAATTGCTCGAGCCGCTTGACGAGATGCTTTGCTGTAGCTTCTGGGCGACGTTTATCGAAGTAATCACCGCCCAGGTCACAGTAAGGTTCAGAGCGTTGGATGAGATGATAAGCAATCACCAAGATCGAATGCATCAGAGCCATAATTGCTCTCTTTTTGCCTCGTCGGGCGGCCAAACGACGATATTGAGCAGACAAGTATGTATCCTTGGTGTGAGAGGCACCGTGAGCCGCCTGATTCAGGGCTACGGACAAAGCTTGGTTACCTTTGGTAGTTTTGCCAGAACGACGCTTGCCTGCACTTTCATTGTTGCCAGGTGCTACACCAGCCCAAGATGCCAGGGCGTCTGCGGATGGAAAACGGCTCATGTCAATCCCAATCTCGGAGACGATGATCTCGGCGACTTCGCGCCCAACTCCTGGGATGGTGTCCAGCAAGACTACCGCTTCTTCAAAGGGGTGGCAATATTCTTCAATTTGCTTGTTGAAACGTTCAATCGTTTCATCCAGGCTATCAATCTGACACAGCAATTCCGTCAAGACAAAACGATGGTGAGGCTTTACCCGCCCTTCCAGAGCCTTAGCCAGCAAATCCCGTTTTTGTCGCATGCGTTTCTGTGCCAATTCGGCCATTTCCGCCGGGCTGCTATGCCCTTGAACAATCGCCTCCAACATGGCTCGCCCGGATACTCCCATCACATCCGTAGCAACACTTGCCAGTTTGATATTGGCGCTTTCCAACACCTTTTGCACCCGGTTAACCAGGGTGGCACGCTCACGCACAAAAGTACTCCGATAGCGGGTCAATTCGCGCAGCTCGCGCTGCCCAAGAGGCGGAATAAAACTTGCCTTCAGCAAACCATGCCGCAGAAGATCGGCGATCCATTCAGAATCTTTGACATCGGTTTTGTGACCCGGAACAGCTTTGATATGCTGGGCATTCACCAACAAGACTTCGAAGTTATTCTCCAGAATGTTGAAGACGGGTTTCCAGTACTCGCCCGTACTCTCCATGGCCACATGAGTAACCCCGTAACCCATCAGCCAATCCGAGAGCGCCAATAAATCACACGTCATGGTTCCAAAGGTACGAGTCTCTTTCTGAAGCCCATTCTTCTCATCGGGAACGATGATGGATGCCGCCACAGTCTTCTTGTGTACATCCAGGCCAGCGCAATGTGTATGCACGATATCCATAGCAACCTCTCTTTCTTAGAATTGCGGCTGACTTGGATACCCGGAAAGACAGAGACTGTCTTACGTGCTTCCTATACAAGCGAGCGACAATTAGCGGTGCCTGCAGGTATCCGGATCAATCTCCACTTCAGGCTCATGGCACCAGTCAAAAAACGATCTCTGTGTCAGCCAACTGACACCCTATATAGCACATTTTCATGCTTTGCGGTGTCCGGCAGACATGATATCTCCACTGCAAAAACGAGAGGACTGATTTTGTCCGAAATAGACCCTCCTCAAGAGGCGGGTTTCTTAATATAATAGGCCAAACTGGATTCACATGAGGCCCAGATATGTTTCGAAAAAACCATAAGTACGGACAACACATCCTGATCGGCTGCGTTAGCGAATTACCCGAAGAACAGCGCGAATACCTAAACACATCCTGGTCTGGTGTTTTCTATCGGGAGTTCTTTTCCCGATTGGACGAAGAAGCGTTTGCCGTGCTTTATTCCGATCTACCTTCG
>Ga0315274_10016171_pt1 | contig 10544 bp, 5 predicted proteins | sample YL17G02_20_MG_FD_203700 | JGI IMG/M metagenome (GOLD analysis project Ga0315274, IMG submission 203700) | Sediment microbial communities from Yellowstone Lake, YNP, Wyoming, USA - YL17G02_20 | ecosystem: Environmental > Aquatic > Freshwater > Lake > Sediment | place: USA: Wyoming | collected...
GACGTCCATCCACCGGGCCATCGGGCACCCGGCTGTGCACTTGCCGCACTGGTAGCACTCGGCCACGTTGACGCCTGTGGCCTTGCGGACGCGTTCAGCAAGTTCGGACATCGCAGGTGTTGACACGCTGCCGCTCCCGTGCACGAAACGGGATTCGAGACTCAGCCTCCGGGCTCGGCCAGCGACAATCCCCTGCTCCCGAATTCCAAATCCCGAATCCCGAATTTTGTCCATCGAATTATACGGTCGCAGGGCCCGCTTGGCAAGACAGAATTGCCGGCCTCCTGTTTTTTCACAGCGTGCGGGACGGCACGAGCCGTACAATAAGCCGGCCCCTGGTGAACGGTAATCCCATTCCGCCCGAGCCGTCGCAGGAGTCCCGACCGCCGCGCCGCAAGCGGTATCCGGGCAAGCACCCAATCGCTTCGGCCCGCGCTACAAGGAACTGCATCCGGAGGCCTTTCCCGGCATCCACGCGCACGTGCGTGCCCAGGGCCGGACGCCCGCGGGGACGCATGTTCCGGTCCTGATGGCGGAGGTCGCGGCTGCGCTTGCCCCGGCGTCCGGCGAGACGGTCGTCAACTGTACGATCGGCTACCGGCGGCGGGTTATTCGGGCAGGCTCTTGGCTTCTTCCGGCGGCAAGAACGGCGGCTCGCGCACGGTCAGTCTGGCGTGCGCGGTGATCTGCCGGCCGGCCGGCGTCATCCCTTCGACGGTCACGTCCAATTCCCGCGGAAGGTAATCGAATGTAATGCCGTTCTGCATCTCGTCCCACCCGTACCGCTTCCCGTTGATTTTGACCACGGCGTTCGTGAGGGCCAGCAGCCGGACGCCGGGCTTGAAAGAGACACGGTAGTCCTTTTCGTACCGTGCGATTTCCTTCATCTCGCCGGTGGCGGTGTTGACGTGGAACAGATAGCCGCGGTCGAGCGAGGAGACCGCCAACCGCGCCTCCTTCCCCGCGGCCGCGAGGTCGAGCGTCATGGGCTTGCCGCACGGGCTCCCGCTCAGCAAGGCGACCAGTTCCTTCTTGGCGGGGTCATAACGGAGCGTGATGGGCACGTCCTCGAAGAGCCGCAGCCCCTCCGGCTGAAGGTCTATTGTCACGGACGCGGCGGCGTCGGCCAACTGGCGGCGCAGGTCGTCCGCCTGGCCGTCCTTGACCTTGATGCGGACTCCGATGTTGACGCACAGTTCGTTCTCGTCGATCTCGTCCTCGACGGCCGCGTCGGGTCCGGCGGGAAACTGGGCCGCCTTGTGCGTGAGCCGCAGGATCTGCATCTTCAGGCCGTCCTCGGTGCCGCCGACCATGGCCATGCCCTGGCCGGTCGCCAGACCTCGCGGTCTGTCGAACCCGCGGGCCTCGCGGGCCTTGACGTACTGGTCAAGGGCGGTCTGCATGGCCTTGGCCGCCTGGTCGAACAGGCCGCTGGCCTCGTAGATGGAGGCCAGGCTCAGGTTGGCGTTGATGTCGTACACGCTGTCGGCCGGCGGGATCCTAAGGACGGTCTCCCATTCCATGGCGGCGAGGCGGCGCCGGCCGAGTTCTTCGAGCAGCCGCGCGGGCGCCGCGTGTCGCGCCTCGTCGTTCGGGTTCATCGCCAGGGCCTTTTCGCGGAGGGCCTTGGCCACGTCCGGTTTGTCGAGGGCCATGTGGGCCTCGGCCTCCAGGTACGCGAGGCGCGCCTCGTCGGCGGCCGCCTTGGCCATTTCGCCGGCCGACTTCGCCGCCTCCTCGTACTGGTGATCCCTCAGCATCGCCAGGGTGCTCTTGACACCGGCCTCGATCGCCTGGTTCCGCAGCGAGTCGTCCGGCGCGCCGGCCACCAGGAGGCGCAGGGCCTCGGCCGGGGCCCCTGTCCGGGCGCGGGCCCAGGCCAGGGCTTGGGTCTGGAAGACGGTCTTGGGTTCGGGGATAAGGGCGATAACCTCGCGGGCGGCCTCGTCGTCGCGGATGTTCTGGAGGCCCGCGACCGCGGCCCTGGCTTCGCTGGGATTCTCGCTGGCCAGCCTCTGGACAAGGAACGGCACGGCCCGGGCGCCGAGCATCTGTCCCATCCGGTAGAGGGCTTGCTGGCGCTCGTTGTCGGGGAGTTGATCGTAGTGGCGCGCCAGGAGGATCATCTCGGATGGCCAGTCGGGGGTGATGCCGAGGCGGACGTCCTCGAGCACCTCGCGGGCGCGAGAGCGGACCTCGGGATCGTCGCTCTCGGCGGCCCGCTCGAGGGCCTCCAGGGCCGGCCGGCCGATGCGCCGCAGCGACTCGGTCGCCTGCTCGCGAGTGTCGTACCGTTCGGCCGAGAGGTCGGCCACGAGCCTTTCGATCAGCCGGTCGATGGGGATCGTTTGCCGCGACTCGGCCGCCCCAACGGGGGCGGCCGGTTCGTTTTTCCGCACACCGTCCGCCGCCGAGCCGAGCGCCAGAACCAGGACCGCCTCGACGACCAGGATCGCCGGAGATCTCATCGTAGCCGGTCTCCTCTTAGCGGTACGGGTTGAACTTGATCTCCCGGACGGCGCTGCGGCGCAGTTTCACCTCGCCCAGGAACTCCGATTGGCCGACGAGGCTGTCGGCCGTCAGCCGATCAAACTGGATGGTCATGCGGCCGGCGGAAGTCCGAACCCGGATGTCGTCTTTCCGTCGGCGTGGCTCCTCCTGGGCCTTCTTGCCGAAGAGGATCCGCTCGACGTTCGCCACCGGGCACTTCAGTTCCCCGTAGGTGGTCCTGAATGTTATCTCCCCTTCGGCGAGCGTGATCGAGGCAACCGAGACCCGGTCCTTGTTGGCAAACTGAACGGTGGCCTCGTCGGCGGTGCCGGCGGCGCCGACCGCCCCGTCGTCGTCTCCCCGCGGCGGCACGATACCCCGGTACACCGTCAGGTATTCCACCTTGAGCGGGAAGTAGGAGTTGAACATGACGTACTGGCCGCTGGTCGGCTTGGTCGGAACGTCGTACTGCCCGAGTTCCGCGGAATCGAGCCACAGGGCGGCCTTGCCGGTGGCCGGGTCGTAGGCCAGCCGCAGGGTTCCGTTCTGAATCTGGCGGCCGAAATTGCGGTTGACGATCGAGTTGGTGCTCCCGTTGTTCACGCACATCAAGTAGTATTCGCTGTTTTGGAACATGGCGAAGAGGCTGTTGCGTCCGTAGCGTCCCTCGTTGGGCACGCCTTCGGTGGTGTCGGCAAAGAGAACCAGGTCGCACCGGACGGCATTGCCCTCGAGCGACTGCACCTTGGCCACGAGCGTGACGGCCTCTTTCTGCTCCAGTTTGACGAAGAGGGCGTTCCCGCTGCCGCCGCGGTTGCGGCAGACGAGGGCCCCTTCGCTGACCGTCCAGGAACCGCCCCGCGACTGCCACGGCTCCAGGTTGCCGCCCGGGAAGTTGCTCTCGGCCAGGACGCTGGCGCCCTTTGAGAAGGTGATGGACCGGACGACCTTCGGGGAGATCCTGAGTTGGCCGGCCGCCTGCGTCTCGATGAGAATGCCGTCCGGCGCAATGGTTGACAGTTGGCCGATGATCCGGTCGCCGTTGGTCAGGGCGACCTCGTCGTCGCCGGAGTCCTTGTCGCTGCTCCGCAGGACCACGCCGTCGAGCGCCCCGACATCGACCTGGACTTCCCCTTCGAACTGCTCGCCGGTCAGTTGGAGTTTGCCGCCCGCGGCGATGCGGACGACGCTGCCGAGCAGCCGGTCGCCCAGGACCGTGGTCACCACGTCAACCTGGTCGGCCGCTGCCGAGCCCGGGGAATCGTCGAGTGTGTCGCCGGCGTCCTTGGGGCGGGGCACGAAGATCTTTCGCACCGACGAAAACGGCTCCTTAACCTTAACCGGCGCCTCAGGTTCCCCCTGCGCCGGCCCGTCCGCCCGCGAGGAAGCCGAGCCGATCCATGCGACCAGCGCAGCGGCCGCGATGGCCGCCAGACTTCGGAACCTATTACGATTCGTCGTCATTTTCTTCGCCTCCTTTTGGTTGTTGTAAACATGCCCGCCAGAGGTGGGCAATCTTTCGTTGTTTTTCCCTCTCCCCTTGTGGGAGAGGGTAGGGTGAGGGGGAACAAAGTTACTGTACGGCATTCACCCTCACCCCTTCCCCTCTCCCGTCAAGGGAGAGGGGGAGGGTTTTTATCGCTGATAGATCGGCAGCAGGTTGTAGTTGATCTCGATGGCCAGCAGGGCCATCGCCGTGCCGGCCGTAACGCCGCCGCTGCTGTTATCGCCGCCCCAGGAACCGTCGGCCTGCTGCATCCCGATGAGCGCCGGCGTCATCGTCTCGTTCCACTCGCGCCAGTATCGGCCGCCTGCCTGGAACATCGCTTGCGAGCAGTAATAGGCCATGTAGTAAAAGTAACTCTGATCGCCGCTGTTGGCCACAAGGAAATCCGCGGTGGCCTTGGCCTCGGCCGATCGGTATTCGCCCGACAGGCTCAGAACCAAGAGGCCGATGCCGGCCCGCGCGCGGCCGGGACCTTGGGGGCCCGTGTACCCGAACCCGCCGCCCGGACAGTAACAACTCTTGTAGAACGCCACGCCGCGACGGATCGTCTCTTCCGGCACCTCGATCCCCGCGTTGGCGGCGGCCCGCAGGGCGACCATCTGGGCCCCCGAGACCGTCGTGTCGGCGTCGGTCGAATCGACGTTGTACCGCCATCCGCCCAGCCGGTTCTGGGAACTCACGATCAGGCCGACGGCCTTCTTCAGAGCCGGCCCGACCCGCGGATCGTCGATCGTACCATAGACCTCCGCCAGCGCCAGCGTCGCAAACCCGTGACTGTACATCGGACTGCTCATGGTGGACCCGGCCAGCAGGCCGTTCTCGCTTTGTGTCCGGACGATGTAGTCCACCGCCCGGCGGATCACGAGGCCGTACTTGGGGTCGTCGGCCGTCTCGCCGTGCGCCAGGAAGGCCATCATGGCCAGGCCGACGACGCCGCTGAGTTGCCCGTAATTGGAGTCGGACCAAGCGCCGTCAGGCCTCTGAGTCCGAGCGAGGTAATCCAGGCCGCGCTGGACGGCCCGCTCCAGTTCCGGCGTCACCTTCGTCTCGGGGCCGGAACGCGGCGCCGGCTCGGGCGGCGCGCCTGCCCCTTCGGGGGGCGCGCCGGCTGCGCCCACGAGCCACGCGCCCACCAGCAAGGTGAGCATCGCCACGACCTTTCCCGGCGCGCCGGGACTCCCAAGAGTGAGCCGACCGCGGAAGCGGTCGGCGAAGTTCCCCGCCGGAGAAGCGCCACTTTTTTGCGGTGCACCGTGTCGCGGCACTCTCATCGCATCGGCTCCTTTCGGAGGTGGTCGAAGTACGCGTTCAAGAGGCCGCGCAACGCCGCCGGGTACGCCTCCTGGGATCCCTCGCTCAGGCGCTCCTCGAACCGCGAGTGGGTCTTGCGCCAGGCCTCGTCGCCGGTCTTATCGACCGATGTCGGCAGGAGTGGGGCGTTCGTGCCGCCCGCAAAGCCGCCTGGGCTCGTGCCGATCTGCTGCATCATCTGGAGCATCGCCAGCATTCGCATCTGGGCCAGACTCATGCTGCCGGAAGCCCCACCCATGCCGCTCGCCTGACTCTGCATAAGCGATTCCAGCAGCGCCACGACCTCTCGCTGGACGATGCGGGTGTCCTTGCCTGTGTCGCCGGCCGCCAGCGCCGCCCGGACCGTCCCCATCTTATCGCCGGCCATCCGGACCGGCGCCGCGGCCTGGGGATACGAGGCCAGCATCTCGCCGAGGCGCCGGGCGTCGGATCGAAGTGTGCTTTGGCGGCCTGCAAGGTCGGCGGCCAGGCGGCTGAACGCCGCCGCCTCCTTCGACCGCGTCTCGTCGTCGGCGGCCGTGTCGCGGTTGACCTTCTTCTGGCCGATCAGGATCTTCTGCAGGAGCAGCAGGGCCGCCAGCGACTGTTGCTGCTGGGCGGCCGACGCCATGGTGCCGCTCTCGCCTTTGAACTGGCTGCCCGCCTGTTCCAGCAGGGCCAGGGCCCGCTTGCCATGATCGAGGCCCCGGGGGAACGCGGCGGCGTACAACTCGGATGCGCCGGCCTTCATCTCGACGGCGGCGGCATTGAGGCGGACCGCGGTCGCCGATTGGAACCCCTCGATCTCGCGGGCCAGCCATTCCAGGGCTCCGGCCTGCTCCGAGACGTCTCGCGCGAGCGCCGCCTGATGGCCGCCCTGTGCAACCGCCAAGGCCGCCGCGCTGGCGATCCCCTCTTCCGTGCTCGCGTTGATGGCCTTCTGCCGCTTGATGAACTCCTCGATCTCGCGGGCTACCGATTCCATCTGGTCGGCCTTGGTCGCCGCCCGCAGTGTTTCGGCGACTTCCGTCAACTTGTCCGCGATGGCATCGTGGTTGGGCAGGGAAGAGAACAGGACGTTCCTTTCCATCCGTTTGGCCAGTTCGCCGGCCCGTTCGGCGGTCTTGTCGGACTGGAGTTTCTCGCCCGCCTCCTTGGCCGCTTCGGCGTCGGCGGGGGCCGTGAACGCCAGGCTGGTGGCCGCCCGCAGGATGTCGCCGGAGAGCGTCTCCACGCCTGTCCGGACGGACTGCTCGCCGGCGGTCAGGCGCTCGAGTGCGTCTTTCTCGTGGGGCCCGAGGGCCTCGGGGAGCCGGCCAGCCGTTTTCGGCGCGACCGTAGCGGCCGTCGCCTTCAGATCACGCTGCTGCGCCGCCAACCGTTCCGCGTCGTCAGCCAGTTGTTGCAGCACCGTGTCCCGCCGGAGCCGCTCGGCGGCTTGCGCGAGACTCTCGAGACGCTCGGCCGCATCTTTCTCGGCCTTCTCGGCCTCCCGCAGCGGTGGCGTCTGCTCGCTCGGCTTGGCTTCGGCGGCTTGAGAGAGGCTCTGGGCGGCGGAGCCCATCGGACCGGACGCGACCGACGCAATGGCCCGACCGAGCCGTTCCATCGCCAACATCGAATCGGCCGGAGCGGAAGGGTTCCGTGCCAGTTCGGGAACCAGCGATTCGAACTTGCGAGCCAGCGATTCCGTGTCCCGGGCGAGGGCGGCCTCACGATCCCTGGCCTGCTGCGCGGCCTCGGCGACCGTCGCGGCCTGGGCCGTCGCGGCCAGGGCGTCCACTTTGCCTGCTTCGGCTCGCTGCTCCGCCGCACGCCGCAGCAGTTCCACCTGAAGATCGCGGAGCCGACCGGTGATGCGTTCCAAGTGGTCCGATTCGCTTATCCGCGTGACGCGGTAGATGCGCGATGTGCCACGCCGATCGCGTTCCCCACCGCCGTAGTCCGACGCCTCGGCGACATACTCGACGGCGTCTCCGGGAGCCAGGTCCATGGCGTCCAGGTCCAACGTGGCCTGAGCACTCAGGGTGCGAACCTGCGGGCCGCCCGGCTGAAGCGTCCGTCTCTGCCACGGGCTTGCCTCGCCGGCCGGCGGGCCGGGTTCGACCGCGGCGGCATCCGCCGGCGCCTTCGCGCCCTTGACCTTCCGCTGGGCCAGCACCAGACCGCGTACGCCGAACTCGTCGCGCGCCTCGGCCGTAACCTCCACCTGCTCTCCCGACAGGATCAGCATGTCGCGGGCGGGTTCCGTGATGGTGACCTGCGGCACAGCATCGGGCGTCACTCGGATGAAGATACTGTCAGGCGTGCGGCTGGCCAGGCCGAAGCCGTCGCACAGGGCGATCAGGTATTCGGCGCTGGCGTGCGGCACGAACGGCGGCGACTCCAGGAGGCCATCCCGGTTGGCGGTCAGGGCCGTCCGTTCGGTCCCGGCCACCAGGTCGCCCGTGCACGCGAACTTGGAATCTTCGCCGCGGGCCACCGGATCGCCGCGAAGAATGACGGCCGTACCCTCGACGATCTCCAGCGGGCCCTGGATGCTCTCGACGGTCCGCTCTCCCGCACCGGCGTAGTCCGGGTCGCGCAGCAGCGCCGACCTGTTGCGCAGGGCCGGCGGCGGGATGACCCGAACGCGGTGCCATTCCGAGACTGCGTCGCCCGCCAGGACGCGGTACGCCAGGTCCTCGAAGAGCGCACCGCTCTGCCACTCCGCCTGTCCGTCCGCGCTCGGGAGTGTCACGCGCAAAGTTCCGCTTCCGTTCCGCGCTTCCAGGAGGGCCGTCTCGACCGGCCGGCCCGCCAGAACCACTCGGACGTTGGCGGCGTCGCCGACGCGGATGACTTGGTCGCCCGGTTCGACGGTGACGGTTGTATAGGAGAAGTACGGCACGGCCCGCATGGGCTGAAAGAGCCGCAGGAGGGCGTTCTCGACGGACGGCTGCCTGAAGTGCCATGCCGCACCCAGAACGGCCGCGATGGCCGCCAGTGCAGCCAGCGCCAGAAGGACCGGCCTGGGGGACACGGCGGCGCGGGGGTTCACCTCGCCGGCGGCCCGGCCGGCAATCCGGGCGAGGACCGACACGATCAGCGACCGCGACACGGCATTCTCGCCGCGCTCCGACGAGGCGCTCAATTCGACGGCGCTGACCAGGTCCTCCTCCATCGGTGGGAAGTGGCGGCCGAGTCGCACGGCGGCATCGCGGTCGCCGATCCGCCGCACGAGCGGCCAGACAACCCACCGCCCCAGCGCCCCGAGGAACGTCGCGACAACGATGGCCAGGGCGACCACGCGGGGCGTCGATCCCAGGCGCAGCAACCGGTCGGCCGCCATTGCCAGCCCGACAGCCGCCGCCACGAGAAAGAGCATCAGGAACAGTCCGCCTTGGAACCGGAAGAATCGCCAGCGGCGCCGGTATCGGCCGAAGAGGCGCCCCAGCGCCGTCGGCAGCGGATGCGGGCCCGCCTCGACGGCCGGCGAGGCCGACGGGCCCACGACGGCGGGCAAGCGTGTGCGCATCATGCCAGGCCGCTCCTTTTCCTGATGAACCAGGCTGACCCCAGGAGGACCGCCAGGACCGTGTAGTAGGCCCAGTGGCGGCAAGGGGCATACTCAGCCGTCAGGGGCCGTGATTCGATGTTGGCGGCCAGCAGCGCCGGCAACCGGCCGACCTCGTGGACCCGGAGGAGCCTCCCGCCGCCAGCGGCCGCGATCGCCGTCAGGGCCGACGCGTTCTGCGCCAGCAGTCCCTTTTCCAGGTCCACGCGTGTCACCTGGAGCGTCGCCGACGAGGCGAGCGGCTCGTCGCCATACGTCGATATGATCGGCTGCATCTGGTACGTCGCGGGCACGCGTGGCGTGAAGGACGTCCGGTAGATGCCCCATCCGCCCGCCCCGACGGGCTGCATCGCCAGCCGGTGCGAGCCGCCCAGGCCGTCCGTCACTTGGAGCCACACCGACGCGCCCTGGAGCGGAAACCCGTCGGGCCCGAGGCAATAGGCTTCGACCTGGACCGTCTCGCCGACGTCGCACTCGCTGCGGTCCACCGAGAGGCGGCCTCGCGGATCGCCCTCGGCGAACTGCTTCTTGACCATCCATCGGACGGCCTGGGCCCAGAAGCGATAGTGCCAGGGGTCGCCGACGCCCCGCCGCCATCGCCAGGTCTCCTCGATGCCCAGGAACGTGACCTTGCCGGCGCCGACACGGTGGACGGCCGCGAGCGGCATCTTCGAAGTCCCGGCAACCTGGTACGGGTGGACCAGCAGGGCGGTCGCCCCCCGCGCCAGGCCCCCCACCCCCGCGGACCAGTGGATGGGCGGCAGGCACGACCACGCTACCTCGTTCTCCTCGACACCGTCGGCCATCCGTGTCACCAGGTGCGCCGTGCCATCCTGCGTCAGTTCCGGACGGAACGGCTCGGCGACGCTCCCGCTGAGGCCGCCCGCCCGCCTCGCGGCGAGGCCGCGGGCGCCGTCCAGCGTCACCGGCAGGATAGCGGCCAGGGGTGTTCCGGCCAGTCGGCGATAGTGCTCGCGTTTGCCCGCTATCAAGATGAGCCCTGCGCCGCGCTGCCGGACCATGTCGGCCACCTCCGGAAGGAACGCGTCGGGCAACTTGTCGGGCGCCAGGTCTCCGAGGATCACCAGGTCATAGGCCGCCAGGTCTTTTTTCTGGGTAGGCAGTTTGGCAAGGTACTCCCCGCCGGTGACGGGGCCGACGCCCGGCCGCGCCAGAAAGAGGCTCACGTGCACGGCCGGATCGCGTTCCAGGACGTTCCTCAGGAACCGGAACTCCCACCGCGGCTCGCCGTCGGCCAGGAGGACGCCGATCTTGCGTTCGACGATCTCCACCGTCAGGCCGGCCGCGTTGTTATCCGTGCTTTGCTCAGCCTGCTGTTTCGGAATACGGACCTCAAATCGTCGCCGGCCGGGCGACTCGGGTACGAACGTGAAGTTGACGTTCACGGGCTGGCCCGAGGGCAGGGTGACAATGCTCTTGGTCTCCAGGACACGCCCATCGCAGACCAGTTCGACCGGGAGCCGGACCGAGCCCATGCCGCTGGTGGCGACGCGGGCCGTCAGGATCACCTCGTCGCCCAGGAGGGCGTTTTTCGGCCCGCGAAGGTCGAGGAGGGCGGCGTCGCGCGGCGGGTCGGGGTCGCCCAGCCCTACGACGAAGACGGCCACGCCGAGATGCCCGAGCCGGCGGGCGACTTCGGTCGGGTCGCGGCCGGTGTTCCAGGCGCCGTCGCTGATGAGG
>Ga0315274_10016172_pt1 | contig 10544 bp, 11 predicted proteins | sample YL17G02_20_MG_FD_203700 | JGI IMG/M metagenome (GOLD analysis project Ga0315274, IMG submission 203700) | Sediment microbial communities from Yellowstone Lake, YNP, Wyoming, USA - YL17G02_20 | ecosystem: Environmental > Aquatic > Freshwater > Lake > Sediment | place: USA: Wyoming | collected...
TTCCTTGTTTGGGATTTGCCCTTAAACATCAGGGCACAAGTATCCTTTCACGTCATCCTGAACTCGTTTCAGGACCTATCTTTTAAAGGCTGTCATTGCGAGGAGCGCAAGCGACGAAGCAATCTCGCGGTTATGGGTTCGGGCACGAAGGATCTCGTCATCCTGAATTCGTTTCAGGATCTATCTTTTAAAGGCTGTCATTGCGAGGAGCGCAAGCGACGAAGCAATCTCACGGTTATGGGTTCGGGCACGAAGGATCTCGTCATCCTGAACTTGTTTCAGGATATATCTTTTAAAGGCTGTCATTGCGAGGAGCGCAAGCGACGAAGCAATCTCGTCGTTCCAATTCCCACAGGCACAAAGGCGCCCGTCATGCTGAGCTTGACTCAGCATCTCTCTGTTGCTTTCAGGTTAAAGGGTCGGTGGATCGGGTTGTTTAGGGAAGGAGATAGGTGCAGTTTTGTTGCAGGTTATCTGCGAACCGGGGTGTTTTAGATTTGTCGTTAACTCACTTTGAAATTTTAAATGCTAACTTTTCATTTTGCAATGAAGTTTTTGCTACAGTCTACAGTCTACAGCCTACAGTCTACCGTCGCAGCAGCTGTCTTTTGATCTCCCCCTCGATCCGTTTGAGCTTCCTCCGGATGGTCTCCTCGCCACACCCTCTGGCCCGGGCGAGCCCCGCGATGCTCTGCGGGCCGTTCCGGTAAAAGCCGTAGCGCTGCAGGAGGAGCTTCACGCCCTCGGGCCCGACACGGCTCAGGGCCGACCAGAACCTCAGGAGGTCCCGGCTGTCCAAGCCGAGCCCCCAGGTAAGAGCCGACCCGTCATTCCCGCTTTTCCCGGTCCGGGCGGTGACGGCCTGCTGGGTGTGGAAGCTAAGGATCTCCTTGGGCCCGTACCCCGGGACCAGGCAGTGAAACTCCTCCGTCCGTCTTTCCTTCTTCATCTTTTCTCCTTTCTTTGTTTTAGGCGTCATTCCCGCGCAGGCGGGAATCCAGTGTCTTTGGTTTGTCGTTCAATTAGCAATTTAAAATGCTAATTTTGCAATGAGGTTTTTGCTTCAGTCTTCAGTCTTCAGCCTACAGCCTACAGCCTACAGTCTTCAGTCTACAGTCCACAGTCTACCGTCGCCTGAGGAGATATCTCCTGAGCTTCTTCCTGATCTTCTCGATCCTCCCCCGGATGCCCTCCGGGGTGCAGCCCCTTATCCGGGCGAGCTCGACCAGGGTCCGGGGCGGTCCCTCGATCCCGTACCGATGGGTGATGAGCTCCCGGTCCTCCGGGGCGAGGCTTTCCAGGGCCCGGTGCAGGCTGGCGTGACGCTCCTTTTGGAGGACCAGCTCCTCGGGCGAGGGCGCGGCGGCCCGTTCCGGGTAGTGCTCCCATCTCCCGCCTCCTCTCCGGACCAGGGGTTCGTAGGACCATTCCATAGCCTCCCCGGTCTCGGACTCCAGGTCCGTGAACAGGATGGTCTTGGGCCTCCTGGCTCGGGCTTTCCCCGGTCTCCTGTCCCGGTCTTCGACTGCCGTGTCCTGCATCACATCTTCCTCCCTGTTTTTGGGCGTCATTGCGAGGAGCGCAAGCGACGAAGCAATCTCGCCGTTCCATTTCCCTCCGGCGCAAACGCTCCCGTCATTCCCGCGTAGGCGGGAATCCAGTGTCTTGCTTTTTTGAGTTAAAAGGTGATACGAATGAACTGAGAAGAACGTGGTGCAGTTTTTCTGGCAGGTTATCTGCGGACTGTTTTTGTTTTATTCTGTTAAATTTTCATTTTTCAATTTCCAATTTTCAATTTGCAATGATCCTTTTTATCCCGTCCCCCTCCACTATTCTACCAGATATTCATGTTTTGTCAAGTGCTTGAAGTGAAGTTAGGAGGAACAAGCGTTTTTTAAGGGGTTGAGTTTCAGGGATTTAAGAATAATCTTATCTTCGTAACCCACTTTTTACGGGTGAATTGTTGTTTTGTATATAGGTATATATAAAATGACGTAAAGGGAGGTAAGTGTCTGATAGTAGCGGCAGGGGGTTCAAGCCGTCATTCCCGCGCAGGCGGGAATCCAGGGTCTTTCTCCCACTTTGGGAAAGGGGGTAGGGGGGATTTGGAGGGTCGTCATCCTGCCTGCCCTCGGACTTTCGGGGAGCTTGACTCAGGATCTCGCTTTAAAGGGGTGTCATTGCGAGGAGCGCAAGCGACGCGGCAATCTCGTCGTTGGCCTTCAATCCGTGAAATCCGTGGTTGAATTTGCTTTTCCATTCTCCATTCACTTTTTACCATTTACCGCCTTTTGGGGGCTTGACTTCCCCTCTCCCTTTGGGGTATAATGCACGCATTGATTGGCAGGACCCTCCGGGTCTCTTGGCCGAGCCCGAAGGCTCGGCGATTGTCGTTTTAGTTCTAACAATAAAGGAATTGAACGTGAACCATGGCGAAATCGTAAGCTTTATTTGGGGTGTTGCCGACCTCATCCGGGATACATTCAAACGGGGCAAATACCAGGATGTGATTCTCCCCTTCACGGTACTTCGCCGTCTGGATTGCGTCTTGGCGCCGACCAAAGAGAAGGTCTTGGTTGCCAATGCCAAGTTCAAAGGCAAGCTGGATAAAACCGAGGATATTCTTTGTAAAGTCTCAGGGTTTGCCTTTTACAATACTTCTCGCTATGACTTTGAGAAGCTCTTGCACGATGCCCCCAACCTTGCGGCAAACCTTCGCAATTATATCAACGGCTTTAGCCCCAATATGCGGGAGGTGGTCGAAAAGTTCGACTTCACCAACACTATTTCCAAGCTCGACGAGGCCGGACTTCTCTTCAAAGTCATGGAGCGGTTCAAAGGGGTGGACCTACACCCCGACAAGGTGGACAATCCCACAATGGGCACGATCTTTGAGGAGTTGATCCGGAAGTTCAACGAAGCCTTGAACGAGAACCCCGGAGAGCATTTCACCCCTCGGGACGTGGTTCACTTGATGGTGAGCCTCCTCTTGGCCGGGGACGAAAAGCGTCTCCGAAAAGAGGGTCTGGGCTTGATGATCTATGACCCTTGCTGCGGCACCGGGGGGATGCTCACGATCTCCAAAGAGCACATCTTGGGCACTCCGGAACGCCCCGGCATCAATTCCAGGGCCGACATTTATCTCTTCGGCCAGGAGGTGAACCCCGAAACCTTTGGGGTCTGTAAATCGGATATGTTCATGAAATCTGCTGATGGTCGTGATGCTGAGAATATTCTTTTCGGCAATACCCTTTCCAAGGACCATCATGCCCGCAGGCGCTTCGACTACTTGATTGCCAACCCTCCTTACGGCAAGGATTGGAAGGGAGACGAGGAAGCGGTAACCGAGGAGTACGAGCGGGGTACGGCGGGTCGGTTCTCCGCAGGCTTGCCCCGGATCAGCGATGGTCAGCTTCTTTTCCTTCAAACGATGTTCTCCCACATGAAGCCTCCCTCCGAGGGTGGCTCCCGGGTGGCCATTATCATGAATGGCTCCCCACTCTTCACCGGAGATGCCGGGAGCGGGGAAAGCGAGATCCGGCGCTGGGTTATGGAGAACGACTGGCTGGAGGCCCTGATCGCCTTGCCAGAGCAGATGTTTTACAATACGGGCATCGCGACCTATGTCTGGGTGCTTACGAACCGCAAGGCCCCTGAGCGAAAAGGCAAAGTCCAGTTGGTGGATGCGACTTCTTTCTGGTCGCAGATGCGTAAGAGCTTGGGGGATAAGCGCCGGGAGGTTCCCCGGGACAAGGCTTCTGAAATCGTTAAGCTTTACCGGGGATATCAGGAAGGAGAGTTCTGCAAGATATTTTCTACGCCCCATTTTGCTTTTCGCAAGATCACGGTGGAGCGTCCCCTGCGCTTGAATTTCCAGGCGAACCCTGAGAGGATAGCCCGGCTGGACGAGGAAACGGCTTTTAAGAACTTGGCGATGAGCAAGAAGAAGCCCGGTCGGGAGAAGGAAAGTGAGGAGGCTGAGGGCCGGGCCCTCCAGGAGGCGATACGAAGGATGCTGGCCACGATGCCCGTTTCTCTCTTCAAAGACAGGGAGGAGTTCCTTAAAACCCTTTGTCGGGCGGCAAAGAAAGCGGAGCTTAAACTGTCCGCCCCGGTGGAGAAGGCTATTTTCTCCGCTCTTTCGGAGCGGGACGAGAACTCTGAGATCTGCAAGGATAAGGACGGTAACCCCGAGCCCGATTCCGAGCTTCGGGATACGGAGAACGTACCTTACTCCGAGAGCGTGGAGGCCTTCTTCAAGCGGGAGGTCGTGCCCTACGTCCCGGATGCTTGGATTAACACCGCGATCCGGGACCAAAAGGACAGCGGGGTTGGCAAAGTGGGATATGAGATTAACTTCAACCGCTACTTTTACAAGTATACCCCACCGCGCCCGCTTGAGGAAATAGCGGCTGACATTCTCAAGATCGAGGGGGAGGTTGCGCGTCAGCTTGCGGAAATGACTGGAGGGGCGGGAGAGGGGATTAACTGAGCCTGATAATTTTACACAAAATGTCGGCACTTAGTTGCAACTGCCGACATTTTGTGTTATAATATACAACAATAAACCCTCAAGAGTATAGAATGCAACACATTGATCTTAAAAAGCTTCCATTGATATTTAAGCCCCAGGATCTGGTGCGGCTTGGCTTTTCCAGGAATCAGATAACCAGCCTCCTTGCCGTAGGGAAGGTCGAGCGTGTTGCCTGGGGGCTTTATCGGGCGAAAGATTCGAAGGCTACAGAGCTTGAAACCATTGCCCTTGTCTGCAAAAAGTTTCCCCATGCTGTGGTCTGCCTTTTCTCCGCCCTACGCGTTCAGGGCATCGGGACCCAGGCTCCCCGTGAGGTCTGGATCGCTCTGGACCGAAAGGCGCGTAAGCCGAGTGTCCCCGGCCTTCCGGTCCGGATCGTGCGTTTCTCCAGGCCGATGCTTCGTTACGGGATCGTAACTAAAGTAGTCCAGGGAGTTCCGGTCAAAATCACGACCCCGGCGCGCACCGTGGTGGATTGCTTCCGCTACCGCAAAAAGTTTGGGCTCGACGTGGCCTTGGAGGCTCTGCGGGATGTAATTCACCGTAGGCTGGTTACGATGGACGAACTGGTGCGCGCGGCTGAGGTTTGCCGGGCCCGCACTGTGATGCGTCCCTACCTTGAGTTTTTGGTCTCGTGAAGGGCGGGGTGAAAAACCGGGCGGCCTCGGTCTTGGCAAGGCTGCGTACCATTTCCCAGGTGCGTCAGGAGGGCTTTCAGCTTGTCCTCGAACGCTATGCCCTGGAGCGTTTGCTTTATCGTTTGAGTCGGTCTGCGCACCGCGAGCGTTTCGTGCTCAAAGGGGCGATGCTCTTCGCGGTTTGGGGACAGGAGGCTTACCGGCCGACCAGGGACCTTGACTTTCTGGGGTATGGCCCAAACGAACCAAGCGCCGTGGCTGAATGCTTCCGGGAGATTTGCGAGGCCGCGGTTCCGGACGATGGCCTTGTATTTCGCTCGGCCTCGGTTCGGGCCGAGCCGATTAGGGATGACGCGGAATACGGCGGAATTCGAGTGAAGCTCGAAGCCCGTCTGGGCCAGGCTCGCCTTCAACTCCAGGTGGATGTTGGATTCGGGGATGCGGTGGTCCCGCCTCCTGTGGAGGAGGTTTATCCGGTCCTTCTGGATGATCCCCAGCCGCGCATTCGGGTATATCCCCGTGAGGTTGTGGTGGCTGAGAAAGTCCATACCCTGTTGGTCTTTGGCGAGGCGACCAGTCGGATGAAGGACTTGTATGACCTGATGGTGCTATCCATGAGTTTTCCATTTGACGGCAAATGTCTTGCTACGGCTATTAAGGAAACGTTCAAGAGGCGTCAAACGCCCTTGCCTGATTCTATCCCCGCTGTTCTTTCATCGAGGTTTTTCGATGTTCCGGATAAGGCTGCTCTATGGCGGGTATTTCTTGAACGGAACGGTTTGAAAAGGGCGCCCGAGAATTTCACGGAGGTTGGTGAGCGACTGCGAGCGTTCCTTTGGCCGGTGGTTCAGGGTGCGAAGGAACCGGGGGGCTTCGCTGGCGCTTGGCCTCAGGGGGGTCCTTGGGGATGACCTCCCTTACCCGGCAGGCTGGGTTCAGCAAGCGTTTCAAGCCTTATCCGAAATACAGAGATTCCGGCATCGAGTGGCTGGGGAAGATTCCAGCGCTTTGGGGGGTCAAACGTATTAAGCACCTTGCGCGCATCGCCAGTGGTTTTGCTCCGCCACCGAGCTACGATAAATCGACAGGTGAGTACCCTGTCTACGGTTCGAACGGCTTGATTGGCTACTGCGATGAGTTCATGGTCTCCGAAGAGACTCTTGCTGTCGGACGTGTTGGAGCGAGTGGTTTGGTGAATGTTGTCCCGGGATTCAGTTGGGTCTCTGACAACGCGCTACTCCTCAGAGACCTGCGGCCAACGACCCGACTACAATGGCTTGGCTATGTATTAGAGACCATGAACCTCGGCATGCAGGCCGCGAAGAACGCTCAACCAATCATCACGGGGACGTTCCTTGCGAACCAGGCTCTGCCTGCGCCGTCCGAACAAGAACAACTTGCCATCGCCACCTTCCTCGACCACGAGACAGCTAAGATTGATGCCCTCATTGCCAAGAAAGAGCGGCTCATCGAGTTCCTTCAGGAGAAGCGAGCCGCCCTCATCACCCGGGCTGTCACCAAGGGCCTCGACCCAAACGTCCCCATGAAGGATTCCGGCATCGAGTGGCTGGGAGAGATTCCAGTCAATTGGAAGACTATAACATTGAAGAGATTGGCCTCGATACGGTATGGTTTGGGTGAACCTCCCCGTGAACTATTAGATGGCATTCCTTTCCTTTGTGCAACCAATGTTAAGCGGGGCACGATTTCTGATATTGACCTTAAGAAAGTTGATCCTGATGATGTTCCGTGGGGTCGGGACCCTGTCTTAAGGAAAGGTGAAATAATTGTGGTTCGAAGTGGTGCGTATACGGGCGACTCCGCGTTAATTCCTGCTGAATATGACGGGGCAATAGTTGGTTATGATATGGTTTTGCACATAGAAAGAGCTTATCCTGAGTTCATTGCTTGGGCGTTACTGAGTAAATATGTCCTTGACGCGCAAATCGAGATCTGTAGAACGCGCGCTGCACAACCGCATTTGAATGCTGAGGAGTTAGGCGGGGTGTTCATGTTTCTTCCGGGAGAAAAAGAACAACGCATTATTTCTGAATTTTTAACTCGTAAAATAGATGAAGCAGATGCCTTGGTAGCGAAGATTCAGAAGGGCATAGAAAGATTAAAGGAATACCGAACAGCGTTGATTTCAGCTACAGTGACGGGGAAGATTGATGTTAGGGAGGCGGCATGAGTCTGGAGGTTTCGGAACGGAAATTTGAAGAGGCGGTTGAGGAGGCATTGACGGCCAAGCGCTCTGAGCCAGGTGTGTCCGGGGGTTCGGGCGCTCGGGAGGCTTTGCTTTCTTATGGGGTGGGGGTGCCGGGTGGGTTTAAAAAGCGGAGCCCGGAGGATTACGACCGGGAGCTTTGTCTAATCCCCCAGGATGTCCTGGACTTCATCTATGCGACCCAGCCGAAGGCCTGGGAGCGGCTGAAGGAGTTTCACGGCCCGGAGGTGAAGGAGCGTTTCAGCAGTTTTTCAAGCAGGTTATCTGCGGGCTTCTTCCTCGTTTTCCTGCTGGATGTACTTGTGCAGGGTCCGGTAAAGCCTCACGAGTTTCTGCCGGACGGCTTCCTTGGTGCATCCTCGGAGCTTTCCGATAGCTTTGTTGGTCAGGGTCTCTCCGTAGAACCCGAACTTCCAGTGGATGAGGTCCTGGTCTTCATCGGGCAGCCTGGCGAGGATGCGGTGGACCTGCTCGTTCTGCTCTTGGCGGAGGACTTTGGCCTCCGGGGATTCCTGGACTTCGGTAAGCGATCCCATGAGCCAGATGTTTTCTTCTCCGAGGCTTCCGAGAAGGACGATGTGTCTCCAGGATACGGTTTTGTGTTTCAGAGGCGGGTGGTCTGGCGAGTGGCTTTTCATGGCGGGGGTTGCTCCTTACTGGGGGGTGGGTTGTGGGGGGAGGGTTAAACCGGTGGGCTTCTACTATTATGCAGGAAAATGGGTCTCGGGCAAGGTGGGAAGCCCATTTTTTCCTAACTTTTTTATGGAAAGCAAGTGCCCCTCCAAGTAATATTTGCCAAATATGTTCGATACGGAGGGGCACTGAGGGGGTATGGGGGAGAGACTCTCCCATGTCTGGGGGGTGCTCAGCGAATCCGGTGGTTAGGGACGAGCGCCGAAGGGGGGCTTGCCCCCATAGCGGAAGTGCCGCACCGTAACGACACCATGTCAATTTAGGGGAAAATAGTTGGTGCGGCACTGGGGGAGTTGCCGGGGTACGGCGGGGGTAACGGGTTGGAGTGAGAGGGGTTACGGCGGGGCGGGTCGGGGGTGTGGGGCGATCAGATGGTCGCCCCACATTTCAGTTAAGTCTTAGTTAGGGCATAGGGGCATGAAAAAATATCCTAAATCTACCACTATGCTTTCTCTCTCAGCCGTCGAATAGACTTCCGGCCTTGTAGGAAAGTGGTAATAGAATAAGGCCCCAATACTCATGTTCTCCCAAAGTTTAGCTCTATTATGTAAAATAAGGGGGCACCCTCCCTCCATCTGCCCGACGGCGATAAAGCGATGGGGCGGTGCTACGTAGTTGCATACGACGTAAAGGTAGGGGCAGGTTACCATTGTAGTAACTGTGAAGGTCCAGGGCCAAGGCCCCTGGAAGGCATAGTTTCCGAAAATCATCTTCTTTATCCTCCTGTGCGTTGTTTTAAATTGTTCTTTTGTGTCTGTTCCTTTGGGTTCACGCCAAGCCCTGGCCAAGGTTTAATGCTGTAATGCAAACTTGGCGTGAACCCAGTTGGGGGTTTGGCTAACCCCTCCAGCCGTTACGCCGGGCGTTGGCTTCGCAGTCGGTTTTGTTTACGTAGCCTTCCGCTGCTGCTCCAACGATGTTCCCGTTTGGGGCGATCCGTCGCCAGCGCCATTTCCCTTTGGCATCTTGGTAGAAAACCCATCTGTCCATGGTTTCACCTCCTTCCTGACATATAACAGGTGTTAATAATTGTAACACAAGTTAATGAATTTGTCAATACCCTGCAGGTGAAATAATTGAAAATAGTTATTGTATTTATCGTTTCGTTATGTTATACTTAATAAAAATAAAAGGAGGATATTCGTTGTTTAGCGAGCGTCTGAAGCAGATAAGGACGAGGCTTGGCTTGAGCCAGGTGGAATTAGCCGAACGTGCCGAGGTTACCGCGGCTGCTATTTCGTTGTATGAATCGGGTAAGAGAAAACCATCCTTCGCCATTTCCCGCAAGATCTCGCAGGTCTTGGGTGTTGGATTGGAGGACTTGTGGGGCGAGGAGAACGAAGGCAAAGATGTGGCGGATCCAAAACTTCGTTTAGCGTTCCGCAAGATGCAAAATCTCGACTTGGAAGACCGGAAGGCGGTAGAAGTTATAATAGCCAAGCTCAGTCAAAAGTCGCAACAGAGGAAGCGTTAGCCTTGAGCTCTCCGACGGCAATCTCCGCCCAGGCCAGTAAGGTTTTGCGGGATGCAGGTGTTAGCAAGCCGCCAATCGATCTCAATCTGGTGGCTTCGTACAACCAGGTGGATGTTTACGAACAGGACCTGAAGGGCTTGGCGGATGGGATGCTTACTTTTGTGGGTGCCCAGCCGGTCATTGCCGTTGAAGAGAAGATGATGCGGGAGCGGAGGCGCTTCACCATCGCCCATGAGTTCGGCCATTACTTTCTCCCTGACCATGAAGGTGCTTTTCAATGTTTCATGAATGACCTCCGCTCGCGGGTGGATTCTCCCTTCGAAGCCGAGGCCAATTCTTTTGCAGTGGAGCTTCTCATGCCGGAGAACCTTTTCAATGACGCCTGCTTGAGGTTGCCTCTCGGATTCACGTCTATTTGTGCGTTGGCGTCCAACTTTGAGGTTTCCATTACGTCCTGCGCCTGGCGTTTCGTTTCTTATCGCAGGGAGCGCTGTGCCCTGGCTTTTTGTAAAAAAGAGGGTCTTAAGTGGTTTGCTTCTTCGCCCTCGTTCCCAACTCGTTCATTGAAGTTTAATAGGGGGGCTCCGGTCCATAAACAGACCATTGTGTACGATTACTTACAAGGGTTGGTTAAAGAATCGAAGCCGGCGAAGCGTGTTTTAGCGACCTCTTGGTTCCCGGCTTGTGAGGATTTGGATTTAATGGTCTGGGAGGAGTGTTTTTCGGCGCCGGACTTCGGCTTCGTTCTCTCCCTGCTCAGTTTTGAGGCGGAGGACGTTTTGGGTAGCGAAGATGAGGAGGATTACTAACCAAAAAGGAGGTTGTTATGGCGATTTACGTTGGTTTGACAGATGATCCAGTCGCAAGGCGGCAGCAGCATAGCGGACTGGCCCCCGCTAAACTGGACTAAAAAGGGGTTGTGAAAGTTTAGGATTGGGTCTTGACAACGGATTCAGATGCTCGATGAATTTTAACGTT
>Ga0315274_10016173_pt1 | contig 10544 bp, 8 predicted proteins | sample YL17G02_20_MG_FD_203700 | JGI IMG/M metagenome (GOLD analysis project Ga0315274, IMG submission 203700) | Sediment microbial communities from Yellowstone Lake, YNP, Wyoming, USA - YL17G02_20 | ecosystem: Environmental > Aquatic > Freshwater > Lake > Sediment | place: USA: Wyoming | collected...
CTACGGCAGGGGTGTCGGTGAGAGTCGCGCCGCCGGTCGGCGCGGCCTGGGCCGTCGCGGTGAGATCGGGAGTGGTCGTGGGCGTTGGCGGGTTGGGATCGTAGCCGAAGAAAGTCTCTGCCTCCTTCTCAACCTCCTCCTTGGAGGCTGTGATGCCCCGGCGCGCTGCCTCCTGGCGGACGAGGTCGTCAGAGATCATGTCTTCGAGAGTCTGGCTGGGCAGGTACGCCGCCGTGGTCTGAAGACTCTGGAGCTGCTGTTCGACCCACTGACGAATGAAGGCGCTGTTCTCGTCGTTGGGGTCGAGGCTGGCAAGCTGCGCTTGCAGACTGTCCATCTGTGCGCGTATGTTGAGGCGGTTGTAGCGCACGAGCGCCTGGTAGTCGCGGGTTGAGATCGTGTCGTAGCCAACGACTGCCACCGGCTCCCGCGGTCGGGCGACGACAACTATGTAGACGCCGCTGAGAAGGATGGCGGCAACCACCGCGGCCAGACTGAGCAGCCCGTAGCGGAGATAGCGGTTCATCCGCGCCTTGCGCTTGGCGGCGGATGTCTCGCGCCTGACGGGCACTTGGCGGGGCTTTGCCATGGCTTCTCCTCCCACGAAACGGGGCATAGGTTACACGCCTATGCCCCGGGGCGATTCTATTGGCCTCGTGCCGGTTGGGCTAGGAAGTGAAGCGATGCTCGTGGCTGTAGGGCAGTAGGGCAATCTGGCGCGCGCGCTTGATGGCGCGTGAGACCATGTGCTGGTGCTTGCCACAATTGCCCGTCTGTCGCCGGCCCCTGATCTTTCCCTGGTCGGAGACGTAGCGTCCGAGCATGTTCGCATCCTTGTAGTCGATCAGCTTGACGTGATCGACGCAGAAAGCGCAGACGCGGCGACGCGGGAAATAGCGCCGCTGCTGCCCGCCGAGGGCCTGCTGTGGTCGCTGTGGGCGTTCCTCGCGTGGCGCCTGCTCACGCGGTGATTCGGCTGCTTCGTTGCTGTTGACCACGTCTTCAGCCAACTCTATTCCCTCCACTGGTAGTCGTAGTCGTATCGGCCCTGGGTTTCGGCCGGCTCGTCGGTGTCGAGCATGACGATCCGCTCGGCAATGATCTCAGCGCGCGACATCTGACGCCCGAGGGCATCGCGCCAGGTGTGATTGCGTAGCCGGCCCTCGACATGCACATCGCTGCCCGGCTGCAGCTCGTCCTCACAGCGCTCGGCCAGCTCGCGCCAGGCGACGACGGGGAAGGAGTCCATCTCCTTAAGAGCTCTGCCCCCCGGCGCCGCGAAAGGCCGGCAGATGGTGACCGTGAAGCACACGACGGCCACACCCTCGGGCGTGTACCGCAGTTCCGCACGCTCACTCACCTGACCGATGATGATGACTTTGTTCAGCCCCAGCATTGTCGCCTCCCGGACGCCGCTATTGCGCAGGCGCGGGGACTTCCTCAGCCCGTACAACCAGGAACCTGAGTACGTCCTCATTGAGGCGCAGCAACCGCTGCAGCTCCTCGACGGCATGAGCCGTGAGGCGCAAGCGCGACAATATGTACGTCCCGCTGGTCTGCTTGCGGATGGGGAAGGAGAGGCGTCGGTGGCCCCAGTTGCGCGTGGAGAGAACCTCTCCACCGTTGCCGGTGATGAACTCGGCCGTCCTGGCGTTGATCGCCTCTAGCCGCGCCTCGTCGGCGTTCGGCTGCACGATAAAGAGAAGCTCGTACTCGTTCATGTGGCTCCTTTCCCTGGGATTGCCCCCGGACGTGGCCGGGAGCGGAAAGTTGGCTGTCACGTGCGAACACATGACAGCCATGGACTATAGCATTCGCCGCCGGGTCGGGCAACTGCGCGGTCCCCGACCGACGGCGGCTCTACGCTGCGTTTGATGCTGGTCGATGTGTCCCGAGGAGTGCGCGCGCCCGAGTGGCCAAGCGAGTTCCCCTGCTCTGTCGCGCCTACTCCTCATGTTAAGGCGCCAACACCTGATGCAGACGAGTCGCGGCGGGTCTAGTGTGCTCAGGAAGGGCCGGCAACGGTATAATCGAGGTTTGGGGAGCGAAGTGGAAAGCAAGTATCTGGGAGTCTTGGAGTACCCCAAGGTGCTGGCTCGCCTGGCGGAGCATACGTCGTTCTCCGCCGGACGCGAGCTAGCCCTTTCACTCGACGCTTCCTCCAACCTGGAAGAGGCGCGGCGCCGCCAGCAGGAGACGACCGAAGCTTGCCGGCTGCTCGACGCCAAGAGCGACGTGACGCTAGGCGGAGCGCACGATGTACGGCCGCTGCTCGAGCGGGCGCAACGCGGCTCGCGGCTGCTGCCGACGGAGCTACTCGACATCGAGAGCACACTGTTGGCCGGCCAGCCGCTACGGCGGACGCTTTCGCGCCTTGGCGCCCACTATCCGCTCTTGGCAACCATGGCGGCGCGCATCGAGGAGTGCGGACACGTCGTCGCAGAGATCAAGCGCTGCATCACGCCCAAGGGCGAGGTGGCTGATTCGGCGAGCCCGGAGCTCGGGCGGATACGCTCTCAGTTGGGCATCGCCCGCGACCGACTCATGCAGCGGCTCGAACGTCTGATCATGAACCCTGACAGCGGCGGCCTGCTGCAGGAGCCGATCATCACGCAGCGAGGGGGTCGCTACGTCATACCCCTACGCGCCGAGTGCAAGGGGCGCATACCTGGCCTCGTTCACGATGAGTCGGCAAGCGGCGCCACGGTGTTCATCGAGCCGCTGGCTACGGTCGAGCTCAACAACGAGCTGCGGGAGTGGCAACTGCGGGAGGAGCGGGAGGTCATGCGCATCCTCGATGGGCTGACGGCTCTCGTCGGCGCCGAGGGCCACCTGATCCAGCGGACGGTGGATACGCTGGCCGAGTTCGACCTGATCTTCGCCCGAGCTCGCTACTCCTACGCCCTCAAGGCCACCGAGCCAACGCTGCTCGAGTTCGCCCCGGCGCTAGTGCTGGATGAGCGCCAGGGCATCTCGCACCCGGGCACGCACCTGCGGCTATTGCAGGCGCGCCATCCGCTGCTACCCCATGACGTCGTGGTGCCCATCGACGCCTACCTGCGCCTGGGCCCACGCGGCTACTTCGTGGTGCTGATCACCGGGCCGAACACCGGCGGCAAGACAGTCGCGCTCAAGACGGTGGGCCTGTTGTGCCTGATGGCGCAGGCGGGGCTGCGCATCCCGGCCGCCGAAGGCTCCGTACTGTGTGTCTTCGACGGCATATATGCCGACATCGGCGACGAGCAGAGCATCGAGCAGTCGCTCTCGACCTTCTCCTCGCACATGACCAACATCATCCACATCCTTTCGCAGGCGAACGAGCGTAGCCTGGTGCTCCTCGACGAGCTAGGGGCGGGCACGGACCCGGTGGAAGGCTCGGCGCTGGGCAGGTCCCTGCTCACTGAGCTCGTTGTGCGCGGGGTGACGACTGTCGCCACCACCCATCACCCCGAGCTGAAGATATTCGCGCAGGTGACTCCGGGCATCGAAAACGCGAGCGTCGAGTTCGACACCCAGACGCTGGCGCCTACCTACTCCCTCAGCATCGGCATGCCCGGGCGAAGCAACGCCCTGGCCATAGCGGAGCGGTTGGGGCTGGATCGCTCCATCGTGGAGCGGGCCCGCAGCCTGGTTGATCCCCAGTTGCTGCAGACGGATGAGCTGCTGTTGCAGGCCAAGCTTCTCAAGGACCAGGCCGAAGGGCAGTTGCAGCAGGCTCAGGAGCGGCGCCAGCAGGTGGAACGGCACGAGGCCGAGCTGGCCGAGCAGGTAGCCGAGCTGCGCGCCACGCGCGAGGAGGCGCTGGAGGGCGCTCGGCGCGAGGCGCGAGGCGAGGTGGAGGAGTTGCGCCAGGAGATCGCGCAGGCGCGTTCGCAGCTTGCCAAGGTGCGCGTTGCCGCCCAGGCCGGCCAGGTGCGCGAGGCGCTGGCCTCGGTCGAGGCTGCGCGAGAGAGGGCGGTCGTCAGGCTGGCCAGCGACCCGCTCAACCCCCTGCGCGGCGCCGAAGAGCCCGAGGTGGGCGACGTAGTGTGGGTCAAGACGCTGCAAGCGCAGGGCGTGGTCACCGCCGTCGACGAAGGCCAGGCGGCCGTCAGCGTGGGCAACCTGCGCCTGCGCGTCGTGCTCGAGGAGCTGGAAGTGCGAGAGCCCGCGGCCAAACCTGTCGCGGGCATCATGCCGCGGCGCGACGATGTGCGGGTGCCGACGGCGGTGGGCAAAAGCGAACTGCACCTCCGTGGGCTGAGGGTCGAAGAGGCGATGCCCGAGTTGTCGCGCTATCTGGACCAGTCATACCTTGCGGGCCTGCCGCGCGTGCGCATCGTGCACGGCAAGGGCACGGGGGCGCTGCGACGCATAGTGCGCGAAGAGCTGTCGCGCCACCCCCTGGTGGCGGCGATCCACAAGGCGCAGGAGTACGAGGGCGGTGAGGGCGTTACCATAGCGGAGCTGGTGCCTCGCCACGCGTGACATGAAGCAGATTATATCGGCTTCGCGCCGTACCGACCTCCCAGCGCGCTACTCTTCCTGGCTGGCGCAGGCCCTCAGGGCAAGGGAGGTCGAGGTGCCTGAGCCATACCGGGGCCGCCCGAGGCTGATCTCGCTACGGCCGGACGATGTGCACACGATCGTCCTGCTCTCCAAGGACTTCGGGCCGCTCCTGCGCGACGAAGGCGGACTGCGCGGCGCTCTCGCCAATTACGGCCAGGTGGCCTGCCAGTTGACAGTGACCGGCCTGGGGAGCTCGGCGCTTGAGCCTGGCGTGCCGCCGGCCGAGACGGCTCTGGCCCAACTGCCGCCTCTCGTCGCCTGGCTGGGCGACGCCCGCCGGCTGACCGTTCGCTTTGATCCCATCGTGCACTGGCGCGAGGGAGGCGAGGTGCGCAGCAACGTCGGACTGGCCCCGCTGGTGCTGGACGCCTGCGCGGAGGTAGGGGTCCGAGCGGTGCGCATCTCGTTCGCGGCCATCTACCGCAAGATGCTCTCGCGCGGCGTGGAGTGGATCGACCCGCCGCGGGACGAGCAAGTGGCCATTGCCGACGGACTGGTGCGCCAGGCAGTCGACCGCGGCATCACCGTCTACGCGTGCTGCCAACCGTGGTTGGCCGAAAGCGGGGCGCGGCTTGGAGGGTGCATCGACGGCGCGGCGCTGGCAGGGGCACACCCGCGGGGCGAGCCCGCGCCGTCCGGTCGGGACAAGGGCCAGCGCGGTGACTGCCTTTGCTCGCCGAGCGCGGACATCGGATCGTACCAGATGGCCTGCGCCAACGGCTGCCTCTACTGCTACGCTCGCCCCGCCAAACGTTTGTAGGGCTGTTGCCTGCAACGCCCGGTTCCACGTCATCAGCGGGCGTTGCAGGCAACAGCCCTACGAAAGGCTGGCGAGGAACTCGGTGACGTTCCGGTAGGCGCGGCGAGCAACCGCGAAGGGATCCTGCGCCCAGAACTCGCGGTTGAACAGCTCCAGCGAGAGGTAGCCGGTGTAGCCTTTGGCCTTGATCGTTGCCAGCATCTCTCGCACCGGCAGTGCGCCGTCCCCCAGCAGCACGCGATCGGCGTCCGTCCACGTCTCGCGCGGCTTGTCCTTGGCATCGTTGATGTGGACGAAGGCCAGGCTGGCGACGTCGAGGAGCTGCAGGTCCTCCGTCTTGCTGATCCCGGCGTAGAAGTGGAACGTGTCGAGAAGCACCCCCAAGTTGGGGAGCGCCAGCGACTGGCAGATGCTCTGCGCGGTTAGGAGAGTGCCGACAAGGTTGCTGCCCCTGATGAACTCCAGGGCGATGCTAACGCCGTACTCCGCGCCAAGCTCGGAGACTTCGCGCAGGTTGCGACTGACTATCGGGTAGACGCGTTCGTCCGCGCGGTCGGCGTTTTCGCTGAAAACGATGAAGGTCTCGGCGCCCATCGCTTGACAGATCTCGAAGTTGTGCCGCAGTTCTGCGAGTGCCTTCTCGCGCTTCTCACCCTCGGAGAGCAGCAGCCCTCCCTGAGCGCAGCCGGCCACAGCCCTGAGACCCAGGCTATCTACCAGTGAACGTATCTCCTCCAGGCTCTTGCCTTGGCCCACAAGGGTGTCGACCTTGCTGGGCCAGAACTCTACGAAGCTGAAGCCGGCTTCGGCATAGGCGCGCATGTCCGTAGCAAAGTCCGCGTTCATAGTGGTCGCTTCGTTGATGCAGGGCAACATGCTTTCCTCCTGTCCTGTCGCCAGGCGATGGGGCAATAGGAACGGGCGGGCATGCGAGCGGCCCGCCCGTGAGAGACTAGGGGTTCGGCGTCTTGCTTACTAGCGCGATGAACTGCCGCTCGAGGCCAGGCGCCAGAGGAATGTGATGCCGCCGGCGGCGAGCAAGAGGCCAGCTGCCGCCAAGGCCGCCGGGATCGTGCCGAGCGAGCCCTGCGAGCCGGTCACCGGCAGTATGGCCGGCGGCATCGTGGCCGTCGGCTCGAGGGTCGGCGATGCGACGACAGGTACGGGCGTCGCCGTGTCGGCCGGAGGGGCGCTCTGCGATGTTGGCGTGGGCGGGATAGGCGTCGCTGTGTCCGTCGGTGTGCTCGTCGGAGCTACCGTGGGTGGAACCTCCGTGGGCACGAGGGTCGGCGTGTCGGTCGGGGGCACAGGCGTGAATGTGAAGGTCGGCGTGTCACCCGCCAATCCGGATGCCGATACGGCGCTGGGGCCGATGGCCGACAGCGCGAGGAGAGCGAGCACCACTACTACCATTAGCCATACTGGGTTGAGCTTCTTCATCTGTCCACTCCTTGCTTTGCACCGTATTGGGTCGCCGGGCGGCCTAGCCTCCCGTCCTTAGTGCCAGAGGAAGCATCACTGTGTATTGCGCTTGGGTGGGAGCTCCGGCGAGCCGCAGAGCGGGGTCACCGAAGACCGCGTAAGTATCTATCAGATCGCGGTAGGAGACGTCAAGCGCGAGCTGTCCGGCGAGGAGCGCCTCGCCGAGTGTGGAGCCCCGCATTAGCGCCTGGAGCAGCGGCCCCTGCAACATGCGATGGCCGCTGGCGCTTCCCATGCTCAGCGGCGAAAAGGAGCCAACTGTGCCCCGGTCAGGCGCCAGCAGCAGCGCCTCGTCCAGGCTGGCCGCCGTGGGGTGGTAGAAGACGCCGGTGAAGCAGGTCAGGGAGAGGAGCACAGTGCTGGGGGTCGGCCCCATGCTCGCAATGTCGGCGCTCTCGAACAGCTTGGGGAAGGCCCAGCCCCAGTAGTGGCTATGCCCGGCGTAGTAGGTTATCAGATCTCCTAAGCGCCAGCGGGCGAGCAGCGCCTCAGTGTCAAGGTCGCCGTCGTTGTAGTAGTAGCCGGGAGGCGGAGGGCTGTCGGCCGCCTGGTAGACGCGCATGACGCCGCTGGGCTGAAGGCGCCCGTCGCTCGTGGCGGCTTCGACGGCAGCCTCGGACACAGCTTCGAATGAGAAGGTGACCTCACCCCCGCCGTAGTCGCGCCGGTCGGGATCGTCGACGGAGAAGAGCGCCCGATTGGCCCAAGAGCCGGAGTCCCCGTTCTCGTAGGAGATGATCTTGCTCACTACCCCCAGGGCCGTCGTTAGGTCACGCGCAGGAATGCGCCCGACGAAGATGCTTGCCGGCGTGCGGTCGGTGTTGGCGAAGCGGTGATCTGAGCCCGCCTGAGCTGCCCAGTTGGGGTCCAAGTCCTCGACCAGGTAGGGCGGCAGGTAGTTGGCCTCACCATGGTTGAGCCGGTCCTTGAAGTCGTAGCTGCCGTCACCCATGAGCAGTAGGTAAGTGAGCTGGTAGCTGGAGTCGGGGTTCAGCCACGAGGCGTAGGCATCATTCACGAAAGCGCGGATGGCCTCGGCGTCGAGCAGGCCCGAGCTGTAGCGGTCGTAGATCTCTTGGGTGCTCACGATGCGCACGCTCAGGCCGCTCTTGGCCTGCCTGTGAGCGGCCAGTGCCTGAGCCGCGGGAAGGAGACTGGGATGGGCAACGATCAGGTATTGGGCACCCGGCGCTAGCGTGACCGGCTGCACGGCCGCGATCGCGGCGACCCGCTTCAGCCCGGCTTCGGAAGCGATGGCGTACGTAGCGGCGCCGGCCGGTGTATCGGCGAAGGCGAGGTGCCACTCGCTCCCCCGTGGACTGACGCCTAGCCCGGTGAGGGCGACGGCGGCGCCGGGCAGCGTCACGTCCCAGACTCGAATGGCCATGGAGGTGAAGCCATCCAGCGCGTAGCTGTTCGCCCCCTCCCTGCCCAAGCCCAGGGCCGCGTCCTGCGTCGCCCGCCCGAGGGGGTAGCTCAGGCGGGGCGCCGCGATGTAGGAGCGCTCCCTGATGTAGCCGCCGGAGCCGTTCGGTTGGCCGGGTAGCAGCAACCGCAGCACATGTAGGCCTCGGCCGACGGCCACAGTGAACTCAGTGCTGTAGGGACCGATGCCATTCCAGGCTATCGAGCCGAGCGGGGTATAGGTGGGCTCGGCCGCCACCAAACGCACCGTCTGGGCGCCCCCTACAGCCTTCTGTACCAAAGGCAGATGGATAATGTAGGTGCCGGCGATCTCGGTGCCGGTGGCAAACTCGGCCTGCAATAGGTGATCAACCGGGGATTGAGGCTCATCGAGGCCCCGCAAGGAGAGGCTGAGTGTTCCCTGTCCGAGAGCAGACCCGGTCAACTCGACCGCGAACCACTCCCTGTCCGGCATGTCCTGTAGTGATAGCGTCTGAATCAAGCCGGCGAAGAAGTGGCCGTCCTCAGCGGCGCTCGTGTAGGAGGGCTCGTAGGCGTAGAGGTTGGTCCAGTCGCTGCGCCAAGGGTCGGGATAGCGCGGGTCGTAGTTGCGCATCTGCGCCGTCGCCGTGAGGTAGATGGACTGCCCCCCGTCCGGCGTCCCCGCTGCTCGGGGCGCGACGCGCATGCCAGGCGCGCCCCCCCAATCCAGCCAGAAGGCGTTCGTCGTGCCGTAGGGGCTCTGGCGCTCTGGGGCATAGAAGACAATCCGGTCACCGCCGCCGAAGACACCGTCGGCGTCCTCGACCTCGATGGCCACTTCCTCCTGCGTCCCCAGTTGCAGCCCGGGAGCAAACAGCCGCAGGCTGGCGGAAGCGACGCCGGCGAGCGGCGCACCCGCGGCCACCAGCTCTTGGTAAGTGACGGCGTACAGCCCACTGCCGGCGGACGTCATCAGGCGGAAGCGACCTTGGGGCTCCGGCAAGGCCTGCGCCCGCAAGCCGCTTTGCGGTCCGAGTGCGGCGTAGCGGCCGAGGTCCTCCGGGTTGGCTACGGCCGCCGCCAGGGCCGCGTAGGCGGGCGAGGCTGACAGCGAGATGATCGAGGAAGCGGCGTTGCCGCCGGCCTGGAAGCTCAGCTCGAGCCTGGCGCTTTGCGTCACCAGGAGTGTACGGTCGGAGGGGCGGTAGCGCAGCGGCTGGCAGCGCACCTCGACCAGTCGCCACTCTCGTACTACGTCGTCGGCGGAGATGCGGCAGACATCGAGCGGATAGACGACAGGCGCCGAGTAGTAGGCCGGGTCAGGCTCGTAGACCTCGAGCGGCGCTCCCGGCTGCTCGGGAGTCCAGCCGGAGGCCTCGATCCGCGGCAGGGGGACCAGCGGCGCCGGCAGCGGCACCTCTCGATCGTCGGTCGTCACGAGCGTGAGCTCTACGGGTGCGCCCATGGGCACGACGAAGCGCACGGAAACGGCAGGGAGCGCCGGTGCGCCGACCGGCCCGGCCGGCTCTAGGCCCTCCGCGAAGACCTGTGAGAAGCGACCGGTCGCCAGCTCAACCTCCGAGACGGTATAGTCCGGGGCGGAGAGGGCGAGCGTGAAGCCGCCCGCCGACCGAGCGACGATGGACAGTCCGGAGCGTTGAGTAGCCACGGCCCGCTGGACCGGCAGGACGGAGAGCACGAGCGCAACCAGAACGATCAGCAGGATCAACTTGCGGAGGATGACTCACCCCCTCGCGACATGACCTCGGGTACTTCACTTGCCGAGGAACGCGCTGCCAGTATACAATGAAAGCACTTGGTGAGCGTAGCCGAGTGGTTAAGGCATCTGGTTGTGGCCCAGAAGACCGAGGGTTCAAATCCCTCCGCTCACCCCAAGCGGCCGACTCGCTCGAGGCGGCCGCTTCCGTTTCAAGCCCACACAGGCTCCGAACCGCACCTGGGGGCCATTGTAAAGGCAAATGATAAGAGTGGTGGGGGCAGAGTATTAGAATGTGGTATGAGGCGCGGCGAGCGGGGCCGCCCGTCTTCTTGCCAGCGCTCGGAGCCCTGTGGTAAACAACCAACTATAGCCCAAGCACTCGGCGGGGGTGAGCCGAGCCCAGCAGTGGCGCGAGCACGTCCGCGAGCTGCGTCCCCGCGTTGGGCTTCCGCAGCGAAGCTCGTGCCGGCCGCCGTGCCGGCGCCCAAACTAATAGCTGGAGGAGATGTCAAGTATGGCGGGCAAGAAAATCCTCATAGTTCTCCCCCCGCGCGGCTTCTCCGAAGAGGAGTACCGTGTCGTTCGTTACACGATGGAGCGCGGGGGAAACCGCGTGACTACGGCCGGCATTCTGGCGGGCTCGGTCGA
>Ga0315274_10016174_pt1 | contig 10543 bp, 12 predicted proteins | sample YL17G02_20_MG_FD_203700 | JGI IMG/M metagenome (GOLD analysis project Ga0315274, IMG submission 203700) | Sediment microbial communities from Yellowstone Lake, YNP, Wyoming, USA - YL17G02_20 | ecosystem: Environmental > Aquatic > Freshwater > Lake > Sediment | place: USA: Wyoming | collected...
CCATCTGAACCTCCTTGAGGTTCAACCGATCGGGGAGATTGTAGCGCTTGTACAACGTGTACTCGGTGTCAAAAAACTCCGTGCGCAGGACGGTGAGGCGGTTGAGTTCGTCCGCCTTGAGTTCCATGAGGCGTTCCGTGATCTCGCCCTGTTTTCGCGCCGTCTCCCTCTTGTAACTTGCGATGCCGGTCGCGAGCGCCACAATGGCCTGGCAGGCGATGGCGGCGGGCGCGCCGACCACCGCGGCGAGTTCGTCGACGTCTCTGGGGTACCTCGCCCCGGTGAAGGCCGCGAGGACGCTCGACTGGATTCCGCGATTATAGGCGTCGGACAGGGCCTGTTTCTCGACGTCGTTCAACTTCAGCGCGTTCAACTCCCGCAGAAGAGACTCGATGAGCTTCGCGGCCTCATCGTCCTGGATGCGCGTGATGTCGATGTTGTTGATGAGTTTGCTGTACTCCTCATCCAAGACGGCGCGGTCGTTGAACTCGATGATCTTATAGAGTGACTCGCGGCAGTAGTTGAGCAGCATGGCTGTGGCCTGGGGGGTGTACTTGGCGCCGCCGACAGTCGTGGCGGATGACCCGTCGGGCTCAGTTGGAACCGGCTGAGGCGCTCCCAACGGCTGAACGCTGACCACCGGGGTACGTTGTCCGGGCGCGTCGTAGGCTACAGCCCGCGCGGCTGACATGGCAATCGCGGCGAGCAGGAGAGCTAACCGCGCGAATCGCACCATTTCAGAATAGCCTTGTAGCTTCATGCTGCCTATAATCCCTTCTCGGATAGGCAGGTTCCGTATCTTGCCGTGGCGGCCGCGCGCCGGTCAAGTGAGGAACCGCCTCTAACGGCCCCTTCGAGAATCGCATAAAGTGCGGGATCGGCACGCGCGGCCGCTGTAACTGCGGCCCGGTGTACCTCTGCAAAGAAGGCCCCGTCTTCACTCTCGAACAGATCAACCAACTCCCCCGAGACTACTGAACCACCGAGTTCAAGAATGGATTGCGGGGGCCATACTTGAGGCGTTATGTCCTTGTTCTCACTCCCGAGTGAGTTCAGGGAGCGAACCCAATGCCCCATATGCGAAGGAGATCTCTGCAGGCATCCTCAAACGGCCTCGTGAAATCGACCATCTGGAATATTGACAGGATCCAGGACAGCTTTTCGTGCTGGCAAGGTGCGAGCACCGCCGGGATGATTCTGTTCTCAAAGTGGTTCTGCTGCAGGGCGAACAGGAGTTCTCGCTTCACCCACATGGATTCCACGGAGCTTGGAGACAGCAGCAGCAGGAACCAGTCACAGCGGCGCAAGGCTGCGCCGATCTCATCGTGCCATTGCTGCGCCCCACGGATGTCGCTCACGCTATACCAAACCGGAACGCCATGGCGGCGCAATGTGCCAGCGATGCGCGTGGCCATGTCCCGGTTGCTGCTCTCATGCGAAAGGAAGACTTCTCTGGGCGGCGGAAGATCCGGCATCGAGTTACGGCCCCTTTCAGGAGGCTTTGCTCAGCACGTCAGCGATACGTTGGATGTCCTCGTCCTCTCTTGCGGGTTCGGCGAGGCGAATCATGTTCAGGCGTCGCAGGATCCAGGGGAGCGATTCTTCAGAAAGCTGGCCTACGACAACGGGAACGACGCGCTTTGTATAGTTTTCCTTTCCCAAAGCGTACTCGATTTCGCGCCGAACCCACTCCGAGGCAAGGGCATGAGGAGTCAGCAGGACGACCATCGCCTGCGACTCATCGAGCGCCTCGGCGACTTTGCCGGCCCAGTTATCGCCGGGAAGGATGTTCTGCTCGTCCCAAACCTCCAGTCCCTCTTCCTGGAGAACACGCGCGATCTTTCGCGCCAGCAGATTATCCTGATTTGAGTGACTGATAAACACTTTCATACAAAAAGTCTACCATGCACTCTCCTGAGTGTCAACGGGCGGGCCCTTCGCGTCGCGATTTCGGACGCGCCCGCGGTCCGCAAGCCAGATCGCCGAGTCACTTTCGAAACCACTGTCAATGACTAGTGTGGCCAGCGTTGGAATCCGCAGGCTGAAACCTGTACACCGAACGTTGGTTGTGTGCCGCTTGGGGCGTGGGCTATCGCAGGCCGCCGCCCTGGATTGGGAGGCGAACTGAGAACCATGCGCCGCCTTCATCGCGGTCGCCGTAGGTGATGGAACCCGCATGGGCCGTGACGATGCGATGGCATATCGCGAGGCCCAAGCCCGTGCCGCCTTCCTTCCTCGAAAAGAACGGTTTGAGGAGGTCCTCGCCAGGCTCCAAGTGGATGCCCGGCCCGTTGTCCGTGACATCGAAAACCATTTCCGGCCCGTCCCGCCGAGCGCTTACCGTTACACTACCGCCGTCAGCGACGGCGTCTATCGCGTTGTTTACGATATTCACGATGACCTGGGCCAGCATGTCCGCATCGGCGTGCATTTCCGGCAGCGCCTCGCCAATTTCCTTTGTCGGCGCTACATGCTTCTCCTCAGCCCTCGGTCTGCACAGGGCCAGCGCCCGGTCAACGATGGTCTCGGGTTGGCATGCGGCCATTTCCGGATGGAAGGGTTTCGCAAACCCGAGGAATTGCGAGATGAGTCGTTCGAGGTTCTTGGTCTCATTGGCGATCGCGTTGATGTTCTTACACCGCTTATCGTCGGGCGGGGTCCGCCGCTGCAGAAGTTCCGCCATGCCGCTGATAACCTGGAGCGGGTTCCGCAGCTCGTGCACGACGCCCGCGGTCAACTCGCCGATCTGGGCTAACTGGCGATTGAGTTCGGCGGCACGCTCTAATACGCGGCGCTCGGTCATGTCCACGAACAAAACCACCGCGCCGTTGAACGCGTGCGGGCCCGCCAGCAGCGAAACGGAAAAGCCGATCTCATGTTTGGCTCCATCTGGGTGCGTCAGGACAATCTCGCGGCGAGACACCGCCTGATGGGTAGTCATCACGCTCTGCACCACCTCGACGAACGGCTTTATCAGGAGAAGGTCATCGAGCCGCATGCCTTTGCGAAGCTGATCCTCCGCAACGCCGAGGTGCTCCCGCGCCGTCTGGTTCACCATGATAACCACCCCGTTCCCATCAAAGGCGATCACGCCGCTCGTCAGGCTATTGACGATCTGCTCGTAGAGGGCCTCGGCGGGGAGGAAGGCTTCCTCGTTCATTTCCTCGCGTTTCGCATGTCGCCTTTCACGCGATTCAGTCATGTGTCATATCCTCCACACTTATATTCGAGATCGGATCGCCTTTGCCAGCGCCGCGAAGTCATCGAGCCGCAACGTCTCCGGACGGCGGTTTGAGTCTATGCCGGTGGACTCGAATGCCTCAAGAACGGACTCTTTGGCCGCTCCGAATGACCCGGACTTGGTCAGCGAGTTGCGAATGGTCTTCCGGCGTTGCGAGAACGCCGCGCGGATGACCGCCATCAGGGAATGGGGTTCGACCTCCGGGTGCAACGGCCGCTCGCGGCAGCGAAAACGGACCACGCAACTGTCCACGCCGGGTTGCGGCGTGAAGCAGGTCCGGGGAACTCTGTGCACGATATCGACCTCGGCGAAAAGCCTCGCGGCCAGGGTGAGCACGCCGTAGTTCCGCGTATCCGGAACCGCCGCGAGCCGCAAACCGACCTCTTCCTGGACCATCACGACCATGCGGGAGAAACGCACGGGAGACTCAAGAAAATGAAACAGGACGGGCGTCGTGATGTAGAAAGGTAGATTCGACACCATCTTGGGTGACCGCACATCCGGCAGAAACTCGTTCAGCAGTTTGGGCAAACTGTGGTTGAGAATGTCGCCCCGGAACAGGCGCACGTTGGGCGTGTCGCGGAACTGATCCTCAAGACAAGGCATGAACGTGCGGTCGATCTCGACGGCCAGGACGCGGCCTGCTTTTCTACACAGGCGCCAGGTGAGCGCGCCGAGGCCGGCCCCGACTTCCACCACGTCGTCTTCCGGCGTGAGGGACGCCGCTTCGGCCATGATGCGGTTGATGTTGTCATCCAGAAGCAGGTTCTGCCCAAGACTTTTCTTGAACCGAATGCTGTACTTGTCGCAGAGATCTCGAAGGTTCATCCAGGATGTCCAATGGCGCGTTTCCGCCCCGTCTCGTCCTACAGAGAACAACCGGCTGGCCAGCGGTCACACAAAGAAAGGATTGTGGTGTCGTTCGATGCCGACCGTGCTGGCGGGGCCGTGACCGGGATGGATCTCATAGTCGTCCGGCAACGTGAAGATATTGCGGCGGATGTGGTCCACTTCAATTTTGCCGCTTTGAGGTGAACTGACGCCGCCAATAGATCCGGAGAAGAGCGCGTCGCCCGTAAACACGATTCCCGGGAAGACCAAGCTTATGCTGTCGTTGGTGTGGCCTGGCGTAGCCAGAACTCTGCCCGTGAGCTTGCCGACGCGCACCTCGTCGCCATGTGCTACCTTGCGCGCCTTCGCGCCTCCAACCGCGCCGCCGCTGAGCACGTGCACATCATAGTGGTTTGTGGCCGATCGGAGGCCGCCGGTGTGATCGTAGTGGTCGTGCGTGATGAAGACCGTTGTCAGGCGCAGCCGCTGCTCATGGAGGAAGTCCTCGATGTGTCCATCGAGATGGCCGATATCGACAAGGAGGGCTTCCTGGGTCTCCTCGCACGCCAGCACAAAGGCATTGGATTCATTCACGTTGAGCAGGAACGGGCGGAATATCATCGCTTGACGCCTTCCAGGTTGGCATTCTCGAAGTTGGCGGCGCCGACTGTACCGGCAAGGCAGGCGCCCGCGAGATTGGCCCGCCGAAAGATGGTCCTCTCGATATGGGCGCCGGTGAAGTCCGCTTCCTGGAAGTCCGCGTTACCGGGCCGCGCATAGTAGAGATTCGCCTTCGAGAAACGGGCGCGGCGCCCGCGCGTTCCCACAAGATTTGCACGCTGCACGTTGGCCCCGTTGAAACTCGCCTCGGATACATCCGCGCCCCCAAGCACGGCGAACTCGAGGTTGGCCTCGTCGAGGTTCGCCCCGCGCAGATCGGCGCCGTCCAGGAACGTCCTGCGCAGATCGGCGTTGCGAAGGTCCGCGCCGGCAAGCTTCGCGCCCGAAAGGCGGGCTCCAACCATGTTCGCGCCTCTCAGATCCCGGCCCGAGAGGTCCACGCCGGCCAGCCACGCATCCACGAGATCCCGCGGATTTAGCGACGCCACAAAGGCGTCCCGATCTCCCAAGTGCTCCCAGCAGTACTCGGATTCCGTGAGCGCGTGCGCCGTGCATCCGGTTTTCCGGCAGGGGAGAGCTGCGTAGTGCTTGCTCTTCGTCATAGTTCATCCATCCCGGTCAGGTTCGACTCGATCCAGTCCCCATAGAAAGCGGTCTCTTTGACGGATCTCTTGATCGTTTCCGGCGTCGCTTCATCCATGAGATACGAATCAACAAGCACGAGGCGCTCCTCATCGCCGTCGCCGAGCAGCGCAAGTGCGCCATGAGTCAGCTTCGTGTTGGTCTGAAGGGCCCACTTGAGGGATTCCGGCTTCGGCTTGCCGCAATGGGTGTAAACGCGGACGAGCCTGGCGCCGTCTTTGCGCGAATGCGGCATGAGATAGACCTTCTGCCGCCGCTCTCCTTTCAGCAAGACCTCGATTTCGTAGCCGTCGCCATGCGCCTTCACAGTGCGCTGGCCCGGCTTTGCACACGCGTTCGCCAGGTCTTGAAGGGCACAAAGTCTTTGGGCGGCCTCAGGCTTCGCCCCCGTGAGACTGCCCCCTACGCCCTGAAGCGCCTTCTCGACGGCCATCCGAACGTCAACGTCCGGCTCTTGACGATGGGATTGGAGCGCCGTCAAGGCTCGTTTGGCGGCTTCTCCGAGATGATCCGCCGCGTCCCGGCGGTTGACCCAACCGGCTTTGGAGTCTGACAGTACCTCCGCGTCTTTCGATATCTCATCGAACATGGCAACCACCTTCTTCAGCCAACGCATTCTAACAGGGTCCCAGAGCCGCTGCAAAGACGTTGTGCCGCCCAACAATGTGGCGAAGCGGAACCCGTCGAGCAGTACGAAGTCCCCTTTGCAAGTACCGCAAAGTCTCCGTACTTTGCAGGTAGCGCAAAGTCCCCCTTTGAAGGTAGCGCGAAGTCCCCCTTTGAAGGTAGCGCGAAGTCCCCCTTTGAAGGGGGATTCAGGGGGATGTACAATTGGGGCGTCACTGGGGATGTGAGTTATGACATCCCCCTGAATCCCCCTTCAAAGGGGGACGTGGATTCCCCTTCAAAGGGGGGCTTGGATTCCCCTCCAAAGGGAGACTTAGATCCGGTTGCAGAGGGGTCTGCCTCATGCGTTTGACGCGCTTGGCAGAAGCGGGAGATCCGCCAAGTTCTCACCGGCGCGCTTGGCGGCTCAGTGATGAGTTAGCGGCTCAGGATGAGGGAGGTGCGCAGTATGACAGGAGCAAGAAGCTTGCTTGTCACCGGCTGTGGTGGGTTCGTGGGCGGGGGAGTGGTGCATGAGGGGCGCGTCCCGCTGGAACTCCACGCGGTTTCGAGGGGTAAGCCATTGCTGCATCGGAAAGGTCTGGTGTGGCACACGCTCGATCTGCTCGACACGGACGAGGTCGAGCGTCTCTTCAGGGAAGTCTCGCCGAATGCTGTAATTCATGCTGCCGCACGCGCCGACATCGACTTCTGCGAGGCGAACAAGGACATCGCCCACGATATCAACGTCGGCGTTACGCAACGCTTGACTGACTTATGTCGAGACCGTGGCGCGCGGATGATCTTCGTATCGACCGACACCGTCTTTGATGGCAAGAAAGGCAACTACGTCGAAGAAGATCCGCCGGGGCCTCTAAACTGGTATGCCGAGACGAAAGTGGCCGCGGAGAGGCTCGTGGCAGGCATGCCCGGCGGGTGGGTCGTCGTTCGGACCTCGCTGGTTGTCGGCCTGCCGGTGCTGGGCGCGGGCAATTCGTTTCTCTCGCGCATGCTGTGCGCATTGGAGGCCGGTAAGGAACTTGGCGTTCCGGACAATGAAATCAGGAGCCCGATTGACGTCGTGACACTGGCGCGGGCGCTCATCGAGCTCGCGGGAAACGAGTACGTAGGTTACCTCCATCTGGCGGGCAACGATATTCTGAACCGGTTCGAGATGGTCCAGCGGATCGCCGCGAAACTGGGTTTCCCGTCGAAGCTAGTCGTGGCGCGGAATCCGGAGCATATCCCTGGCAGGGCGGCGCGGCCGCTCGATGTGTCACTGTGCAACGAAAAGGCGAGATCGATCCTCGAGACTCCCATGTTGGATCTTGTAGCGGGCCTGGATCTCGCGCTGTCGGCGAAGAAAGGTATTGTGCTATGAGCAGTCCCAAAATCAAGCATGACCTGGAGATCAAGTTCGGAAGCGAATATGGCCCGGAAGAAGAACAGGCCATTGCCGAGGTGCTTCGGAAAAACGCGCCGACGAGCGGTGAAGCGTGCATCCAATTCGAGAAGGACTTCGCCGCATATTGCGGCGTTGCATATGCGCGCGCCGTTACCAACGGCACGGCGGCGCTGTTCCTTTCGCTTCGGGCGCTGGACATCGGGTCCGGCGATCGCGTTTTGACGACGCCGCTGACGTGGATCGCCACGGCCGCGGCCGCGGTAACGCTCGGCGCTGAAGTCGACTTCGTAGACATCGATCCGGACACGTACAACCTCGATCCGAAGAAACTCGCGGAGAAACTGACACCAAACACAAAGGCCGTCCTTCCCGTGCATCTCTATGGGCAGTGCTGTGACATGGATCCCATTCTGGACCTCGCCAAGAAGCATGGTTTTGCCGTTGTCGAGGATGCGTGTCACGCCGTCGGCGGCGAATACAAGGGCCGCAAGGCTGGGGCCCTTGGCGCCACGGGCTGCTTCAGCTTCCACGAACAAAAGAACATGTCCACGCTCGGCGAAGGCGGCATGGTCATCACGAACGATCCCGATCTCTTCGAGAAGATCGCGCTGTACCGATCTCACTGCACGCGCGTGTATGGCAAGAGCACGAAGTACTGCCAGCTCGACGAAGCGCGTTATCCGATGGGGAAGCGTTTCTGGTGGCAGGATTTCGATGACTGCGGCTACAACTTCCGCATGACGGACATCCAGGGCGCGGTCGGCTGCGCGCAATTGAAGAAGCTCGATGCCCTGAATCAGCGGCGCATCGAGAACGCCGCTTACATCACGGAAGGACTAAAGGACATGCCCGGGTTGAAACTCCCGAAGGTAGCCCCCGGCTGCAAGCACGTCTTCCACCTCTACCCCGTGGAAATCGATCCCGTCGTGTACGGCATGAGCAAGGACGACTTTGTCTACGCCATGTTGTACGAGCGCGGGATCAAGGTCGGCACCCACTACATCCCGCTCCATTACACGCAGGCCTTCCAGAAGCGCGGATTCAAACGCGGACAGTTTCCCGTAGCCGAATTCGCCGCCGAGCGCCTCGTCACCCTACCCATCAACCCCCGCCAAACCCGCGAGGCGCTGGATTACCTGATCAAGAGCATCATTGCCTTGGCGCGACGTTGATATCGTCACAGCTTCTCAAGGGCATTCGTGTGTGCACTGCAGCGCAGGAACCGCTAGAATGGGGTTATGAAGACGGATGGTCTCTTTCCGGGTGTGAGTTATGGGTTGGAGCGCGATCTTCGACGACTCAACCCGTGGTGGCACGGGATTCCGCTCCCACGGCTGCCCGCGACGCGCCGTCATCTTGTCGCCGCTATTCAGCGTCGTCTGGAATCGCGTCTCGCACCGATCGTAGTTGTTCGCGGCCCACGACAGATTGGAAAGACTACCGCTCAACTTCAGGTCATCGAGGACTTGCTGGCTGACGGAACCCCCCCGGAGTGTATTCTCCGTGTCCAATGGGATGACCTTCCTGAGTTGGACAAGGAGGAGAAGGAGCCGGTTCTTCGAATCGTTGACTGGTACGAGATCTCGATACTGGGGCAGGCGCTCAACGACGCGGCGCATCAAGGGAAGAAGACATATCTCTTTTTCGATGAGATTCAGACCCTCAAGAACTGGGCTCCGCAACTCAAGTTCCTGGTCGACACATCAACCACTCAAGTCTGCGTCACCGGAAGTTCGGCGCTGCGTATCGAGCAGGGTCGAGACAGCCTTGCCGGTCGGATCACAACGATGGAGGCGGGCCTTCTGTCGCTGACCGAGATCGCTCAGTTCTACGACGTGTCTCTGGGCAATCCATTCATCGAGGACAATGGCCTGGAGCCACTCACCCAGAAGTCCTTCTGGCAGGAATTGGCTGATCAAGGCGCGCGCGCAGGCGAATCGCGCGATTTCATCTTTGAGCGGTTCTCGGAGCGAGGTGGATATCCGCTCGTTCACAGTCATCGGGATACCGCTTGGGGCGCGCTTGCAGATCAGTTGAATGAAACGGTTATCAAGCGGGTGATCCAACACGATCTTCGTATCGGCGAACGAGGACGAAAGAGGGATGCCCCATTGTTGGAGGAACTCTTCCGGCTCGCGTGCCGTTACATCGGGCAGTCGCCGAGTCCAGCCACGCTGGCTCGAGAGGCGCATAGGGCGCTTGAGGCCAATGTCGGACCGCAGAGAGTGGCCCACTACCTCGCCTTCCTGGCAGACACGCTTCTGTTGAGACTTATCCAGCCGCTCGAGATTCGTCTGAAGCGCAAGAAAGGAAGTCCAAAGATCTGTCTTGCAGACCATGGCCTGCGAGCAAGCTGGCTTCAAGAGATCATCCCGCTCAGCCCCCGTGCTCTTGCCGATAGCCCGCACCTCACGGATTTGGCGGGACACATTGCCGAGAGTGTCGTTGGCGCCACGTTGAGCACGATTCCCTCGCTGGATCTGGCGCACCTGCCCGAGCGGAATGACGAACCCGAGGTAGACTTCGTGCTCATAATAGGCACGAAACGAATCCCGCTCGAAGTGAAGTATCGTCGGCGCATAGACCCGCATCGCGACACCGAAGGGCTGCGCACATTCATCGAGAAAACCGTCAATAACGCCGCCTTCGGCATCCTCATCTCTCAAACCGACGAGCCGTCCGTCGACGATCCAAGGATCGTGACGCTTCCGCTCTCGACGCTGATGCTTCTCCGCTAGAATTCCATGGCTCTCATGAGCCTTGCGGCTCGGCAATGAAGCCGTGATAGCGGCCCATCCAATAAGGGAGCAAGTATGCGGCGCCGTCGTCCTCGTTGAGACCATTGCCCTGCTCGTCAGGCAGGTATGGGTCGCGATTCCATTTCGCGAAATCGCGTTCGTCGGCAGGGAGGACGTGGCAGAGGACGCGATCTTCGAAACGGTTCAGAGATGATGCGAATGTCACGTCAGCGCGATGGCTGTTGACCACGGTCCAGTTCCGGCGATCCGTCGGGATCTGGCGAAGGTTCTCGATTGCGCCTTCGATATACGCGCCGTTCGGGTCCACGGTCGCATAAACAAAGGTATAGAAGCTGGGTTGCTCGGGCTTGACCACCTCGTAGTGGCGGCGCACGCCGATCAACAACGCCCGGCAAACTCTCGGGTCCTTCTCTAACTGGAGGATCGGATACCACGCCA
>Ga0315274_10016176_pt1 | contig 10541 bp, 10 predicted proteins | sample YL17G02_20_MG_FD_203700 | JGI IMG/M metagenome (GOLD analysis project Ga0315274, IMG submission 203700) | Sediment microbial communities from Yellowstone Lake, YNP, Wyoming, USA - YL17G02_20 | ecosystem: Environmental > Aquatic > Freshwater > Lake > Sediment | place: USA: Wyoming | collected...
TTGTACAGCTCAGCCATTTTCTTGTACTTCTCCATAGCCGAAGTCACAATTGCCGCTGCACCGTCAACTCCTCTCCAATCCTTGAACTTCGCCCACTTCCTTGGTTCAAGCCTCTTATACGTCTCAAGGAACTCCTGAATCTCCCTAAGCCGATGCGGATGCACATCCGAAATATCAAGATAACCATCAAATCGCGCATCGTTAACCGGAACAGACAGTATCTTCGCATCCTCCCCCTTCTCATCCTCAACAACCAACACGCCATTGACCCTCACTTTCACTATGCAACCAACCTCCAACGGTTCATAACTCAAAACCATGATATCAAGCGGATCATCATCCTCAGCCCAAGTCTGAGGAACAAAGCCATACTCAACAGGAAAAACAACGGAAGAAGGAATGACCCTGTCCAAAACGAACGCCTCCCACTCAGAGCGAAATTCATACTTGTCCCTTGACCCGCTCACGATCTCAATCACTGCATTCAAAAAAGTCGGAGGCTTATCGCCTGGCGGAATGTCCTTCCACATGTTCATATCCATCAGCCTTCACATCAGAAAGTCAAGCCTGCTAACTTATTTTTCCTCAAAAAACTCGGCCAAATTTACCGTTTTGCGCCGCGAAAGCGTCTCCGAGCACTTCTTCGGATCCAAATACTTGTAACCAAGACCAAGAGTCTCAAGAGTCCTCTGAACGCCTTTCCCGAGGCTCGGCGCCACAAGCAAACCCCGCATCTTCCTGTTCGACTTAGACTTTATCGCTTCGATGTACCTTGCAAGCTGAAAAACCGCTTCCTTACCAGCCGTCTTCCGCTTGATTTCAACCACAACCAAATTCCCATCCTTATCTTCACCATAAACATCAACGAAACCAGGCTCAACCTTCTTCTCATAACTTATCGGCCTGAAACCCTCTTCCAAAAGATCCGGCCTCGCAAGAATAGCTCTTTGCATGTCCTCCTCGCTTGCATAGAGTGAAAAATCCCCCGAATCAGTGAGAGAAAGAGAACAAACGAGCTGGATCTCCTCAAAGAAAACTGTGACCGTTTCCACGGGCTTCTTTCTCAAAGCCCGAACCTCCAGCATCCCATCCTTGACTTGAACGTTGAAGACCACATCGCCACCCGGCATCCAGTTGACAGGTTCATAACCCATGGAACGATGAACAAGCAACGAGCCGTCTGCCTTGACAATGACGATGCGTTCTCCCGGCTCCAACTTCGACTTTGCCCTGCCAACATATTGAACCCGACACAACCCAACCAAAAGCAGCGTTTTGCCATGCAAAATCGCGTCTCTGACTCCTTTTTCAGCCTCTTCGATACGTGGGTTGGTCAAAACTGTCAAAGGTTTCGAGTGCGGCACCTCCACCCCGTCCCAATAGCTTTAGAAGACATGTATCCTTCATAAGATTTCTGAAAGGATCCGAATGAGCGGTTGGCTGAAGAAGCGCAGAGTACGGCACCGGTACGATCTAACGGCAGAAATGTACGATATTCGGTATGCTGAGGAACAAGAAGACAAAATCCGAGCGGCAATGAGAAACATCAAGGCAAAACAGCTTGGACTAGTTCTCGACGCAGGATGCGGAACCGGTATACTCTTCAGCCATGTCGCACAAAAAGCAGGAACTCTCGTCGGTCTGGACATCTCAAAGAAAACCCTTCTGAAAGCGAAACGACGCGCAGTCAACGGAGAAATAAATGTGCACCTCGTCCAAGCCGACGTGGACAACATGCCCTTCCGAGACAACGTCTACAATCATGTCTTTGCAATAACGGTCCTGCAAAATACGCCCGACAGAGACAAAACATTGAGGGAGATCAAACGCGTCGGCAAGAAAGACTCTGTCTTCATTGTCACCGGCCTAAAGAGAATCTTCACTAAGCCAGTATTCAAAGGAACCTTAACAAGAGCCGACATGAAAGTTGAAGCGATTGAAAATAGCCATCTGAAGTGTTACGTCGCCGTGTGCACAAATTCACACAGTCCAGTTTCAGACATCTGCGATCCCGCAACTTGAGACACATTTTGTCAGTGCTGCCCGTCTCCATGCCCAAACTGGTTCAGGCTCAACTTACGAAATGAAATGTTCCCATAGGATCTGAAGCCGAAAAGGGACAAATAGAAACAAGCGGGCGCTGATTTAGCGCGCGCATTTCAGCTCGTTACAATTATCATTCTCTAACGATCAAGTGCACGCAAGCTTCAAGGATCAGAAAAAGAAGGGCAGGTGGTCTCATGTTTCCACGGTTGGTTTCCCAAATCTTGTGAACTTGGCCAGTACTGCACGAACAGTTTCCATTACTTTCACTGCATCTTGCGGATAGATCTTTGGGTCTCTTGATGTGTCTATGAGTTTCATCAGTTCGAAAAGAGAGAAGGTCTCGTCCTCAATTACCTTCTCGATCTTTTCTGCCCCGCTGGTCTGAGCGAACTTTTTCAGCAAATCAACCGCTCTAGGGCTAATTTTTGATAGATCAACTGTTTCTTCGGTCATCTTCATCGCCTCTTTGGTTCTTCCTTTCCCTTAGTGCCTTCTTTGACTACTTCTACACCGGCTTTTGCTGCGATTGCTAGCTTTGCAGTTTCAGATATTGGAAGCTGCTGAAGCAACTGAGTTATGTTGATTCCTTGATTCTGTAGTGCTACTAGCATTGCTCCCAAGTCTGCGCCAATTTCTGCACCGACTGGAATACCTAGGATGTTGCTTTCGCCACTTGTGACAAGGTTTATCTTTGCTACTTTCAACCCTTCTGATAATGCATTGAACTGCGCCCTCTTGATATCCACCTGAGCTTTAATCATTTCCAGAGAGAGCCCTGCTTCGTTATATTGCTTTAGTGCAACAGCTTTCTTTTCCGTTCCTTCTGCTTCTGCTAGTGCCTTGGCTTTGATAATACTTGCTTCTGCTTGACCTGTCACCTGTGTATATTCTGCTTCTGCAGCGGCCCTAGTTGTTCTTGCGCCTGCATCTCCTTCGGCTACCTTGATGACTTTTTGCTTCTCAATTTCGGCTATTCCTACGTCAAAGGTTCTTTTCGCATCAACTTTCTTTATATTGGCAACTTGTTCAGCCTGAGCTACTTCTTCTACTTTTTTCTGTTCGGCTATGCTTATGGCCTTTTCTTTCTCGATTTGTTTCTGTCTAAATTGCTGCTCGTTTCCTGCCTTGACGATTTCAGTGTCTTTTTGGCTATTGGATTCAACGATGCCAGCGCTCATCTCATTTTCTGCAACTTGTTTTCTCGTCTCAGAGCTGATGAGGCTTGCTTGCCTTGTTTCTAGATCTTTGATTACGGTGCCACCAGTAATATCTTGGAAATGTATGACTTCAAGATCGTTCATCTTTAGTCCCCAATCCTTCAGCTGTACGGCTATTTGATCTTCGACTGTCTGGCTGAATTGGGCTCTTTCTCGCATCATTTTGAATACATCCATAGTCATCGAAGAGTTTCTTGTAATAGCTTCTACTAGATCGTTCAGTTCCTTGGACATCAACAAGAATCCTTCACGAGTCTCCTCAGTTTCGATTCTTCCTAACTTCTGAGCCGCTTGCAATGGATCTTCGACAGTCACATAAGCAATGACGTCTGCAGAGAACTTTGCCATGTCAACGTCTCTCAAAGGAATACCTGCAATCTTAAGCTGTATGATTTCTAGTGGAAGTACTGATCTTTGCATCAAGTATGGAACGTAAAAATACGTACTCTTGATTCCTTCCTTTTCTCGCCCTGCCATGTACAGTCGTTTGCCTTTTCTACCAACTACAACATGTGCTTGGTGTGGTTTGACTACCGAGTAGCTCTTAGTAAAGAAGAGTACAATTATCAGTGCTATCGTTACTACCAGAAGTATGTATAGCCCCATTTCTAACGGGTCCATTTTTCCATCTCCTCCTTTCTGGGTCCTAGCGCGTGTACCCCAGTCAGATATAATTCATCGTGTCTTTTATGCCTTATCAAGAAAAAGCAATCGCACGGGAAAGGTTATCGTTTGACCCGACGCCGTCATTAGGCATCGTATTAGTTCACTCATGCGCGCTTTGAATAGTCCGCGCATTAAGCATTTCCATTCGCCTATCAACAGAGAACGTTAAAGAATTGATAAAGAATTTGTTGATAAGGCTCATGCTTTCTGTTTAGACTTCCATGCGTACGCGCGCGTTTCTGCACCAAATTATAGAAGAAAATTCCATCTCTTCAAGCCGCACTTCTTCGACGGCTCGCTCGGTCTGCGAAATTCAACATGCTAACTGCAAAGTGTGCTCCCAAAGGACTTACTGCAAGACCAGTGGAAGGCTCATCCGCGATACTGTGTAAAGAAAAAACCTAGGGGGAGGGGGGTAGGGTGTTTTTCGCTGTTTTTCAACCAAAATCCATGTTGAACAGTCCTGAAGGTCACATCCATCGCGCTGTGGGCGCCTTTGCGTTCCAACTGACTTCCTCGATAGGTGCCATTTGCTGCCGAACTGCCTCAGCAACTTCATACAAGACGCGCGCGCGAATAAGACAATGGTATAGACGAAAAAGAAGAGATTATTCTGATGGGGCTGCCCGGATTTGAACCGGGGTCTAAAGCGCCCGAGGCTTCAAGCCTAGACCAAACTAGCCGACAGCCCCTCAAACACGATGTATGGGTTTTAAATTGCTCAAGATAAGTATTGCCCAATGCCTTTAAACCCTTACTTGTGCAGTGACCAACTTCACACGGCAAGACAGATCGTATGAAGTGACTTGTAACGTAGAGGAAACTCCGTGGTCTGAGCGTTGCTCAGATTACCCTGAGACCTTGGTTTTTCCTAAGATAGGAAACTGCACGAAATCAGAGCAGCGCTCTGAGAGCTCCTAGAGAGACTGTTTCAGTAATCTCTTCCACGAATCGGATGTGTTCCACATTGCCGGACGCAAGGGAACTTCTCAATATTATCGGCTTGAAGTCACAGTCCTTTGCTCCATTGTATGTGGACAGAACGCAGTATTCTGCGCAGAACCCTGTCACGATTACAGTGTCAACCCCAAGCTCTCTCAATTTTTCTGCAAGTCCAGTCTTCGTGAAGGAGTTGCCGTAGGTCTTGACGATGCGCAGGTCTTGACTTTCGAGCTTCAAGCTCTCAGGCACATCAAAACCTGGGTTACCGGGCACAGGACCTTGTTCTTCATCCTTGTGCTGTACCACGACGATGGGAAGATTCTTCTTTCTGAAAAGCGCGATTGCTTCATTAATATATTCAATGGCTGATTTCAGCGAGTCTGAACAAGCTTGATCTATTTTAAAATATTCTTTCTGAACGTCTATTATTAGCAAGGCAGGTTTCATTCGTACTCTCCTTCTCTGAAAGATTACTGCGTATTCTTGGACTTGAGAGCCATCCATTTAATAAATTTGTTGCAAGCTGAAACAGAAAGGCTCTTACCATGAGGCGTTCTCGCTGTACCAGCATAAGCAAGAAAGAAGGAGCTCTAGGAACGTTCACTTTGACTTTCATACGCACTTTCAGGGTTGCAGTCGTCAATTATCTAGAGCCTTGAGTCAGACGAATTGTCGTTCCCTAACAGCTTTAAACTCTTATTCTGTATTAGTAGGTTCACCGCTTTGAGGGGGGAGAGGCTTGTCTGTTCCGCAGCGTGTTCGTGGAGTCAAAATCCTGAAAGCCGTTTCCTCACCTTTGAGATTGCAGATTTTGAACTTACTCTTTGACAAAGGTCCACTTTCCTACACGGAATTGATGGCGTCGCTGAAGATGAACGCGAGCAGAGATGCAGGCAGGTTTGCATACCACCTCAAGTTTCTGCTCAAAGCAGACTTGATCGAAGCAGATGTTGAAGCTAGAAAGTACCTTCTAACTGAACTTGGCAAAATGGTCATTGATGTAGCAGACAGAATTGACAAAAAAGCTTTCAAACAGAAAAGCACCCTTGTCCGAACCAGCCGCCCCGCACTTGAAGAGTTTGACGCCAATAAAATCGCAAACTCTCTCGTAAGAGAGGCACAGATGCCCGCCGAATTGGCTCAAAAAGTAGCTAAAGAAGCAGAAAAACTGCTGATCCGTTCAAAAATCAAGTATCTGACTGCGCCCCTAGTGAGAGAAGTCGTCAATGCGATGCTGATTGAGAAAGGCTTGGAGGAATATCGACACAAACTCACGCGCCTAGGAATCCCAGTCCACGACGTCGCAAAACTGGTTGAGTCAAAAAGCGACCACAGGCGTGAGACATCAGTGGAGGAGCTGGCGGGGGAAAGAATTTTCAAAGAATACGCGTTGCTGAACATATTTCCAAGAGACATTTCAGACGCGCACCTGTCGGGAGCTCTTCACATCAACGGCCTGAGTTCATGGATCCTACGACCAAGCGAAATCAGTCACGACTTGAGGTTTTTCCTTGAAAAAGGCTTGAACTTAGAAAAGATAGACTCTTTCCAACCAACAATCCCACCACCGCACAACATGGAATCGGCCCTAGCCTTGATATTCAACATGTGTCTTCACAGTGCAAAAGAAGTTGAATCCCAACAGACAATAGATTACTTCAACATATTTCTGGCGCCCTTTGCTAAGGATGCAGAAGCCCCAAGAATCAAGGATGCCCTCCGCTTGTTCGTGCAAAATCTGACCCAACATGCACAGGTTTCCTTAGGCCTAGAACTAAACGTCCCCGATTTCTTGGCAAAGCAGCGAGCATATGGACCCGAAGGAAAGCGCTCTGGCATGTACTCAGACTTCCTCGAGCAGGCTCAACTTATAGCAAATCTTCTCTTCGAAGTGCTCACTGAGGAAAGCGAACACAAACCCTTCATTTGGCCAAGGATAATTGTCAAAATCCGAGGCGAGACTTTCGAAGACAAGAGAGCAGAGGCACTGCTTCTAAAGGCTCATAAGTTGGGCTCCGAAAGCGGAATTCCCTATTTCGCCAATGCCACGCAGAAGAGCTGGAGACATTCAGTGTTTTCTTCGTCAGGATTCCGTCTGGATGAAGACTTCGATGGCGATTGGGAAACTGACACCTTACGCACGGGCTGTCTTGGAGTCGTGACTTTGAACACGCCGAGAATTGCCTATGAATCTGGGAAAGATAAGATGAAATTCTTTGAAACACTCAAAGAGAGAATGGAAATGGCGAGCCGAGCCCTGGAAATCAAACATCGCGCCCTGAAAAGTCGCGGCGGAAACTTGCTGCCGTTCATAACGCAAGGCGGTAATGGTGATCAATACTTCAGACTTGAAAATTGTTCTCGCGTAGTAAACATAGTAGGGCTGGAAGAAGCAATTCAAGTGTTCAGTGAAAAGGGCATGAACGACGAAATAACATTGGCGTTTGCTGGAGAGGTGTCAGAGAACATTTCGGATTATATCCATAAAATCGGCAGAAGACGCGGAAAACGTCTCTCTTCAGCAAAGCTACCAAGTCTTCAAGCTTCCGAAAGACTAGTCCGAACAGATATGGAAAGATATGGAATTGTCAAAGTGAAGTTTTCAGGATCAAGAGACAAACCATTCTACTCTACCATCACTAAACTGGCCGTAGCTGACGGAAAACTTCCTCAAGATCACTTGATATTTGAAAACAAACTGGCTGAAGCCCATTCTGGCGGACGCCTCATATCAGTTGATCTCGGCGAATCGAAATATGAACCCCTTGAGTTGATGGAAACAACTAAGCAGCTTGCGCAAAGTTCGGCGAATCTCTTTATCTATGAAAGAAAATTAACTTATTGTATCAATTGCAGAAAGAGTTGGTTTGGTCTACTCCACAAGTGTCCTTCATGCGGAGCGGTAGGAACGTTGGCCTTCTTCGATCGATTAAGCAACACCTAAACAGCAGCTGAGTTATTTGACCGCACCAAGTATCAGAGCCAAGAGTGCCATGCGGACTACTATGCCATTCCGGACCTGCTGGAAATAGCGAGCATAGGACGTGTTGTCGACCTCCGGAGCAATTTCATCCACTCGCGGTAGAGGATGCAGAATTATCAAATCTCTTTTTGCCTCACTCAGAGCCGGCAGGTCTATTCTGTACGAACCTTTTACCTTGGCATACTCTGCGGCATCTGGAAATCGTTCTTTCTGTATTCTTGTGACGTACAAAACGTCGACTAGTGGGATTATTTTTTCCAGATTCGTTCTTTCCGTGACTGGAATACGCTCTTTTATTGTCTGGAAGACCTCTCGCCTCATTTTAAGAGTCTCAGGAGAAACCAAGTACAGTTCAATATTATACAGTGAAAGAGCATACGCCAAAGAGTGAACTGTCCTGCCGTATCTCAAATCCCCTACAAAGGCGATCTTCAGCCCCTCGATTTTTCCTTTTTCCTTGACCATCGTGTACATGTCCAACAAAGCCTGAGTCGGATGCTCTTCGGCCCCACTCCCACCGTTAATAATGGGCACGGTTGAGAACTCTGCCGCTAGCCGAGCCGCACCTTCGAGCGGATGTCTCAGCGCAATTATATCCGCGTAGTTTTCCACGGTCCGTATTGTGTCAGCAAGGTTTTCCCCCTTCTTCACTGAGGCTATCTCCGCTTCTGCAAAACCTATCGTTGAGCCTCCTAGCCGGTGCATCGCAGATTCGAAGCTCAAACGAGTACGAGTACTCGCTTCAAAGAACAGAGTCGCCAGAATCTTGCCTCGCAACATTTCAGAGCCCTTAACTGCCAGGGGCTCCATGTTTTTGGCGACTTTGAAAACATAATTTATCTCATCCTTCGACAAGTCTTTGATCGAGATTATGTCTCGACTTTCGAAACCCAAACTAGCACCCAAAACAACTCTACACAACTACTAAATAAGAATTTGTAGCGACGGAAGTTTGAGGGAAATTTGCCCCACAGAAATTGTTTACTAATCCCCTATAATGTTGCCAATGATTTCTCGAAATCAGCAACGACGTATTTCTTGCCTTTCTGGGCTACTCTGTGTCCTTCATTTTGCAGGATTCTCGTCTGTTCTTCAACTCCGGCTGGGTACTTGTCGTTAATGACCCCTCCAACCTTCAAAGTCCGCCAATAAGGAGTGATCTCCCTACCTCTCCCTTTCTGCTCCTCAGCAGCACCAGCTGCTATTCTTGCGAAAATGCCGGTACATATGGGGCATGCAATCGTCCCGCCGTGTTTTCTTGCGAGTGCCGAGTGGATCTCGTTTATAGTTGTGATCTGGCCAAAAGGCACTTTTTCCATCAGTCCGTAAACTTCTTTCGGTGCAGGAATTACCACGGTGCCCGAACCCCATTTCCTGCTCATTTTCTCAGTGATCTTTTCTACTCTCGGAAGATTCTTGCTGTCCTCGAGTTTTTCGGTCCAACTTTTCTTTCTGCCCACGTCGTTCCCTCTGAACAGATCCGTTTGGATTCCTAATAAGCCTTGAGACCATTCTGAAACAGGTTTCGTGCTAATGATTAAAGTCTTTTATGTGGGTTCACAGCATAAGCGTCTTCTTGGTCAGGGAATACAAATGACCGAAACAGAACTGCGTGTTTCGAAAATTAAGAATGGCACAGTCATTGATCACATTACAAATGGGCACGCATTGGATGTTGTAAAGATTCTGGGAATTACTGGGAAAGAGGAAGGACCAATAACCATCGCTATTAACGTGCCAAGCAGACGGTTGAAGAGAAAGGATATCGTGAAGATCGAAGGTAGAGAATTGAAGCCTCAGGAAGTGCACAGAATTGCCCTCATTGCTCCGCATGCAAGCATCAATATCATCCGCGACTATAAAGTCGTGAGGAAAGAGGAGGTGAAACTCCCTAAGGTCATCGATAACATAATCAAGTGTACCAATCCAGCTTGTGTGAGTAATAGCAACGAGCCTGTCAAGGCGAAGTTTTACGTGGACTGTGACGAACCCTTATTGTTGAAGTGTCATTATTGTGGGTACATTGTTGAGAAGAAGGATATTGTTCAGCAGTTTTAGCCCCTGAGTTTAATAGTTAGTGCTCCAAAACCCTTATATCGTAAGATGCCATATACTATAAAATGATATATGTCCGCTTTAGGACATATTGTATGCCTGCACAACAAACATACACATGGTGAAAACATGATCGATCCATTAACGTCTAACCTGTGGCTAATTGCGCCCGCCCTATGGGCTTGCCTCATAGTTTATGCAATATGGTATTCAACGAAAGCCAAACATTATGCGCCAATATCGCCTATGGAAGCCAAACAGCTATGGACAATACACCGTCAGAAGTCCAGCTGCGACTGCAGAAGGTGGAGACAGATAAAGCACCAAGGTCAGACAGTTGGTTTCGAGTGTGGTTGCGGTCACAAACACGTCCAACAACGGCCGATCGTTGCAAACGCACCATCATCAGTCGCACTTCAAACAGCCGCTTTCAAGACCGCGCGATCTTCAAACAGATCCTAGCCAAATGTTAGATTTTCGCTTCACCTGAGCCGCTCACAGGCAATACGAAACAGCACCCTGAAGTAATTCTCTTTGAGAATTCTGCCTGAGCCAAGTCCTAGGCATTCAGTGGTATAATGGAACGCATATTGTCCATCTTCTTGTGACTTCAGCTCGAAAGGGTAATAACG
>Ga0315274_10016178_pt1 | contig 10541 bp, 10 predicted proteins | sample YL17G02_20_MG_FD_203700 | JGI IMG/M metagenome (GOLD analysis project Ga0315274, IMG submission 203700) | Sediment microbial communities from Yellowstone Lake, YNP, Wyoming, USA - YL17G02_20 | ecosystem: Environmental > Aquatic > Freshwater > Lake > Sediment | place: USA: Wyoming | collected...
CGCCAGAGCAAGCTTGATGTCCGCGGCGTCAGGAACGATGAGGAACTGTACAAAAGAGTAATAGCGCAAATGCGTGAATGAGTAATTGCGCAATTATATTTTCTGGATTTTATAAAGAAGGTATCTCTGAACGTCAGGCCGGCAACGGGAATAGCCCTCAGACCGCACAGAATCGAAAATAAAGCTGATATATTGATATATAAGTATTTGGGGGGGGGTGGGTTATTTTTCCTTTGGTTTCACCAGTGCTGAGCTTATTGCCTCTCTCACTGTGCTGACCGGAACCAGCACAATGTCTTTAGGTGTATGGGTGACTTCGGTGCCAATTTTGGGCACCAGGCAACGCGGAAAGCCCAATCTGGCGGCCTCGGCGACGCGGCGGTCAAGCTGGGAGGCAGAGCGTAGTTCACCGCTCAAACCGACCTCGCCAATGGCCACCATGCCGGGGTCGACAATACTATCGCGGAAGCTGGAAGCAATGGCCAGAGCGATGCCAAGGTCAGCCGCCGGCTCGCTGATTTTAAGGCCTCCGGTAACATTCACCATAATATCCTGATTGCCGAGACGCAGACCGAGACGCTGGGTCAGCACGGCGGTGACGAGCAACAGGCGGTTGAAATCAACGCCGTTGGCGGTACGTCGGGGATAGCCAAAGCTGGTATAGGTGGTCAGCGCCTGGATCTCAGCTAGAATCGGTCGACTGCCCTCAAGGGTGGATATAACCACCGAGCCAATCGCCTCCGCGGGACGCTGGGAAATGAAGGCCTGGGAAGGATTGGAAACCTCGACCAGGCCCTGTTCTTTCATTTCAAAGACACCCACTTCATTGGTGGAGCCGAAGCGGTTTTTCACGCTGCGCAGCAGGCGGTACGCGCTGAAGGAGTCGCCTTCAAAATAGAGCACCACGTCCACGATATGCTCCAGAATGCGTGGCCCAGCGATGGTGCCGTCTTTGGTGACATGCCCGGCGATGAATACCGGGACCGCGTTGTGCTTGGCCCAGTGCATGAGTCGCAGGGTGCACTCGCGCACCTGGGTGACGCTGCCCGGTGTATTGCCCAGCTCCGGCAGATGGACGGTCTGTATGGAATCGATGACCACCAGGCTCGGTGAAAGCTGGTCAATCTGCTCAAGAATTACCCCGAGGTCGGTCTCAGCCAGAAGGAAGAGCCTGTCTCCGGTAATGCCCAAACGTTCTGCCCTCAGTTTAATCTGGTACGGTGTCTCCTCGCCGGAGACATAGACCACAGTCCCTCTGGCCTGCGCTATAGCTGCCGATGCCTGCAGGAGCAGTGTGGACTTGCCGATACCGGGGTCACCGCTGATGAGCACCAGTGAACCGGGTACCAGACCACCACCGAGCACACGATTAAACTCGGAGATAGGCAGGGAAATACGATTGGCAGACGCAAGGGAGACCTCTGATAATGGCTGCGGGGGGCTCGTTGGAGAAGAAGGGCGTGATGCGCTTGAGGTGACGGCAACGGTTACCTCAGCGAAGCTATTCCATTCCTGGCAATCAGGGCAGCGTCCCAGCCATTTCAGGCTTTCCTTGCCGCACTGCTGGCAGACGAAAACGGTGCGCCTATTCGGTTTGCTCACAGAATGAATTTACTCGATTTTCGGCAATTAAGCAAGGGGATAAGGCATGCGAGCTAGGAACCGAAGATGCGGTAAAAAATGGGCGTTTCGCCAACGAACCCGCTGATGTAAACGCCGGTAATGATGGCGGTGGTGATGACGCCGGCCACATTTGGCCCCATCGCAAACGGCAGAATCATGGCTTTTTTATTGACCGCTGTGGCGCATTTCTGGGCGACCTTGGCGGTGGTGGGCACGCAGGAAACAGCGGCGATACCGACCAGCGGATTGAACGGCTCTTTAGTGATTTTGCGGTAAATCAGTCCCCCGGCGATGCCACCCAGACCGGAAAGCGTGAGCGCAATGATTCCCAGGATGAACAGAATCAGTACCTTGGGGTTCAGGATGATATCAACGCCGAGGAGCGCGCCCAGCGTGAAGCCGAGGAAGAAGGTGGCCCCGTACAGAAGCGGGCCGGAGAGGAATTCAACAAAGCGCAAAACGCCGCACTCCTTGATGGCCAGGCCGACAAAAAAGGAGGCGAAGAGCGGAGCGGCCACCGGGAAAAGCACACAGAGGAAGGCACAGGTAATCACGGCAAAGGCGAATTTCGCTCCCGGCGATACCTGGGGAATGGTACGCCAGTCCATTTCAATGGCCCTCAGCCTTCTCGGGATAAGGCGCGCCAGGAAAGGATACCCGGCGTAGCAGACCCCGAGGTAAACATAGGCCACGACCGTGATGGGCACGAACAGGTCCCTGGCCATCATGAGCGAGCCGTAGAGCACCATCGGGCCATCAGCTCCGCCGACGAGGGCAATGGAGGCTGCCTCACGTGGTAAAAGGCCCATGGCCATGGCAATGGGGAGGGTCATTATCGTGCCCAGTTCGGCACAGACGGCCAGGAAGAGGCTCATAAATGGCTTGGCCAGCAGAATATCGATGTCGGTGATGGCGCCGATGCCCATGAAAATGAGGCAGGCGATTAAACCATTGCTGAAGGTAAAGGTATAGAACGGCTGGAGAAAGTCGATCTGCAGGAAATACATAACCTCTTCGACGTTGCCGGCCAGCGGGTTAACGAAGAGATTGCCCATCTGCCCCGCCTCGAACACCATCAGGCCGCCGTTCACCGCCAGCATGCCAAAGCCCATGGGGAGCATGATGAGGGGTTCCAGAACCTTCTTATAGGAGAGGTAGATGAAGAGGAAGCCGAGAGCAATCAAAAGCAGCCTGCCGCCGGCAATGGCCGGTTCCGTCAGGAAAAAGGTGTAAATACCCTGGAACAGCTGCAGGATTACCATATATCTGGACCGCTTTTAACCTTACTTTTTCTCGGCGCCGGCCGCGGCACGTTTTCCTCCTCTCTGGACAGTGAACGCAATGCCCTTGATGATGGCCGCAACGCAGAGCGCAATAACCATCGTAATGCCGTAGGCAATGAAGGCAAAGAGTAATGAATTGAGAATCATGTCGCCCTACTCGTAATTAATAACGGCGATGGTGTCGCCGGGCTTTACTGTCTGGTCAGCCGCCACCACCACCTTGGCGATAGTACCACCCACTGGAGCCAGAATCGGGTTTTCCATCTTCATTGCCTCCAGTATACAGATGGTATCACCCTCAGCCACCGCATCTCCGGCTTTAACATTCACACTGAGAATTTTCCCGGTGATGGGAACCTGTACGTTTTCCTGTGCCATTTTGAGTTCCTTTCTTATAATTGGCGCACTAAAAAGAACGGGTGGTCACCCTTCTTGCAGCCACCACCCTCGTTAGAAAATCAGGTACGTGCGTTATGACGCATTAATTTTTCTCTCCCATCAAAGCGCCTACCGCAGCATCATGCTGAGATATAAGAGGCTCTTGCGTTTTCAGCACAATCTCATTCTCTTCCACATCGACTAAAGCCTTGGAAACATATTCCTGCACTTTTATCCGAGTCAAGGCACCATTATTTTCCTTAATTGCCTTTTCTATATGGGATTTCAAATCCTGCGAGCAGTAAATAGTCAACAAGCCTCCAGACCTCTCTACACTCAGGACACCCTTCATTACCTTGATAGCGTCAATGATAGACGAAGTAATTTCAGCTACTTCAGCCTCAATCACGAAGACCCTATCAAAAACCTTAAATTCGTTTCGGAGAACAGCTTCCGAAAGTTTGTCCTCAACCATGTCCTGAATGGCCCGCCGCAGCGGCCGGGCACCAAAGACTTCATCATACCCCTTCTCACCGAGGAAGTTCTTGGCCGCCTCAGTCACTTCCAGCATGATGCCTTTCTCTTTAAGTTGCTGGCTTACCGAGGCCAGCATCAGGTCAACAATCTGGCGTATCTGCTCCTTGGTCAGGGAGTGGAAGACCACCACCCCATCAACCCGGTTGAGGAACTCGGGGCGGAAGGTCTTCTTCAGTTCATTGAGCAGATTCTCCTTCATTTTCTCATAGGCCTGCTCGCGTGTCTTGGCCTCGTTCGACTTCGCCGTGAAGCCAAGTACCGTGCCTTTCCGGATCATTTCCGCGCCGATATTGCTGGTCATGACGATGATGCTGTTGCGGAAATCAACCCGTCGTCCCTTGGCATCGGTCAGGTGACCGTCATCAAAAATCTGGAGCAGCAGATTGAATACATCCGGGTGCGCCTTCTCAATCTCATCGAGAAGGATGCAGCAGTATGACTTGCGCCTGACCGCCTCGGTCAGCTGCCCGCCCTCTTCATAGCCAACGTAGCCAGGAGGTGCACCGACCAGTCGGGAGACGGCAAACTTTTCCATGAACTCGGACATATCCAGACGAATAAGGGTGTCCTCGCTGCCGAACATGAATTCCGCCAGCGCGCGAACCAGTTCCGTTTTGCCCACACCGGTCGGCCCGAGAAAGATGAAGTTCCCTATCGGTCGTCTTGGGTCTTTCAGTCCGGCCCGGGCACGCCTGATGGCCTTGGCAATAGTGGTGATGGCCTCATCCTGGCCGATGATGCGGCGGTGTATCACTTCCTCCATGTTCAAAAGCCGGCCGGTCTCATCGCTGGCCAGCTGCACCACGGGTATGCCCGTCCACATGCTCACCACCTCGGCGATGTTCTCGGCGGTCACCACCGGTTGTTCCTGCGTTTTCTGCGCCTGCCATTCCTCCTCAAGCTTGCGTATTTTGTCCTCAGTCTGCAGTTCCTGCTCCCTGAGCTCGGCGGCACGGTCATACTCTAGGGCGGCCAGCGCGGCATCCTTATCCTTGCGCTTTATCTCGACCAGCTGTTTGGCCTCCCGGAGTGTTATGGGCATGGTATGGTATTTTATTCTTACCCGGGACGCGGCTTCATCCACTAGGTCAATGGCTTTATCGGGCAGGAAGCGGTCCGGGATATATCTGGCGGCCAGCGTGGCTGCATTCTGCAGCGCCTCATCACTGATGGTTAAACGATGGTGCTGTTCGTAGCGTTCCTTAATACCGCGCAGAATAGCCAGCGTATCTTCAACGGTGGGCTCTTCCACCAGCACCGGCTGGAACCGGCGTTCCAGGGCGGCATCTCGCTCCACGTGTTTCCGGTAATCATCCAGAGTGGTGGCACCAATGCACTGCAGCTCACCACGTCCCAGCGAGGGTTTGAGGATATTGGCCGCGTCAACCGCTCCCTCGGCGGCACCAGCGCCCACCATGGTATGGAATTCGTCAATGAAAAGCACGCAGTTGCCGGCAGTTTTTATCTCCTCGATAATTTTTTTGACCCGTTCCTCGAATTCACCGCGGTACTTTGTTCCGGCGACAAGCGACCCCATATCGAGGGCCACGAGTCGCTTATTTTCCAGCGTTTCCGGGACATCGCCGGCAACGATGCGGTGGGCTAGGCCTTCCACAATGGCGGTCTTGCCCACGCCCGGCTCACCGATAAGCGCGGGATTGTTCTTGGTGCGGCGGCTGAGAATCTGGATAACCCGCTCGATTTCTTTTACCCGTCCGATGACCGGGTCAAGCTTGCCCGCCCGGGCCTGCGCGGTCAGGTCAACGCCGAGCTGGTCCAAAGCCGGGGTTCGGCTCGTCGAGCGACCGGCTCGGGAACGGGGCACTCCCTGGCTGAGAACCTGCGCCGTTTCAGCACGCGCTCGCTCCAGCGTAATCCCGAGACTGTCCAGCACACCAGAGGCGACTCCCTCACCCTCACGCAGCAACCCCAGAAGGAGGTGTTCCGTACCGATGTAATTGTGGCCGAGCTGCCGTGCTTCATCAATCGCCAGTTCAATGACATGCTTGGCACGAGGGGTAAGCCCGGTCTCGCCGGCGCTCGGTCTTTCGCCACGGCCGCTGATAAATTCCACCGCCGACCGTATCTTATTAAGGCTGACACCCAGGTTGGTCAGTACTTTGGCGGCGACACCCTCCTCCTCCCGTGCCAGACCAAGAAGAATGTGCTCCGTGCCAATGTAACTGTGGTTCATCTGGCGGGCTTCTTCCTGGGCAATGGTCAGCACCCGTCGTGCACGCTCGGAGAACTTTTCAAATCGGCTGGACATTTCTCTCCTTAGGTGTACCGCCCACCATCATTTTGTTTACAGTGTAAAGCAACAACGAATGAAGGTCAAGAAGCCTCCTGGCAATGACATATTTTCCACAAGGGATTGCTCCCTCAGTATCGTCTGCGCTGGGGCGTTTCACTTCCGTGTTCGGGATGGGAACGGGTGGTGCCACCCCGCTCGAACCACCAGGAGGCTCACTTTTACGCAAACGGCCACATTTTACGGGATACCAGAAATAATAATAACACAGGAAGATGAGAAATGCAATCCGAAAGCACACCTTTATTGACATACGTTCCCAGAAGCAAAGTCAAAAGGTTAACCAATACTAAAGTAAAGGGTTGATTGGACTTGGTCATAAAATTGTCATCGGTCGAGCGAAGAAGGCATTTACGGTATTATTCGGTTTTGGTTGAAAATGGAGGTGAATAACAATTTATACAATCGGGCATGAAAAGGGGACAAATAGTCATAGATTGTGCCTATTTGACCAAGCTTCAATAAGTGGTAGAATAGGGTATGCGCAAGAAACTTATCTCCTATATTGTTGTTTACATTTTGCTCCGATTCCCCGCTGGCTTGTTGGAAAATTGGGTTATGGGAGAGGTTTTAAAGCAAATGGAATCTAGGGGGGTCAGTTTCTTCATTTTATGGATTTTACCCCTCTTAGCAACGATAGGCGTTATTGCTATTGCTGTTTGGGTGGGGAATTTGTTTGTAAAATTCAAAACTAAAGTAGCAGGTGGATATCAACCAAAATCAACGAGGACTGTAGTTGCGGTAATGTCAACTGCCAGTGTAATAATAGGAAAAACTGGCGGCTTAAAATACGAATTGAATACAAACAATGAGAAGAACCGCCTGTTAGAAGCCACAGTGCCGATTCAATCAGTGCGATTTACAAAACCAACTGACAAAGTGATAAGACGTGGTGATTCTCTGCCAGTTATTCTTGAATGTGAGAGGAACCCTTGGAAGCGATTCAGAAATAAGTTGCTTTCTGTACCTAAACCTAGAATCATTATTAAGTCTTTTACTGAAAAGGGGATAAAGTGGGATGAGGAAAATACGGGGACGGCAGATATATTCATTGAATTCTACCCCAAATAATACCAACAAGGAGGATTCCGAGAATTGATTGGTCTGTCCATAATAATGCTATCTGTCATGAATACGAATTGTAAAGTAGAAACAACCAAATGCAAATAAAACCGCATTTACCATCTCTTGACAAGTAAGATGACAAGTGATAGCGTATGAGGAGTAATTTCCCTCAATAACCGCCATTTATGGTGCTGCCGCTGAGTTATACAGGTAAAATTGAGTTCAATTGTCGCTTTAATAATATTTTTAACTGAGGGGGCCACCAGTGAATATGGAGTTGGTTCATATCGGACTCGGCAACATACTGGTGATGAACCGGGTAATTGCCATGGCAACACCAAATTCGGCACCGACCAAACGGACAATGCAGGAGGCAAAGGCCCGAGAGCAGCTTATTGATATGACCAATGGTCGCAGAACCAGGGCGGTTATTTTCGTTGATAGCGGGCATATTATTCTGGCTGCACAAGCTCCGGAAACAATCGCCGGCAGGCTCCAGGCAATCCGTGCCAGCTCGGGAATGAAACTGGAGCAAAGCGACGAACGAGATGAGTCGTAGACGAGCCACTCCACTCAATAAACCAAAAAAATCGCTGCTCATCATTCTTTCCGGACCTTCCGGAGTCGGGAAAGATGCTCTGCTCAATCGGATGAAAGAGCTCAGGTATCCTCTGGAGTACATCACGACGGTAACCACACGTTCACGACGCGCCGGAGAACGCAATCAGATTGATTACCACTTCATCACCCCGGAGAAATTTCAGGATATGATCAAGCAGGAGGCGCTGCTGGAATACGCCAATGTCTATGGCAACTGGTACGGCGTGCCCAGACAGCTGGTAAAGCAGGCGCTTAATAACGGCCAGGACACCATCATCAAGGTGGACATACAGGGCGCGGCGAATATCAAAAAAATAGTGCCCCAGGCGGTATTTATCTTCCTGATGCCACCATCGATTGAAGAGCTGGGAATCAGACTGAAAAAGCGGCATTCGGAATCATCTTTTGACCTGAAAGTGCGCATGCAGACCGCAACTGAAGAAATAAAGCAGCTATCTTTATTTGATTACGTTGTCTACAGCCAGCGGGGTGAGCTTGGCCGCGCCGTGGCGGATATTATGGCCATCATTACCGCGGAGAAATGTCGCGTAACCCCTCGAGAGGTCAATCTGGAGTAAACTCAGGACTCTGCTGAGGAATCAGACTCCGTTTCCGCTTCCGGCTCCGATTCTGGTTCCGCATCTGGTTCTTTCTGTTCCGGTCGTGTCTTTCTCTGCCACCACGACTTCAAGCGGGAGATGATCTGCTTTTCGTAGCCCTGCGCGCTTGGCGTGTAATATTTTTTACCCTGAAGGTGGTCTGGAAGGTTCTGCTGTTCCACAAAATGGTCGGGATAGTCATGGGCGTACTTATAATCTTTGCCATATCCCATCTCCTTCATGAGCGGCGTTACCGGGTTGCGCAGGTGGAGGGGTACCGACTCGCTGGGGCCCTGCGTAACTTCCTGCTGGGCACGGGAGTACGCTTCATAAATGGAATTGCTCTTCGGGGCGGTGGCCAGGTAGACAACCGCTTCGGCCAGCGCCAGATTGCCCTCGGGCATGCCGATGAAGTGAACCGCCTGCTGTGCCGCCATGGCGATTACCAGAGCCTGGGGGTCGGCCATGCCAACATCTTCCGAGGCAAAACGGACCAGGCGGCGGGCGATGTAAAGCGGGTCTTCACCAGCCTCCAGCATTCTGGCCAGCCAGTACAGCGAGGCGTCCGGGTCAGAGCCACGCATGGACTTGTGCAGAGCGGAGATAAGGTCATAGTGCTGGTCGCCGCCTTTATCGTAGGGCAGCGCGCGGTGCTGGAGCGCGTCCTCAATCGTGGGCAGGGTAATATAACGCTTCCCCTCTTTATCGGGAGGGGTGCTCAGCGCTGCCATTTCCAGCGTATTGAGCGCGATACGAGCGTCATGATTGGATAGCGTGATCAGGTGACCAAACGCCTCAGGGGCCACCTCCAGGTTGAGATGGCCGAGACCGCGCAGGGTGTCCTTGAGGGCCCGGGTGAGGATGACCTGGATCTGGTCATCGGTGAGGGGTTTGAGGGGCATGACCCGGCTTCGGGAAAGAAGGGGGGAGGTGACCTCAAAGGAGGGATTTTCCGTGGTGGCGCCGATGAGGGTAATCGTGCCATCTTCAACGTAAGGCAACGCGGCATCCTGCTGCGCTTTGTTGAAACGGTGGATTTCATCAATGAAGAGGATGGTTTTTTGTAAATTCATCTGACGGCGGCCCTTGGCCTCTTCGATGATGCGGCGCAGGTCGTTGACGCTGGCGCTGACGGCGCTGATGGGGGAGAAATGGGCGCCGGTCATATTGGCGATGATGTAGGCCAGCGTTGTCTTGCCGCTGCCCGGCGGGCCCCAGAGTATCATTGACGGTATCTTGCCGCTTTCAATGGCCTTCCTCAGCACGCGGCCCGGCCCGATGATATGCTCCTGCCCGACGAACGTGTTGAGGCTGGTCGGTCGCATCCGGGTGGCCAGCGGCGCCTCATTGGCCTGTAATTCCTCAGCCTGCTTCTCAAACATATCCATACTCATGGTACACCTCCCCCTACTTGCTCCCCTTATATCATATTATTTTCCCTGCCAGGCAGGCATATCTGACCGCCAGCGTGGGGGATAGATAACCCATTTTTAGACCTCCCAAATATATTTTTAATTACTAGTTTATTATTTTGTAAAGCATATATGAGTATGTAAATATAAACAAGAAAATAATAATAATAAAGACAGAAGATATATCAATTGGTAACGTCACGGGTGGTTTCTTTAAAAATTTATTTTCCTCGGCAATATTACATAACAAGGCACACTTTGTACATCCCTTGCGAGAGAAAATTCTAAATTTGCCGTTGAAATTTTCCTCTAATTCTGCTGCTTTTTTACAGTAGTAGTCTTGACATGCCATTGATTGTTTAGCTAATAACAACCACAGAACACTAAGAGCAAATCCTACAAAAGCTGCTAGTATTGCGACACATTTGTTCACTTCTTGATACCGGAATATAACAGTAAGAAATAATGCGTGTGCTATAAGCATAGCAGCAAATCTGCTATAAAACTCTTGACTTGCCAGGGAAAACATATGTATTGCTGTTTCGTAACCTAGGCGAGCGTTTTCTAATTCCTGACAATCTTTATTTTTGTCTTTTTCAACATTTTTATCCATTTTTAATTCACACTTTATTTATACCTCTGCACCTCGAATCTGTACAGGTTAATTGGCTCGGTGGAGTGGATGCCCGCCTTCATGCGGCAGATATCAATCTGCTGGTCAACCGTGTCCACT
>Ga0315274_10016181_pt1 | contig 10539 bp, 6 predicted proteins | sample YL17G02_20_MG_FD_203700 | JGI IMG/M metagenome (GOLD analysis project Ga0315274, IMG submission 203700) | Sediment microbial communities from Yellowstone Lake, YNP, Wyoming, USA - YL17G02_20 | ecosystem: Environmental > Aquatic > Freshwater > Lake > Sediment | place: USA: Wyoming | collected...
TTGTCTTCCGGGGCGCGCCGAGTTTGTCGACGATTCTCACGGCCAGCACGGGGCCAATACCGCGAGTATCACATATCTCGTCAATGCCTGCGACCCTCAGGGCCTGAACGGAACCAAACCGTCTCAACAGAGCTTTTTTCTTTTGAACGCCTATCCCGTCTACCGTGTCGAGTTCTGAGCAAATCGTGGCTCTTGTGCGGAGCTTTCTATGGTACATGATCGCCGATCTGTGCGCCTCGTCTCTAATCCTCTGGAGAAAGCGAATCGCCTTCGAAGTAAGAGGGAGTTGCAGAGCGCCTTTGCGCCAGGAGAAGTTGAGTTCCTCTTTACCTTTGGCCAGTCCGATAACGCCGAGCTCTCCCGCTCCGGTCTGCTCTAACGCCCTGACCGCGGCACTTATCTGTGCTCTTCCGCCGTCCACGAGGGCAAAATCAGGAAGGGACTTCTTCTCGTTCAAGAGTCGCCCAATTCTTCTTCTGACGGCCTCTTCCATCATGCGGAAATCATCTTGACCGACGACGCCCTTGATTCTCATGCGTCTGAACTCTGAGCGCCTTGCCCGGGCATTGTGGAACACTACTACCGAAGCTACGGCCTGCTGCCCCACTATCTGCGAGATGTCAAAAGCCTCAAGCCTTACGGGGAGGATCGGTAAACCGAGCGCTCTCTGAAGCTCCGAGACCTCGGGCGCGATCCGTTCGGGCTTTTCGCCAGCCGCGGTCCTCGATTCCTCCAGAGCTAGCAGTGCGTTGTCCGTGGCCATCTTCTGAAGGGCCGCGCCCTCACCCCTTCTTGGTGCTCTCAAGTGCACTTGTCTCGCCGCCCTATCGGAAAGCCATCGCTCGACCACGGCTTCCTCGTCCTCGAGAGAACTCGGCAAGAGTATTTCTTTCGGGATCAAGGCGGCGTTCAGATAATACTGTGACACCACAAAAGAAAGCACCTCCCGGTCCGTCCCCCCGGCAACTCCTTCTAGTATCAGAGTCTCCTTCCCCAGCACCTTTCCCTCTCTCACCTTCAGCACCGCCACAGCGGCAAGGTCTCCATGTCTCGCCAGACCAAAAACGTCGGAGTCGTAATCCCTGAGCACAAAGACACGCTGCTTTCTGAGGGCGCTTTCTATTGCCACAATGCGGTCTCTCAATCTAGTGCATCTCTCGTAGTCTCTTTGGCCCGATGCCGCCGCCATCTCCTGGCGAAGAGATTCGATAACGTCCTGGGTCTGACCCGAGAGACACATGACAAGCTCGTTCACGAGCAACCTGTAGTGCTCTCTGTCTATCCGGGCCGTGCACGGCGCTGAGCAGATTCCAATCTGATAGTCGAGGCATTCCCTGTCTTTGAGTCGACCGGGCTCGTCACCGGGGCAGCTTCGCAGCCTGAATGCTCCGCGCAAGAGCCCTATTCCCCGTCTCACTGCCCTTACGTCCGTGAAGGGACCGAAATAGCGCGAACCGTCTTCTTCGAGTCTACGCGTCAAGGCCATTTTTGGGAAATCCTCTGCAAGAGTCACCTTGAGGAACGGATACCGCTTGTCGTCCTTCAGGTTTATGTTGTACTTCGGTCGGTGCTGCTTTATTAGGTTGGCCTCGAGGAGCAGAGCCTCGATCTCGGATTGTGTCGCGATGTAGTCGATGTCCCTTACGTGGCGCATCAGTGCCGCATGCCTCGGTTCCTCGGAGGCGGGTCTGAAATGGTCTCTGACCCTGGAATCAAGCTGCCTGGCCTTCCCGATGTAAAGTACTCTCCCCTTTCCGTCCTTGAACAGATACACACCGGGCCTGTGGGGTATCAGCTTGAGCCTATCAGAGGCCGCCCCTGCGCGCCCGGGTGTGGTTTCCTTTTGGAGTCTCGCAGTATTGGCGGACCCCGCAATCCCCCTTCGGTCTCCGCTCTTCTCCGGTTTTGCGGCGACGTTGGTACTACGCTCGTTCTTGCCCTTCAATGATTCCACTCTCCGTGAATCCTCACGCGTGCTAGCGACTATTAGGAGCAGTTCCCTGTCTCATTCTCAGGAGTCCCCTTACAAAGCGGATTTCCGGACACTTTAGAAGTCTGCAAAAGAAAACATAACTTCCAACCCCCAACGCAATACAGACCAGAAGCTCAACGGCTCTCTCAATGGACGTCTCACTCCCGAATCTTGCTTCCATCACTCTCAGAGCCGAAAAACAGACCAACGCCATCAGCCCGGATGCGCAGGTGATTCTTGCTATGCTCAAAGCAATCTCTCTTCCCCTTATCCAACCCAGCCTCCTGCGGAGAGTCTTCGTGAGGAGGGTCACATTCAGCATGGAGCTCAGCGCCGTCGCGAGAGCCAGGCCGCCTAGCTGCAAGAACTGCATCAGAACCAGGTTGAGCACAATGTTCGACAGCATCGCCACGACTGCAATCTTCATGGGCGTCTTGGTGTCCTTCAAAGAGTAAAAGACCGGTACTATGCACTTCACACTTCCGTAAGACGCAAGGCCTACCGAGTAGAACATAAGCGCCATCGAAGTCATTGACACAGAGTCGCCGTGCCTGAACTCTCCCCTTTCAAAGAGGAGCTGTACTATCGGATAACGAAGCACTATGAGCGCGAGGCTCGCGGGAATCATGATGAAGCACACAAACCTCACGGCGAAGGAAAATGTGTCCCTCAGTTGTTCAAAGTCCTGTCTCGCGGCCTGAAGAGACAGCGTGGGCAGGATCGCCGTTCCCAGAGCGACTCCGAAGATGCCGAGTGGAAGCTGCATCAGGCGGTTCCCGTATTCCAGAGCTGCAACGCTGCCCGGCTTCAAAGACGCGCCCAGAAGTGTGTCAACGAATGCGTTGATCTCAAGGACGGCCAGACCCAGAACGCCCGGGACCATGAGTGCCGCCACTCGTTTCACGTCAGGATGGCGCCAGTTGGGTCTCAAGCGAAAGCTCATGCCCTTTCTCTTGAGAAAAGGAATCTGGATGCCCAGCTGCGCTGCCCCGCCCGCCAGCACGCCAATCGCAAGGCCGTACACTTGCTGGGACGGGAGCTTTCCAAATCTGGGACAGAGAAGAACCATCGAGCCGATCATTGCCACGTTCAGAAGCACGGGCGATAGTGCGGGTGCAAAGAAGTGCCTGAACGAATTCAGTATTCCCATGCAGAGTGCCGCGAGTCCAACGAAAACGATGTACGGAAACATCATTCTTGTCAGTGAAATCGTGAGATCGATCTTGCCGGGCACATGTCTGTAGCCATAGACCATTATCTTGACGAGAAAAGGAGTAAGCAACATTCCTATCAGACTGATGGCCACAAGTGTGATTGCCAGAAGGCTCCACACCACGCCGGCCAGCTCCCACGTTTCTCGTTTGTCTCCTCTTGCGAGGTGCTCACTGAAAACGGGCACAAAGGCCGCGCTCAGCGTTCCCTCGGCGAAGAGAGCCCTGAGTAGATTGGGGATTCTGAAGGCGACCGTGAAGGCGTCGGCGGCCATTCCGGTACCGAAAAAGTATGCCTTTGTCATGTCCCTGACGAGGCCCAAAATGCGGCTCGCGAAAGTGCCGAGGCCTATCTTGCCAGCAGACACCGCAACGTGCTTGGCGGCGCTGTGCGAGTCGGGATGGGCAAGCAGGAAGTGGGGATTGGCATCAGGAGACTCGTCCGATTGAGCGGCCGAAAGGACGTCCTGAGTAGGCGGAGTTCCAGTCGCAGCGGCGTCGCCGGGACAAGTGCAGTTGACCGGCGTGAAACCGTCGGGGGGTCTGCCAGGCGCGTCGGGAGAATCCGCGGCCGAACGAATCGCCTCGAAAGGCGGCGCGGTCGTGTCCCGAGCATGGTCGTTACTGGGATTCGCCCCACCGCCGTCGCGAAGTTGCCTCACAAGACGCCTCCTTAAGCCGGCTTACGCAGGGAGAGCGCTTTGTCGTTGCCAGGGACCAGAAGCCGAGGAGAAACCCTCTCCGATTATGTAAACAAAGAGAGTACTCCCTTGCGTAAGCGAACGCAACAAGAAAGCTGATCCTCCGCTGCAACGGCGAGACTGTGGCAAACGGCGGCAAAGATTGCCGCCTCGAAGCTTGACTTCGAGGACTGCCCTGGTATATTCTCCTGTCAGTGTTTACAAGGAGGTTCTAATGCCAATTCACAAGTCTCCAGAGAAACGGATGAGGCAGGACAGGAAGAGGTCTCTCCTTAATAAGGCAATCAAGTCAGAGATCAAGAGCGTCACCAAAAAGGTCAGACAGAGCACCAACGCAGCAGAGGCCGCCGCGTCATTCAAGAAGTGCGTCTCCCTCATGGACAAGGCCGCGAAGAGATCCATACTTCACAAGTCGACTGTCAGCAGGACAAAATCCAGGCTTGCGAAGGTCGTCAACAAGCTGGCCGCTGCCCCGAAGTAGACGACAGAGGATCTTTTTCTCTGTAATCAATTCCTGTATGGCCTCGCTTGCCCGGGCAAGGATGAAAACGCGTGGAAGTCCGCTCCCATCAGAACGGCGTTTCGGTGCGCCAGATGCCCATGGTTTCAGAGTTAACGTATCCTGTTCCGGGCTCCGTGATGGTTTTGGGGCGGGTTATGGTAAGAGTACTGATCATTACACTTTTCCTGACCCTTCGTATTGTTTCTTGTTCGTTTGCCGGTGCCGGTGAAGTGGGGTCTCGCGAAACACCACCCGGCGAAGCACCACCGCGAACCGGTGCGCTCAACAAGGATAAGGTAGCAGGATATGTGTTGTTCGGGTCTGTTTTGGTGCTGGGTACGATAGCCGCATTTTGCGAAGTAGAGTCGGACCGGGAATATTCGCGCTACCTTGAAACAGCACACCCCACAAGAATGCGCTCACACTACGACAGGGCCGAGCGATACAGGGATCTGTCCAACGCGGCTCTGATCGGGGCGGAGGCTTGTGCCGTGGGGCTCGTCGCTTACCTTTTGCAAGGCAAGCAGGTAAAGGAACCTCAGCCGGAGGGCGTTCGCATAAGCCTGGAGCTTTGCCCTCCGCGTGCGGAGTTCAGCTTCAGGTGGTAGCGCCTCGTTTCGCTTTCGGGTTTCTACTGACGGGTGCTTTCGTTTTTCTCACCTCCTGCGGCGATATGGAGTCGTCGAATCCACTCGACCCACGGAATGAATCCACAAACGGTTCCCCTCCTGGTTTTGACGTAGTAGCTCTGGACACGAGGACCGAGCTTCGCTGGTCGCCGCTTAGACTTGAAGATCTGACGGGCTACAACGTTTATCGAAGACAGGGAGGGAGCGCCACGTTTGTGCTTCTGGGTGGATCCCCCTACTCTTCCGCCCTTGGGTCAACGATTGATTCTCTTCTTTCTAACGGTACCACCTACTACTACAGATTGGTTCCCGTTATCAAGGGGTACGGAGAGGGAACGCCCTCGCCTTTGCTTCCTGCAACGCCGGGGCCGCACTTCGCGGTCGTCGCAGACGCCATGGCAGGAACAGTAACCAAGTTCTCAGCAGACATGCGAGCATCTGTATGGACAGCGGGTGGTTTCTACTATCCCTTTGCAGCCGCAAGTGACGGGCAGAGACTCTGGTTCACTGACCTCTACGGCGGCGTGATATGTCTTGCAGCAGATGGGAAGATCCTCTGGAGCAACCCTGATTTCATTCTGCCGCTCGCCATATCCTTGAGCGCAGACGGGACGTCAGCCGTTGCGGATTTCAACAGGGGAACTGTCACCGTCCTTTCCCCCCAGGGGGAGCCACAGACAATAATCTCTCAGGAATTGAGTACTCCCGCGTCTGTGAGCTTCGGCAGGGGCGGCGAAATCTGGGTGGCCGACCCGGGCAGTGGCATTGTCAACAAGTATTCGACCGATGGGAACCTCCTGTGTTCCTTCGGCGGCTCTGCTCAGCCCCGCTTTCTGGACGCTGACACGTCAGACGGAACTTGCTGGGTCGTTGATGCAGAAAGCAAGGAAGTTATCAAACTGTCGAGCGACGCAGAAGAAATCTTCAGGGTGGGTTCTTTTTCGAAACCGGGTCCGCTGGCAGTAGACAACAAGAATGGGGGTTGTTGGATCTCTGACTCGGCAGCAGAAGAGATCGTAAGAGTCTCTGACAATGGCGAACTACTGTTTCGAATCGGAAAGGTCGGACGCGTTGTCTCCGTACACGTCTCCCCTGACGATGGCGGTGTCTGGCTGGCTGATGCCGGGGGTGACAGAATCCTCGTACTATCTCCTGGAGGGAGCATTGTCTTCTTTATCAACCTCCCCTCTCCCCCCTCATCCATAACAGTTGTCGGAGCGTCATAGCAGTCGGGCAGCACGCGGTTGATCTTCGGCTATCTCTCACATTCTCCGATAGCCACGCAAAGACCAATCGTTGCGCACAGACTAGAAATTCCATCCCACGAAGAACTCGCGTACCGGTTTTTTCTTCAGCGTGGTAAAATCGGTCCGCCACACGGTGTTGAATCGAACCATGGGAAAATACCCCCCGCCCAGGTACAGGCCGAACCCGAGCGAACCCCTCCAGGTGTCAAGTCTGTCATCTCCCGCCGCACCTGCGTCAGCAAAGACGGCTCCCCTGATAGTGGGCAGAGGCAAACGCTGCCCAGGAAAACCCAGGACGGCTCTTGCGAGCACCGGCAACCTGAGCTCATTGTTCATGAGAAAGAGTGTCTTTCCCGACATCGCTCTCGTCGCATATCCTCTGAGGCTCCACGGTCCGCCCATGTAGAAACGTGTACCTTGCTTTCCTAAACTCGACTTGAGCACTATTCGTGAGGCATAGACGGCCTTCCGCGAAAGGCTCCAGTTCTTTCTTAAGTCAGCAAGCGCGGTCAGGTAGTCTGCCTTTCCTCGCGTGACGTCTCGCGTGAGACCCAACGTAAGATTGGCACGCGTGCCAACTATCTCACCATTGCTCTCAAACGCACTGTTGTCCCAGACGTACGAAAGAAAGTTGGAAAGCAAGAAGATCCTGGCGGTCTCGTCGCTCTTGTAGAGGTAGTCATGCACGAGTCTGCCCACCATTGTTGCATCCAATCTTTCAAACCTTGAAAGGGGGTAGCTCGCCAGAAGGAGAAAACCCGTTCGCCTTTCCTCACGCAGGAGACCAAGTTCCTCGTCGTAGACCGCTCCGAAGGAGAAAAGGCCCATTCCGTAGCTGAGCCGTTTTGACAAGTTGACGTACGTCGTGCCTCCGCTGAGGCTTCCCAGAAGACTGCCTCCGTACTCGCTCTGACTACTGAGATGGAAGAGCAGGTGTTCGTTGCCCAGGATGTCACTGAGGGCAACCTGACCCGAGCTTATCTGTGCAAACTCGGGGTCGTAACCCGTCGCGCCTCGCACGATGTCGAGGCTGAGTTTGCGTTTGTATGGCTTGACGGATGCCATTTTTTGAGAAGACTCCATGAAGGGTGACTGACTAGCTTCCGACTCCGGCTTGGGCGCTCCCTCGTATTCACCCGGGCCCTCCCAGACGAGATTCCCGGGCTGTATCCTCATTCTGTACACATCGTACTTCCCAGAAGCCAGGGCCGTGAAGTAGAGAAACATCCCGTCGCCGTCCCAGGCCGGTGTCATGACGCCGGCCATCGAATTTGTGAGGCATGCCGTCTTCTGGTCGGCAACGTCCAGGAGAAAAAGGTCCGGAACCCCTCCCCTATCAGATACAAAGGCAACGTACGCGCCAGAAGGTGACCATCTTGGTTCGGTGTCAGACGAAGTCCCCGAGGTGAGCTGAACGATCTCCCTGGTCGCGGGAGAAATCAAGAATAACTTGTATCTTCCCTCCTGGCCGCCGGGACAACGGTCGGACGAGATTACTATCTGCTCTCCGTTGGGTGACCAGTCAGGGTCTCTGTCGTCGTAGAAATCCGAAGTCAGTCTCGTCAACGAGCGTTCGCTCACTGACACTACAAAAATATCGGAGCGTCCTGAAACATCCTGCCCTGATAAAGCCAGTCTTGTGCCCTCCGGCGACCACGAGGGAGAGGAAAGGGAAATGAGACCGGGGATTTCTATTGTCGCCTTGCGCTTTCTCTCCTTCAGGTCAAGAACGTGAATGACGTCTGCCTCCTCCCTCTGCGCCGAAAAGGCGAGCATTCCCTCTTTGTTCACTGAGAGTTTGCTCCGGAAGAGATGGAGAGATTCAAACTGCTTCGACGTTCCACCTCGCACCAGAAGACGATCCCTCCCGCGTACCCCCAACTCACGAATTCTAAGTTCTGGACTTTCTGTCTCTGCACACAGGTAGACGATTCCTTCGTGGTTCTCGTCGATTCTTACCCACGCCGGAGAGAGATTGAATCTTTCTCGCGAGATTGTCGACTCGGCGAACGAAGAAGCCCACCCGCGAACGGCAACGTCCGGATAGTATTTCGCCTTGATCGAGAGCATCCAACGCCTGCTAAGCTCTCTTGTAGAGATCCCAAGCGTCTTCTCTAACAATACGTCGAAGCTCCGTTCTGTTCCCCAATTCTCCAAAAGTCTTACAAATGAAGAAAAGCCGAAACTGTCCGCGATGTACGTAACGAGTGATTGTCCCTCTCGGTAAACCAGAACGCTGTTCTCTATCCTCCACATTTCATCGATTCCTACGACCCGTTCAGACAGGACAGCGTCCCTCAGCACGGCCTCGGCCGCGGGGTTAGGGCCGGCTGATATGTACTCTGCCAGACCTTCTGAGAACCAAAGGGGCGGATAGAAGCTTGGAACACTCTTCGTTCTGGTGAGCGCACTATCTATCTTGTCCAACATGAAGGCATGTGTCAGCTCGTGAGCCAGCACCCACTTGAACCTGTAGAAGGAGCCCGTGTATGGCACCAGCACCCTTCCCTTCACAAACTCCGTGAGTCCCCCAACCTCCTCCGGCAACAGGAAGGGGATGATGTTGGATTGCTGGAAGTCCCTGTGCGAGTTGAAAAGTACAAGAGGAATTTTCTCTGACGGCTGATGTTGAAGAGTGTCAGAGAGCATCACGGCCGTGGACTCTGCCATGGCCAGGACCGTCGATGCGATCTCCCATTCGTCTGAGTAGAAGTAGAGGGTGACGTATTTTCCCTCGATTTCAAACCACTGGAGGTCAGAGTATCGGACTTTGTTTTTTCCAAACGTTCCTTGCGCCCAGCAGTCTGGCGGCAGAACAGGTAAGATGGGGAATATTATCGATGCCAGGAGGAGAATACACCAGATCGAACGGCTGGGAGCAGCCGAGCTGCGTATCGATGTCCGCCTCTTTTGCGAGGTCCGCGTCTTTTCCAGGGACAGCGCCCCCCTTTTCATTACACTTCCGGCAGGGTTACTACGTCCTCCATCGTGTACCACCCGGGTTTCCTTTCGAGAAGGAACTTGATAGCTGCCAGCGTTCCGTAGGCAAAGCAGTCTCTTGACTCAGCGATGTGCTTGATTTCTATTCTCTCGCCCTTCAACGCCAACAACACCGTGTGTTCACCAACGATGTCTCCTGCCCTGATCGAATGGACGAATATCTCGTTTCCTTGCCTCTCGGAGATGCTTTCGGCCCTGCCGCACCTTATCCGGAATTTCTCTCCGTGTCTTGAGCCCGCCGTGATCGCCTGGGCAAGCTTTAGAGCGGTTCCGCTCGGAGAATCCTTCTTGGCACGATGGTGTTTCTCTATCAGCTCTATCTCGCACTTTCCGTCCAACGCATCGACGATTCGGGGAAGTGCTCTGGTAAGCACCGTAACGCCGAGGCTCATGTTTGGGGAGAAAAGCAACGGTATCTTCCTGGAAGCTTGCTTCATCGCCTCCAGAGTTTCTTCGCTCTGTCCCGTTGTGCCCGTGACCAACGCCATGTTTCTTCGCGTGCAGAACTGCAGCGCAGAGACTGTGCCTTCCGGGGTCGTGAAGTCCACAAGCAGCTCGGCCTCGTGAACACTGCCATCAAAACCTGCCGCCACCCTCACTTCCCTTCCCCTAACGAACACGGTGCCGTTGGCGCTTGGGTGCTCGGTCTTCTCAATGCCGCCAATCAGATCCAGACCCGGATCTTGTGCGATAAGCTCCGCGACCTTTCCGCCCATCCGACCGCAGATGCCTGCAACTAAAACAGTCCGCTTCATGAGACGCCTCCTCCAACCACCGTAGAGCCTCCTCGGGGCCCTCCAAGGGCCCTCCAAGGGGCCCAGCCATAAGGGGGGGGTCCCCCCCCTCTCTTTCTTCTCCCTTGTTTGCCCCTTCCACTCTGGAGGCTTTCCAGGGTTGTTTTAAGAACCGCTTGGGAGCACTCGGGTTCTGCGACCCCAAACTCTCTTAGAGCTTCTTTAGTCTCCCCAGTTCTCTCTTCAACACGTCCTCCGTTACCTGTTTGACGGACACCAGAGGAAGTCTGAGTTCCCCGGAACAGATACCCAATAGCTCGCAAGCCTTCTTCACGGGAGAGGGGTTCGTCTCCAGGAAAAGCGCTCTGAAAATGGGAAGAAGTTCAAAATGTATTTTTCTGGACCCTTGAACATCGTTCTTGACGAATCTATCAAGCATCTCCTTGATGAGTTCAGGCACGATATTTCCAGCCACGGAAACGACACCGGTTGCGCCCAAAGACAACATAGGAAGTGTCAAAGAATCATCACCCGACAGAACCG
>Ga0315274_10016182_pt1 | contig 10539 bp, 13 predicted proteins | sample YL17G02_20_MG_FD_203700 | JGI IMG/M metagenome (GOLD analysis project Ga0315274, IMG submission 203700) | Sediment microbial communities from Yellowstone Lake, YNP, Wyoming, USA - YL17G02_20 | ecosystem: Environmental > Aquatic > Freshwater > Lake > Sediment | place: USA: Wyoming | collected...
TGTAGGACAGCGCTCCTTCGTGCTTGCCGAGATACCAGGGCTTATCGAGGGGGCGTATAAGGGCCGGGGGTTAGGACACGACTTTTTGCGCCACGCCGAGCGCACCAGGGTGCTTATCCATTTGCTGGATGGCACGGCGCAGAGCCCCCTTACTGATATGGGTCAGGTGAACGAGGAGCTCCGGCGGTTCAGCCGCCTGCTATCAGAAAAACCGCAGGTCGTGGCGGTGAACAAGATCGACTTGCCCGAGGTTCGTGGGCGCCTCGCCGAACTTGAAAAGGAGCTCTCCGAAGGTGGGGCACCTCTGTATTTTATATCAGCGGCAAGCGGCGAGGGCGTATCCAAGTTGATGGCCAAGGCCTGCGAGATGCTGGACGAGGTCACCCCGGCACTGCAATCGGAGAAGATGGAGGTGTTTCATCCCCAGCCCAAGAGGGAGCGGGTCACCGTTGCCAAGGAGGGGAACACCTTTATAGTTTCGTCTCAGCGGGCGCAGAAGATGGTTGTCAGGATGGACCTGAACAACCCTGAGGCGCGCGCCTATCTGAGGGCGCAGTTCGCCAGGCGGGGCATAACCGCTGCCCTGGAGAGAGCCGGGGTAAAGCCGGGCAACATCGTCATGTTCGGCAAGATAGCGTTTTTATGGGACTGAGTCCAGCTTGAAAGCAGGTGTACTGGGCGGGACGTTTGACCCGGTTCATGTGGGTCATCTCGAGATCGCTGAGGAGGCAATGCGGAGCCTCGGCCTCTCCGCAGTGATGTTTGTCCCCGCCGGGGAGCCGTGGCTTAAAGGGGACAGGGATATCACTGTGGCCGAGAAGCGTCTGGAGATGCTCTACCTTGCAATCGCATCCAATCCTTCCTTTAAAGTGTCAACTGTCGATATCGAGCGTCCCGGTCCGTCGTATACTGTGGATACGCTGGCTGACCTGAAGCGTCAGCTGGGACGGACGGCGCGCCTGTATTTCATTATAGGGCTGGATGCCCTGGCGGAATTGCCTTCGTGGCGGGAGCCGCACCGGATCGTCGAGATATGCCATCTGGTGGGGGCGCTGCGCCCCGGCTGCCACGACCTGGATGTGAAGGCGCTGGAGGGGAGCATACCCGGCGCCTCCGGGCGCGTAACCATCCTGGGAAATCGGTTAATTGATATAAGCTCATCCCAGATCCGGGAGCGCGTCGCTGCCGGCCTGTCCATCGATGGCATGGTGCCGGCGGCGGTGGCGCGGTACATTGCACAGCAGGGGCTTTACAGGAAGGGGACGTAGGTTTGACTCAGCAGCAACGGCAACGGTTTCTGGAGCTGGTGAGGGAGAGGGCGCTGCTGCGCGGCGATTTCACCCTGGCGTCGGGGGCCAAGGCAACTTATTTCTTCGATATGAAGATGGTGACCCTGCATGCGGAGGGCGCTTACCTCGTCGGCAGGCTGGTGTATGAGCTGTTGAAGGACGCCGATATCGCTGCTGTTGGCGGGCTGACCCTGGGCGCCGACCCCATCGTGGCCGCGGTGGCTGTGGTGAGCCATGTGGAGGGCAAGCCGATACCCGCCTTCATCCAGAGGGGGGAAACCAAGGGCCACGGCACGCAGAAAAGCATCGAGGGGTATATTCCGCCGCAGGGCGGCAGGGTCGCTATCGTGGAGGACGTTATCACCAGGGGTGGGGCTACGCTGAAGGCGATAGAGCTGGCAGAGGCCGCGGGCTGCAGGGTGGTAAAGGTGGTGGCGCTGGTGGATCGTCACCAGGGCGGCAGCGATGAGGTGCGGCGTCGCGGCTACGACTTCACCGCCATCCTGCACGCGGATGAGACGGGGGAGCTATCACTTGGCTAGTAAAGGAGAAGCTGGCTATGTGTCCATCGGAAAATGAGATCTTTGACAGCATACTGGAGAACGCCGTCGAGTTAGATGCAGCCCAGACCCGCAGGGGCTGTGGCAGGCGGCTGGCGGGCATTATCCTTTTCGTACCGCGGCTGCTATGGCGATCCATCTCTGCGCCGTTCCGGCGGTGGCAGGTCAGGCGGTCGAAGAGGCGCTCGCAGGTATAAGCACGGCCGATATCGTCGAGTGCCGGCCGGCGCAGGTTGACAAATAGTGCAGCATTAAGTAACCTTTCGCATATGAGATATCGGAGAAGTAAGATCGATATCGCCAAATTTGCAGCCATCTCGCTGCTGGGCGGGCTGTTGATGTTCGGCTCCGCCTCCTGCGGCGGCATCACGCCCCCCCACCCCACGCCCACCCTCCCCACCCCGACCGCCTCCCCCACCGCTACGTCAACGACGGCGTCTGAGTCAACGTCCACACCCTCGCCGACTTCGACATGGTCGCTGGATATCGTGGATTACGTCGAGATAGGCCGCATCAAGTATAAGGGGGATATCCCCTTTACCGAGCCGGATGAGTATGTGACCATCAGGAATGTCGGTGACGTGCCGGTGAACCTCGGGGGCTGGGTGTTGAAGAATATCACTGCCGGTTACCCCAACTTTTCCTTCCCCTGGTATGTTCTATATCCCGATACCTCCTGCCGCGTCTATACCGACGAGTATCACCGAGACTGGGGCGGCTTCGAGTTCAATTCCAAGGTGCCGGTGTGGAATAATACCTCTCCCGATACCGCCGCGCTGTACGACAGCAAGGGGAACCTGATCTCCGAGAAGAGCTACGTGGGGGAGTGATCGCCTCACCGGATACAGCTTTTTGGGTTTGTGTATTTTGCCTTTCTCGGATGAGGAGGGCTTTTTGATAGGGAGTCGATGAGGAGAATCGTAAGGACGGTTGCAAGCCTGCTGCTTGGCATCGTGGTCGTGTCCACGCTGGCCTGCGGGGGAGGATCGTCGCCAGCGTCGCATTCCACCCCACGGCCCACGCAGCCGCCAACCACGGCAACGGCAGAGCCGACGGAGACAGCGACGCTGTCGCCCACACCCACGGCGACGCCATCGTATTCGGTGAAGATATATGAGATTGTTTACAAGGGTGATTTGCTTACCGGGGAGCCGGACGAATACGTCGTTATCATGAATTACGGGGACGTCGATGTTAATATTTACGGCTGGGTGCTGAAGGATATTACCGATGGTTCTCCCTCCCTCACCTTCCCGCACTACGTTTTTGGAACTGGTGAGATGATTCGGGTGTATACCAAGGAATACGATAACGACTGGGGCGGCTTCCGTTTCAACGTGGATGAGGGCATTTGGAACAACAGCCACCCCGACGTGGCCGCGCTGTACGACAGGAATGGCTATCTGGTCTCCGAGGCGACGTATGAGATTAAGTGAGACGTGAGCAGGGGGTGAGGGGATGAAAAGATTTTGGCGCCACTGGGGTTTCACAGTACCAGTATTTGTATTATTGATATTAGGACTAGTAATTTTAATTAGGGGTTTATCTTGTGGACCATAATGTTTACACAGGCTGCGATTGCAACGAGAACGGTGGGATAGAAGAGGACGGGATGGAGAACTCAGCACATTCAGCGGCAACTGCTCGCCTGATTCAGAAGCGGGCTACAACATCTGGCCGTAACGTGAGCAGGGGGTAAGGGGATGAAATGTTCTGATTGCAAACTGTGGGAAACAGACGATTGTCGCAACAATCCTGAAGCGAAGGACTTGAATTACGCTGAGACCTTTGCCTGCTTTGATTTAAAGGAAGGATATGTACCTCCTGCTGATGTGCAGGTAGATGATGTAGATGATATGGATTACGAAGAGCAAGCGCTGAAGGAGAGAAACCGTGCATTGGCGGCCCTGATCATCGGCTTGGTATTAATTCCTATCACTCCACCTCTCGTTTTTGCAGCATATATGTTTGGATTTGACCCTGATTCTTCTACAGCTACTTTTGTAGCGTTCTTTAGCATCGCAGGCATTGTGGGTCTATCGTGTTTAGTTTTATTGCTTGCTGCCTTGGTGTTTTTCCTTCGATATGTGGATTTAAAAGGGCACATTAAGAACCCTAAACGTAAATGAAAAGGCTGAAGAGACTGATAAGCCTTAAATATCCAGGTTTTTGACGCTCTTGGCGTGCGCCTGGAGAGGAAGGTTCTTTGACAGATATGCAGACGAAAGACATTGATTACGGGAAGGAAGCGCGGAAGGCGCGAAACCGTGCTTTGATAGCCCTGTTCACCGGCTTGGGATTAATAATTGTCGCTGCATACTGCGTCGGTGGAGTCATGGGCAGTGCGATAGGTGTGTCTGCTGGTCCTTCGACTGTTATTGCGCTTGTAGTTGCCGCAAGCATTGCGGGTTTTGCGTCTATAATGTTATTGTTTGCTGCCTTGACATTTTTAATGCAATACGTGGTATTTAAAAGGCGTATTAAGAACCCTGAACGTGGAGAGATTGATGAGCCTAAATATCCAGGTTTTTGACGCTCTTGGCGTGCGCCTGGATGAAGGCCTTGCGCGGCGGGACCTCGTCCCCCATTAACGTCTCGAATGTCTTGTCCGCATTGACGGCATTGTCAACGTGGACCTTCAGCATGACCCTGGTCGCCGGGTTCATGGTGGTCTCCCATAGCTGCTCGGCGCTCATCTCACCGAGCCCCTTGTAGCGCTGGACAGTGGCCTTCTTGCCCTTCGTCAACAGCATTTCCTTCTCCCCGTCGGAGTACGCCCAGCTGTGCTCCTTGCCATGGCTGACGCGGTACAGCGGCGGCTGGGCGATATACAGGTGGCCTTTGTTGATGAGCTCCGCCATGTGGCGGAAGAAGAAGGTGAGCAGCAGAGTGCGGATGTGGGCGCCGTCCACGTCGGCGTCGGTCATGATGATGACGCGGTGATAGCGCAGCTTGGCCATGTCCATCTGGTCGTCGAGGCCGATGCCCAGCGCGGTGATGATGGTGCGTATTTCCTCATGGGCCATCATCTTCTCCGGCGGGGCTTTCTCCACGTTGAGTATCTTGCCCTTCAGCGGCAGGATGGCCTGGAAGCGGCGGTCGCGGCCCTGCTTGGCGGAGCCGCCGGCGGACTCGCCCTCAACCAGATACAGCTCGCACTCCTCCGGGTTCTTGTTCGAGCAGTCGGCCAGCTTGCCGGGCAGGTTGCCAAAGTCGAAGGCGTTCTTGCGCAGCACCAGGTCCCGCGCCTTGCGTGCCGCCTCGCGGGCGTGGGCGGTGGTGATACACTTCTCGATGATGCGCCTGGCATCAGCGGGGTGCTCGTCGAGGTACAGCGCCAGGCCGTCGACCACTGCCGACTCCACGTTGCTCTTCACCTCGGGATTGCCCAGCTTGGCCTTGGTCTGCCCCTCGAACTGGGGCTCGGCTATCTTGACGCTGACCACGGCCACCAGCCCCTCGCGCGTATCGTCGCCGATGAGGTTGGAATCGCCCTCCTTGAGCAGCTTGAGGTTCTTGGCGGTATCGTTCAGGACACGGGTGAGGGCGGTGCGGAATCCGGTGAGATGGGTGCCGCCATCCTCGGTGTTGATGCAGTTGGCGAAGCACAGGGTGGTCTCGGCGAAGCCCTCGTTATACTGTATGGACACCTCCACATCGGTGCCGTTGACGTTCTTCTGGATGTAGATCGGTGGGTGCAGCACCGGGCGCTTCTTGTTCAGGTAGCGGACAAAGCTGGCGATGCCCCCCTCGAAATAGAAAGTGGCCTCCTGGTCGAGCTTCCTATCCTCGAAGTGGATCTGTACGCCCTTGGTCAGATAGCACATCTCGCGGAAGCGCTGCGCCAGGAAATTGAAATCGTAGTTGATACTCTCGAAAATCTCCTTGTCGGCGAGGAAGGTGACAGTGGTGCCGGTACCCACGGCTGCACCTACGTCGGTAACCTCGGTCTGGGGCACGCCGCAGCAATACTTCTGGCGGTAACATCGCCCGTCGCGGCGCACTTCCACTTTCATCTCCGATGAGAGGGCGTTCACCACCGAGGCGCCCACGCCGTGCAGGCCGCCGGATACCTTGTAGCTGCGCCCGCCGAACTTGCCGCCGGCGTGGAGCTGGGTCATCACTGCTTCCAGGGCAGAGGTGTTGGTGGTGGCGTGGTTCTCCACGGGGATGCCGCGACCGTTATCGGAGACCATGACGCGGTTATCCTTGTGGATGATTACATCTATGTGGTCGCACCAGCCGGCCAGCGCCTCATCGACGCTGTTGTAGACGATCTCCTGCACCAGATGGTGCAGGCCGCGCTGCCCGGTGGTCCCGATGTACATCCCGGGGCGGCGGCGCACCGCCTCCATCCCGCCCAGCACCTCGATATCTTCTGCAGTGTAGCTGCCGTTGACCCTGCCGTTTTCCTTCTCTTTATCCCCTATGATCAATGTGAGTCCCCCTCAAAAACAAAGTTTCGCCCCACTAAGAATTTAGCTATGGACGAAACTTAAGAAACCATTAGTTCCTGACATTTAAATATTATAGCACAGGCAGATATAAAATGCAACTGAAATTACGTGGGATTTACGAATGAGCCACATTTGGGGGACAATTTGCCGAAAAAGTGGCATGTCGCTTTTAGCATCGTCAAACGTTGTAACGCCTTCTGCTGTCGCGCGATGAGGCACATAGTTGACTATTTGGCGGGAGACGTTTATATTTTGCATACGATTCGGACGATGGAGGGTTCTTATGAGCGTATTTTCAGTCGATGGCGACAAGTGCAACTTCTGCGGCATGTGCGTGGATGAGTGCTCGCCGCAGCTTATCGTGATGGACGCGCCGAACTCGCTGCCGCGCCGTATCGAGGGCGGCGATGAGCTGTGCAACAGGTGCGGCCACTGTGTGGCGGTGTGCCCCGAGGCGGCCGTCAGCATCGATATCATGAAACCGGAGCAGTGTGCCCCCGTTGACAGGGAGCTGCTGCCCTTCGTGGAGCGGGTGGAGCATTTTCTGAAATCGCGGCGCTCCATCCGATCGTACAAGCCGAAGCGTGTTCCCAGCGAGACGCTGGCCAGGCTGATAGACGTCGCCCGCTACGCACCGTCGGGGCACAACTGGCAGCCGGTGAACTGGCTGGTGGTCGAGAAACCCGGCGAGACGCGGCGCCTCGGCGGGATGGTGGTGGAGTGGATGCGCTCGATAGTGGAGTCCAGGCCGGAGATCGCCAAATCCATGCACTTTGACCGCATCGTGGCTAACAGCGACCGCGGCATCGACATGATACTGCGCGGGGCGCCGCACGTTATCGTGGCGCACTGCGACAAGCAGTACGGCGCGCTGGGGCCGTCGGCGTGCGTCATCGCTGCCACATACCTGGAGCTGGCGGCGTACGGGATGGGGCTGGGGGCGTGCTGGGCGGGGTATTTCCAGGTGGCTGCGAGCGCCTACAAGCCGCTTACGGCGGCGCTATCGCTCCCCGAGAACCATCAGGTGCACGCGGCACTGATGGTGGGCTACCCCAAGCACAGGTTCAGCCGCATACCGCTGAGGAACCAGCCGGTCGTGACCTGGCGATAGGCGCGTCGTCGAACGTAGTACTTTCGTATCGACTTGCGCTGCGTGTCGAGGGTTTACTTGCGCGGGACGTTGATTTCCACTAGAATTGCTGCGTATATCAAGATTAGGAGGGGGGATAGATATGTATCGGGAACAGATCAGGATGCTGGACTGCACCATACGCGATGGCGGGCTTATCAATAACCACCAGTTTGACTTGCGCTTTGTTCGCGAGGTATACCGGGCGGTTTCAGAGGCGGGGGTGGACTACATCGAGCTGGGGTACAAGAATTCCAAGAAGCTTTTCTCCGTGGAAGAGTTTGGCGCATGGAAGTTCTGCGATGACGACGATATCTGGAAGGCGATCGAGGGGATAGAGTCCAGGACCAAGATTGCTACCATGGTCGATGTGGGCCGGGTGGACATCGATGATGTGAAGCCGAAGGACCAGAGCCCGGTGGATATGATGCGGGTGGCCACCTATGTCAAGGAGATCGACAAGGCCATCTTCCTGGTGAACCATTTCGCCGATAAGGGCTACGAGACAACGATGAATATCATGGCCATCTCCAAGGATATGGGCCCCGAGCTGGACAGGGCGCTGCAGCAGGTGGAGAGCGAGTGCAGGGCAAACGCGGTTTATATCGTAGATAGCTTTGGTGCGCTGTACCAGGAGAGCGTCGAGGAGCTGATCAAGCGGGCCAAGGGCATCCTGAAGACCAGGGAGGTCGGTTTCCACGGCCATAACAACCAGCAGCTGGCTTTCAGCAACACTATCGAGGCGATCATTCACGGGGCGAACTACCTTGACAGCACGGTGTACGGCATCGGCCGCGCTGCGGGGAACTGCCCCCTGGAGCTGCTGATAGGTTTCCTCAACAATCCCAAGTTCGACATACGCCCCATTCTGGACCTGATATCGGATGAGTTCATCCCGTTGAGGGACGAGATCGAGTGGGGCTATATCATCCCCTACGCCATAGCCGGCATGATGAACGAGCACCCGCGCGAGGCCATGGCCCTGCGCCAGGGCGACGGGAAAGAGAACTACCGCCAGTTCTACGAGAGCCTGAAAAGCACGGTGGAGTAGGGGGTCGGGGTGGACGTCGGTCGGTTCAGGCAGCTGCCTATCCTGGGGATCATACGCGGGGTACAGCCTGACGCGGTCGAGCCCCTCGTCGAGACGATAATATCCTGCGGCCTCCACACCATCGAGATCACCATGAACACCCCCGGCGCCGCCGCATCGATCCAGCGTGCGGTGGCGGCAGCCAGGGGTCAACTCACCATAGGCGCCGGCACCGTGCTGACCCGGGATGACCTGAGGTCGGCGCTGGCTGCGGGCGCCACGTTCATCGTGATGCCCACGCTGGTGCCCGACGTCGCGAAGTACTGCGTGAAGAAAGGTATCCCGGTGTTCCCCGGCGCGCTGACCCCGCAGGAGATATATAACGCCTGGCGCGCCGGCGCCACCATGGTGAAGGTGTTCCCCGCCAAGTTCTTTGGCCCTGACTACATCAAGGAGATAAAGGGCCCGTTTCATGACATCGAGATGCTCGCCGTGGGCGGGGTCACCCCGGCTAACATTCGCTTGTTCTTCTCCTGCGGCGCCTCCGCGGTGGCTTGCGGCGGGAGCGTGTTCCAGCCGGAGTGGCTGGCGTCGCGGGATTTCACCCGCATCGGAGAGGGAATAAAGGCGCTTATCGCGGGCTACAGGTCGGGGGATAAGAGCGGGGATAAGTGTTAGGTTCGGGAAATCAATACCACCCTGAGTTTCTGGTTCTACCTCCGTGGTTGACATCTTAGCGCATCGGGTACATAATAAAATTCCCTAGCGAGGTGAGATATGCCGTTTCCAGGAGATGTGGTCAGGCGGGCGTGGATAAGGCAGGGGGGCCTGTGCGCCCACTGCGGCAAGGGCCTATCGTGGGGGACAGGGATAAGGAGGGGATGGGCGCCTGGCACGCGCATCACCGCAAACCGGAATCCTTCATCGATGGCAATTCCATAGCTAACTGCATTATCCTGTGCACCAATCACCCCAACTGCCACCTCAAGGTCGGGCACAGCGGCTCGCCGGACAAACGTGCTCAGATAAACGATGTGTTGCTCCCCTATATGCATACCGGCCACGGTTAGCGGCCGTTTTCTTAGCATGTGTGGTTTTTTGCGTAACTGCTGCGTAGGCAATATGGCTTAGGAAGCCTGATTAGTATTGACATAAGAGAAAAAATGTGGTACAATGCCGCCACGATTCAGGTATAAGGAGATATGACGAGTAGCAAAGCCGCTGCAAGGCGGTGGCGCGAAGCCGCGGATCTGTAGTATCGGGAGACTGCCGGGCACTCGTTAAGGAAGGAAAACGCCTCTGAGCGATTTGCCGGGGGCGTTTTTAAATTTTTAGGTAGCAGGATGTAAAGAAACAGGCGCCGCGGGTCATATGTAGGCAGGAACAGACTGGCGGTTATGGAGGGCAGGGCCATGAAACGGAAGTTGATTTTCGGAGCAGCGGGTATCGTTTTACTAGTCGGTTTTGCTTCTCTAATTTACGCATTGCCTGCCTCAGCCGAGCCAACGCCTACGCCGACGCCATCGCCGACACCTTCATGCACCATACGTCCTTGAGCGATTGAAGTCAGCTGCACTGCCGGCGGCAGTGCGACGATATGGACTGATTGGGGTCTTAGAACGGTAAACGCAGGCGAATCGGCTTGGTTTCCTTATGGAGGATGCTACGCGTGGGAAATATCAGCTAATCCATGTGACGGGTGCTACTTTGTGGAGTGGACATGTACTACATACACATATGATACCTATTGCCACATAGCCGATCCATACTCCGAATCTACAACTATAGATTTGACCTATTGCAATCAGGATAGCCTTACTGCGCACTTCGGGGGCGATTGTATATGTGGTGTCACGTGTACACCTACACCCACCGTCTCTGCCACGCCAACTGTGTCACCAACGCCTACAGAATCGTTAACGCCAACGCCCACCGTCTCTGCCACGCCAACTGTGTCGCCAACGCCCAGCCCATCACCGACACCAACCCTTAATCCATCGGACTGGGCATACAACGTGAGCGGTACAGTTACGGCCAGTGGCACCTGCGGCAACCTGTCCAACTACCAGATGAA
>Ga0315274_10016183_pt1 | contig 10539 bp, 7 predicted proteins | sample YL17G02_20_MG_FD_203700 | JGI IMG/M metagenome (GOLD analysis project Ga0315274, IMG submission 203700) | Sediment microbial communities from Yellowstone Lake, YNP, Wyoming, USA - YL17G02_20 | ecosystem: Environmental > Aquatic > Freshwater > Lake > Sediment | place: USA: Wyoming | collected...
GCAGGAATCTTATACAAGTTACCCAAGCTTGTGGCTGAAGTATTTGAAAGACCATAAGCACCACCCAAAGCTTTAGATTCAGAAGAACCCTTCTCGATGTAAGGAGCTTTAGACAAGAGCGCATCTTCAGAATAATCTTTCATCACAGAAACATCTTTCAATTGTCTATCAGTAAGCTTATCTTTCTTCTTTTGCTTGTTAGTATCAGACTTTTCACGAATCAAATCAAATGCTTTGGATTCAACAGTGTAACCAGCGAGTCTTGTGCGTTCAGAATCAGTCATTTTAACTTTCTTCGACTCAACATCTGATGCAGTGGGAGTCCAATCGACACTATCGAAGAAGAGACCAACACCTTCACCAGCAGGGTAAGAGTCGTCAGTTCCATTAAAGTATTTCTCAAAAAGATCATACTTGCAGAAACGTCCATTGCTAGGAGGAGAAAGTCTGTTTGCCTTCTTAATGATCGACAAGAAGGTGGTATACATGTTCGAAACCATAGCAGTAGTTCTATATTTCTTCTTTTCACCTGAGAAGGGATTAACCAAATCAATTGATCTGTTAAGAAGATCAGAAACTTTGAACTTATCAGCAAGTTTAGCAACTTGAGGAATTGCCAACTCTGCTGCGTCAGCATCAGTTAGCTTTGCTCTGACATTATCTCCTTTAGGAGAATGTTTCTCATTGAAAGTCTCTGCATAAGCATTGTAAATTTCAACAATACGCATCAAATTCGGATCTTTAGCGGAAACTTTGTCACCATCAAGTTTCCATGTTTGTCCCTTAACATCCGAAGATGAATCATACTTGCTAGAATGCATCAAAGCAAGATTCTCCATCTCTTCAACATCAGCTTCATTTTCCAACTTCATGTTAGCATACTTCAAAAAGGAAGTCAGGTCAGCTTTATCTTTTTGAGTAGTTGCCACAGGTTCAGGATTCTTACCCATAACTCTGTCCTTATTATCCTTACCTGGAAGGATATGAACCATCTTGTCGAGCAAACCATTACCCATGTTGGTCTTCAAAACCCAATCACGAGCATTGTCTGAAACGTAAAAAGGAGCAGTCAATTGAGAGTTGTTCTTGACTTTACCAGAAGCTTTCTTCTCAGGTTTTGCCTTGTAAAAGGACTTAAGTTTTCCCATATCCTTCTTCAACATAGAATAATGAACAGTCAAATCAGACTTGGTAACTTCGGTATTTTTTCCAGCATACACATCCTTTGTTACCTTGAGAAGTGTTTGATTTTTGTAAACGATAAAATCGACCAACTTATCAAAATCTGCTGTAGACAGTTTGACAAATTTGCCACTTTCATCTTTGTATTCCTCAAAATCAAAAGATTTGTGCTTTGTAGAAGAGCCTTTCTCGACTTTCGACTTTGTACTTTTCTTGGACTCTTTAGTCTCTTTAGGACTTTTTGCTTTTGGCGCCATATTTTAATTTAAAGTAAAAATAATAAAAAACTTTCAATTAATTTCTCCGTCCTCGTTAAAAATATTTTTTATTTTTAACGAGGGAAGAAAAATATTTTATTTTTACATTTTTTTAAAAACATATATTTTCAATTCCATATTTTGGGTTCATTAATTTTTCGAAACATGTCATTATTTTGAAAAACGATTTTAATTTCCTATTTTGTTATTAAATTTAGTATTTATTAAATTTAGTATTTTTTAAATTTAATATTTTTAAATTTATTTTTTAATTAAAAAAATAAATTAATATTTAAATATAATAAAATATAATAAAATGGCAAGTTCTTGTTGCGATGAAACAGTTTATGTTTTAAATTTACCAAATATAAATTTTAATATTTCACCATTATCTATAATTAAAGTTATTCCAGATGGTTCTTGTTTTTTTCATGCAGTTTTAAGATCATTTAATTTAAAATATATTCGTTCAAATTCAACAAATAAACGACAAAAATATGTTCAAGATTTAAGAGAAGCATTAGCAATTGCATTGGAAGAAGTTGATCCTCAAACAGGGTTAAAAGAATATGATAAACTTGGTGGGGGATCATATGCTGAATATAATAAAGCTGTTTCTGGTGCTATTAATAGTAATAATTATTCATTAGAAGGATTACAAAAAGAATTAAGAAGTAGTAACCCTGTAGATCATGTATATATTGAAATATTAAGTAATCATTTAAATAAAGATATTTATATTATTAATGCATTAACAAAAGATTTATATACTACAGGGTCAGATATAAATTTATTATATAAAAATCGTGATTCGATTGTAATATATTATTCACCTGGTCATTATGATATTATTGGTATTAGAAGAATTTCAACAGAAAAAATTGAGAATGTTTGTGAACAAGGAGATGTTATTTTTGATTGTTTATTTGATTGTAAACATCAATTTATTCAAGCATTAAATAGAAGATTAAAACAATTAGTAAAAAATTAAAATATAATTTTAAATTATATTTTATTATTTATTGACTCAATTGATTGACAATAGATTTTTCTTTTTTATCTCTTTGATCTTGATTAGAACAAAATAAAGAAAATCCAAAAGGAATTCGAGTAAATAATCTTGCGTGAATATTATATAATTCATTATTTTTAGGACGACTACCATCAAAAACAAGAGGATCATTTTCTTTAAGAGTAAATTTAATATAACCATCTTCAAATTTGAAACCAGGTTTAATTGTGTTATCACAATTTCGAATACCCAAAGATCGGATATGAATTCCAGGCAAATTTGGTGATTTTCTATTAGTAAATCTTGGAATCATTCTTGTTGTAGCAATTCCAGGTATATCATCTAAAATAGTAACTTTTCCAGTTGAAATTGTAGTTGAAACAATAGGAGAAATACTTCCAAGAAAATCAGGAGATGTATTTGAAGTGTAATTTGAATAAATGTGTCTTTCACATGAATCAACATGTTCAGCCATCCATGCAATTAATGTTACATTATGGGGTGTATTAATTTTTTCAATTGCAGTAGTACCATTTAAAATTGGATTTTCAACTTTAAAAGATATAGCTTGATTAACATAAAAAGCAATATGTGGTGGTTCATTGTCATTTGAATTTGTTTTATAATTATGCCAATTACTATCAATTTCAAGAGGGCTTTTGTAAGAATAATGACACAAAGTTGTAGGATATGAAAATTCAGTAACTTCTGATCCATTAAGATAAAAATTAACATAACGTTTATTTTTTTCAGGTATAATAATTTGTAAAGTTCCATTTTCTTTTTCTTCTGCAATAATTAAAAGTGACTGAGGATCCTTTTTGAAAATATAAGCAACTTTAATTAAATCATGTTTTGAACATAAATAAAGAGGAAAATAATCTGATGTATCATTGCTATTAAATGGATGACTTGGAATAAAAATAACTGGTTTTTGAGGTAAAATATTTGAAAATGATTGTAAATCATATGTATTTCCAATATCTAAATTTATACTATCAATATCTTCTCCCCTTTGAGGGGAGGCCAAAAGAATATCAGATGTTTTATTATCAAAAGAATGAATCAAAACATTGGAATGTGTAAAAACACCATAAGGACAAATATTACTTCCAACATTATGACACCATGCAACTTTATACCCTGGCTTAGCAATAACTTTTGGTAATTCATTTTTAATAATAATTCCATTTAAATCATGACTCGGATTATTAATACTAAATTCTATTGCTCTTTCATCAATTTCAATTTTAACACCAAATAATGTTTCAGATTTAAATTCTTGACCTTCCAAAATTTTTTCATGTTCATAATAAAAAGAAATTGGTCGATTATCTTTCGAAAATGGTGATGAAAAAGTTAATGATTCATCTGAATTATTCTTCAAAATTTCTTCAACATCTTTTTTCGATGATCCGAAATGAAGAATATGTAAATTGGTATTATCTGAAACAGATTGACACAAATTTTTATAGGCATCATTATCTTTAGTAGCATTATTCATTTTAAAAATATTTTATACATTAAATAAATTTAAAAAAAAATATTTATTATATTTTTAAATTTTATTTAAATTTAAAAAAATATTTTTTAATTAATATTTTTTTTAAATTTAAAATATTTTTTTATAAATTATTTTAAATGGGATCAAATTCAAAAAGCAGTAAAAATAAAAATCATTCGAAAAGTAGTAATACTTCTTCTTCTACTTCGAATAAAAGTTGTAATACAAATACTACGTCCAATACAAATAGCGCCAATAATAATACAACAGGTAATTGTGCTAGTGGTAGTAATATATTATGGATAATTTTAATAATATTTTTGGTTATTATTTTTTTATTCATCATGATATATTTGTTTTATAGAAGTTCTAATAAAGCTCGTGCTGTAGTTGTAACATCACCACCTCCACAACAAATAACATATCCACAAGCTATACCATATTCACAACCTACATATATTCAACCTACATATACTCCTGCTCCATCTCCAGCTGTATATACTCCAGCTCCTGCTGTATATACACAAACTGTTATATCAGATACTCCACCTATAAATCCTCCTGCTGGATATGAATATGTTCAAGTTACTAATTAATATATAAAATTAATTAATTTAAATTAATTAATTTTAATAAAATGCGTGTCTAGAATTTAATGCAACAACTTTAATTGGATAAGATGTATTTTTTACTTCTTCTTCTTCATTTGGTTTTTTCAAAATGGATTTGACTGTACTAACTTTAGGAAAAGTAACTTTTTTATTTGATTTGGAAGTTTCAACTTTATTTTCTATTATTGGGGCAACTAAAAGATCAGGGTTTGAAATTATATGATTTGCATATGTTATAAAATTTTTATTATATTTTTCAGAAGCAGGTGAATTTATATCAACTTGTTTAATTGGAGCCCAAATATTATTTGCATTTTTACCGATACTTAAACCATAAGCTTGAGCATACAAAGGATAATTTTCATCCTTCAAAGCATTAATAAATTCGCTATTACTTATAAAGATAAAATTGGGGTATTGAGCTGAATATGTAGCCAATGATTTAGGAAAAGTTTTTGAAATTAATTTATTAAATGAATCATCCATTTCTTGATCTTTAATTTCATCTCCATCATCTTTTGTATATAAATACTTATCAGAAGTTGGAGACTCTCGATCAAAAATAGTTCTAATAATATTTCCTTGTTGTTCATCGTCATCATCAGTTGTAATTGAAAAATTATAAATTGTAAATATTTTAACGTTATCAACTTTAGCTGATTTCGACATTGAATAAAATTCATATTCAATGACATTAAATTGAATTAGAGATTTTAAAGTTGGATTTTCATTTGCAGTAATTAATTTCCAAAAAGACGGAGCATTCCATTTAAAACCTCGAAAACCTTTATTTGGTGGAATATTTGGATTTCTTGAAAAATCACCACTTGCATGCATATTTTTACACGCGCCACAATCACTACTTGTGAGAATTATTATATACGGCAATTTTGAAACAAGGCTATTTGACGACATTTTTAATTTTAAAATTTAATTTAAGTTAAATTAAATTTTTAATTTATTTTTAATTTATTTTTAATTTATTTTTAATTTATTTTTAATTTATTTTTAATTTAAGTTAAATTTATTTTTAATTTAAGTTAAATTTATTTTTAATTTATTTTTAATTTATTTTTAATTTATTTTTAATTTATTTTTAATTTATTTTTAAAGTAAAAATATTTTTATTTTAATTTTATATTTTATTTTTAATTTAAAAATAAAATTCTCAATATAAAATTTTATGACAACAGTAACAACAGTAACACCAGGATATACATTACCTGATTCACAATATAAAACAGACAATAAAACTCCTAATAGATTATTAGGTTTAGCTGCTACTTTTATAGCAGGTGTATCAATTACAAATTGTATTGTTTATGCGAATGGAACTACAAGTTCAAATGGATCATCAGGATCAGGAGATGAAAATATCGGTATTAATACAAATTGTGCTTTATTAATGTTAATTTTGAATATTATTATTGCAATTATTGCAATAGTTTTAATGATTTATTTCTTTTATAGAGCAATTTATTCTAATAAACAAAGAAATATTTATGAAGCACAAGCTGCTGCAGCTTATAAAAATGCAACAAATTTTAATTCAAATGTTGTTTATACAGCTGAACCAACATTATATGTATAAAAACTAACATAATATTATTTTATTAAAATAATATTAATTTTTATTTACTCGAGGTGCCCGAAATCGAGGTTGTTTTCTTGGTTCTGATCCTGCTGCATCTGCATTTGCTGCGATAAAGCTTGTTGAAGGTTTAGAAGTAGCTTCAATTGCCATAGACCCAAATTTTGCAATCATATCTTTAATTCCACCACTTCCTCCAGTTACTTGATTAACTAATCCCATAATATCAAATCCACCACCTGTAGCAGGTGTAGTTTCAGGGACATTATTAGTAGGAATTGCATTTGAAATTGGATTTTGTGTTGGATTTTGAGTTGGAATAGGATTTTGAGTTGGAATAGCGGGAAGTGTATTTGTTGAAGTTCTAACACCCATTAATGTTTGTTCAATATAATTTTGAAGTGTTTCCATATCAGCTCTACCAGCCAAATATTGACTCAACCAAGAAGCAAAAATAAATGTACATGCTGATGTGAAAGCAGTAAAAGCAAGTCTCATTTCTACTGGCCATGAACTTGTACCTCCAGAATAATATTTATCACCCATTTCAATTAAAAGACTATCATATTTATGCATTGCTCTTAATTGAATTACAGTAAAATTTTTCATTGGAACTTTTAAAACATTAGTACCAAAAGCTTCAATTCCTAAAAACATAATTAATAAATATTCTCGATATTGTTCACAATTAGTTTCTAAAATAACTTGTTTATAATATCCAGAATATATATCATGTTTTTCATCAAGAGTTATATTTTCTGGATAATTTGAAAACCCATACTGTGGATAACCTCTTCTTAACATATTTAATTTAACAATTAATTCATTATCAAAATATGCTTTTTCTTCGTTTGTCATAATTGCATAATGTGGTCTAACACCATATCCTGCAGGTTGAATTAATGGTGGTGATATTATTGCGGATTGTTGAATTGTTTGTTGAACTGGTGCAGGAATAACTTCAGGTCTTGGAGGAGGTGAAGTTGGATAAATTTCTTCATTATTAAGAGGAGAAAATTGTCTTCTTTTAGTTTGAATTGGCGGTACAGGTGAAGTTGTAAATTCTACTTCATTATCTCTTTCATTATCGTAAACAACTGGTAAATTTTTCTCAGATACAACTGGTGAAATTGTTTGTAAATATTTATTTGGTGTTGTAACAGTATCACCATCTAATGTTATAATTTTAATTGTTTCATCATTTACTACTGATGGTGAAACAACACCTCGATTTCTAGAAACAAATTTTGTAGGATTTTGCCGAGGTGATGTTGTAATTTGAGAAATTAATGGACTTGATGGAACAATTAATTTTGCTGTACTCGGACTCTCGATTCTTTTTGCTGTACTCGGACTCTCAATTAATTTTGTTGTACTTGGACTTTCAATTCTTTTTGTATTTTGAATTATTTCTTGTGTAGTTGGAGTTTCAACTACTAAAGGTTTTTGTGATATTGTAACAACACCTTTACGTCGTCTTTGTGAAGTTTCAACTAATTCGCGATGAGTTTTTGTATTTGGACTTTCAACAATTTCGTTTTTTACTGGACTCGGAATTTTAGCAATTGTTTCAACTACTGGAGTTGCAATTTTAGTAATAACTGGACTCGGATTTTTAGTAATAACAGGAGTTGCAATTTTAGTAATAACTGGACTCGGATTTTTAGTAACAAAAGGACTTGGATTTTTATTAACTATTGGAACGGTATTATTAATTATTGGAATAGTATTAACTGGAGAATTTGAATTTTTATTAATTGTTGGTGTAAAACATTCAACAATTTCATTAACTGGACTTTCAGCTTGAAATAAAGTTGGTGAAACTGGTCTTATAACATTATTAACTATAATTGGAGTTGTATCAATATTTGAATTTATAATATTTGCAACTTCTTGTCTTAATTTTTCGTTCCTTGGAACAATTTTTGTTTTTCTATCAGTTGGAGAATTAATTGAAGACATAAATTTTAAATTTAAAATTTATTTAAATATTATTTATTATTATTTTTTTTAAGCTAGAAAAAATATTTTTTTAAAATTGAAAATTTAAAATTTATTTTTAAAAAAAATTAAAATGTCGAAAATCGAAAAGAAAACTCCAAAAATCATTATAGATGACAATGAAGAAGAAGAAGATACTGACCCAAATAAAGATGTAATCACTTATGATCTTGACACAAAACCAGAAGATATTAATTGGAAAAAGAAATGGAGATTTACTGTTTTACATAAAGAAAATCTTAATGGACGCGACACAATTTGGTATAGTGGTTATGATCCCAAAATTGGTGAGTATGGTGGTTGGTTTAGTGGTGATGGTATTGTAGGAATGAAAATTAAAACATTTGAAGATGAAATTATCCCTAAAGCTGGAAGAACAATTCAAGAACAAACAATTCAAGAATTGAAACAAATGTATGTTTTAAAAGAAAGAAAAGGATATATTATTCCAGGTGAAAAAGAATCAGAACTTATTAATACAATGCAAGGACCTGCAATCGATTTAAATAAAATTGAATTAAAATATCCTGTAGGTTTGGAACCAAAACTTAATGGTGAACGATGTTTGGCAGTTTTAATTAAAAATGTAGTTATCATGTATTCACGAGGTAAAGTTCAATGGGTTGATGCTAGAAAAGCTTTCTTTGTAAAAGATATTAAATTATTACTTTCTTTTTTACCTCGTGGTGTTACACTTGATGGTGAAATGTACGGTCATGGCACGTCGAGACAACAACTTAATTCAATGATCAAAAATCCAGAAAAATTTACTGATAAAAAAGAAATTAATAAAATTGCATTTAATATTTTTACCTATGCTGATGAAAAAACACCAGCTGAAATTCGTCATAAAAATTTATTGGAAGCTTATAAAAAATATCTTGAAGCTGCTGGAAATGAATTTCGAATTAAAATTGTTCCAATGATAACAATTAAAAACAAAGAACAATTAATTGAAGAACATATGAAATATAAAGAAAATAATTATGAAGGAAGTATGATTTATAAATTTGCTAATGGTAAAAAATCAGGCGCCGAATATGAAACTTCATTATATGAAAGTGGAAAACGAACTGGTAAAAATGCTCATGTTTATAAATTAAAAGTTGATATTACTGATGAAGGTCAAGAAGAACAACTCGAAGAAGAAGGATTAATTATTGGATTTTATGCGGCAAAAGGTTCTCAAAAAGATGCAATAATGTTTAATCTTCTTGATTCGCGAGGTAATCAATTTAAATGTGGTATTGAAGGAACTATTGAATCAAGACAAAAATTATATAAAAAAGCTTTAAAAGATAAAAGTATTGTAATTGGAAAATATCTTGAATATAAATACCAAGAACTTAGTGACACTGGTGTTCCAACTATGGCTGTTGGGTTGAACATACGGAATGAGGATGATGTTGATGTTCAAATAGTTAAAAAATTTAAAAAATTAATTAAAAAACTTGATATTTCATTAGAAGAAGAAAGTGAAGATGAAGATAAAGATAAAGAAGAAAGCGAAGATGAATTAAGTGATGATGATATTGATGACGAAATTGATATTAAATTACATTCATTTTATAAACAACTTAAAAAATTAAAATATAAAACTGAAATTTATGATGATGGTCCAAAAGGTAAATATTATTTATTTTATCAAGAATTTGTTGACGATTTAAAATATCAAAAAGATAATCCTAAATCGAAACATTATGATTGGAGATGTTGTAAAGTTAATAAAAAGTATTTGGAAAATCATTTAGGTATTTTAAATTGTGGTGGACATTATAATAATATTCGCATTTTTAATGGAGAAAAAGATATTACATCTGATTATAATATGATTATTGATGAATTAGACCCAGAAAGATTGATTTATGAAGATGAAGATGAAGATGATGAAAAACCTAAAAAGAAAGATAAAGAATTAAAAAACGAAGAACCTAAAAAGAAAGATCAGAAAATTAAAGGAATTGAAATCGATGAAAAACGTTTAAATTCGGATAAGAAAAGTAAAGAAAATCCAAATCCTTATACTTTAGTTGAATTAAAAAGTTTTGCAAAAGAATTACAATTAAAGAAATACAGCCAATTGAATAAAGAAGCATTAATTGAAGTAATTAAAGAAAAATTAAATATAGAATAAATATTTAATATATTATAAAATATAATATATTAGCCTTATAAAAATACAATTTTTAAAATATTAAATTGTATTTTAAAAATAATATTAAAACGAGTATAATTTCCTGAAAAATGATTTTTTAAAAAAATTGATTTTTAAATTTTTTTTTACTAGAATAAAAAAATGTACAAAAATAAAGTAAAAAATACTAGTCCGACAAAAATTTCGCGTAATTCCAATTCCGATGAGGAAAAAGAAGAAAAAGAAA
>Ga0315274_10016184_pt1 | contig 10538 bp, 7 predicted proteins | sample YL17G02_20_MG_FD_203700 | JGI IMG/M metagenome (GOLD analysis project Ga0315274, IMG submission 203700) | Sediment microbial communities from Yellowstone Lake, YNP, Wyoming, USA - YL17G02_20 | ecosystem: Environmental > Aquatic > Freshwater > Lake > Sediment | place: USA: Wyoming | collected...
CACTTTCATCCAGAAGAATATCAGTGTTCACATAAATCGCGGCCTGGTTCTGCTGATAGACTATCTGCAGGGAGAAAGACACATTTTTCTACGTGAGAACCTTACCGAGATTCTGGTCAAGGGCAAGGCAGGCTCGATATTGGGCTTTATCATAGCGCTGGTTATAGTCTGTGTGGTTGGGATGTTGCTGGCCAGCGTGTTCGGCAGGGCGCTGTGGCGGATGATTGAGGGATTCATCTTGAATGCGCCAGGGCTGCGAAGGGTTTATCCCTATGTTAAGCAGGTGACCGATTTCCTGGTGGCGCCGGAGCAGCAAAGGAAATTGTCGTTCTCGAGGGTGGTTGCGGTTGAGTATCCTCGTAAGGGTATATGGTCGTTGGGGATGGTGACGGGCTCGGGTCTTAGGAAGGTGACAGAGAGCGTGAGAAAAGAGTTTTTGACGGTGCTGGTGCCCACGGCGCCGGCGCCGTTCACGGGTTTTATCATAATGGTTCCGAAAAAGAACGCGATCGACTTGAACATGACGGTGGAGGAGGCGTTCAGGTTCGTAATAAGCGGCGGTGTAATAACGCCGGACAAAGGCAAGGAGATGCCTGTTTTGCCCGGTCCCGATTCGCAGAGTAAGGAGTAAGGACGTATTTTGTTGCAACAAGACGGTTAAGGAGAATAGCTTTGCTTTTCATGATTAGCGGCAAACACGTAAATATAACCGATGCAATGAAGGCATACGCGCAGGAAAAGACGTCAAAGCTTCCCCGCTACTACGACAGCATCAATCAGGTTGAAGTGATAATTGACGGCGGCGAGGGCGGCAAGACGAGCGTTGAGGTGATTGCGCGGGCCGAGCATAGCAAGGTTTTCGTTGGGACTGAAATTGGCGGGGATGTTTACGGGTGCATTGATGCAGCCGTTCACAAGCTCGAGCAGCAATTGAGACGAGCGAAGGGCAAGGAAAGAGACAACAAGCATCCGGGCCCGGCAGAGACGACGTAGTGGGGCAGTTATGTGGCCCCTTTTTTGTATTTGGTTCGGCCGGATAGGCCGAAGGTATTTTTGTAGAGCCGATACGATGAAATTTGCGGATTTTGTGTGTTTTGAAGCGTTGATTCCCAAGCTCAAGGCTGCTGACCGGGACGGGGCGATAGCCGAGCTTGTCTCAGCGCTGGATGCTGCGGGCAGACTCGGGAAGGGCAACAGCAGCAAGATTACGAAGGTCGTGATCAGCAGGGAGAACGAAGCCAGCACGGGTATGGGCAAAGGTGTTGCGGTGCCGCACGTCAAGCACCAGGCGGTTAGCGACGTGGTGGCGGCGGTTGGCTGCAGCTCGGCCGGGATCGACTTCTCTTCGCTCGACAAACAGCCGGTCTATTCCGTGATACTCCTGATAAGTCCCGCGGCCCATCCGGACAAGCATCTGCAGGCGATGGAAAAGATCTTCAGGCACCTTCAGCAGGAGAAGTTCCGCAAGTTTCTCCGCCAGTGTCAGCGGGCCGAGCAGATTGAAGATCTTCTGAGGGAGGCCGACGAGGACCCTTCTTTATGAGGCGGTGTTCTGCGGATATTGCCGGGCGGCCCGCCGCCCCGACTTGCGTCGGAAGACGCGGTGGCAGGCAGGCCCGCCATTGTCTGGGCGGACAAGCTTGAGTACCCGAAAAGGGGATGAATGTTTTGGACAAACTGGTTTGCGAAACGGAAGTTGAAATAAAGAACGCGGACGGGCTGCACATGCGCCCGGCGATGCAGTTTGTCGATATTGCAAACCGGTTTGATAGTGAGCTGACCGTCAGCAACGGCGAGACGAATGTGGACGGCAAGAGTATTATGCAGATGAGCATGCTGGCGGCGACCGTCGGGACCAGGCTGAAGATCCGGGCCGAAGGAGCAGATGCCGAAGAGCTGACCGAAGCTTTGCGAGAGCTTGTTGAAGAGAAGATGTTCGGCGAGCCTCCGCCAGAGAAGTAAAACGGGGAATTGGTTTCGTATCTCCCCCTCGGGGCAGGCGTATCTCGTATGTCGTATTTGGTATGCCGGATGTCGTCCCGGCGTGGCGGGATTGCGGACTGCGCGCGGGGGGATTGGGTTTGATTGGGTTTGTTTTGAATGACGTTCGTTGTTAATTGTTCGTTGTTCGTTGGCATAAGCCTTTGTTTTTGCTACACTTATGTTCATATTGCCCATTTTGACATTGGCTTTGTTTTGCGTAACGAAGCCATGAATGCACGGCAAAATGGGGAAGATGCTTGATTCTCGATACTGGATTCTCGATCTTTGATGCTGGTCCGATAAATCGGGATATGCGTTTCGCTCCGAGATTCTGGATTCTTTCCCGGCGCAGGAGGGGGGCGGGGGAATTGGGTTTGATTGGGTTTGTTTTGGATGACGTTCGTTGCTCATTGTTCGTTGTTCATTGGGATAAGCCTTTGTTCTTGCTGTACTTATGTTTATATTGCCATTTTGACATTGGCTTTGTTTTGCAAAAAAGAGGTGGATTTGTAGAGGAGTCTCTACAAGTGTAGAGCGCGGGTCTTGGCCACTAAGACACAAAGGCACAAAGAGACAGACTGATAGGGGGTTTGGTAGTGCAAAAATCAAAGTGCAAAGTTGTGGAATCCCGGCCTCGTCGGGATGGGCGTTTTAGTTGTAGGTTCGTTCTCCATATCAAGAATCCTCTATTTGTTAGATGCATATTGTACACGACGGGAAGTTGGGTGTCAAGTTAATTCTTCATTAACCACGGATTACGCAGATTATACGGATTTGGGCATAAGAGTATATAAGTGTATGCGTATATACTTATGAAGTGCCATACGAAATGAGGTTTTGGAGCAGGCGGTTATTTAATCGGAGAGGACGTCGTGAGGTTGCCCGGCGGTACTTGGGCGGGGGAGAGGGAAGCGGGGAGCGTGAAGGGTGAAGCGGGACAAGGGGAGCGGGAAGCGGGACAAGGAGAAAAAGAAGAAATTCACATTATGAAGGCTTCATTTTGTGCGGAATTGGCTTGACTCGTAAAGGGCGTCGTGATAAAGTGAGTTTTTACGTGTTCGTGTGCTCTCAGGGATGCTTTTTAGGAAATTGCGAAATGGCGGAGAAATTGGAATCCAACTGGACCAGGTAGGGGGCAAAATGGCAAAGCGAGCTTCAAAATCCGCGGGGAAGGCGAAAAAGGCGGAGAGAATAGACGGGCACTCCTTAAGCCCGCAGAAGGAACTTTCGGAATTGCTGAGATGCCGGTTTCCGGAGGTTTTCGTTGAAGGGAAGATCGACGGCGATAAACTGAGACAATCGCTCGGTGAAGAGCTCGATACCAATAACGAACGCTATGGCCTGTCGTGGGCGGGAAAAGCCGAGTGCTTCCGGCATATTCAGGAGACGACCACGGCAACGCTGAGACCCCGCCGGAGTGAATCCGTCGATTTTGACAAGACGGAAAATATCTTCATCGAAGGCGATAACCTTGAAGTCCTCAAAATCCTGCAAAAGACGTATCAGAACAAAATGAAGATGATTTATATCGACCCGCCTTATAACACGGGCAACGACTCCTTCATTTATCCCGACCGCTACAAAGAGGAAAAAGAGGATTATGAGCTGCGTGCGGGGATAAAAGACGCCGAAGGACTCCTGACAAAAGACGGCTTCTGGCGCAAAAACTCAAAAGATGCCGGCCACTTCCACTCTAACTGGCTTTCAATGATGTACCCTCGTCTTTTCCTTGCCAAGAACCTTCTCCGTGAAGATGGCGTTATCTTTGTCTCAATAGATGATAACGAAGTCCAGAATTTCCGTATGGTTATGGACGAAATTTTCGGAGAAGAAAATTTCGTCGGTTCTATTGTATGGAAAAAACGATATCAAGGTGCGAAGGAAAAATATCTGGTTGTTTTGCACGAGTATATTCTCTTTTATGCAAAAAACAAGGAATCGTTAGAATCTATATATATTCCAAGCGATGAAGAATATATCAAGGAATATTACAAATATGAGGATCAATTATCCAAGATTAGAGGACCCTATAGAACTCAACCTTTAGAAGCCGGGAAGAGTATGGGCGATAGGAATAACTTGCGATTTCCTATCATTGCTCCTGATGGCGAAAAGATTTATCCTAAGCGGCAGTGGATTTGGGCTGAAGAACGTGTGCTGGAAGCTATCAGAGAAAATGAAATTGGGTTTCAAAAAAATAAAAAAGGCGAATGGGCTGTTTTTATCAAACAGTATTTGAAAGACAAAGAAGGAAATGTTCGAGAAACCAAAGCAGTTTCCTTAATTGACGATGTTTATACACAGGATGGAACCCGGGAAATAGAAGGTTTATTTGGTTCAGGGAATGTTTTCCCCTTTCCAAAACCATCAATTCTAATCAAAAAATTTCTTAGTATAGGAACAGATCTTACGGATGATGATATTGCTCTCGATTTCTTTGCGGGGTCTTGCACAGCCGCTCACGCTGTTATGGCTTTGAATGCAGAAGATGGGGGAAACAGGAAGTTTATTTGCGTTCAGTTGGCTGAGCCGTGCGAGGAAGAGAGCGAGGCGTTCAAGGCGGGATTTAAGACGATAGCGGATATCGGCAAGGAGAGGATTCGCCGGGCGGCGAAGAAGATAAAAAAGGAGATGGAAGGAAATCTCAAATTTGAGAAGAACAGGCTGGATTTGGGGTTTAAGGTCTTTCGGCTTGAAGAGAGCAATTTCAAGCAATGGCGGGAGAATATAAGGACGGGCGAGGAATTAAAAGAGCAGATGCGGATGTTCGTAGATAACGTCAAGAAGGGGGCGGGGAGCGAAGATATGCTGTTTGAGATAATACTCAAGAACAGCAGGTTCGATTTGAACGTGAAGATTGAGAAGCAGTCCTTCGATGGGGTAGAGTATTATCTTTTAAGGTCAGACGGGTCGGACAGGGCGGACCAGTCGGACAAGTCGGAATCGGACAATGAGATTATTTGCCTTGACTCGAAGATTACGAAGAAATTCGTTGATAAGGTTTTGGCGGAAAAGCCTGAGAGGTTCACGTGCCTTGACGTGGCGTTTAAGAATAACGACCAGTTGAAGACGAATACCGCGTTGCAGATGGAGGCGGGGAAGATAGAGTTTAAGGTTATTTAGTCGGACGAGTCGGACAGGTCTGACGGGTCTGACAGGTCGGACTGGAGAAAAGCGATGAGCAAAATGGACGAGGCGGACGGGGCGGGGCGGGTGATTGGGGCGCATGGAGGGTATCGAAAGCTGCGAAGTTTCCAGACGGCACAGATGATTTATGATGCGACGGTGATTTTCTGCGAGAGATTCATCGAAAGAACGTCGCGGACGCGCGACCAGATGATTCAGGCGGCGCGAAGCGGCGTGCAGAACATCGCTGAAGGGAGTATGGCGTCGGCGACATCGAAGAAGACGGAACTGAAGCTGACATCGGTGGCGCGGGCCAGCTTGGAAGAGCTGCTGCTGGATTATGAGGATTTCCTGCGGCAGCGGGGGCTGCGGCTGTGGGCGAAGGATTCGCCCGAGGCGATGGGTGTAAGAAACTCTTACCGGTCAGACCAGTCAGACAGGTCGGACGGGTCGGATTCTTATTCTATTAGGACTGCAAGTGCGGGAGAGGCGGCGAATACTCTGATTTGCCTGATTAACCAGGCGAGTTTCCTTTTGGGCAGGCAAATCCGCAAGTTGGAGGAGTCTTTTTTGAAGGATGGCGGATTTACGGAGCGGCTTTACCAGGCAAGAATAAAAAGTCGGACGGGTCAGACAGGTCAGACGGGTCGGACATGAAATTACAGTTTGAAGCCAATCAGCAATTTCAGCTTGATGCGATAAACGCGGCGGTTGAGATATTTGCGGGTCAGCCGGCGGGGGCGAGCGATTTTGCTTATTCAAAGGCAACATCGGTCAGCGGGACTTTCTTAAGCGTTGTTGCAAATAATTTAATCCTCGACGAAGAGACGGTATTGAAGAACCTTCTGGGGGTTCAGCAAAAAAACGGGATCGAACAATCAAGAAAGCTCGACGGTTTTCATTTCTCGATAGAAATGGAGACGGGGACGGGCAAGACATACGTATATCTGCGAACTATTCACGAATTGCACAAACAATACGGCTTTAAGAAATTCATTATCGTCGTGCCTTCTCTTGCCATAAAGGAAGGGGTGTTAAAAAACCTTGAAATTACAAAAGAGCATTTCGATATACTGTATGAAAAGCCCGTGATGACCTGGTTCGAGTTTGATCCGAAGAAGAGGAGCTTGTCGAAAAACTTCGCGACGACCAACAGCTTGCAGATTATGGTAATGAATATCGACCAGTTTGCAAGGGCGGGCAATATCTTCTATCAGAAAAGCGACTGGGGCGTTCCGGCGGAATATATCAAAGCAACAAGGCCGATAGTTATCGTCGATGAGCCGCAGAATATGGAGACGGACATCAGAAGAAAGGCAATCGCAAACCTTAATCCCCTCTGCACGCTGCGTTATTCGGCGACGCATACGGTGACATATAATCGAATTTACCGCCTCGACCCGGTGAGCGCTTATGACTTAGGAATTGTCAAAAGAATCGAAGTTGACGGCATCACAGAGGCGGAAAACTTCAACCAGGCGTATATCGAAGTAAAGAGCATAAATCGGCAAAAAAACAAAATCACCGCCAAGCTCAAAATTGACGTAAACGCAGTAGAGGGCGTGCTGAAAAAGGATATTACCGTCAAGGTGGGCGACAACCTTTTTGAAAAGTCAAACAGGCGGGATTTATACAAGGATGGTTTCATAGTAAGCGAAATCGACCGTGAATCCGTAACCTTCAATAACGGCCTCAATCTTGTCGCAGGCAGCAAGCAAGGCGGATTGACCGATGAGATAATGAAATATGAGATTGAAAGCACGGTCAAAAACCATCTCGACAAGGAATCACACCTTCAAAGCAAAGGCATAAAGGTTCTGACGCTTTTTTTCATAGACCGCGTTGCCAATTATAGGGGCTACGAGAACGATAATCCGGTTAAAGGCAAAATTGCCTTGTGGTTTGAAGAGATTTACGAAAAATTGAGGCAATCGCCCAAATACAAGGCCCTTGCCAAATGGGAAGTCGAGCAGGTTCATAACGGCTATTTCGCTCAGGATAAAAAAGGGAACTGGAAGGACTCAAACGAAGGCAGGGACACCCAGGACGATGATTCAGCATATCAACTGATAATGAAGGATAAAGAGCGATTACTTGATATTAACGTGCCGTTGCGTTTTATCTTTTCTCATTCGGCCCTGCGCGAGGGCTGGGACAATCCGAATGTCTTTCAAATCTGCACGCTTAACGAAACACAATCGACGCTTAAGAAAAGGCAGGAAATTGGCAGAGGACTCAGATTGCCCGTCGATAGCGCCGGCAAAAGAATCTTTGATACAAATATAAACGTCCTTACCGTTACGGCTAACGAGCATTACGAAGAATTCGCACGACAATTGCAGACAGAAATAGAAACCGAATGCGGCGTCAAATTCGACGGCGGCAGAATAAAGGATAAGAAGAAAAAGAGGCGGGTACAACTCACAAAAAATCTGGTGCTTGATGAAAACTTCAAGGCCCTTTGGGACAAAATAAAGCACAAGACCCGTTACAGCGTCGATTACAGCACCGAAGAGCTTATCAGGCGAGCCGCCCAGAGAATCAGAAATATTGAAATAACGAAGCCGAAGCTGATAAAAAGCAAAGCGGACATTCAAATTACTCGTGATGCTGTTGCGGCGGAACTCACCGCCCAATCCAGCAGGGATTTACTCGGTGACGTTGATAGTATTCCTGATATCCTGTCGTATATCCAAAGCAAGACCCGGCTGACCCGTGATACTATATGCCGGATACTGATTGAATCGGGAAGAAGCGATGATGTTTTTGTCAATCCGCAACAATTTATGGATAAGACCTGCGGGGAAATAAATAACGTCTTAAACGAAATGATTGTCGATGGCATTAAGTACGAGAAAATTGCCGGTTCATATTGGGAGCAGAAGCTTTTTGAAGATAAAGAGCTTTATAGCTATCTTAATGACCTGTATGAAGTAAAGAAGCCGGAAAAGACGGTCTATGACTATATTGAGGTGGATAGTAATATCGAAAGAGAATTTGCTAAAGCCTGTGAAGAGAGGGACGATATAAAATTTTATTTTAAGCTGCCGGGGTGGTTTTTTATTGATACGCCCATCGGGAAATATAATCCTGACTGGGCATTGGTCTATGAAGGCGATAAGAAGGTTTATTTCGTTGCGGAGACTAAAGGCACGGATGACATTAACGACCCGTGCCTGTCCGGAGGCGAACGAGATAAAATACGCTGCGGGAAGAGACACTTCGAGAATTTCCCTGATGTGGAGTTCCGAGCCCCTATAAGCAGGTTAGAGAAGATTGTGATTTAGTTCAGCCATGTCCCAAGCGGCCTCGATGGACCGGTCGAACGGCATAGTAAATTAGATTGACGAAGTAATCGCCTGCACGGCGGCTGGGCAAAGGCGTTCAGGACAAAATGATGGGTTTATGAAGTGAATTGGTTGTTATTTTTGTGGGGGTGAGTGAGAAGTGAGAATTCAGAAGACAGAATGTCGAATAATGAAGTGAGATTGCCACGTCGCTGCGCTCCTCGCAATGACGGCGGGAGAGAAGGCCGTGGTACAGGTATCGAACAAAACACGGGCAAGATGGCCGTGCCACATAGGAAGGCGTTGTTGGGGGTTAGGTTCCGGATGTTACATAGCGATGGCGCCGGCGCCGAGAGCCATTATCATAATGCAGTAGCAGGTATTTGCCAGGCCGTGGAAGAGGATCGGCGCCAGAAGTGACCTGGTGCGAATGAACAGCCAGCCGAGAATCAGGCCCGGCAGGAATGTCAGGGCCGATGCCGCCTGGCCCTGTACGATGATGTGGGCGCCCGCAAAGCAGGCAGCCGAGAGCAAAATGCTTACCCAGTTCTGCAGTCCTGATGGCGCCGGCCATCTCCCGCAAGGGATGGCCAAGTCCACGCGTGATCGCCATTTCATAGTGTCTGTCAGCCGAAGGATGTTGCCCTGCAGATAACCCCTGAAAAAGACCTCTTCTGCCACGGCGACGTACAGAAACTGATAGACGACCCAGCTTAGCCACTGCCGACTCTCCGGCAGGACAACGCGCAAAGGCGGTTCCAATCCGTAGTGTCTCAGCAGCCATAGGCCAGCATAAGTGGCCGGGAATACCACCGCGCACGCGCCGCAGACTGCCAACAGTGCGAGCTTGATTTGCCGGACGTTAAGGCCAATCTGGGCGAAGCGGTCCCTTCGGATGATAGTGGGGACCAGTGCTGCGGCGACGAGAACGGCCGGGGCCACAAACCAGAGGGCCCACCCCCAGAGGGCACCTGAGATGGAGCCTCGCGACAGGAACCTGATCATCAGAATTACCGCGATTGTAACCAAAATGGTCTCGGCGAGCAGGTATCCGCCGCGGCGGACTCGCGTTGATGTGCCGCTGTCCAATTCAGAAAGGTTATCACTTGTCGGCAGGTGAGCGTGGCCATCTCCCGCAAGGGATGGCTGGGCCCACCTTGCCGGATCGGCAATATCACAGTGACCGGGAGAATCGCTCATTCTCGATCCTCGATTCTGGATTCTCGTGGGGCCTGCGGTTGCGGGCGTCTCGCAGCTTCAGCACCAACATTACCACGGCCAGCCCAAGATATGGAACGAGGAATTCGACAACATCGCTCTGGCTGTCAGGCCACTCGGCCCCCTGGTGGGGAGACATTGAGCAGCCTCCTCCTCCGCCACCTCCGCCACCGGCAGCGCCTGCTGTGGCGGCAGCTGCGAGCACAACGTACGGAGTGAAGTGCGTTGTCTTGAAGCGAAGGGCATGCAGACTGGTGGACAGCTCGATGATTTCAATGTCGGTAATTCCCTGCTGGCTGAGGGCGCCGGTAAGAGAATCATACCAGTAAGCGGAAGGCGAGGCGTCGGAGCTTGCAACGGCGTATGGAATTGTGACGGTGACGGGCCGGCTGAATTCTATCCCGCTTGGGCCGAAGTCGTAGCTGCTCAACTGCCGAGTGGCGAATTCCTGCGGGTTCTCGATCTTGGTAATGCTGATGGTCACATTGTACGGACAGGCGCCTGCAGGCGCCACAACGGACACATCGTCCGGGCCGGTTATGGCACTCGGATCGGTTCCAACGGTTCCGCCCGAAGCAGGGGTAATCAATTGCGATTCCAAAGCGGATGACTGCATGAAAGTGCTTGCAGCAAAGTATATCTCCATATTCGCGCCTCTGTCGTCGGTCCACACGATGTAAGGATAACCATACAGGTCTGTACCTGTGGCAGGCTCGGTTTGGTTTGAATTTGCGCTTCCGTCGCCTATGAGCACGTTTGTCCCGGAGCCGGCGTTTGCCTGCACCATGTAAATATCTGTATCGCCGGTGGCGCCCGAGATGTCTCGCTCATCCGCCCAGCACGTAAAGACCTTCAAGCTGCTTGCTGTGCTGCCGGTAACGGCGATGGCAGGCGATGTTTGCTCCGCACCGGAGGTGTCGTCGA
>Ga0315274_10016185_pt1 | contig 10537 bp, 9 predicted proteins | sample YL17G02_20_MG_FD_203700 | JGI IMG/M metagenome (GOLD analysis project Ga0315274, IMG submission 203700) | Sediment microbial communities from Yellowstone Lake, YNP, Wyoming, USA - YL17G02_20 | ecosystem: Environmental > Aquatic > Freshwater > Lake > Sediment | place: USA: Wyoming | collected...
CGTCTACGTCAACGGCGAGATCGACCGAGTCCTCTGGAGCATCATCCGCCAGATCCTCCTCGACCCGGACTACGTCCAGCCCCCGAAGCTCTACCGGGGCCAGGACCGCGGGATGAATCTCCTGGCAATGAACTGGTACGAGACGGACCCGCGGGGCATCCACCAGCGGCTGCTCGACCTGTGGGCTCAGGCGCACGGCGCCAGGGAGTTCGCGGCCGCGCAGCGGAAGACGGGCAGCGTCACGATCAACCCGTAGCAGGTAGCGCGAGAGATGCAGGAGAGGCAAGACCGTGCCGTGGGTGCAAGCGGCCCGCTTGCACCATTCGCGACAAGCGGGCCGCGTGTCGCCACGCCTGTCCCTGAGCCGGAGCCCGAGAGTGGGCGGCCTCCTGAGGTCCTCGCGGTGGCCGAGGGCGCGTGGGTGGACAAGGTGCCGCCGAGCCTTCAGGCGCAGTTCCGCTGCATCGGCCACGGACGGGGCAGCGCGGTCGAGCCGGACAGGTGGGCCCGGCATGGGGTCAGCCGGCCAGCTTCTTCCCCAGATCCTCAGCAGCCTTGAGGAGCGCCTGCTGTGGGTGCAAGCGGCCCGCTTGCACCATCGGCGACAAGCGAGCCGCTTGTCGCCACGAGGCGCAGCCATAGACCATCCCGACGATCTTCGCGCCGATGAAGCCGAAGGCGTCCTGGAACGTCCTCAGGGCATTCACTCCGCCCGAGCTGAAGACGTCGGGCGCTCCGTAGGCCATGATGATCCCGATCCGCTTGCCGGCGAAGGCGTGGCCCTGGGGCTCGACGAGGGCGTAGCAGCGGTCCATGGCGAGCTTGGTCTGCGCGGACATGTGGAACCAGTAGACCGGGGTGGCGAACAGGAGCGCATCGGCCTCGCGGAGCTTGGGGTAGAGGGACTGCATGTCGTCGCGGATGACGCAGCCCTTCGCGTTCTTCTTCTGGCAGGCGCCGCAGGCGCTGCACGGCCTGATGTTCAGCCCGTGGAGATAGACGGACTCGACTCGGGCGCCCGCGGCTTTGGCAGCCGCAGCGGCCCTGGCGGCCAGGATCGCGGTGTTTCCCTTCTTCCTCGGGCTGCCGAGGAGAATCAGCACTTTCGGGGAGTTCTTCTTTGCCACGGTGGGCCTCCTTTCAATGTTCCGCGTGCAGGTATGCACGCCCTACCTCTCTCCTCTCAATTCCGCGTGCGGGTATGCACGCCCTACGGAATCGCCCGCGTGCAGGTATGCACGCCCTACGGCTCGAGATACTGGCGGATGGCCTTGGCGAGGTCGCGGCCGAAGGCCCTCGCACTCTCCGCAGTCACCACACCCCCTGCGGCGTTGGCGTAGGGGATTTCGATGGAAGAAACGAGACGAACCCCGGGCAGCCCGCCCGCCCATCGGCCATAGCTCTTGCCTGAGCCGTAGTTCTTCTCCGTGTTCCACCCCTTGCCGAACGGAAGGTTGTCGCTGGCGTGGTAGAGGAGAGGGCCGGTTCGGACGGATTCCAGGATCTTCCCGAACGCGCATTGCTGCTCCCACATGGCCTGCGACTCCGCTCCGACCTGGTAGATGACCTCGTTGTGCGGCCCGCGGATGTGGGGGCAGTGAAGATCGAGCGCGATCCGGAGCTTTCCGCCCGACCAGGCGGGGACGATCTCTCGGATCGCCTTCACCTCGGGGTAGAGGCTCTCGCCGGCATAGTCGCGGTTGTGGTCGTGGGGCTTGCGGTTCTTGCCCTGGTCGCCATCCTCGACGCCGTCCTTGTCCACGAAGGGGATGATCATCATCTCGACGTGCTCGCGGAACCAGCGGCCGTCGTCGGCGTCGGCGAGCGCCGCCTCGATGAGGCCCTCGGCCGAGTAGCTGGCCATGGATTCGCAGCAGTGGTGGCGGCAGGTGATGAGCACGCGATGATCGGCCTGCCCGCCCAGCTTCCCGACGGCGAGGCGCTCGGCCTCGCGCCCCTTGCGCGTCCTGGAAAGCGGGAGCAGCTTCAGGCTCGGGTGATCGGCGTAGGGCTTGAGGAACGCCCGCAGGTTGGCCTCGAAGTAGGGGATGGCGAAGCAGAAGCGCACCTCCTGGGCCTCGGCTGGGAACGAGTAGCGGAAGGAGCTTCCCTTCACGGCCTCCTTCCCCAGCCAGGTCCATGCCTTGCCGCCGTCGGTGCTGAGGGCCGGTCCGCGAACGCCAATGACGTTGCTCTTGGTGAAGTGGAACGTCAGCGTGCGGCCCGCCGCCCCGCGCACGCGGAAGTGCCACCAGAACCAATCGCCCTGGGTGTCGCGCAGGTCCTGGTGCAGATAGACGGCCTCGCCCTCGATCCTCTCCAGGACGCTGTTCCCGCCAGGGAAGTCGGCATCCACGGCCACAGTGGCAGCGGCCTCGCCGGCCTCGCCGGCATCGGCGTGCACGGCGAGCAGGAAGGCCCCAAGCGAGAGAGCGGCCAGAAGGACGCCAGGATCCTCGATTCTCCAGCAGGTCACTTCAGGGGGCTCCTTTGGCTCATGCGGATGGCGTGAAGAGCTCGACGATTTCGGGGGCGAGGCCGTGGGGCCGGCCGTCGCGGCCCGTGCAGCCGTGGACGGTGTAGCCCGCCGCGATCGGGCGCTGGCCGTCCGGAGAGGCGATCTTGTTGACGAACGTGATCCGCGCGCGGGAGAGAGCGGGGACGGACGTGGTCATGCGGAAGACTTCGCAGGGGCGAAGCGGGCTGAGATGGCGACAGAAGGCTTCGGCGACGGGGAGGCAGATCCCCTGGCGTTCGAGGACGCTGTAGGGCAGGCCAACGCTGCGCGTCAGCTCATTGCGGCCGGCCTCGAACCAGGCGTAGAAGCTGGCGTAGTATGCGACACCCTGGGCGTCGGTCTCGGCGTAGCGGACTTTGATCTCCTGGGTGTGCTCGCGCGCGCCGGGCGGCGTCGGGCCGAGGAGCTCATCGGCCTTCTCGGAGACGACGATTCGCTCCACCCGCTCGTCGGCCAGGCCGAGGAAGCGGTCCGGAATGGGCATGACCCTGCCCTCCGGCCCCACGAGGACATCCGCCATCTTGCCGGTGGCCAGCACCGTGCCGTCCTCGACCCGGACGAGCTCGGTCTCGAGGAGGACCCGCTTCGGAGCGGCCTGGGCCAGGCGGATGCGGACCGCAATGAGGTCGTCGTAGACGGCGGGCCGCAGGAAGCGGGCATACGACTCGGCAGCGGTGAGCAGAAGCCCTTCACGGTCCATCTCGGGCAGGCTCACGCCCAGGCTCTCGAGGAAGTGGATTTCGCCGACCTCCCACCAGACGAAGTAGGAGCCGTAGTAGGCGACGGCCTGGGCGTCGGTCTCGGCGTAGCGGACACGGAAGGGCGGGGTCTGGACCTGCATGTCGGCTCCTCGATGTCGCGGCGCAGGGAGCTCCTCACTTCCGATGGGTATGAACCCTGAGACGTGCGACAGCCCTTCGGAGTGCGGCGCGGCAGCGCCGCTTTGGGTTGTCCCCGGCAGACGCCTCATTCCATGCGGCAGCTTCGATGGCCGCACCGGCCCTCGATGCCCTTTCAGCCGGGGGCGCGGGTGCCACTGTCGGCTTGCCCGACAGTGCTGGGTCGGCGAAGACCACGGTTGGGCGAGCCAACCGTGGCACGAGGAATCCACAGCGGCGCTTCGCGCCCGCGACCAACAACCGAGCCGCGACCGTGAGGGAGCGGCCAAGAGGCTTCGCGCCCGCGACCAACAACCGAGCCGCGACCGTGAGGGAGCGGCCAAGAGGCCACAACTGGGGGCCATACTCCGCTTCCGCTGGCCACCTTGCAAAGGAACGGGGCTTATTATACAATCCGGCCGGTTTGCGTCAACGAGGCGTGCCGCTTGTAGGGGCGGTTCGCGAACCGCCCCTACCGAGGAGTGAGAATGGCGCTGATTTGCGAGGCTTCGCAGGCGCGGGAGGTGATCGCGGAGGCGCGCGAGCGCGGCGTGGCGCTGATCAACCTGAACCCCGAATCGCCGCGCGGCATCGAGGCGTGCCTGCGCGCCGCGAAGCACCTCGGCGAGAAGATCGGAGCGGACGATCTCCCGCTCTTCCTGTCCATCTGCGGGGTCTACCACGGCCGTCCGCAGATCCGCGTCTACACGTCCCTCGACGACCCGCTGTTCGGCTTCGACGCCTGGCTCCACGACATCGAGTTCTACGCCGACCTCGACGGCCCGTTCGGCCACATCCGCGTGCTGACCCACCTCGACCACGGTCAGCCGGATGGCGACGCGGAGATCCTCGGGCGCCGGCTTGCGAAGCTCTCCAGCGTAATGTTCGATGCCTCGGCCTTGCCGTTCGAGGAGAACATCGAGGCGACGGCGCGCTACGTCGAGCGCTTCCGAGAGCAGGTGGTCGTCGAGGGGGCGGTGGACGAGATCTTCGAGTCGGGCACCGGCGAGCAGAAGAACCAGATCACCACGGTGGAGCAGGCGAAGCGCTTCGTCGAGGAGACGGGGGCCGACCTCATCGTGCCGAACCTCGGCACCGAGCACCGAGCCTCGGCCCGCGAGCTGCGCTACCACGGAGACCAGGCGCGGGCCATCAGCTCCGCCGTCGGCAAGATCCTCGTCCTCCACGGCACCTCCAGCCTCTCGCCCCAGGACTTCACGCGCCTGAAGGACGACGGCATCATGAAAGTGAACATCTGGACGGCGGTGGAGAAGGCGGGCGCCCAGGCGGCCGTGCGCAAGGCCCTCGACGAGCTGGGCAACACCTTCACGGAGAACGAGCTGCGCGAGATGGCCGACCGGGGCACGATCGGGCCGCGCTACTTCGAGCCAGCGTACCGCGATCAGGCGTGCGAAGGGCGGCTCTACCCGAAGCTCGGCCACTTCGCGGAGGCGGTCCGCCGCGACGCCTGGGTCGGCGCGGCACAGGCTCTCGTCGAGTCGTGCCTGGAGGGACTCGGCTACGGGGCATTCGCCAGATGACACAGGCCGCTGTCCCGGTCAGACGCCGCCGCAGGTTCGCGCGATACCTGCTGAAGGGATTCGCGGTGCTGCTGCCCGTCTTCCTGACGGGCTACATCGTGATGCTCGTGTTCCGCTTCGTGGATTCCACCCTGGGCTATCTTCTGGCCAGGCTGCTCGAACGGATAGCGGGGATTTGCGAGCCGTGCGCGAGCGGGAGGATAGCGGGCAGCGCGCTCGCCGTGTTTCTGGTCGCCGTGCTGGCGGTCGTGCTCGGGGCGTTGATGGAGAGCTTCATCGGGCGGCACATCATCGCCGCGGGCCAGCAGCCTCTCATGAGGCTCCCCCTGGTTCGGAGCATCTACCCCCACATCAAGCGGGTGACCGACTTCTTCCTCGTGGGCGACAAGCGGCACTTCCACACGGTCGTCGCCGTGCCCTATCCGCGCAGGGGATCGTTCTCGATGGGGTTCGTGACGGGCCAGGGCCTGCGCACGTTGAACGCGCAGACCATGGTGGACCTCGTGCACGTCTTCATCCCCATCTCGCCGACGCCATTCACGGGGTACGTGGTGTTCTTTCCGCGCCGGGACGTCATCGAGCTGCCGCTCACCGTGGACGATGCTCTTCGCTTCTACGTTTCGGGCGGGGTGATCGTGCCGCCGCAAGAGCTGGTCGACGTGGCCCTGGCGGTGCGGAAGAAGGGCGAGCCGGCCGAAGAGCCTGAGCCGGTTTGGGCGCGGGAGGATTGAGGCACGGGTCAGGCAGTTCCTGTTGCGGAAAGCCTCGAGGCAGCGCCCGCAGGGCCCCAGACCGCCTAAAGGCGGAACTACGAACGTGAGAATCCCTTGCTTGTAGTTCCGCCTTCAGGCGGTCTTCCGCGAAAGGGGCTTTCCGGAACAGGAACTACTCAGGGCTGCAACCGCTTCACGAGGTCGCTGTAGAGCGCGTCGGTGGGGGCGAGCGCGGCGGCGCGCCTCGCGGCTTCCAGCGCGTTGGGCCTGTCGCCGGCGGCCTCGTACGCGCGAGCCAGAGTGTGGAGATACCGCGGCTTGTCGGGCTGGATGGCGATGGCTCGGAGGGCATGGCTGACGGCCCGATCGGGGCGGCGCTCGGCGGGGGGCGCAGTGAGGTGCAAGTCGGCGAGGCGGTCGTGGGCCTCGGCATAGCCCGGGCGGATGCGGAGCGCCAGCCGCAGCAGCCGCTCCGCGGGGGCGAAGCGCTTCTCCTGGGCGTAATGCTCGGCGAGCGCGACGCAAACCTCGGGATCGCGGGGCCTCTCGATCGCGCGCTCCCAGAGCTGTTGCGTTGCCCCGCGCGGCTCGCGCACCCCCCTCACCCGAATGCTCTGGATCACCTTGTCGAACACGATTTCCAGCAGGTCGTAGCTGGGCTCCAGACAGGCGCACGACACGTGGACGACGCGCGCTTCAGAGGGGGAGAAGACGACGTCCCTGTGGCGCTGAGTCTCGCTCCCGACACGGTGCTGGAAGAGCAGGTCGGCGGCAATCTGATCGCCCACCTTGACGCGGCGTTCGGCGAGCAGCCTGCCCTCCGCCTTGAGCCGTTCACCCCGGAGCCATTGGGCGAAGCCGCGCACGTCCCCTTCCTGCCCCTGGGGACCGGGCGCGACGCGAACCCGCATGCCCCCGATGCCTTGACGACGGAACGTGTGCGCCCCATCCTCTGAGCTCCGCCCCTCGTACGTCCAGCCCCTGGGGACGCTGAGGGTGAGCTCCCCGCCCTCCACCGAGCAGGGCTCCATCTGAACCCCCACCAGGAACGCCCAGCCCGATTCAAGGGCATAGTCGGCGGCCATGGCCAGGGAGTAGGCCGTGAGGAGCACCGCGCCAGCGCAGGCGACGGCGACGCCGATTCTCGCGATGGGACTGGGCTCGGAGCGCGCGGGGATCGGGCGAAGGGCCAGCGCGGCCAGGCCCCCCGCCACGAAGCCTCCGGCGTGCCCCGCGTTGTCCACGAACGGCACCAGAATCCCCACGAGCACCTGGAGCGCCGCTGCGGCCCCCAGCGCGAGCCACGCCGGCAGCCAGCGTTCCGGCGGGAGGAATCGGCGATAGACGGTCGAGAACACGATGAGCGCGCCGAGCAGGCCACAGATGGCGCCGGAGGCGCCGACCGAGGCTTCGGGCGTGGCGGCCAGCGAGGCCAGGCTCCCGCCGACCAGGCCCGCGAGGTAGACGAGCAGGAAGCGCGCGGTGCCCCACAGGCGCTCGACCTGCGGCCCGATCACCGCCAGGGAGAGCAGGTTCGCGGCGAGGTGGACGCCATCGGCGTGGAGGAAGCCGGCGCTCACCAGGCGCCACCATTCGCCCCCCTGGAGGATCAACTCGCGGTCCTTCGCTCCGGAGCAAACGAGCGTCAGAAGGTCGATGCCTCCGTGCAGGTGATAGAGGGCGGCGAAAGCGGCCCCACAGGCGACGACGAGAATGTAGGAGAGGACGGGTCTGGCGGCAGCGGGGCGCTCGTCAACCGACGGGATTGGCTGTTGCGCCGTTGCCATGGGGCCTCGCCGGGCCTGTAGGGGCGAATCTCGTATTCGCCCCTGAGGGGCGAACACAAGGTTCGCCCCTACATGCCCCAGGGGAGCCAGTCCTTGAGCAGGAACTCCACCCGGCCGATCAGGAGCGAGACGCGGCCCATCACGGTGTAGCCGAAGGACGCGCCGAAGGAGATCATCAGAAACCAGATGCCCAGGCGGGAGACGGTGCCGCCGGCCCCTGTGTGCTCCACCGAGAAGAAGAAGTAGAAGAGCACGCTCACGGTGCCCGCCAGGATGACGATGGAGCCCAGGACAGGCAGCGTGACGCCCCAGAAGCCTGGCGCTTGCCCCACCGGCGCCGCGGTTGCTGCCGCGGTCAGGGGAGCCACGGAGGCCTGGAGCTGCTGGAGGATGTAGGTGTGCACCGTGATGGGGATGCCGATGCCCGCCCCCCAGCCGACCATGAGGGTGATGGGGTAGCGGCTCAGCCACGACAGGCGCCGCGAGAGGCGCATCAGGAGCAGCGCCCCCAGCAGGATCGGCACGATGCGCCGCGCGAACTCCATCAGGAAGGCATGGAAGTGCGGCGGGTCCACGAACAGCGGGTCCACGATCTCCGGCCTGAGCGACTCCCTCCAGGTGATGATGGCGCCATAGCCGAGAGCGACGCCCACGAAGAGGTTCTCGGCGACCTTGAAGAGCGGGTTGTCGCGGTAGAGGAAGCTGTACATGATGAGGGTGAGGCCGGCAGCGATGATGACGCCGAGGCGCCTGACCCACCAGTCGTCGGGCGCGTCGGCCGGCTGCTTCTTGGCCGCGCTGACGACGAGGAAGGCCACGATGCCGACGACGAGGATGACGATCTCAGTCGTGCGGCGCGTGCGGCTGGTTGTCTCTTCCGGTGCGGCCATGGCTTAGCCCTTGGTGCTTCCCTTGAGCCGGCGCGACAGGTAGTGAACGTTGGCCCCGACGATCAGGAGGATGATGAGGACATGGGTGAGCGACTGCGCCTGCATGCCCTTCGTGGCGGAGCCGGGCCGCTTCATCAGCATCTCATAGTCGGCAGCGCCGCGCAGGCCGCCGAGCACGCCGACGAGTTGGCCCGACTGGAGGAAGGGATAGAGGTCCGGGGCAATCACGGCGGTGCAGCCGGCCCCGAGGTCGAAGCCGAAGCGGTCGCGCCCGTAGGCGATCCACATCTCGATGGCCGTGCCCGCCGCGATGTCAATGACCAGCGGGATGTCCTTGAGCGAGCGGACGCCCTCGAGGGCCGGCATGCCCTCGGTGGGCTGCTTGAAGAAGTCCTTGGCGAACGCGCCCTGGAGGCTCTCCCCCATGTTGAGGACCAGGTTCGAGCCGCCGGCACGGAAGCCGAGGAAGACGTAGTCCTTGCCCGACTGCTTGCCTCGCTCTTTGGCGGCCTCTTCGATGATTTGCTTGGTGATCCCGACCCCGCTTTGCCAGTGGGTCATCACGATGGGGTGCAGGTCGCGCTGCAAGCAGTGGCGGAGGAGGGCCAGGCTCATCGGGTACAGCTCCGCCATCGCCGACGGGTCGAAATCGAAGGAGAAGAGGATCGGGGAGCCCGGCTTGAGGGCCTCGACCTTCTTGAACACCTTCTCGCTCCAGGGCGACGGCCGGAAGCGGAAGGGGAGCGGGTAGACAAAGGGCACGAGGACCGCCACCGCGACGAGGACGTAGATCACCCGCCGCGCGACGGCCAATCGCCTCAGGGTTGCCTGCGCTTCAGGGGTGCCCATCAGCCTCCGCCTCCAAGATACGAGCGCTCGATGCCGAAGAGCACGCGGAGCGACTGCGAGATGGCCCCCAGGCTGATCCCGAGCATGATGCCGCGCTTGGCCGCCATGTTCGGATACTCCATCAGCACGTCCGCCGCTTTCGGGAACAGGTCCCAGCTCCCCAGGCAGCGGCCCACCTCCTCGCTGATCGGCACGCGCCCGAACATCACCACCAGCGCCGCCGCCAGCAGCAGCGCCGCCTCCACGTTCCGCGCACGGAACGCCCGGAACGCCGCGCTGGCCATGAAGAATGCCAGGATCGAGAAGATCGTGGCCTGGCACGGCACCTGCACGTAGTTGTAGAGCCAGTCGAAGAGCGAGAAGGCGCCCGCCGGCACGTCCGCCACGGCGGCCCGGACCTCCTCGAAGACGCCCGCGCCGATGGTGAGGGCCGCCCCGAGGAAGACGAACGCGCTATAGCCCCAGCCCGCCTGCTGCCGGCGGATGCGGGTGACGTGCAGGTGCAGGAGGCTGTAGGCCCCGATGAAGAGCCCGAAGCCGCCCATGATGCGGAACCACGTGGTCATCTCCTCGCGGAACGCCGCCGACCAGGGGTGCGGGACGAACTCCTGGACGAACGCCAGCACCCCCACTCCAAAGCAGATGACCAACGGCAGCGTGAGCTTATACCACATGGCTTCCCGCTAGAATGCCTCGAAGAGCTTCTGGAGGATGGACCAGTCGGAGCCCAAGGCGTTGCCCAATGTGAGGGCAAGGGAGCCGGCGAGGATGATGAGCATCAGGAACGCTTTGCCGACGTCCTGCCCCCGCAGGCTGCCGAGCATCCGCGGCTCGCGCGAGAGGTAGGCGGAGGCGGCGTAGAGCTCCTCGCCGATCAGCGTGTAGTCGCAAGCCGTGATGAAGAAGGGGATCTGCGTGTAGCTGTCGGTGCCTGCGATCTGAACGGCGCCGGTGGAGGCCCCCGTCTCGGCGAGCAGGAGCGACTCGGCGAAGAAGTAGCCCATGAAGAAGATGGTGGCGGGCTGCTCGCGGACCATGAGGCCGCCGACCGCGGCGACGTAGCTGAACTGGTCGGAGGCCACGAGCGCCACGTCGTCGGGGTTGTAGGCGTCGGGCCGGCCCGCTTCCGTGTACGCCTGCTTGACTACTTCCTGGCTGACCGCCATGACGATCGGGTCGTTGTTCATCACCCGCACCCGCGTGTCGTATTCGGCGGAGCGGCGCGCGACACGGGCGAGGATGCTCACGGCGGCGATGGTCGAGAGGTCGCCCATGCCGCTGAGGCCGTGGACGAAGTAGACCGGGCGCCCCATCTCGGTCGCCCGGCCGATCGCCTCATCCACCGCCTCCAGGCCGGCGAT
>Ga0315274_10016186_pt1 | contig 10537 bp, 5 predicted proteins | sample YL17G02_20_MG_FD_203700 | JGI IMG/M metagenome (GOLD analysis project Ga0315274, IMG submission 203700) | Sediment microbial communities from Yellowstone Lake, YNP, Wyoming, USA - YL17G02_20 | ecosystem: Environmental > Aquatic > Freshwater > Lake > Sediment | place: USA: Wyoming | collected...
TAGTGGTTTCACGGAAACCTGGCGTGTCGGAGAAGACGCGGCCCTTAAGAAATTAGTCTCGTTTTGTGGCGGGAATATTGGCGATTATGCGGCAAGTCGAGACGTTCCGGGTTGTGAGGGTACCTCGCGGCTCAGTCCACATCTGCATTTTGGGGAAATCAGTCCGCGCCAAGTCTGGGCCGCAGCTAGGCAACACAGAGGCGCCGGCGCCAGCACCTATTGCAAACAGCTGGTGTGGCGCGAGTTCAGCTTTTATCTTTTGCATCACCATCCTCGCATTGCGACCGAACCGCTTCGGCTGGAATTCAAGGACTTCCCGTGGAAAGGGACCGCCTCGCAACTCAAAGCTTGGCAGCGGGGGCGAACAGGCTATCCCATTGTTGATGCTGGTATGCGCGAACTTTGGCACACGGGCTGGATGCACAATCGTGTCAGGATGATTGTGGCATCGTTTCTAGTGAAAGATTTGCGCATCCACTGGCTCAAGGGTGCTAAGTGGTTCTGGGACACGCTCGTCGACGCTAATCTTGCGAATAACACCCAGGGTTGGCAGTGGACCAGTGGCTGTGGCGCCGATGCGTCACCCTTCTTCCGTGTATTTAACCCGGTTTTGCAGGGTAAAAAGTTTGATCCAAATGGTGTCTACGTGCGTAGGTGGGTGCCAGAAATCGCTAGGTTACCGACGAGTAAGATTCACGCACCGTGGGAATCCGGGATCAATCTTGATTACCCAAAACCTATAGTCGATCATGGATCGGCGCGTTTCGCTGCGCTTAAGGCCTATGACGATATTAAACGGATAAAACGCGGAGGCCCTAGGTAAGTACTTTAGCGCGACCTTTGGCATCGGTTCGTGATCCATCCCCGCAAAAAGGCGATCTCCGCTCCTTCAAGGGAAGAAGCGGAGATCGTCTAGTATCTGATCTGGTGGGGATACACAGATTCGAACTGTGGACCCCGCCCGTGTGAAGGGCGTACTCTAACCAACTGAGCTATATCCCCATTGGACACTTAGGAGGGTGCATCCTAGCTGCACCATGGTATTTGTCACTAATAAAATCAATTTCGTCGAAGACTTTCCTGCAGCTAGTGTACAATCCCGATATAAGGCCGCGGTGCCAAAGGGCTTTTCACTGGGTCCGGGGAGGCGGCTAGGGTGGCCATCAGATATTCATTCGATTGTGGATAGACCTGATTTGAAGATCAATCCCCGAGCTCTGCGTATCGCTGGAGTGGCCAGCATCGGGCTAATCTTCGGCCTGATCATGTGGCTGCTTTACCGCGAAATACACCACATCGATGTGCGCGATGTGATGGCGCACGTACGGGCTATCTCGTCCCTGCGCATTGGCGTGGCCGCGCTGCTGACGGCGCTTAGTTATATGACTCTCACCTGCTATGATTACTTTGGCCTGCGTTATGCGGCTAAGCCGCTGCCCCTGCGCAAAACCGTGTTTGCTTCGTTTGTTTCCTATGTGTTTAGCCACAATATAGGACTATCGCTGTTTGGTAGCTTGGCCTTTCGCTACCGCATCTACTCAGCATTTGGTCTGTCTGCAGTCGATGTCACCAAAGTGGCGCTATTTTGTGGCGTCACGTTCTGGCTCGGACTGTTGACTGTAGGCGGTGTCATGCTGGCAGGGTGGCCACCTCCGCCCTTGGCCTTTTTTCCAGCTGAGCCCTGGGCCTACCGGGCTTTCGGCGGCACCTTCTTGCTCGTAGCAGCGACCTATTTGGTGCTGTGCGCACGCGGCGGGCAAAGGCTCCGCCTGTTGAAGTGGGAATTTCCTTTGCCACCACTGCGTCTGGCTTTGATTCAGTATGCGATCGCGGCGCTTGATTGGCTGCTCGCCAGCGGCACGCTCTATGTCCTGATGCCAGACAACCTTCCGGTAAATTGGATGACGTTTGTCAGTTTATTCGCCTTCGCAGCGGTGGCAGTGGCGGTAGCCCATGTGCCTGCCGGACTCGGCGTTATTGAAACGATCATGCTGGCAGCCTTTGCCGGTACCGCAGATTCCGGCGCCATCCTCGGTTCGCTGCTAGTCTTCCGGGCGATCTATTATTTGGTGCCGCTGGTGCTCGCATTCGTCTGGATGAGCTTATTTGAGTTGGGTAGAGCAAGCGGTTTTCTGCATGGCGCAGCCGCTAAAGCGCGAGTGTGGTTCGATGCGATTATACCGAGGATCTTTTCGATCCTGGCCTTTACTGGCGGGATCATCTTGCTCCTGTCAGGAGCTCTGCCGGCAACCTATGAACGGCGGTTGTGGCTGGCGCAAAAGATGCCCCTGGCCTTTGTCGAACTGACCCATGTGCTCGCTAGTATCACTGGGGCCTTACTCCTCATTGTCGCTCGCGGCTTGCAACGGCGCCTGGATGGTGCCTACGTTTTGACCTGTGGTCTGCTAAGTGCAGGCATAGTCTTCTCCTTGGCTAAGGGGATGGATTATGAGGAAGCCATGATCCTGACGGCCGCCCTGCTCCTGCTGGTGCCCTGCCGTTCATACTTTTACCGTAAGGCATCGCTGCTCGATCAGCGCTTCTCGCTAGGATGGCTACTAGCGACCTTTGGTGCATTGATGTCGATGATGTGGCTCGGTTGGTTCGCGAATATGCATATAGAATACCGTGACTCCCTTTGGTGGACCTTTACCTTTTCGGGTGATGCTCCAAGGGCGCTCCGCGGCGGTTTGGCCGCAGTGGCTAGTGTGCTGGTGCTGGCGGTGATTTATTTGTTGCGCCCCTCGCGAGTGCCCATGGTAAGTGCGCCCTGTGGTCTTGAGGCCCTAGCTATCATCAAACAGAGTCCATGCACCTATGCCAACCTGGCCTTGCTGCAGGACAAGTCAATCCTGATAAACGCCGAGCGCAACGCGTTTATCATGTACGGCACCGAAGGTCGCAGTTGGGTGGCGATGGGTGATCCAGTCGGTCCCGAACACGCTCGCCAAGAATTAATCTGGAGCTTCATCGATCTAGTCGATCGCTACCACGGGTGGCCAGTGTTCTATCAGATCGACTTAGGCAACCTCCGGCTTTATGTCGAGGCTGGCTTGGCTCTGCTTAAAATTGGCGAAGAGGCTCAGGTCGACCTGCCCGAGTTCACTCTGACCGGGCGCAATTTCAAGGCGCTTCGCAACGTCATGAACCGCTTGGGCCAAGCTGGCTGGCAGCTTGAAGTGTTGCCGGCGTCGGCAGTTGACGTGAATTTACCGGAGCTACGCCGCATCTCAAATGCCTGGCTCGGGCATAAAGAAGTTAAAGAAAAGTACTTTTCATTGGGAAATTTTGACGCGGATTATTTACGTTACTTTCCGCTCGCAGTCATCAGGCGGGCTGATCAAATCGTCTGTTTCGCCAACCTCTGGATGGCCGAGGATAAGAGCGAATTGTCCGTTGATCTGATGCGTTTTGGCCCAGATGCGCCGACGGGCGTTATGGACTTTATGATGGTTTCGCTTATGCAGTGGGGGCAAACAGCTGGCTACCAGCGTTTCAATCTAGGTATGGCGCCGTTTTCCGGCTTGGAAAGCCGGCCGCTCGCACCGCTATGGAGCCGATTAGGCGCCAAGCTATTCGAGCGCGGCGAGGGCCTTTATAACTTCCAGGGTCTGCGTGACTACAAGGATAAATTCGCCCCGAAGTGGCAGCCAAAGTATTTGGCCAGTCCGCCCGGCGGGCAGTTGCCATATATACTCGCGAACATTGCCACGCTTATTAACGGCAGCATCAAGGGAGTGATCACCCGTTGAAATACCTGCACTTACTACGGTTGCCTTTGGCCGCAATGCTGCTGTCATGCGCAGTCAATAGCCCTGCGGTATTATCGCCGGCAGCCTCTGGGTCGCCAGAGGTGCTGCCTGAGCCACGTATCATATCGAGCAAAGGCGCGGTTGGCTTGGCAGCCGCAAAGCCTAAGGCGGCCGCAACTTCGTCGGTCGCAGCCAAGCCTGCTGCGGCTGCAACTAAGCTGGTCGTCGCAAAGCCACTCGACGCCACATTGGCTACGCCAGCCGTGCCCAAGCTGGCGGTCGTCACGCCGGCTGCATTGAAGGACGGCATCATTTCCGGTATTCGTTTTGGCCGGTTTGGTGAAGTCGCTGTATATAAACCAAAAGCTCCGACGCATGCTGTGCTGTTTTTGTCTGGGGACGGTGGCTGGAATCAGGGTGTCATCGAAATGGCACAGGTTCTTTATCGTAAAGACTACCTGGTAATCGGCATTGATATGCGGCGTTATTTGGCGGCGGTAGGGAAGGGCAAGGAACGCTGCTTTTATCCGCCTGCGGAACTACAGGGTTTGGCCCAGGTGGTGCAAAAGCGCATTGGCATGCGCCGCTATTTGCGGCCAATTTTGGTCGGCTATTCCTCCGGCGCGACGCTTGCTTACGGCGCATTGGCGGCGGCTCCGCCGGGGACTTTTGACGGCGCTATCAGTATTGGCTTTTGCCCGGACGCCGTTAGCCAAAAGCCTATGTGTAAAGGCGAAGGGCTAAGTACTCGGCCGCACCGGACTAAGGCGGGAGGCAAGAGCCAAGGTTACGACCTGTTGCCGTATAAGCAGTTACCCGCATTGTGGGTGGCGCTGCATGGCCGCAGCGACCAAACTTGCCCGTACAAGCAAACCGAGACCTTCGTTACCGCCGTAGGCAATGCGCGACTGGTCGGTTTGGATATGGTTGGCCATGGCTTTGGCGTACAAAAACGCTGGCAGGTACCCTTTGAGCGGTCCATTCGTGACGTCACTGCTGCTGCCTTCGTCCGGGCACCGCAAATCAACAAGGAGCACACTACAGGGCTAAGCGCGGATGCCCCCGTGCCTAGTCCCTTAGACCGCGGCGATGTCGATCTACCGCTGGTTGAGATTAAACCGCCGCTTGATGCCCCACTTACCGACTACCTTGCCATACTGGTGTCGGGCGATGGCGGCTGGGCCGGACTGGACCGTGATATCGCAAATAGCCTAGCCGATGCGGGCGTACCGGTCATCGGACTCGACTCGCTGCAGTATTTTTGGAGCGAGCGTACCCCCGAGAATGGCGCCAGCGATTTGCAATTATTGCTTACCTATTACCTAAAGGATTGGCATAAACAAAAAGCTATTGTTATTGGCTTCTCTTTCGGTGCTGAGGTCTTGCCGTTTATGGTGGCGCGTTTGAGCCCAGCAAGCAAGGCGAAGGTGCCACTTGTGGCTTTAGTCAGTCCATCGAAGCTAGCGACCTTCGAATTCGAAATTGCCCAATTGTTTGGCCCAAGCGACACTCCGTCGGGCCAACCAGTGGCTCCAGAACTAGCAAAACTCAAGGATATCAGGCGCCTCTGTATCTACGGCAGCAGCGACCACCATGCGCTTTGTCCTCAGCTTCATGATGGTACGCAGGTCATAAAGCTACCTGGAGGTCATCGCCTCGGGGGGAGCGGCGAGGTCATCGCCTCGGCGGTGTTGCAGGCCATCGGCCAACCCGTCGCCAAATAGAGGCTGGCGCTAAAGTGGCAGAGGCTGGTTTGAGCAAGAAAGCGCAGCTAGGGAGTGACGCGATGGATTTCGATGATTCCAGCTTTGTTGATCATGTGGGTTCCTATAAATAAAACACCGACATGTGTTAAAGTTAAGCTATGAATAATTCGTATAAAGATCGCATGACCATCACTGCCTTGACCATTTTGGCCTCAGTTTTGGGTCTGGCTCCACGCGCTATGGCGGCGGACTTTCTAATCCCTGGCATTCAGGGTAAGGCCGCTGCGGGCGCTGGACAAACCGTCTCGCGGGGCGCTTCGTCGCTTTATTACAATCCGGCGAACTTGAGCACGGCGCGGGGGGTACAACCTGAAATCGATTTGGCATTGGCGCGGATTACCTATTCTTACCAGCACAGCGATACCTCCAGCTATGTGCCGGCAACGGTGTCGGCGATTACACCGCTAGCGACCGTTGGGCTGGCATGGAATCCGGTGGCACAATTGGGCCTTGGGCTTGCGCTGCTACCTACAGGTGCAGGTACTGCGCAGGTGGATAAAGGCGTGCCGGCGCAGCTTTCGCCTGGCTCTTATGAGCCAATGGATATCACTCGCATTCAGACCTCGTTTCGCGCCGCCGCCGGAGCTTCCTGGTCATTTAACAACATGCTTGCAGTAGGTGCGGGTTTACTCTACTACAGCGATACCTCGAAGCTTACACTCATACGTTCTGGCACCACGACTGATTTTCTTGTTGCGGACTTTAAGGGAACATCGAAGCAATTCTGCGCTGGAGCGCGTCTGACTCTGAAGAAAGATTATGTCGTTGGGGTCAGTTATAGGACGGCTGCGACCAGGCCTTATGTCGGCACGTTGGCGGTGAATACTGCGTCGAGCAATGCTACTGAGGGGATCTACCAGATCACTGATTTTACAGGTGTAGGCTACGATCCGGCGCAATTTGGCCTCGGCCTCGAAGGGCGGAGGGGTAGGTTTGGTGCCTTTTTTGATTATGTGCGCGAACAATGGAGCGGCGGCCGCAGCATCCTCAAACAGGGACTCGGTGGCGACTCACCAAACATCGATTTAATTGACACGAATAACATCACCGTAGGTGCTCGCTTCTGGCCTACCGTGAAACAGCGCCTAGAGGTCGCCTTAGGCATCAATGGCGGTAATATGGGTAACGGCGACCCTGTCACAAAGGGTACTGTGTTGCCCGAAGTTGGCGGGGTGCGAGTCGGGCAGATCGAGGCTGTTGGGCGGACGATTTTTGCTGGTGGCTACCGTTACGGTCTGTCACGCAGTACCTACCTGGCACTGGCAGGTGCGTATATGACTGGAGCCCACACCGTGCCAGTTGGTTACACGCAAGAGGGTACTTTCACGCTTAATGTCCTTTTGATGAGTGCTGGGACTGCCTACATTTTTTGACCTGTGCAGGGGCGTGCCCCAAAGTGGCAGCTGCAGCCAACCATCATCTGACGCCCCACTGCACAAGTTATTTATGGACGGGCCCTTAAACGTAGGAGGATTCGCCACCGCTGGCGATGATGATCTTGCCTTCAGCCTCTAGCTTGCGGGCCATCTGTACGACTTCGAATTGAACCGCTTCGACATCCGACAATTTGACTGCCGACATGGCCTCCATATCCTCTCTGAGCATTTTGGCTGCCCTTTCTGACATGTTCTTGAAGATTAGTTCGCGCACCGCCTCAGAGGAGGTTTTAAGCGCAATCTTCCACTTGTCATTGGAGACGCCTTTGACCAACTCCTGGATGCCGCGGTCATCGATTTTGATCAGGTCATCGAAGGTGAACATCAGCTGCCGAATCTGCTCTGCTAGGTCTGGGTCACGTTCCTCGAGGTTGTCGAGGATTTGCTCCTCAGTGGCTTTGTCGATCAAGTTGAGCATCTCGGCGATGGGTTCGACGCCGCCGATCTTCTGCGTGTGAATCGAGCCCATGGCTTGGATTTCGTTGCGCAAGACGTCGTCGATTTCATCGATAATGTCTGGCGCGACGGCATCGAGGTTGGCAATCCTGAGGAGGATTTCCGTATGCAAGCTTTCTGGCAGCATCTTTAGCGTCTCGCCACATTTTTTGGGATCCAAATGGGCGAGGATCAGGGCGATGGTTTGGGGGTGCTCATTGCGGATAAAGGTCGATAGCGTGCGTGGATCGATCAGCTCTAAAGAGTCGAGGTTAGCAGCCGAACCGAGTGCTAGCTGGTCGATCAACTCATCGGCATCGCCACCCTTAAAGGCGCTGCCGATAACCTTCATGGTGAAGTCATTGCCACCGTAAAAGAATTTCTTATTTTGTTGCAGGATTTCGTAAAATTCAAGCATCACTTCATCGACGATTTCTTGCTCGAGTCGGCCCAGGCGGCTCATCGCCGAGCCGATCCTCTTGATCTCGAACTCCGTCATGTTCTTGAAGATCTCAGCAGACACATCCTCGCCAAACGAGAGCAGTAGAATTGCAGCCTTCTGGGCACCGGTGTATTTATTGGTCGCCATCGCGTGGGTTCTCCGACTCAAGCTTTGTGTCTATGGATTATTCTAAGAAATTGTTTGATTTCATGAAAGATGGTCATCTTTTTGACGGCTGGGCGCGAATTGCCAATAATTTGATATTTTTACCGTAATCCTTGCCTCTTAATCTGCCATCAAAGATTTGACTCTGCCTAGGCGCGGCCGCCGGAATATTGGCAGGGGGTTTGGATAAACCGTCTAGAAACTATGCAGCTGTTGCGAACCAGTCATTTTTAATTTTGTAACTATGGCCATCTGATCAGATGAATTCAGGTGGTTAGGCCGATTTTTGGGCATGGAATAGAATTTGCTTAGTTGATGCTGCCGGTGCTGAACCTTCCTGGGTTGAGGGTGCCGGTTTGCTTTGCTGCGATGCCCAAATTCCCTACTGCTGTCCCCATTGTTTCTCCACATCCCCGCTGCTGCACAAGAGGTTCTCCAGATGTCGCCGATTTTGACCAAGCAACCGCCAAAAAAGAATCACTACGGATTTACCTTCTTAGTTTTAGCCGCCGGGCTGTTGCTAGCTGGATTGACCATCAGGCATGGCGATGAATCGCTACTGCTTTACGCCCGTCATAAGCTACACCGTGCCAAGGCTCCTAGCGGGCCATTGATCGCACCTTCGGCACAGATAGAACAAGATAACGCCGATTTTCTTGGTCAAACCCACACCGTGGATCATTCGGAAGAATGCTTGCCGATACATATCCGCGACGAAGGTAAGATCAGTGTGCTGTTTTTGTATTGTTCTAAAAATGCTTACACACATGACGGCGAAGGCGTCAAAATCAGTGAGACCTTTAGTGTTCCTGATTCGATTGCCCGTCGCTACAATTTTTGGCGACGCATTTACTCTCTGTGGGGTAAGGACCAGTATGTCATACACCTCGCCGAATACCCTGAAGTCGTTCTCGAAGTTCTAGATGGCGCGCGATTAGGTAGCGACCTCGGGCCCGTGGCGCGTGAAAATCAAATTAAAAAGGTCGCCAAAGTCGAACGAGAGCTTTACCGAAAGTTGCTTCTTGCCATGCATAATAACCGTCAGAATGAAGAACGATTCACGCCGGCGATGAAGCGAGTGGCGCAGTCTATGGCGCATATTAAGGCTCCTGGCAAATATCTGGTGGCCTATCAGTCCCTGCGTTTACAGCGCGGGCAGCGGGACTTTATCGCCGGTGGCTTGCTCATCGCGCCTAAGTATCTGCCAGCGATTGAGAAGGAATTTGCGGCGCAAGGTATCCCCACCGATGTGGCTCGCTTAGCTTTTATCGAATCATCGTTTAACCTTAAAGCTCAATCGAAGGTCGGAGCTTCGGGTGTTTTTCAAATCATGCCTGCTACCGGTAAACAGTACCTGAAGATGGTTGATGGTATCGACGAGCGTAACGATCCCATCAAAGCGAGCCGTGCCGCTGCTAAGTTGCTGCGTTTGAATTATACCCTGACCGGTAGTTGGCCGCTGGCGATTACCGCCTACAATCATGGTGTTGGCGGCATCCGTCGGGCAACTAAGGCTGTCCGTTCGCAAGATATTGCTGATTTGATTAATCATTATCAAGGCAATCAGTTTGGCTTTGCTTCGAAGAACTTCTACGCCGGCTTCCTCGGTATGCTCGCGACCCTCAAAGATGCCAATCGCATTTTCCCTGAAGTTCCAACCGTCCAGGCCCTGGAATACACAGCAGTGCGGTTGACCAAGTCAACTTCCATTCGCGAGGTCCTGCGCACCTACGCGACGTCGACTACCCAAATTGCAGAACTTAATCCAGATATCAGCTCGTCAATGCTAAGATCAACTAGGGCGCTGCCTCCTGGGTACGTGATCAAGGTGCCGCCCCAGCCTGCGGTCGCTGCCTTGGCCAGTGAGTCACCACGCATTGGTAAGAAGTAATGGACCTAGCAGTTTGCTAAGGAGAGAGCTTTGAAAGGTTATCATGTCTGGGTTTACGGGTTGCTTGCCTGTGCTGCCCTTGCCCCCAGCGCTTGTATCAAGGTAGATACGGTCGATAGACGCCAAGCAGGGGCCTTGAGTCGGGACACGCCACTGCAAGGACAGAGTTCTGACCTTGGTATTCTGTCCGTCGGTGCGGAACTTCGCGAAGACGGGCTTATCTTGCGGGTTGGCGCAGTCCCGGCGGGATCTACTCTTGAATGCACCTTGGATCTGCAGCCGCTGACCCCGTGTAACGATGGCGGCTTGTATACCAGGCCAAGCTTCGGTGACCATAAGATCAAAGTAACTGCTCGGCTTGCAAACGTGGTCACCGCTGTAGGTGAATCTGTAGTATTTAGCGTGTTGCCCGGGGTGCTGGGGGTGTTGACCTCGGGCGCAGGGCCAGCGACCATGGCGTTGGTGCTGGACGATCCCGGCTTCGTCAACGGTGGCAATTGGTCGCTAAATCGAGATTTTGTTGTTCGTTTTAAACTTTTGACTAAGGCGGGCTGCGAAGGCGTACAGGTCAAGTGTAAGTATGATAGCCTCGGCAGCCGTTTTTGGACCAACTGTGATGCCAATGGCACCTCATACTCCGTCGCAAAGGA
>Ga0315274_10016187_pt1 | contig 10536 bp, 9 predicted proteins | sample YL17G02_20_MG_FD_203700 | JGI IMG/M metagenome (GOLD analysis project Ga0315274, IMG submission 203700) | Sediment microbial communities from Yellowstone Lake, YNP, Wyoming, USA - YL17G02_20 | ecosystem: Environmental > Aquatic > Freshwater > Lake > Sediment | place: USA: Wyoming | collected...
CAGGCTGAGGTGAACGAGCGAGGATCGCGATGACGCCTCGCCTCGAGATCCGCCTGGCCGGCATGGGCGGGCAGGGCATAGTTCTCGCCGGGGTGATCTTGGCGGATGCGGCAATCCGCGATGGCAAGAATGCGGTCCAAACCCAGAACTATGGGCCCGAAGCCCGTGGTGGAGCTAGCCGCTCCGAGGTCGTGATTGCTGACGGCGAGATCGACTACCCGGAGGTGATCCAGGCCGACATCCTCTTGTGCATGAGCCAGGAGGCTTGTGACAGGTACTATGGCAGTCTGAAGCAGAATGGGCTGTTGATCGTGGATGCCACCTATGTGAAGCGCACGCCAACCGCCCAGGTCATCAGTTGTGAGTTCACAACCTGGGCCTCGGAAACAACCGGCAAGGAGGTCACCGCCAGTGTGCTGGCCCTGGCCTTTCTCGCTGGCCTGACAGATCTGGTCTCGCGCCGTGCTCTGGAGGAGGCTGTGGCGGATCGGGCTCCTACAGGGACCGCGGAGCCGAATCTCCAAGCCGTGGCCCGAGGGTTTGCCGAGGCCGAAGGGTTCAGACACCGTTAGAGGAGTCCAACATGATGCGCATATCTGTGTGGGACGGCGATCTCAGCGATGGCTACTTGAGACAGGTCACCCAGTTGGGGGCTGACTGCATTGACTTTGGCCGTGGCAGTGCCTTCCCTGGCGTCACAGAGCAGGGCTACCCCGATCTGGATGGAGTGCTTCAGATCCGTGCTCGGATCCGATCCTGGGGGCTGGACATCAACCGGGTGACGCTGCCAGATATCACGGAACGGTTCATGAACAACCTGCCCAGCAGCGAGCGCGAGCTGGAGAACACGTGCGCTGCGCTCCAGGTGTATGGTCAGGCAGGCATACCGGTCGCCCGCCAGCGGTTCGCAGGGGACACATTCCCTTCCCTGACCCACCCGTATCAGGCGACACACCGGGGCGGCTACCGGGCCCGTGCTGAGAGCCTGGCCGAAGCGGCCGACGCAGACGAGCGGATGTCCCAGCAGGCACTAGACACCTGGTGGCAGCGCTTCTGTCAGGTGTATGCCCACCTGGTGCCGATCGCCGAGCAGTACCATGTCGGGCTGGCCGTCCACCCCTCCGACACGCCCCACCCTGGCACTCCCCTCGGCAGCCTGGGGTTTCACCGGGTGACCGACGCCTTTCCCAGTCCCAACGTCGGTTACCTCTACTGCATCGGCACCAGGGCCGAGGCAGGAGGCACTTCGCTGGTACTGGACGAGATCAGCAACTATGGGCGCAAGGGGCGGATCCTTGCCGTGCACTTGCGCAACGTGCGCGGCAGCCTCTCCACCGCGGGTGGTTTCGAGGAAACGCTCCTGGACGACGGGGACATGAACATGTTCCGGATCCTTCTCGAACTGGAGCGGGTGGGCTACGGTGGCTGCCTGAACCCGGATCACATCCCTCAGATCGAGGGCGATAGTGGACACACCAGTCTTGGACTGGCATATTCCATCGGCTATATCAAGGCGCTGCTCGCAGCACTTGCCGTCGCGCGTTGAGCAGACCAGGGAATGTGTCTGCGCCCGGTGCTAGGCTGTCGGCTATCCGAAGCAGAAATATCCCTTTTCGCCACGTGGCGGTCGTCTCTTTGTCCCCGCTTCTCATAGATCCAGCTTCATCAGGACCAACGTACGAACCTTCCGGAATCCGTGTCGCACCAGCGCATCGCCGGCCCATTCCTCGCACGCGGTAAGTGTGAGATGGCTTGGCCGCCGAGCCTCTGCCCCGAGCATGGCGACAATGTCCCCGGCCAACGCATCCTCCACCTCTCCTCTCTGCTCCGGGCGAACCCAGAGCTTGAGCTGGTGAGGCCCTCGGTTCCAGAGGCGCGTCGCGCGTAGTATGAGCCCTGCCTCCAGTCGATCCTGGCTGAACAGTCCCCACTGGCTCTCCAGTTCCTCTGTCAAAACAGATTCCACCCGCCGCAGAAAACGTTCCTCCCCCGAGAGCACATACTGGCCCCTGTGGACAGCCGACAACCAGAGTTGGCCCGGGCCAGCGGCAGTCATCACCAGTTGATAGAGCGCCTCACTCTCATCCGGTGTGAGCGACCTCAGGTGCCACAACCGCGTTCCCGGGTTGCGCGTTGCCGGACGGATGTATGTCAGCTCCGTTGTGCGATCCACTTCGGCGAAGCCAACCCCATGGTACAGGTGCATGGCCGCCGGGTTGTTGTCCCGCACAAACAGATAGGCCGTCTGTCCGCCTCGGCGCAGGATCAGGTCAAGAGCCGCCTCCACCAGTTGGCGGCCGATGCCTTGTCCACGGAACTCGTCCAGAACGGCCACGTTGCTGATCTGCCAGCGCTGAGGATGTCCACTGGAGTGGTTCACGGTCACGTTGCCTACGATCCGGCCATGTTCTTCCCAGACAAAGCCGGTCAAGATCCCATCGGCGTCCGAGCTGGGGCCCGTGAAAAAGACGTTCAGAGGGCCCAACGCATGCAGGAAACGAAGCTCGCGCAGCACTCGCCCCCCACCGTCTGTGAGCTCTTCTCCGAACGCATTCTCGATCAGATCGGCAAGCTGTCCAAGGTCACTGCCCGGCCTGAGGGAGCGTATGCCGCCTGCTTTCTTGCTCGTAGCCAGACGAACCATCGGAACCGATTCTCCCAACAAACAAACTTGCTCTGAGTGGGGCAGACCGAGAACACCCTCTCGCATTGCATTTCGATCCGCAGGTCTACGCCAACGAAAGGCTCACCCTCTCGATCCTGAGCGACAAGGCCCACACAACGAGGTAAGCCGCAGCCGCCACCAAGAAGACCGCCACGAACCCCCAACTCAGGGCGATTATGGCCGTCAGGACCGATGCCACCACCGAGGCAAACCCGTTGATCCCCCAGACCCAGGGGACCGCGTCCGGCATGTGCCGCTGCACCAGCATCAACAGGGCAGGGAAAGGCACACCCATGAGCATGCCCAGGGGAGCGATGAACCCTGCGGACACGATGATGCGCACCGCCAAAGGCGATCCAAGGAACAGGGCAAAGACGAAAGGCAGGGACACAAGCAGGGCGAGCACATAGAAAACCAGCAGTGGGATGCTCCACCGGATACGCACGCGGGGCGCCAGCAGGCTGCCTGCTCCCGAGGCCGCCAGCAGCACAGAGACAATGGTGGCAAAGGCAGCAGTCGGGTGATCCAGGAACAACACGAACCGTTGGATCAGAGGGATCTCAATGGCCAGGTACGCGATGCCGAGCAGCCCGAAACAGGGCAGTATGGTGCTCGGGGGCAGGGCTGAACTGCCCTGGTCTAGGCGCCCGCCCAGCCAAGCCGGCAGCAGGATCGATCCCAGGGCCGCCAGCGCTGCCACGCCCAGCAGGGCTAGCAGGACCAGGTATCCGCCGCCGCCGAATGGCTGCCAGGTGCGCCCCAATGCCCGCCAGACTTTGGGTAGTTGTCGCCAGCGGAAAAAGTTCAGGTAGAAGGGCCAGTCATCGCGGGGGGGCCGCACATCGTACTGCTGCGAGTGGTAAAAGCCTTCTCGGTCTTCGGCAAGTAGCAGCCCGCGGAACGCATTGTAGTAGGGCTCGCCACTATAGATGTTGTACTGGTTGGCTTCTTCGGGTCGCATTCCAGGCAGGTAAACCAGGTCAAACTGCCGAACGGTGCAGAACTCGCGTACTGTGTTCAACTCCGAAGCCGTAAAGGGGCTACTCTTGGCCAGGATCAGTACTGTCGACCAAGAGCGAACCGCCACCAGATTTTCCTGCGGCCGCGGACACCCCGCCGCCTCCAGAGCGGCTACCACCAAGCCCCAGGCGCGCAGGCACTCGCTAGGCGGCGTCTGCAGCCACCTCTGGATGACCAGGATCCCACTGTCGCTCAACAGGGCCAGGTCGTCCGCCAGGGCCTGCACGGTGAAACGATAGTCTTCGCTGTAGCTGTAGGCGCCAGAGACCACCATCTGCTGGGCGTCGATCAACGCGACATCGACCAGGTCAAAGAGCCCTTGACCTGTGCCGCGGATGCCGCGAACCGCTCCACGCACAAAGCCGCGCGGCGACTGCACCACGACCCTTATCCCCGCATCCGAGTACAACCCCGCCCCAAACTGGCGCACGGCCTCCACCACCAAGGGATTCGATGAGACGGCCGTCACTTCCGCTCCCAGGCTTCGAGCCACGGCCACATCCAGCCCCCCTCCTGGCTCCAGAACCAGGGCACGCGCTCGGGGACGCAGGCGGTAGGCCAAAGCCAGTGGAAGCGCATCGCTCCATCCCACAAGCTGGCCATACTCCTCTCCCATCATCGCCGACTGAGCATTTGCATCCACGAAGACCCCTCGCTGGACAGGCGGACGCCCAGCATACGCCAGGCTCAGGCCCGGCGCAACATGGATGGCACTGCTTGCTACTACGTCCACTCGCGACCAAGAGTTCCATCGACTCCCCAGGGACCGTGCTCCCGGGAGCTGGAGCGCATAGCTCAGTGACCGGTACGGGGAAATACGCACCCCGAACCACGGGGGTCGCAGGAAGGCGAACGCCAGTGACAGCAGAGCCGCAAGGGCACACAGAACCAAGGTCAGTCTGCCCCCCTGCTGGTCCGTGCGGGCGGCATGCCAGCCGAACACCCCTGCGGCGGCCCACGCGGCCACAGCGCTCAGAGCAACCGTGCCGGCTCCGCCAGTCCACGACAACAGCGGCAAAGCGACCAGGCATCCGCTCGCGGAGCCGAGCAGATTGGCGGCATACAGGACATTCCCCTGTTCCGTCGCCTCCAGCAACAGCGCCATGGCCAGCCCGCCACAGAAAAACGGCAGTGCCAACGACAGATAATAGACGGCCAGGTACAGAAGCTGTACCCGTTCCCAGGCGACCCGGTACACATCGAACGGCAGCCAATTGCTCAACAGGTATCCGCCCATGGTCGTCAGGGCCAGACCAGCGCATGCTAAGACCAGGCCGTCATTTCGCTGCCCATCGACTGCACACACGCCCCGTCCCGTGGTTGAGCGCACCTCGTTGCGCTGAACGCTCAGACGATCGACCCGGGCAGCGTGGCGGCGTGCTGCCTGCCGCCAGAGCATGAGCAGCGTGCCCCCGGCCCCCGTGCCCAGCAAGGCCAGACTGATGCTCATAAAGGCAAAATGGTACCCTTGAGCCAGCGCAAACACGCGCACCAGGGCAGTCTCCAGAATCAGAGTCGCCATGGACAGGACAAAGGTACCTATCAGCCTTGCGGATCTGTTCCTCATTGGCAAAGCAGCATCAGCCGATCCACAACCCCATTACATCCCAAGCAACTATGCAGTGCGAGCCGGTTGGGCACGTTCGTCTGCGCTCATCATATCACGTTTGCGGCAAAAGCTCAAGACGTGCCACCTTTCCTGGGCAGGATAGAGACACGCTTGACACCATTGGCCCCTTCTGCTATACTGCATCCTGACCACCCAGGAACGCACGGCGCCATGGCGCGGGGACCCAGGCATGGGGCGCTTGTCTTGCTCCGACCTGAGGACTACCGGGTTCCGCCCCCGTCAATCCTCGTCGACCTGCCTCGCGCCACAGAGGATGCAGGTTGGCTCATTCCACACCATCGGACGGTGGGCCAGGACAGTATGCGCCAAGTCCACCCGGAGGACGCCGGGAATACCGACATCCACAGAGCCCATCACCGTCTACCTGCTGCTCGCTCTCTGGGACCGCCCATGAGGCAGTGTTCGCCGGACCGTGCGTCCGCTCAACGCTGGAGCCGGAGGCGCAGGTTGCGGCGAGGAGGGATCAATCCCGACCGTGAAGTGAGTGGACTTGATTTTATGCAAAGTTATGCTATAATAGAAACACGGGAGGTCCGAGGAGGCTACGTTGTTCACACGGGTGCAGAGAGAAGGAGTAAGGACATGTGGCGACAGATTGACGGGTTCTTGAGCTACCTCAAGGTAGAGAGGAACTGCTCCGACAACACGACCTCCGCCTACCGCAATGATCTGACCCAGTTCTACCAGTTCATTCCCAAGAGCACAGCAGGCTGGAGCGAGGTCAACAAACGGACGCTGGTCGCCTATGTCAACTCCCTTAAGGAGCGAGAGTATGCCTCCTCTACTGTCGCGAGGAAAGTCGCAGCTGTCAAGTCCTTCTTCCATTTCATGCTCGACAAGGGGATCCTCAAGGACGATCCCACAGTGACCCTCGACTCCCCAAAGGTCAAGAAGCGGCTCCCCAAGATCCTCTCGTGCGAAGACATTGAGGTGCTTTTGAACGAGCCAACACACCTTTCGGACCCCAAGTCACTCCGAGACAAGTCCTTTCTGGAGTTGCTCTACGCTACGGGCATGCGCGTCAGCGAACTGGTGTCTCTGGATGTTGACGATGTTGACCTGAACAAGGGCGCCGTCTACTGCAGCAGCAGGGCAAGCAAGCAGCGCGCTTTGCCCGTCACGGAGAGGGCTACCAAGGCCATACGTACCTACCTGGAGCGAGGGCGTGCATCACTGTTGAAAGATCCCGAAGAGAGGGCATTGTTCCTGAACCATCGGGGACAGCGGCTGACCCGACAAGGGCTGTGGCTGATCATCAAGGGCTACGTCGAGTCCACAGGACTTCAAGTAGATGTGACTCCGCACACGCTGCGGCATTCCTTTGCTACTCACCTGCTGAACGGCGGCGCGGACCTGCGCGAGGTCCAAAGATTGCTGGGCCATGCCAACATCTCGACAACCCAGATCTACACCGAGATGGCCCAGGCCGAGAGTGGGCCACAACAGCCATCTTAGCGCGGGTGCGCGTGCTTGTAGCAGCCCATCCGATGCCCTTGGGGGACCGGGGTTGCTCAACAAAAGGGAAGAGCGGCGTTGCCTGTGCTCCGATCCGCGCCAGACAGAGTAGCCAGCAGCGCCGTCTGCCCCAGCGATCACCTCTGCTCACACCCGCTACACTGCTCGGGTCTCGCGCCTCTCTGGAAAGGAATGCCTGTCGATGAGCGTGCACACCATGGCTCGCAGCCTGTTCCAGGAAGCTGTTGGCTACATCCGCGAGCAGACCCAGTGCCACCCAGCCGTCGGCATCATCCTGGGATCAGGTCTGAGTTCACTGGCATCTGATGTGAGGCAGGCTGTCATCATCCCCTATGCTTCCATACCTCACTTTGCTGCCTCCACCGTACAGGGCCACACCGGACAGTTGGTCCTGGGCGAACTGGAGGGGCGCTCGGTTGTGGTGATGCAAGGCCGCCTGCACTACTACGAGGGATACACGATGCAGCAGGTGACATTCCCGGTCCGGGTGATCCACCTGCTGGGCGCGGCGAATCTGATCGTGACCAACGCCTCTGGGGGCCTGAACTCGCAGTGGCATCCCGGAGACCTGATGCTGATCTCCGACCACCTGAACCTGGTTGGCATGATGGGGAGCAACCCGCTGATCGGGCCCAACGACGAGGGCTTCGGGCCTCGCTTTCCTGATATGTCCCAGGCATATGACCCGGGCCTACGAGAGATCGCCCGTCAGGTCGCAGCGGCCAAGGGATTGCCGTTGCGCGAGGGGGTATATGTGTGCCTGGCTGGCCCCTCCTTCGAGACGCCAGCAGAGGTACGGTTCCTGCGAGCCATCGGCGCCGATGCGGTTGGCATGTCCACTGCCCCAGAGGTAACTGTCGCACGTCACATGGGAATGCGTGTGCTCGGAGTCGCCGGCATCAGCAACGTGCACGCTGACGACCGCTCGTCGCCACGGCAAACCACCCACCAGGAGGTCCTGGAGGCTAGCAAGGTCATCGCGCCCCGGCTGGGTGCACTGGTTCGGGGAGTGCTGGAACGATTATGACCCTCCTCATCCGCCTCATCGCCAAATATGCACTCTGGATCTATGTGCTTTGCGGCCTCGGGATGGTACTCTACCTCCGTACGGCCCTGGCCGCGCGCAAAGAGGGCGTACAGGCTGTCTACTCGTTGGAGCGGGAGTCGGCCACATCGCGTATCTACCGCTCCTCAGGCATGATCCTCCTGCTCCTGATCCTTGTCGTTGGTGTCTACGCACTCTCGCACTATGTAGAGCTGCCATCCCCAACGATCAGTCCGGTCACCCCACCCACTGCGGCCGCCGGAACGCCAACGCAGCGCCCCCCGACTCTCACTCCTGGCGCACTCACCGCCACCGCCGTTCCCACGGCCACCCGCCGTCCGCGCAACACGACGGTAGCTGCTCCAACGGCCGCTCAAACCACGCCTGCCACAGCCATCGCACCGGTGAGTTGCCCTCATCCGAATGTCCAGATTGTGCAGCCTGGGCGTGGCCAGGTCCTCAACGAAGGGATCCAGGTGCGAGGCAAAGCTGAAAAGGACCAGTTCGACCGGTACGAGTTCAAATTCAAGAGCCAGGATGCCGCGGATGAATGGCACTGGGTGGAGACATTCAAGACTCCGGTCAACAGCGGCGATCTCGGCTACTGGGGCACCTCGCATCTTCCGCCAGGCAACTATCTGTTCATGCTAATTGCTATCGACCATAGTGGGAATTCCCAGGAGTGCATCGTTCCAGTAGTGGTCAGGCACTAAGCTAGCACCTGCTCGATCGCGCAGCATTTGCTATGTCGTGTGGCTTATAGTACAATACGGCTACATATGGAACCTCTGTGCCGCTCGAGGGACACGAGTGTGCCTCGCATGATGAGTTCGCTTGCCAGGTCAGGCCTCTACATAGCGTAGCGTGGACCGGACAGTGCTCCGTTGCGGTGGGTCTATGGGGATGTGCCCGTGAGCAGCAGGTGGATTTTTGCCCTCAAAAGTGCTATAATAGTACCAACCGTCGATCGCAGCCGTGCGAGAACCATCAGGTCCAGACAGCCTCATTCCACTCGGGGGAGAGAAAGGGGTGAGACATGGTTACTGTCGAATCGCTCAAGCGCGTAGAGATCCTGATCGGGCTCACAGATGAGCAACTTGCCCGCGTGCTGGAGATCTGCCACACCCGGATCTACAACAATCAGGACATCATCGTGCGCGAGCGTGAGCCGAGTGACGAGATATACGTGATCAACAGGGGCAGCGCTGAGGTCATCCTATCAGGAGGACGTGTCACTGCTGAAGCCCTGGCTGCGCCTGGCCCTGATGCGATTATCTCGCTGGGGCAAGGACAGATCTTTGGCGAGATGGCGCTGATCGATATGGGACCACGTTCGGCCACAGTGCGATGCACATCCGATGGGTCAGAGCTCTATGTGATCCGCCGAGAGGACTTTGTCCGATTGTGTGAACAGGATACGGATATCGGCTACAAAGTCATGCGCAACCTGGCCGCTGAGTTGTCCTTCAAACTGCGACACCGTAACCTGTCGTGGAGGAGCGACTGAGGAGGAGCGACTGAGGAGGTGCGACCATGATCTACAAAGTCAGTTTCGTGGTGCAAGGCGGGACACATCCGGGAGGGATCCAGAACCTCGATGAGCGCCCGAAGCTTGGCGACATACTCACACTGGGTAACCAGCAGTTTGAGATCGTTGAAGTGATGGAGATCATTCCTCCTCGTGGGGACTTTGCCTACCTGCACGCCACGTGTCGACCGATAGATGGGAAAGAGAAATAGGTGCACTGGTGCGTTCGGCGTTGTCAACCTCTGGTTTGGGTACGGTCACCATTGCCCGCGCACCTCATCCACGTCATTCCAAATCCGCCAGCACTATTGGAAATGGCCGAGGCCTGTTGACGGCGCATCGTACGATGCGCCGCCGCGGTTTTATCGGCGGTAGGCTGTACCTCGCTACCTCCAGATAGGAGCATCAAGGCAATGGAAAAGACACCCGAACACGCCAAAAAGTACCCGTGTCCACAGTGCAATGCTGAGCTCGTGTATAGCGCGACCAAGAAACGCATGGTCTGCCATTCCTGTGGGTATGAGGCCGACGTGAGCGAAGCGGGCTCCAGCACCGAGGTACAGACCGAGACCCATGTCGACGAGAGCGTAGTGGACGTCGTCCAGGAGCACGACCTGCAGGCAGGGCTCCATGCCGCTGCAGGCGAAACGGGCTGGGGAACCGTAACGCGGGTCTACAAGTGCAATAGCTGCAACGCCACGATCAACGTGGAACCGAACGTCACGGCGACAGTCTGCCCGTTCTGTGGATCGCACCAGGTGCTCGCTCAGGAGCAGAGCAGCCGGGTGATCAGGCCCGAGTCCGTGATCCCTTTCCAGGTGGACCAGAAGACGGCAGTAGCCAAGTTCAGGACGTGGTTGGGCAAGGGGTGGTTCCGGCCCAACGAGCTCAAGCGTGTTGCGGCGAATGCCGAAGCTCGTGTGCAGGGCATTTACCTGCCTTTCTGGACCTTCGATGCCAACACCGTCTCTCAGTGGCGGGCGGAGGCCGGCTACTATTACTATGTGAGCGAGCGATACACGGTCAATGTTGATGGCAAGATGCAGACCCGCACTCGGCAGGTACAAAAGGTGCGCTGGGAACCAGCTTCGGGCACACACTCTGAGTTTCTCGACGACGTTCTGGTCTATGCCACACAGAGTGTCAAAGAAAGGATCCTCGAGAGGGTCTAT
>Ga0315274_10016188_pt1 | contig 10536 bp, 11 predicted proteins | sample YL17G02_20_MG_FD_203700 | JGI IMG/M metagenome (GOLD analysis project Ga0315274, IMG submission 203700) | Sediment microbial communities from Yellowstone Lake, YNP, Wyoming, USA - YL17G02_20 | ecosystem: Environmental > Aquatic > Freshwater > Lake > Sediment | place: USA: Wyoming | collected...
TATTTCTCGGGGTCAAACCCTTTCACTTCGGCGGCTATCCTTACCGGGTAAGTGCTGGCGTCAAATAAAGTTATCGGGCCAACCCCGGAACGACCGTTGATAAGTCCATCCCAGTATTCTGCGACGGAAAGGCCCAGCGGCGTAATCGCGCCCAGCCCGGTGATGACGATTCTCGGTAAGGTCAGCGTTCTTTCCATCATTTCCCCCCGCTTTTAGGAGTAAGTGGCGTCAGTGAGACGCCACCATCGATGACAATGATTTGGCCACGTATCATAGCCGACTGTTCGCTGCAGAGAAAAGCGACTAGGTTAGCGATATCCTCCGGCTGCACCATCCTGCCGGCCGGCGTCGTCTGCCATGCCGGTTGGGGCAGGTTAGGGTCGGCGGTGTACAGTTTCAAAGCCTCCGTTGCCACAGCCCCGGCGGCAATGCCGTTGACGCAGATGCCATTGGGCGCCAGCTCAATGGCCAGATAACGGGTAAGCGCTTCCAGCGCAGCTTTGGATACGCCAACGGCCGTGTAGATGGGCAGCACCAGGCGCGAGCCGAGGCTGGAAATGCTGACCATTTTGCCGCCATTTTTCATCAGCCTGACCGCTCTGCGGGCACACAGTAAAAAGGCGCGCGCGTTGATGTCCATGGTCCAGTCCCAGGCACGGTCGTCTAGGTCAAGAGCTGACCGGGCCACACCGGAAGCGGCGTTGTTGACCAGTATATCCAGTCGGCCAAACTGCGACTCGATTTCATCGAACATGCTTTCAATCTGCTCCGGCTCGCCGACATTGGCCTTGATGATGTGGGCTTTAACGCCTTTATCACGCGCCTCCTGAGCGGTGCTCTCGGCGGTGCTTTTCCGGCGGAAGAAATTGATGATAACGTCGGCGCCTTCCGAGGCCAGTTTCAGGGTGATGGCCCGCCCGATGCCCCGGGAGCCGCCGGTAATCAACGCTACTTTACCTTGAAACGCCTTTTCCTTGCCCATGATTATGCTTATTTCCCTTTTTCGCCTATTTTGCGCTCGACATAGGCGATGAAGTCCCCCATGTTCTTGAGCTCTCTCAGTTCTTCATCCTGTATCTCAATGTCATAGGTATCTTCCAGTGCCACCAGTATCTGGACGATATCGAGCGAGTCAGCATCCAGTGCCTCAAACGTGGTTTCGGGTGAGAAAGCGGTTTCTGGCTTGCGGGTGACCCTGATCACAATCTTTTTCAGCGTTTCTTCAACTGACATATAAGGCTCCTTTATTACATTCAATTTAAGCAGTGGTAAATGGCTCGAAGCCAGCTTCTTTCAGTTTTTCGCGCGCCGCCACCAGCTCTGTCCTCAGTGTGCCAACCAGGTCCTGCTCCACGGCGAGCTTGGCCTGCTCGATGGTCTTGGCGATTTCCCGGTGACGGCTGCGCCCGTGAGAGACACAGGCAACGCCGTTGACCGCCCAAAGCGGCCCGCCACCGCTGACGTCGGCGGCGTTGGTTGCCCGCAGCAGGCCTTCCTTAATGGCTTTGATATCGTTATTGGTTAATTTGCCCCTGACCTTTCCCTCAAACCAGTCGGCGATGGTCTTGCCCAGCGATTCACAGAATTTGACCACGATATTCCCCACGAAGCCGTCGCAAATGATGACATTGGCCTTTCCGGAGGGTATGTCATAGCCTTCAACATTGCCGATGAAGTTCAGTCCGCATTTCTGGAAGAGGGGATAGCTTTCTGTGACCAGTTCGTTGCCCTTGCCCTCCTCCGCACCAACGCTGAGCAGTGCGACGGTCGGGTTGGCGATACTCATCATTTTCCGGGCATACACCGTGCCCATGATGGCAAAGTCGAGCAGCTGGTATGGCTGGCAGTCCACGTTGGTGCCCAGGTCCAGCATGAGGGTATTAGGGGCAAACCCGAGGAATGGACCACCTGCTACCGGACGGGACATTCCCTCGATGGTGCCCAGAATATACAGGGCGGCGGCGACCACGCCGCCAGTAGGCCCAGCACTGACCACGGCATCGGCCTTGCCCTCCCGCACCAGCTTGGTCGCGACGGCAATCGAGGCGTCGCGCTTCTGACGCAGCGCGTAAGCCGGGGGTTCGCCCTCGACCAGGTACTCGCCGGCGTGAACGACCTCGATTTCGGCACCGGACCGGTCGTGCTTGGCCAGCTCCTGGTTCATTCGCTCCGAGGGACCGACGAGAGCAATCTGCACGCCGTATTCCTTGGCGGCAATAACGGCGCCTTTCACAATCTCTTCGGGGGCGTAATCGCCGCCCATGCCATCAACTGCAATTCTCATTGTCTTCCCACCTTTACTCTGGCATCACCGGTAATCACCGGTTCATCATTCTGATTGCGGCAGAGTACATCGCAGTCAATCATTTGATAACCGTCACCTTTTTCTATCCGGCGTATACTGCCGCTAACGGTAATAACATCGCCGGGGCGAGCCGGCGCTCGAAACCGCACGTTGAGCCTGCCACCAGATAGCCAGTCGCGCCCGAAAGCGCTGGTCATCATCTGGGATACATAGGCAAGGATGAGCATGCCATGGGCCACTGTCCCCCCCAGCGGGGTCTTGCGGGCGTAGTCGGCATCAATGTGAATGGGATTGAAATCGCCGCTCGCCTTTGCGTAAAGGTTGATATTGCCCTGGATGATATTCTTTTTTACGGTCGGCAGGCTCGCTCCCTCTTTCAGTTTCAGCGACTTTGGCATCGTGCTTCCTCACCTTCATGCCAGGCGGTTACGGTACCGGCAAGATGAAGCCCGTTTTTCCGGCCAGTACCGGCTTGTTCTCCTGGTTCAAGACGCTGACTGCAACGGTTATCAAATGCAGTTTACCTCGCTCCTGTATTCGGCTCACCGTGGCCTGGCTGGTTAAAGTGTCCTGCGTGCTGACCGCGGCCATGAACTCAAATTCCTGCGAAACATGTATGGTTCCGGGCGGCATTGAGATGGCACTGATTAAGGCCTTCAACGATAAGGCGGCCACTGCCATCGGTGGCACGAGTCCCGTATTTTGATACATGACGTTGTCTTCCGCAACTGCCTTCAGGTAATCGGCCACTGTGATGGAATCTACCTGAAAGGAAGTGGGAGGGAATTCCTGGCCGGCTTTCAAATCTTGATATTCTATCTTTCTCTCTTCTGCCATGGCATTTTTAAGAAGATGGTCAGTCTCCTGATACCTTGAGTATCGAGGTATTTAATTAATGATATTAATCACAATATTCCTGTTTGTCAAGAAAAGGTTGATGATGGCTCCGTTCGGTTGTAGTTGACCTATCTGTTTCCTCTTGATATACTGTCTCAGCATTATTGAAAGAAAAAGGAGGTTCAAAATGCCATTAACCGAAAAGCAAATGGCGGAAATAGCTCAGGAGATCATAAAGGCGGAAAAGAACGCAAAGGCAATCACCAATGTCATTGACCGTTTCCCGGAGATGACCATTGATGAGGCCTATGCCATTCAGATGCAGCTGGTGAAAGCCAAGGTTCAAAGCGGTGAGCTCATTGTCGGCCGAAAAATTGGACTCTGTTCCAAAGCCAATCAAGCGATGTTTGGCGTCGACGAGCCGATTTATGGGCAGATGTTTGCCTCGGCGGTCGTCCCGGTGGGTGACCCGATTTCGGTGAGCCGCCTGATTCGCCCGGTTATTGAGGGAGAAATCTGTTTTGTTCTGGGAAAAGACCTGAAAGGGCCGGGGGCAGACTTGGGAAAGGTTCTGTCGGCAGTCGCCGGGGTTATGCCGGCCATAGAGATTGCGGACTGCCGCTATACCGAGATAAAGAAGAAGCCTCAGCCCTTTCTATGCGAAAACTCCGGGGCGGCCAAGGTCGCGTTCAGCGGGAAGCTGACCCCAATAGATGATATTGACCTACGGTTGGTGGGCATGATGCTGGAGAAAAACGGCGAGGTCATTGCCACCGGTGCCGGCGCTGCGGTACTGGGTCATCCCGCTATGCCCATAGTTCACTTGGTCAATAAGCTCGCTCAGTTTGGCATGGGGCTGTCCGCAGGAGAATTTATCATATCGGGCACACCGCATGCTGCCGTACTGGCTCAGGCCGGCGATTCTTTCTGCGTTACCTGGGACCGGCTGGGCTCGGTGTCAATACGCTTTGTTAAATAGCTATTACTGAGAATAAAAAGTCTATAGTATAATAAACGCAGCTTCCTCTTCAGGTGGCAGAATACCTTTTGTTGCCCTTGAAGAGCTGATGATGGGAATAAATAACTGGTAAAAGGAGGTTTCAAATGACCGGAGGTTATGTCGGCAAGATTGGTTTGGTCAATCTGTCCAGTGGTGAGGTCCGGGAACAGGCACTGGACGAAAAACTGGCCCGGGATTTTATCGGTGGGCACGGACTGGGTGCCCGTATATTGTTTGAGAAACAGAAAGGTCGGGTGGACGCCCTGGGGCCGGAAAATGTGCTGGGATTTGTCACCGGCCCTCTTACTGGCACACCGGTACCGACCAGCGGTCGCTACGCGGTGGTGTGTAAATCGCCGCTGACCGGCGGCTGGGGCGATGCTAACTCGGGCGGTTACTTTGGGCCAGAGCTCAAGTTTGCCGGTTGGGATGCCATTTTCATCTCGGGGATAGCGCCCAGGCCATCATATCTGCTGGTTACCAACGCCGGCATTGAAATAAAAAACGCCTCTCACCTCTGGGGGAAAGATGCCATTGAAACCGAGGAAGCCCTGGTGAAAGAGATTGGCGACCCCAAAGTCCGCGTTGCCTGTATTGGCCCGGCCTCGGAGAAGCTGTCACTGATTACCGGCGTCTGTAACGATAAGGGGCGGTACGCGGGCCGCTCGGGTGTGGGCGCGGTTATGGGCGCCAAGCGGCTCAAGGCGGTGGCGGTGAGGGGAAAAGGCCGGGTTGCCGTCGCCGACGGTGCCACGGTGAAGAAGTTAAATCAGGAATTCACTCAGAAGATGAAGGATGTAGGCTTCATTCAAACCTTAATCAAATACGGCACCTGTGGCAATACGGTGGCCGTGGTTGGCTCGGGGGTAAGCCCGGTGAAAAACTGGCAGCTCACCGGCACGGAGTCCTTCCCCACCGTTGAGAAAATAGGTGGCGATAATGTCATCGCCTATGAAACGAAAAAATACGGTTGTTTTAGCTGTCCCATCCGCTGCGGCGGTATCACCACTGTCCCGTCCGGGAAATATCCGGTAACTGAGACCCACAAACCGGAATATGAGACGGTGGCGGCCTTTGGCAACATGTGCCTGAACGATGACCTTGACTCAATCTTCAAGTTGAACGACATGTGCAATCGCAGCGGGCTGGATACAATATCGGCGGGCAGTGTGCTCGCCTTCGCTATGGAGTGCTATGAGCATGGCATTATCACCAAGGCGGACACCGGTGGCATAGAGTTAACCTGGGGGAACTCAAAGGCCATGGTGGCCATGACCGACAAGATAGTACGCCGCGAGGGTTTTGGCGACGTACTGGCTGATGGGGTGAGGGTGGCGGCAAGGAAAATAGGTAAAGGCGCCGAGAAGTATGCCATGCACGTTGGCGGTCAGGAGCCCGGATTTCACAACGCCACATTTTTCCCGGGACGGGGCACCGGGTTTGTGGCCGACCCGACGCCAGGCAGGCATACCGCCGCCGCGCCCTACACCCGTTGCGATGTCAACGCGGCCGCCGGACCGTATAAGGAGCTCCAGGTCTCTGGCTTTGAGAAATACCAGTATAAAGGTAAAGGGCCAGCCGCGGCGGCCAACACCAATTACTGGCAGGTCGGTGCTGGTGCCGGGCTGTGTCTCATGCCGGTGGTATTCTCCGGCTGTTATCCGTTAATAGAGTTTATCAATGCGGTAACCGGATGGGATATGTCCGTGAGCGAAGCCCTGAAGACCGGAGCCAGAATCCAGACGCTCCGGCAGCTATTCAACGTCCGCGAGGGCATAACGCCGGCAGATGTCCGTCTGCCGGATAGAATGGCCGGAATACCGCCCCAGAAGAGTGGCCCATTAGCGGGGATAACCACAGACATTGATACCTTGACCAGGGAATATAGAGAAGCCATGGAATGGGACCCCAAGACGGGCAAGCCTACCGGAGCCTGTCTGACCAGGCTGGGACTGGCGGGGCTGGTAAAGAAATATGCGTGAATCATTCATATATAAGGTGGAAATTTAATGTAGCGCAAGCTGTACGAAAGAAAGAACTTTTAAGGTGACTTTCAGAATTACGTGAGAGCATCAATGTAGCACTATGACTTCGGAAGCAGAAGCAAATCGCTTTCTGAGGTGTTTACTATGTCGCGTAATAGCTTAATACGAACACTTGATTTCACCAATCTGTCTTCAACTTTTCCAATGTCTTATTCATGTAGCCTCTTGATGGATTCTTTTGATAACAGAAAAAGGTGGTACGAATCTGAATTATCAAACCCGCACCTATAAGCACATAGCCAACCCACTTAGACGCCAAAATTGGAAGATTCTTTACATTCCACTTGACCAGTTCTGGTAATGACCCATAAGTATGGAGAGAATAAATGTCAATTAATGCCAGTAAAATAAAAAGGGAAATAAACACCAGAACTATAACATCAAATACTAGGTGCCCTCTTCTTCCAACACGTCTGTCTTTCACTAGCTGCTTGACTAATTGTTGCCGTTGGTGTCGATAGAGTGTCGGCAAAACATCTGCTATTGTTTTTTGACTTGATAAGTATCCAGCGATTCCTGCATCAAAAGGCATACCCAAAACCTGTTCATACAGCATTATTTCCGGATATAGCTTACTAATATAATTATCGAGATATCTTACATACCAACGCCAACCCGCTAGTACGACACATGATAGACCAGCAGCTACAATAATGTACGAAAAACCAAACGGTTGAGTATTACCATTGTTTGACGCTGAATTCACAGTGGAATCTAGAAATCCTTTCAAGAAGAAGCTCCAAACCCCTAATAGCAAGGTAACTGCTAATCCGTTTAGAGCATTAATTATTCCAGACCAATGTTGTCTACGCTGCTCTGCAATGTTCAGTAATCGTCCTGCATTCTCTATGCTTAATGTATACATGCAAGCATTATACTAAATAAATCAAGGAAAGTTTAAGCCCGACTTTGAAAGCATGAGTTAAACTGGTGATGTCGCTGAAAAGACTAGATTAAATTCCTAAGAAACCTGCGTTTACTATGTGTTAGCTAGAATGAAAAAGTCCTGTAATTTCTTGATCCTTAGAGGGCTTTTTGCTTCAGAAATTGGTAGCCCAAGCAGTTCAATATATAGAACTTTCCGAGCTGAGTTTTCTTTTGTTTAACGATTCGATTCCAGAAAAGTAGGCTTAACCATGTTAGTAGTTCGAAATTCCGAAGTAAAAAAGGCTCAAGATAATAGTATTATTTTCTCAAGCAAGCCTTCCCGTAAAAGATTGGCATTTATTACATAACTCATATTCTCAATGCCAACATGAAACGGTCGCTGCATTTTCTTCCAACCCATGCCATCGGTTAGCCAGACAAATTTCCATCCGGCGGATGATAGTACTTCCCCCCTATTTATGTAAGAGCTAACGATTTCACTCGGTTTAGAACCTGTGCCGCTGTAAAAATTAACTTCAATATTGGTCGCCTTACCTTTACTGATAACAGAGTAGTCAAACTTGCGGTCTCGTAAGGTAGGCGGAATTCCGACATGGTATTTATCTTCAACATATCCGAAGGTCTTTTGCTCAACGAAAACAAGGTCAGAATTCCGGGCGGATAGTTCATTCAGGGTTTCCGTAACCATTTTTTCAAGAAACATGCCACTTCGGTTCTTCCTGGCATTGGTATCTAAGCCAACCTCAACGCCCAGCAAATAGTCGGTTGCAGAATCCATCTGGCAGAGCATATCCAGAAGACGGGAATTCTTTGTGAATTTGACAATATCGTCTATTTCTTTCGCTTCGTACTTTTTCTTAGAAAAGTCGAAGGTGTTATATTGCAAGCCGGTCTCAATTGAGTTCAGCACCTTGAGAAGACCATCCCGACACGCAAGCAGAATCGGAATAACCTTGATAACTTCGGGGTACTTCTTTAACAAGTCCCTGAAATCGGAAATTGGATTTGAGCAATTTTTCAGACTCTTCAAAAGAGCTAATTCATATTTGAAGGCATCTCTGTTTTTTGTAACCTTGGTCCAGTTCACGAAAAATTCATAGGTATAGTTGGTCTCGATCAGGGTATCGCTTAGTGCTTTGCAGATTTCATCAACAGTTGAAAGGTTCAGATGTTTTTTATAGAAATCCAAGTTAGCCATAAGCTCAAGCCAATTCCTTAACCAATCTTGGTTTGTCGCCTATTCTGGCAAGTTCTTCATCAAGTCTTTTTACCGACAATTCCAGATATTCGGTATTGTTATCAATGCCAATAAAACGCCTACTATTCCGGGCAGATGCAACGCCTGTTGTCGATGATCCGGTAAAAGGGTCAAGAACGGTATCCCCTGGTTTGGTTGAGGCAAGGATAATTCGCTCAAGCAACGCAAGTGGCTTCTGCGTGGGGTGCTTACCGAACTTCTTTTCTCCGCTTGGCGGAGTAGTGATAGACCAGATGTCCTGTGGTTCATCTTCAACATCAATATCTATCCATAATGAGCGCATCTGTTTGCCGCCGGCTATTTGCTTCATAAGCTGATAATCAAACTTGTGTTTGCTCTTCTCGGACTTAGCCGCCCATATGACGGCTTCGTGGCTGTGAGTGAAATAGCGTGTTGATAGGTTGGGAGCAGCATTTGGCTTATACCAGCATATCTCATTTAGAAACTTATAGCCCAGCTGCTGTAATGCGAAACCAACTGAGTAGATGTTGTGCATAGTGCCAGATACCCATATAGTCCCATCATCTTTTAGGACACTACGACAAGCGGTAAGCCACTGAAGGGCAAATTCATGGTCGGCTTCAGCACCTTTTGACTTATCCCATTCACCTTTATTTACAGACACCATGCGGCCAGCCTGACAGGTGATTCCGCCATTAGACAGATTGTAAGGTGGGTCAGCAAAGATCATGTCAACAGAACGCTCTGACAGTGAGTCAAGAACCTCCAAGCAATTACCTTCGTATAGAATGGCAGCTTCACTTTTATAGAATACTTTGGGTATGACCTTACTCATCGGGAACCTCTTTTCTACCCAATTATAGTCTGTCTGTGGTGAAGTGGCAACCAAAGTCTTTAATTGCACATAACTGACAATCCTGCACTTGCTCGACTAATAGCTTGAATAGGAAAATTGGGCATAAAAAAAGGCCCGGGGGAAAATCCCCGGGCTTTCTGTTTTCTGCTGGCTACTGGCTTATGCCAGCGCCATCTTCTTGAGATACTTACTGATTGTGGTATGGCTCCTACCAAGTGTTCTGGCTATCTTGCACCTGGATAAACCCTTGTTCCAGAGATGCCTTATCCGCTCCGCCTCGGTATCGCCAACGTGGTAATTGTAATCCTGCAAGAGTTTGGCTCTCTGCCTTGACAAGTAGCACTTATCTGCCGTATTTAGCCTTTCCCCGTTGACCAATAATTCCCCTATTCGTTTGAGCCTTTCGGGCAGAACATTGAGAATGGCTCTGGTATCAAGTTCGGTATCGGTAATGGGGCTATGGGAGATATACTCCCAGCTATGAGACGCCATCTCCCCGTATTTACTGTCGAAGATACGGGCAGACCTTCCCCGCTCTCTGTATTTCCGCTTCCAGTAGTCGGCTACCATACACCTGCCGACAAACCAGAGTGAGGCGGGCGTTATTTCACCATTACGCTTATCGGATACTACCTTGAGCTTCAGGATGATGTCCATCTCAACATCATCCCTATCTTCAGGCAGAACGTGGCGTCTCAGGGTATAGGCAATTCTGGCGAAGGCTTTATACCCGTCAAGCTGTTCCTGGCGGTCATAGAGCCACGAATGAGACATAGTTCCCCCTTCCCAGGGCACAAAAAAACGCACAAAAAGGGGCTGTTACACCCCTTCGTGTGCGTTGGCTGTTTTCTGAGTTCAAGCGTTCAGTTCAGGCTTATGCTACGGCGACTGGTTCTTTTGCCTTGTTTCGCTTCCGCTTCGGCTTCTCGGCTTTGGTAATTGCTTCGGCTTCGGCTACCGCATTGGCTTTCTCGGCTTCCTCGCCTACCGTCTCGGCTGGCTCAACCTCGGCGGTCTCGGCTTCTGGCTCGGTGGGCTGGCTGGCTTCTACCTTGACTGGCTCGGCGGTCTCGGTCTCACCTTTCGGCTTCTGGCTTTCACCCGCAAACATCGGCATTACCACAAGCTCATAGTCGGGAGAGGTAAAGAGCATTGGTGAAGTGCTGTTGACCAGCTTTAGCTCCACCATCCCGCCACAAGCTCTTAAGGCGTCAGCAAGGTAACTGCCATCCAGTCTTATCTTGCCTTCGCCCTGTGTATCGGCGGGTATCTCCGCCAATCCCTTATCATCGGGACTGGACATTACGAGCTTGCCGTTGCCGATGGTGAGGTCTATCGGGTATGCCTTGCTGTCGGACAGGACTTTGAGTGAGCTTACCGCCCTGA
>Ga0315274_10016189_pt1 | contig 10536 bp, 10 predicted proteins | sample YL17G02_20_MG_FD_203700 | JGI IMG/M metagenome (GOLD analysis project Ga0315274, IMG submission 203700) | Sediment microbial communities from Yellowstone Lake, YNP, Wyoming, USA - YL17G02_20 | ecosystem: Environmental > Aquatic > Freshwater > Lake > Sediment | place: USA: Wyoming | collected...
TAGGCGTAGTAAGTCCAGCCACCGACCTTGCGGTTGAAGGTCTTGCAGAGGGTCATCGCTTCGTTCACGTTCATCATGTAAGGATTATAGCAGAGTGTGGGCTAAAGGTCAAGTTTTACTTCTTGACCAGGGGGCAAAGATAGGAGGGGCTAACCTTGCGGATATACGGGCGATCCGACACTGAAACGGCATGGAAGGGGAAGGGCTTGCCGTCGTACCACCGCTTGGCCGAGGTCTTGGTGGTCTTGATCTTGGTGCAGAGCACCGCAATGTCGTCGTTGTTGAACGAGTCGGTGGGGTCCGGGTCAGGGACGATCTGGTGGTGCGGGCACTTCAAACAGTTGGTGTAAGTCTTGGTCTTTGCCATGTCATCCTCCTAGTTAGAGTATAGCATCCAGGGGCTTACGTGTCCACCCCCCAGCCCCAATCTTTATCTGAGAAGGAACGCCTCCCCCAATGACCACCGCTTCCAAGCAGACCTCTACCACCAGCATGATTATCGATGGCGTGGCGGCTAGCGAAGCTATTGATAGTTCAGGTGAAATCCTAGATGTCAAGGGGTGCGATACCTCCGACTTTGAGAACGGGGTTGGCCTCCTCAACTACGAGCACCGTGGCGACCAAGCGCAGGGGGCCAGCGGCAACGACATCGTAGGCAAAATCATCTATTCCAAGAAGATTTACAAGAAGGTCGATTGCGAAGGTAAGCGACAGGAAGCCTACTGGGATCATGTCAAGCTGCCCTTCATCTACATCAAGGCCCGCCTCTATGACGGAGCCGAGCATCCCGGGGCGCTGGCACTCGCAGCCGCTATCCGCGATGCTGTAATGCACACCGAGCCCATCCTTCTCCGCTTCTCCATCGAGGGCACCACTCTCAAGAAGGAAGGCAATCGCTTGCTCCGCACAATCGGACGCAAAGTTGCCCTCACGTTCAAACCAGCCAACAAGAGCGCCATTAGCGGCCTTATTTCCGACCCTTCTGGACCCAAGCCTATCAGTGAAAAGCAGGGCGAGAAGTCGTTGCTCTCCCGACTCCTTGAAGATGACACCAGTAAGAGCGAGGCCCCCGGCCACCAACATCTAGGCAGCTACGAAATGGCGTACAACCCCATCGTGGAAGAGGATACGGTTGGCTTGCTCAAGAACGCAGCCGATGCTATCCGCGACCTTCGCTTGGAAGTGTACGAATGGCACCCCGTTCAGTACGACTTTTTGAACCCGATGCCGCTTGTCAAGAGCGATGCCGATTTCGATGGTCAGTATACGCCTATCGAGTTCGCGCTAGGGACCAACAAGCTACGTCAGTTGCGAGATTGGCTCATTAGCCACCGCATGAAGAAGGTCAATGAGCATGATGAGCGGCTACCTGTGCCCATCAAGCAAGCCTTGGCGCATACCGGACGCGATTATGACGGCAACTTCTCTGTTGAGCGCATCCAAAAGCTCATTGACGAGAAGCCCAAGCTCAAGTTCAACACCGGCACGACCTCTTACGAATACATCCAGCGTCACAATCAGGAGCCGTCCAAGGTCTTCCAGCTAAACTTGACGAATGAGCAAGCCAAGAAGCTCCAAGATGCCGGTGTCTGGGAGAGCTTCCTGAACATGCACAACGTTTCCAAGCTTTCCCAGCACCCCGTAGTCCCTGGCACAATCGGCTGGGTCCGGTACACTGGCAATAAGCGCGGAATCCACATCGATGAGGTACAAAGTGACTACGGACGCAAGTGGTCAGCCCTCATTGAGCACCAGTTGAGCGAGGCCATGGCCGCTGGTCAGTTGAATCCCGAGCAGGCTGCTACGATGAAGCTGGATTTGACCGCCAAGCTGCCAGACGAGCACCTCAAGACCATTCAGAAAACTCTTTTTGGCAATAAGCACCCTGCCGAAGTGCTCCATGAGGCTTTCCATCACTGGGCACGCAGCAATGGCCTCAACGGGGCTCCGGTTCACATCTGGACACCGCAGGCTAAGGCTCGCATGAACGGGATGGATCAGAACCAGCCTCTCCCCGGCCACTATAACGTCACCTACAAGGACGTTCCTGAGAAAATGGGCATGGTGGAGGGTAAGTATGGCGACATCCCTACCCAAAACAACCCAGATTTCCTAAAGCCGAAGCAGATTGGCACGGTGGGCGAGGATGTCGAGTGGAAGGGCTCCAACTCCACCTTCAAGGACAAGATCCGCAAGAGTGAGGAGCTATTCAAGGCTCTGGAAGGCGGCATGCCCTCTGGCGCACCCTCGACGCTCACGCAAGGTGCCGCCTTGCAGCGTGAAGACAGCCGACTCCACCAGCACGACTTCAAAAACAAGCTCCGAGCCGCTGTGCGCGACATGGGGGTCGAGATTGTCGGCAAGGAAGACATCAAGCGATTTTTCAAGTGGCAGTTGCCCGAAATCAACGAATCCTTCCTTGACCACTTCACAGATTTGGTTGGCGACATCAAAGCTCGCCACGGTACGCTTGATGCCATCATCGCCAAGCTAGAAACGCCGATGACCAAGGCCGAAGAGGCTGCTCCCGAGGCTCCTGCACCCGAAGCCAAACCAGAGAAGCCAAAGAAGCCCCGCGCTACCCGCCCGCCCAAGGAGAAGCCTCCGCTTCCTCTGCCGGTCGAGCAATACAAGCCAAGGCCAGAAGCCGCAGACCCCAAAGATGCCCCGCCGCAAGGCAAGAGCAAGAAGGGGCTTGTTAACGGCATTCTCTACACCCCCGGCATCCCCCAAGGCATCGCTCTCCATGATTGGCAGAATGACGCGACTATGCTCAATGTCATCCATGCTGATGACCCGGGCAGGAGCCCCAACCTGACTCCCGAGCAACGGGAGAACATCGTCAAGTACGTTCACACTCCATGGGCGCGTGCCATGAAGTCCTGGCAAGTGATGAACAAGCTAGCCGAGGCTGGCAAGCTACCTCCGAGCATCATGGCCCATGCTGCCATCTTCGCAGCCATGAGCCCCAATACCAGTGTGCCCATTCAAGAGCTTTACTTCGGGCACTACATGGATTTCAGACGATTGCACCCAGACCTCTTCACCAATCCAGAGGGCGTGACGCCGGAAGACGCCATTGCTTTCCATAACCACCTAAACAGCGTTGAGCCACCCGATTTCTTCAACTCATACTACACCCAAGGTCCGGGTACCATGAAGTACGGTGCGGAACGCCTCGCCACTCGCGCAGGCCATGGTACGCAGGCCGGTATCAAGAGCGGGCAGGCTCAGCTTAAGGACCGGCCACAGGGATTGCCGCTTCTCAACTACCACAAGGTTCACCCGACTCTCATGGCGCTGCATCGCCAGACTAAGAGCGACGGTCGTTCCTTCGTTGACTACATCATGCAGCAAAAGCAGACCCATGGTCCGGGCGCATTCATGTATGGGTTTGGTCCGAAGCTCGCACGTTACATGGGCCTGATGCTTGGCATGGGGAACATGATTGTCCCTGACCGGCACATGATGAGGTCGTTGTTCAACCTGTCCCTAGCCCAGAAGCCAGAGTTTAAGTCGGTAGCCGGTGCGCTCTCAGAGATAGAGGGCGAACGCATCCTTCGGGGAGTGGATAAGCACTTCCTTGAAAACAACCCTGCCGTCAGGAAGGCTCACACTCTCTATCCCGACCATTTTAACACTCGCCCCGAGCAAGCTGTAGGCCCCGGTTTCTGGCTGCATTGGCTAGCATACCCTCACTACGAACAAATGCTTGGCCGTCCGACAGAGAATGCAAACTCTGGCACGGCCCACGATCCATTCTGGCGGGCCATTCCTCAGATTTTGAACGAGGAAGGCATCCCCCACGATTTCCAAGAGCCCGATGAGCCGTGGCTTAAGAAGGCCATCGCAGATAGCACCGGTATCCCAGAGCGAGTAGCCAGGGCGACCAAGCGGGTGCAGGACATGTTCGGAGAAGGCGCGGCCTCCCTCTTCTTCCACGCTTACGGTGTCCCGGCATTGATCCATAACGACAAGATGACCAAGCTCGACGGTCAGCATGTCCGCAAGGCCGAGTACGAAGCTCTTGAAGAGGTTAGCCTGATCAAGCGCGAGTATGCTGCCATCGAGTCCGCTAGACTCTGTAAGACCATCGACTTCAACGGTGTTGACGAAATCTATACGGTTGACGGCGATACCCAACACGGTAGGTTCTGGGTGAAAGATGGCAACCTTCGGATTCTTGAAGACCATGAAGGAGTATTGCGAGGGCGCATCCATAACGGCCCCGTCGCGGATAACAAGGACGGCATTGAGCGAATGGTCATGGAGGGACACCGCATCAAGGTGGAAGCTCCGATTGAAGAAGGCAAGGAAATCGAACTAGGCCAACTTGCCGAAGACCAGATCAGGCCAGGAGGAGCCCCAGATGTAATCGAAGACCCACACATGGAGGATGCCCCTGTTGACATTGAAGACATGGGTGCTAGTGCCCACCGGCCTCCTCCTATCTTCGATTTCATGCTGGTTGGTTCTAACCGGCCCACTGTTGTCGAGATTCACGGGCAAGAGATTTTTGAGAATGGCAGTAAGCTTGAGCAGGACGATGCCAACTGGATGCTTCATCAGGTTCACATCGGTCGAGCCACACTCCGATACCATGAAGGTCTAGCCAAGACCGCTCCCGAGGTCCGTCAAGCCATGACCGGACTACACGCGGCTGCCAAGGCCGGTCACATCAAGCCAGAGCATGCCGATGCTATCCGTCGAGGCTTGTTCACAGATCGACTGACGGGTGGTAACATCGGTAATCAAGCCGCCCATGAAGATTTCATCGAAGGCCAGAAGGGGAAGCCGCAGGGCGTTCACCTCCACATGGACGCTAACGACTTTGGCTCTATCAACAAGATGCATGGCCACCCCGTAGGTGACCAAGCTATCAAGACCATGGCCAACACCATGCGCGAGACTATGGACAAGCATGTGGGTCGTAAACATGGCAAGCTATTCAGGGTGGGCGGTGACGAGTTCAAGGCCCACTTCCAGACACCCGCTCACGCCTCTGTCTTTGCGCGAGCTTTACGCCAAAATCTAGATCAGCTAGTCCCGGTAGGTGGTACGCACCGCATCTCACTGTCGATGGGGATGGGGCATAGCCCGGAACACGCTGAGCAAGCTCTGATGAACGCTAAGACCGAGAAGAAGGCTCAAAACTATCCGGTGGGTCAGGCTGAGCATCACGTTCACTCATTGCTGTCAGGCCACGAAGGTTCGATTCCCGTCGCGTCTTCGTCTGTGCCCAAGCTACACTTGCAGCCCCGCTAGAACAGTCCTTACAGGTGGCCCTTCCCCTGTAGAAGAAAAGCTCTTGGACTAGCACCTCCCCACAATCAACGCATTCCTTTAGTGCCTGCTGTTTCAAACAGCGTTTGCACGTATTGATGGACGATAAGAGGCCAGGACTTTTGCAAATCTTGCAAGTCCCCGTTATCGCGCCACCTTTTCTCTTTAGATTGTACGCCGCCCGACAAGAGCGGCAATCTGCGGATACGGGACGTATCTTACCGGAAACATTGGACTTTTTATAGAAGTCGGATTCGGACTTTTCTTGTCCACATTTGCTACAGACGTAAGTGCTCATACTTACTAAGGTTGTCGCTCTTTTTGGTGACCATACGTATCAATCTTTTGAATCGAGTAGGGGACACTACTCTAAAAGGAGACTTACCCATGGCAAATTATAAGCAAATCGCTACTTCGGATGTGCTGACCTCAGAGTTAGCAGCCGCTTTTAGCGTCGTAGTCACCCAGGATGTCACTGGCGCTGATCCCATCCTCACGGTTGGGACTGTGACCACCACAAATGGTGGAGTGACCATCAAGGTTCTTGATCAGCGCGGTGGAGTTGACGCTGGTTGGGATAACATCGTCGGAACCCAGCAACCCGTCTACACCGGCACGACCTATCAGGTTGTGTACGAAGCTCACCTCACCGCAATCGCCGCAACCCAGTTCGCCGCACTCGTTCCTGCCTTCCTAGGCAAGCGCGGTGGCCGCGTCGAAATCTGGACCGTCAACAGCGGGCAGAGCGCAAACTTCTCAGGCGCAGGCATCGCTATCAAGGGCTACATCGACAACAACCAATACTGGCCCCTCTCGGATATGGCTTAATCGGTACATAGGAGATATCTACTATGGCTACCCTAAAAGTCACAGATCGAGAGCTACAGACCATTCTCTCAGAGCTTGAGAATGATCTGGACGGCTACTTGACTGACACAAAGGCCCAGCTACGAAAGGCCCGCGAGGAAGACGGATCTGCTTCTGGATCGTCTCCTGGCATGGGCGCTCTCTCAGCTTCGGGCTCCTCACCTAGTGCCGAAGGTGCTCCCGCCGAAGGTGGCGAGGCTCCTCCGAGCGCAGGCGCTCCTTCACCCGAAGGTGCTCCTCCCGCAGAGGGCGCTGCTCCTTCACCCGAAGGTGCTGCTCCCGAAGGCGCTCCCGGCGAAGAAGGTATGGAAGGTGCTCCTGGGCAGGAAGGTCCCGTTGACCCCGCTGCTCTAGAGGCCGAATACTCCAAGCTTCCCCTCCCCGAGCTACAGGCTCACTACCTCGCGTGCAAGGCTGCTCTCTTCGCGCAAATGGGTGGTGGGGCTGGCGCTCCCGAAGGTGCTCCTGCTGGCGCTCCCCCGGCTGGTCCGTCTGCTGCTCCTCCGATGGGTGCCCCTCCGGGCGCTCCTCCGATGGGTGCTCCCGGCCCGTCCGCTGGTGCTCCTCCTATGGGCGCTGGTGCTCCTCCCCCGATGGCTCCTCCTGCCGGTCCTCCTGGCCAGGAACAGCCCCCGATGGCGATGAGCGAGATGGGCGCTCCGGTTGCTGGCGTTTCACAGTCAGGAAACGGTGGAGAGTTTTCCAAGTCCGAGGTAGACGCAATCAAGGTCGAGCTAGAGAAGATGACCAAGATCGTAAACCTCTTCGTAGGCCAGCCAATTCGGAAGGCCATCACTGGATTCAACTATGTCGATAAGAATGGTGGAGCCGGTGTTGAAACCCCAAAGATCACCCCGACCCAGATCACGGCGAAGCTATCCCAGCTAACCCGTGACCCAGACCTCAAAAAGTCGGATCGTGATCTCGTCAACAGGTACTACGAGGGCACCGCAAACGTGGATGCCATCGCTCACCTACTCAAGTAAGGAGAAATACAATGAACGCATTAGAACAGCTACAGTCGCTAGTTAAGGCACTTGAGGCCGGTGGGTATGACGCCGCCCCAGGTACCTTGATCCAGGGCTCAGCACTACAGACCGAAGACCTGTCTCCGGTTATGAATAACGTCACGTTTGATGACGCGCAGATCAAGCTACAGAAGATGCTCAAGGTCAGTCCCGCCAAGAGCACCCTCGTCCAGTTTGACCGGCAGCTATCTTACGGTGGCTTCGGCGGATCAGCGGTAATCGAAGGCGCAGTTGGCCAAGAGTTTACCGATGACTTCGTTCGTATTGTCGTCCCGATGTGCTACTACTCGCACATTCGCCGGGTGACTTTGGTGGCCAACATGGTCAACACGGTCGATGGCAAGGACGCTTCCGAGCGTGCCGCTTCGTCTGCTGCGAAGAAGATCGCCGCTGACATCGAGTTCGACCTCTTCCGAGGCAAGGAAGGCTTCACCAACGCAGGCGTGTTCGACGGTAACCCGGGCACGATTGCGGCTCTACCCAACGTCCTAGGACTTGGCGAGCAGATCCGTCAGTCAGACGCGCAGCGTAACGCCAAGGATTTGATGTTTGGCGAATACGGAAGCGACGAGACAGTCGTGATCCAGGGTGGCGGATTCCAGTACACGGGCGCGTATACCGGTCAGGCCGATACCTTCGGGTACGGTGGCACGGGCGTACTCACCCAGGCTAACATCGAGGATGCGGCTGTTCGCTCCGCGATGAACATGGGCAATGCGGATCGACTCATCCTCGACCCCAAGACCCTAGCCGCGTACAACAAGCTCGCTTTCGAGAAGGAGCGCATCATCCTCGCGGGTTCGCCCCAGGATGCTACTGGCGCTGACCTTCGTCGTCAGTGGGTTTCCGGTGGCACGGTTCAGCTAGAGGCTTCACGCTTCCTCTCTGGCAAGACCCGCGCCCAGAGCCCCCGCGCTGGCGTGCCTGCAATGCCTGTCATTGACAGCGTTGTGGACAACGCGACCGCTGGTACCCTCGCTGCTTCTGCTTACGCCTACATCGTCACGGGCGTCAACGAGCTAGGCGAGTCAGTTGCTACCGCTTCGACCAGCAACACCCCTGACGCTAACAAGTCCAACCTTGTTACCATCTCCGGTGGCGCGGGTTCAGTATACTTCAACGTATACCGTTCCGAGGCCGGTGGAACTACCACCAAGTGGATCGGTCGAGTCAAGAAGGCTGGCAGCACCACCACCTTCCTCGATTCAGGCGCGAAGATCCCTGGATTCGTCACTGGGTATCTCATCCAGGGCGACACCATGGAAGTCCGCGAGTTGAGCCCCTACAGCCGCCTCAAGCTGGCTGTAACGGATCTCAGCATCCCCGAGGCACACTTTAGGTTCCTTACTTTGACGGTCCCACAGCCACGCAAGAACGTGCTAGTGGACAACCTCAAGGGCTAAGAAAAGCCTAATAAATCCAGTCCCCTACGAACCCTCTGGCGAAAGCCAGGGGGTTCTTCTTTTTCGGGGCTTGAAAGCGGCAATCTTCTTGCTGTTTGCAAGACGACCCCGCCCTGCTCCGCTCTGCTATACTGTATTTAGAGGAGCAAGTATGAGAATCATCAAGCCGTCCGTAGAGTTAATCTGGATTACCCCTGACGCGGAGAAAGCAATCGAGTTTGGGGCGCGAGTTTGCTACAAGAGCGAGGACAAGTACGATCCCGCACGCACGCCAGCATTTCTCGACAAGATCATCCACCAGTACCATCACGAATCAGTGGTCGAGCATGCCGCTGCCTGTTTTCACATTGTGTGTGATCGCGGTGTCAGTCACGAAATGGTGAGGCACCGTCTAGCGTCCTTCTCCCAGGAGAGCACCCGCTACTGCAACTACGGTAAGAAGGATGCAGGCATTGCGGTGATCCAACCACCGGATCTAGATGGAGCGCAGATAGCGGAGTGGCGTAACGCAATGTCAGCCGCCGAGGATGCATACCTTGCAATGCTTGAGAAGGGCTGCACTCCCCAGATAGCCCGTTCTGTTCTTCCCACCTGTCTCAAGACGGAAATGCGTATGACGGCCAACTTCCGAGAGTGGATGCACATTATCAAGCTACGCACCGCGAAAGCCGCCCATCCTCAGATGCGAGAAATCGCCTTGGAGATTCAGCGTATCCTTCAAGGTCGTGCGCCAGCCATCTTCGGGGCGCAATCTTCTTCATAGGAGGTCTTATGTGCGCTCTATGCAAGCATTACGGTAAGTCGAAGCTTGGCGAGAAAACTCTCAAGACCGCTCTTGAGGAGTGTCGGACTTCATACGCCAAAGCCAGTAGTGGACATGACGAAGAAAAACTGGCACACCTAGACGCTCTGACCCAGCACTGGCTTTTCGGTGCTACGCCTAAACGTGAACCTGACGTTGAGGAACAGTGGGAACGGAGCCATCGATGAAGATGTCCGATGAAGATCGGGAACATCTTTACGGCACACTGGGGACTCTAGAGACAATGGTGGAAGGTGAGGCCATTGACCCACAGTGGTATCACAAAGCTTTAGTGGATGGTGCCCATCAACATCTAATGACAAAGGAGATGGGTCCTGCCCTGGCTCTTTTGGGCAAAGTCCCGCCTAAATACTATGCCGAAGTCATGCTTCCCCAGATGGAAGCTGACCCGGGCTATTCTCACCAAGTAGTTGAAATCGCTACGCTTTTGGTCAATCACAATGTCGTGCATGTAGGTTGGAGTGAGACAGAACTGGCCACCATGCAGCAAGCCTAGGCTATACTCTCAAGGAGGCCACATGACGCTACCAGACGACGGCTTTAGAGTTATCGTACAGGAAGAGACTCCCCTGTTGCGTGCCACAGCTACGCTCTATGATCTTCATTCACGGGGTGCGGAGGTTGCCGATATCGTAGAGTTTGAGCGTTACAGTGTGCCGGTGGTTGACGCCCATGAAGGTAAGCAGATGGGTTCCGCGCATCTGTATCTCAGCCAAGGCTGTATCAAGGTCACGCTTGTCCTTGACTACCATAGCCCAGAGCGTTTGGATCTGCAAGTCGGTGCTAAGCTTTATGCTACACCGGAAGGCAGCTACTACCTCCGCAGCAAGGACATGAAGATGGACTACGTGGATGTAACGGCCATCATTCTGTCCACTGACCCCAAGGATGTTGCCAGCGTCCCTGTCGAGCTAATCTCTTTCGAGTAAGTTATGGACATCGACCGGGTTTTCTCTATACGTTTGTCTATTAGACCCTTGCGTTGGGCTATCAACGTTTTGGGACTCTACGTCCTTTTGCTCATTGGCGCTTGCCCCGCTGTCATTTCCAATCCAATACCGCCGCCCGTTATCCGTATCCTCACCCCAGCCGAAACTCAGAAGAAAATCCAGATCGATTACGTGGAGTCAGA
>Ga0315274_10016192_pt1 | contig 10535 bp, 12 predicted proteins | sample YL17G02_20_MG_FD_203700 | JGI IMG/M metagenome (GOLD analysis project Ga0315274, IMG submission 203700) | Sediment microbial communities from Yellowstone Lake, YNP, Wyoming, USA - YL17G02_20 | ecosystem: Environmental > Aquatic > Freshwater > Lake > Sediment | place: USA: Wyoming | collected...
GTAGATATAGTAATCGAACTCATTGGCGGCGAACATCCGGCAACAGAATATATAGAACGAGCTATCACCAGCGGGAAGCACGTAGTTACGGCCAACAAGGAGGTAATATCTAAACACGGATACGAGCTATTATCTCTGGCCGGGAAGCACAATGTTGACCTCCGTTATGAGGCAAGCGTGGGTAGCGGCATACCACTCATCTCCCCTTTCCAACAAGACCTAGCAGCCAATAAAATCTCAGCCATCCATGCCATCCTCAACGGTACTACCAACTATATTCTGACCCGAATGACACAAGAGGGATTGGATTTTGCTTCGACCTTAAGACAAGCCCAAGAATTGGGTTATGCCGAAGCCAATTCCGCTAATGATATAGAGGGGCTAGATGCTGCTTATAAATTGGTTATCTTATCCAACCTGGCCTTCCAGGCTAAATTTGTCCCTCAAGATGTGTACTGCGAAGGAATATCAAAGATTGCCGCCCGAGATTTTCTATATGCCAAAGAATTCGGCTACGCTATAAAACTTCTCGCCATTGCCAAGAGAGATAATGACAAAGTGGAGATGAGAGTTCATCCCGTTTTTATTCCCCAGGATTCCCAGCTAGCTAAAGTAGATGGGGTTTATAATGCCGTCGAGGTGGAAACTGACTTAGCCGGCAAACTAATCTTTTATGGGGAAGGTGCTGGATCTCTCAGAGCCTCTAGCGCTATCATGGCTGATGTGTTGGCGATAGCCAGAAATATCTATCGCGGCGTAAATAATGTTCCAGAACTAAGATTAAACCAGCGAGTAACTATTAAGCCCATGTCCGAGTTAAAGACACAGTATTATCTCAGGCTGAATGCGACTGACCGCCCCGGTGTTTTATCTCAAATCTCCAAAGTTCTGGGCGACAATTCCATAAGCATTTCGTCCGTAATCCAGAAAGAAAGCGATCCGGTAGCACAAACCGCCATAATCGTCATTATGACCTATCCAGCAAAGGAAAAAGGGATGCAAAAGGCTCTTAAACAATTAAGGCAGCTACCGGAGGTTAACGAGGTTAGCAACTTCATCAGAGTCGAGGAATGAAGCAAGGCGTCCTAAAAAGATATCGTGATTTCTTGCCAGTTACCCCGGCTACGCCTCTGATTACGCTCGGGGAAGGCGACACCCCCTTAGTGAGGTCACGGATTTTAGAGAAAGAGCTTGGCTGTGGTGAGCTTTATTTTAAGCTTGAAGGCTGTAACCCCACCGGCTCTTTCAAAGACCGGGGCATGGTGGTGGCGGTGGCTAAGGCGGTGGAAAGTGGTAGCCAGAGCATTATTTGCGCCTCCACAGGTAACACCAGCGCTTCGGCAGCCGCTTATGGCGCTAGATTCGGATTAAAAACTATTGTCATTATCCCCAAAGGGAAGATAGCCACGGGAAAGCTGGCCCAAGCCCTTGTTTACGACGCCCAGATTATAGGCATAAAAGGTAATTTCGACCAGGCACTTCACATAGTACGCACCTTGACCCAAAAATACCCCGTTACTCTGGTAAATTCACTAAATCCCAATCGCATCGAAGGTCAGAAAACGGCAGCTTTTGAGATTATAGACGACCTGGGGAATGCTCCCGATTATCTCTTCATCCCTGTGGGCAATGCCGGCAATATCACCGCTTACTGGAAGGGGTTCGTGGAATACCACCGGGCAGGCAAGGCCAGCCATACTCCCCGTATGATGGGCTTTCAGGCCGCCGGCGCCGCCCCCATAGTGCTAGACAAGGTTGTCAAACGACCCAAGACCATTGCCACAGCTATTCGCATTGGCAATCCTGCTAGCTGGCAGAAGGCAGTAGCCGCCCGGGATGAGTCGGGAGGCATCATTGACTGTGTTACTGATGACGACATTATGAATGCCTATAGATTGATGGCCATCAAAGAAGGTATCTTCGGCGAGCCAGCTTCAGCAGCTTCCCTAGCCGGGCTTATTAAGTTAGCTAAAAAGAAAGACTTCTCGGACAAGCGTGTAGTTTGCATCGTCACCGGCACCGGCCTAAAGGACCCCGGTGTGCCATCAAGATATGCCCGGGCACCCATGGAGCTCCCTGCTGACCTGGCAGCCGTTGAGGAAGTTTTGAAATTCCCGACATGAAAAATCCTAAATCTCAAGCACCAAATACTAAACAATATCAAAACCCAAAATATAAATGACCAAAACAGTTTAGAGATTAGGATTTTGATATTGGGATTTGTTTAGGGTTTGGAAATTAGGATTTGGAATTTAGCCAATGAGAAGGAGGTGAAAATTATGCCAAAAATTGTTACCGAAGCTATAGGAAAATTCAGCCAGCACTATCCCAAGGTCACAGTTATAGTTACCGCTAGTGCCGGGGGCAAGGATGATGCCATGACCGCCGCCTGGCATAGCTCAATTTCTTTTAAGCCTCCCCTCTATGGCATCGCCATTGCACCTAAGAGATTTACTTACCAGCTTATCACAGAAAGCCATGAGTTTGGCATCAATTTCATTCCTTTAAAAAAAGCCTCCCTTGCCGCTGCCGTCGGCGGCACTTCTGGACAGCAGATAGACAAATTTGAGAGATTTAATATCAAGAAAGAGAAAACTTTGAAGACCACGGTACCTATCTTAAAGGATGCTTATGCTGCCTATGAATGTAAGCTGGTGGATAGTAAGTCCTATGGTGACCACATCTGGGTAGTTGGTGAGATTGTAGCTGTGCACTTCCTCGAGGAGGCATTTACCGCGACGGAGGTTCTCGACCTGGATAAGATAAAGCCGCTCCTTTACCTCGGTTCGGATTTCTATGCTAGCACGGACAAAAACAGCGTAAGCTTTGTAAAGAGAGGGATTTAGATGGTTAATCAAGATAAAATCAAACTGGCAATTGCCTCCATAATAAAGGCTATTGGTGATGATCCCCGCAGAGAGAGCATAAAGGACACGCCACAGAGGGTGGCTGAAATGTATGCCGAGCTCTTTTCTGGTTTGGACGTCGACCCTAAAGCTGAGCTAGTGGTGGAGTTTGAGGAAGAATATGAAGAGATGGTGATTTTAAAGGACATTCCCTTCTATTCCATGTGTGAACACCATCTCCTGCCCTTCTACGGTGTAGCTCATGTCGGTTATATCCCTAGCCCTGGCGGTAGAGTGGTAGGAGTAAGCAAGCTGGCCAGGGTGGTAGAAATCTGCGCCAGACGCCCTCAGCTTCAGGAAAGGATGACCCAGCAAATTGCTGATGCCATTTTTGAAGCACTTCAACCCGCTGGTGTGGCTGTGGTTATCCAGGCCGAGCACTTGTGCATGGTTATGCGTGGGATAAAAAAGCCCGGGACAACTGTGATAACCTCGTCGGTGAGAGGGAATTTCCGAAGCAAGGTAGCAACTCGCAGTGAATTTTTGTCCCTGATTCAAAAGAAGTAGCCTATTCGTGACGCAAGGACTCGATGGGGTCGAGTCGTGCCGCCCGGATGGCCGGGTACAACCCAGAAATAAGTCCGATACCAATTGCTACACCTACCGCCAGGGCAATAGCATCGCCGGAAAGCGTAGCAGCAAAGGAGAAACCAAGATTTGTCGCTACGACAGACATGATTTTAACTATAATCCACCCCAGTCCTATCCCCAGAGCACCGCCACAGAGCCCCAGTGTAGCAGCTTCAATGAGGAATTGAATCAGAATATCTCGACGCTTGGCTCCTACCGCCTTACGCAAACCGATTTCCCTGATACGCTCGGTCACCGAAACCAGCATGATATTCATAATCCCGATGCCGCCGACAAGCAAGGATATACCAGCTATGCCGGCAAGGACGAGCTGGAGTATTCCCAGCACCTGGGTGACCTGGCCTGCCACAGACGCCACGTTGAGAACTCTGAAGTCATCGTCTTCTCCCTCCCTGATGCCGTGGGTGTCCCGCAAAATAGCAGTGATCTCCTGCATGGCAGATTCCAGTTCGTCGCCGCTCCCTACCTTGACGCTGATCATGTCAACGCTGTTTCCGCGGCTGCCCGCCTGTGAGGCTGCCAAAGTGGTATAGAAGGTGGATAAAGGAATATAGACCCTGAGGTCTTCAACTCCAAATCCCATCCCCCTGCTTTCCAGTACACCGATGACCTGGAATTGACGCCCAGCAATCCTTATGCTCTGGCCAGTAGGGTCCATCTCGCCAAAAAGGGTCTTGGCTACCTCGCTCCCTAGGACAGCTACCCTTGACCTCGCCCTATAATCGGATTCGGTAATAAAGCTGCCTTGTGCCACGACGTAGTTGTCCACCCATTCGGCTTGTTGAGTCACCCCAGCAATCAAACTGTTCAGGCTCTCTCCTCCAGCTATAACCTGGGCGTAAGTTTGTGCCGTTGGCGCCACCCCCGCTACAGAAGGGGCGTGACTGGCAATCGCCTCAGCGTCTGCCAAAGTCAGTGTTGCCTCACCCACCCCCGCACCCATTACGCCCGCCTCTCTAGGCATAACGTATATCAGGTTGGACCCCAGGGTGGCAAAAGACTCCTCTACTAGAGCCGCCTGCGCACTTCCTAAAGATAGCACAGAAATAACTGCAGCCACGCCAATCAGGATGCCCAGCATGGTCAAAACTGACCTCATCTTGTTACCAAGCAAAGCCCGTAGCGCAGTAGAGAAACAATCCCAGAGTTTCATTCCGCTATCTCTATTTGAAATTCAAGCGTCACCCTGCCCTGAACGAACACTTTCTTCAATCTGGCCATCGCGAAGTTTAATGGTGCGCTGGGTATAAGCGGCAATATCTGGTTCATGAGTAACCAAAACGATGGTCATGCCCTGCTCATTCAATTTCTTAAAAATCGCCATGATTTCTTGGCTGGTCCGGGTGTCGAGGTTGCCTGTGGGTTCATCAGCTAAAATAAGAGAGGGATTATTTACTAAGGCTCGAGCGATAGCCACCCTTTGTTGTTCTCCTCCAGCTAGCTCGCTTGGTCTGTGAGTGACCCGATGAGCTAATCCCACAGACTCCAGGACCTGTAACGCTCTTTGCCGTCGGTTGCTGACACCACTGTAAATAAGTGGTAGTTCCACATTGGCTAAAGCCGTGGTCCTGGGCAATAAGTTGAAGCTTTGAAAGACAAAGCCTATCTTTTTATTTCTTATCTCGGCTAATTGATTATCGTTAAGCTCACTTACCTCGATCCCATCCAGGCGGTATTGTCCTGAAGTTGGCTTGTCAAGACAGCCGATGATATTCATCAGGGTGGACTTTCCCGAGCCCGAAGGCCCTATGATAGATACCATCTCCCCTGACTCAATGCGGCAGCTAATCCCCCGCAGAGCAGGAACTTCGGTCTGACCCGCTTTATACACTTTGGTTATGTTTTCCAGTTCAAGCATTGGCTACATCATGAAGAAGCCGTCCTGTCGCTCCTGAGCAGCAGGTATTACCACCTTTTCCCCTTCCTCCAGTCCAGTCAGGACTTCAGTGTTTATCCCGTCGGTTAGCCCTAAGGTAATTTCCCGTTCTTCCTCCTGCCCGTCTACGAGCACTATAACCATTGGGTTTTGCAAGGTCCCCCGAATGGCTCTGTTCGGTATCAACAATACATCATCACGGCGCTCGATGACGACTTCAGCAGTGGCACTCATGCCATCCCTGAGCCCGGCAACGGGATTTTCCAAAGTTATGGTGGTCTCGTAAGATACCACCCCGGCTAGGGTTATGCCTACCGGGGAGATAAAAGCCACCTCGCCCTTTACTTCTTCGTCGGGCAAGGCATCTAATATGATATTCGCTTCCTGGCCTAGCTGCACCATGGCGGTATCTATCTCATCAATGAAGCCACGCATCTCTATCTCACTGGTGTCAACCAGGGATATTGCCGGGCTAGCCAACAGCGCTGTCGTGATTTCCTTTCCTTCGGTTATGGTAACGTCAGTCACCACGCCATCAAAGGGAGCCACCATTACCGCCTTTTCCAGGTTAAGCTTTGCCGATGCCAGGCTGAGTTTTGCTATTTTCAAGTTCATTTTTGCTGTTTCCCAGCTTGCTTCGGCTATATCCACTCGCTGCTCAAGAACCTCCTCGGACTCGCCCAGTCCGCCCTCATCCAGGTTAATCTGGGCGATTTCATATTGTGCTCGGGCTGCCCTGACTTGGGCCTCCGCTATTTCGACTTGCAACTCAGCCGTTTTTACACTTGAGTTCAAAGACTGGGCATCGAGCCTGGCTAATACCTGGCCCTTTGTCACGTTATTCCCTTCGTCAACCAGTACCTCTTCCACTGTACCTGTGGCGCCAAATGATAAATACGCTTTGTTAAGCATTACTAAACTGCCATCCACTAAAACGGTTTTCACTATGTCGCCTCGAGTAACGTTAACAGTCGTCGGCGTAGCTTCGGGGCCAGCGCCTCTAGTAAGTACGACACCAAGTACTATACCAATAACAACCAGGCAGATTGTTATTATTAGTGCTAACCGTTTTTTCATTTTCCTTCGCCTCTTTTCATTTTTCAAAAATTTGCTTGTTGCAACACAGCAAATATTTGCTTTAACGCAGAACCAGGATGCCTAAAAGTTTAGCAGCAGGATTGTTAATCGCGCTTGGCCTCATTTTCTAAATTTTCAGTTCTAAACTTCCTTACTAACTTAGTAAACTCATTCACATGTTGAGTCATAATATTGACGAACTCCTCAACTGCCTCTACTTTAACAAAGACCAGACCCCCTGCCGGAAATAGCTTAAAAGTTAACAGCCTGGTACCAACATCCATACCCAATTCCTTTCTGGCTTCCACGGGTATAACTATCTGCCCTCGTGGGCCAACAACCGTTGAGCCAAAACACTTACCGACTACCTGCATGTCTTTGTCTTCCATTTTCCCTCCTAGAATAAACTTGGCGCCCAACTTAGTATCGTATGATATATCCTACTTTTCTAAATTATATGATTTTTCTTACCATTGTGTCAAGCAGTATGTTGGAGATTGTTTATTAACCGCTCGTGGTGAGCGTGTCGAACCATGAACGGCAGTCATGATAAAATTAGGTTGCACTTCGACAGGCTCAGGCGAACGAGTTGCTAAACAACCTCCGAATTTTAAGCGTGGCTCAAAATGAAAAAACTTATTGAAGGAGCAGGTAAGCTGGGGATAGAGTTCAATGCCAGGCAGATAAGGCAATTTGAGCTTTACTACCAGGAGCTAATTGAATGGAATAAAAAAATCAACCTCACAGCCATAACAGATTACTCCTCGGTACAGGTAAAGCATTTCCTTGATTCCCTGACCATCACTCTGGCTTTGCCTGAGGAAGAGGTGGAAAGGCCGGATTTCAATATTGTAGACATAGGCACAGGCGCCGGCTTCCCCGGAGTGCCGCTCAAAATTCTTCTCCCGCAGCCCAGGCTGGTACTCATTGAACCCACAACAAAAAAGACAGCTTTCCTCCACCACATTATCCGCAAACTGGAGCTGGAAAATGTAGAAGTGCTAAATAGTAGAGCTGAGGAAGCAGCTCATTTACCACTCTATCGTGAGCAATTTGCCCTGGTCCTCTCCCGTGCTGTAGCCTTGTTGCCGACCTTGGTGGAACTAACTCTGCCTTTTTGCCAGATTGGGGGAAGATTTATCGCTCAAAAGAAAGGGGAGATCGGCCAGGAGATAAATAGGGCGGGAAAAGCCATTGCTGCCCTGGGAGGCAAATTAGACCAAATAAAGAAAATAGAATTGGACGAATTTAACGATGCGCGTTATTTGGTAATTATTGATAAACTATCCCCTACACCGAGTAAATATCCCCGTCGTCCTGGATTGCCCAGGCGACGGCCAATTCAGGAGGTGAATAGAGATGTGGAGTAGGAGATCCCGGAGGTTCTACTTTGGCCTCCCTCCCTTCGGTTTCTACTTCCAGGGATTCAAGCCCTTTCCCCGCAGAAAGGAGTATCTGGACATGCTCGAGGAGTATAAGAAAGACCTGGAAGAGGAGCTAAAGGAGCTAGAAAGGGAGATTGAGGAAACAAAAAAGAGCCTCTAGCTATTTTCAAACTTTACTGAAATGCTGATGGGTGTGGTACAATAAATAGTAGAGGCGTCTATGAATTTTTGGGCGCCATTCGGGTGGAAAAGGAGCAGCTCATTTAGGAGGTTAATTTAGATGAGTGTAGTAGGAAGAGATGCTATAGACATTCGCCGTATGACGGATAGCGATTTAGATAGGGTTATAGACCTCATCAAAAAAATCACCAAGGGAAAAAGTCGTATTACCTATAGAGACTTGGTTGCCAATAATCCTGGTGGGCCTCTTGACATGAGTCTTGTGGCTGAGGCTAGGGGTCAGATGGTTGGCTTTATTATGGCTCGTGTGGAATTTGTATATGTACCACTTTTGGAAGTTTGTCTTATTCAGACTATCGGCGTCGACCCCGAGTATCAAGGCCACCGCATTGGCTCTACCTTGATCCAGAAGTTAATAGAACTTTGCCATCTTGAGGACGTTGCCACGATACGCGCACTTGTTGCTCAGGATGATGAGCCATTGCGGAGGTTCGTCGAGCACCTAGGGTTTCACTCCAGCAGTATAGTCAACTGGGATAAGACTTTTGAAGCATGACCCAAAGATGGCTAACTTTTTGGCTACCTCCGTAGTTGTTTGACGGGCTATATGGTTTATGCGCCTCGACACCATCATAACGGCTTAACAGTTACAACTAGTCATTAGTAATCGTCCAATAAAGCCTCAAGCTATCTTCAAAGTTCATTGACCTTGTATACCTGAGCACGATGTCCAGGCTTTCCCAGCCACCAAGTCTCATAGTGTGCTCGATATCTAAGCCAGCGCAGTGAAGATTAGAGGCAAAACTTCTACGAAATGCATGAGTAAGTCTCCACTTTTAGCTATAAATGGTGCCCTCCGTTGCTTACTGCCTTCACTCCAGATGGCTATTGGCATGCTTTCCCAATCAATATCGGAAACCTTTATATTGCCAATCTCCTTTAACCTCATGCCAGAATCACTCAGTAAGGCAATGATGGTTTTATCTCGAAGGTTGTCAGCTTGGGCAACGAGATATTCCACTTGCTCTCGTGTTAGTGATGGCAATATAGCTTTGGGATTAGCTTCGGTTTGGCGACTTCAAGTAAAAGCAGCTAAGGACGATACTAAAGGCAGGCTGAAAATATTGTAGTTAAGCCGTCCCCCTAGGTTTGCGCCTTCTTCTTTCTGCTACTTTTAACCTGGCTAGGGAGCGACGTAAAGCTGCCTCAGCAGCAGCATCTACCCCAGGTGGTCGTTCTTTCAAGGTTTCTTCAGCACGACGCTTGGCAGCTTCAGCACGAGCGACATCAATCTCTTCAGCACGTTCAGAGGCATCAGCCAAGATGATTACCTTGTCCGGACGCACCTCAAGAAAACCGCCACTGATCGCCAGGTATTCCTCTTCATTATCTTTTTTTATAAGCAGGTCTCCAGGCTGTAGCATGGTCATCAAAGGAGCATGATGAGGGAGAATGCCTAATTGCCCCTCCATTCCCCAGGCAACAACCTCGTTAACATCACCGTCAAAAACCATCCTCTCAGCCGTAACAACTTCCAATCTGAATGTAGCCATTATTTTACCCTCATTATCACCCTCATCTCCCTCTTATCCTTTTCGCCTTTTCCACCGCTTCATCAATAGTGCCCACCAACCAAAAGGCAGCTTCAGGAAGGTCATCGTGCTTTCCTTCCAGGATTTCCTTAAAGCCACGCACGGTCTCCTTAATGGGCACGTATTTGCCCGGGGTGCCGGTAAAGACCTCAGCCACATGAAATGGCTGGGAGCAGAACCTTTGAATTCGCCGGGCTCGATTTACAGCAAGCTTATCTTCTTCGCTCAATTCCTCCATACCCAGGATAGCTATTATGTCCTGTAGCTCCTTATACCTTTGCAATGTCCGCTGCACCCCTCTGGCCACTTGGTAATGTTCCTCGCCAACGATAGCAGGGTCAAGTATACGAGAGGTCGAGGTCAAAGGATCGACAGCCGGGTATATGCCCAATTCAGCTATAGAACGTTCCAAGGCAATAACAGCATCCAGATGACCATAAGTAGCTACTATGCCGGGGTCAGTATAATCATCAGCAGGTACATAGATAGCCTGAAAGGACGTGATTGAGCCCTTCTTAGTCGTGGTAATCCTCTCTTCCAACTCACCAACATCTGTGCCCAATGTAGGCTGATAACCTACCGCTGAGGGCATGCGCCCCAAAAGAGCCGACAGTTCCATATTAGCCAGAACATAACGATATATGTTATCTATGAACAGAAGGACGTCCTGGCCTTCGATATCACGGAAATACTCCGCCATGGTCACTCCAGTTAGCGCCACTCGGGAGCGAACGCCAGGGCTCTCATTCATCTGACCAAAGACGAGAACAGTTTTATCCAGAACCCCAGACCTCTGCATTTCTAACCACAGGTCATTCCCTTCACGCGATCTTTCACCCACGCCGGCAAAAACAGAAAACCCACCATGCTCAGTGGCGATGTTACGAATAAGTTCCGTAATGATAACCGTCTTGCCTACGCCAGCTCC
>Ga0315274_10016194_pt1 | contig 10534 bp, 6 predicted proteins | sample YL17G02_20_MG_FD_203700 | JGI IMG/M metagenome (GOLD analysis project Ga0315274, IMG submission 203700) | Sediment microbial communities from Yellowstone Lake, YNP, Wyoming, USA - YL17G02_20 | ecosystem: Environmental > Aquatic > Freshwater > Lake > Sediment | place: USA: Wyoming | collected...
CCGCCAAAATAATCGACATAGACCTGCCTGCCGGCAGGCAGGTTTTTATCTGCCCATTGCGCCAGCCGTTTCAAATCCTGACCCCAATCTAAATTAGAATCAACAGTATAGATATAACCCTGGCTCGGGCCTCCTGCCAATTCATTAAAATAAGCAAGAAAATGGGGATAAATAGAAATTACCGAAACTGCTTGCCATAAAATCAAAATTCCCAAAATAGTAAGTTTTAGCTTCACCCCCCACCACTTTTTGTGGGATTGATTTGACTGAATCTTTCCTTTTGAAAAGTGGTGGGGGGTTATTAAATTTCCTATCATTCCGCTAACTAATAAAATCGTGAAAGGAAAAACCGGTAATAAATGACGGACTCCAATATTGAGACTGCTAACTAAAGAGACTGTCCAATAAAGACCGATAAAACAGAGCATGGAGAATTCGGGGAAATGATTTTTTATCCAGCTTCCCGTTCTTTGAAAAGTATTTTGCCAAAAAGGTTTTTTAATCAGCCGCCCGAGCGTAGTGAAGGGTGAAGATGAACGAATGTTCATCGACCAGGCGGTATAGAGAAGGGCGATTAAAGTTAAAATATGGAAGGTTAACGGTTCTTTTATTGAATAAACTACAGGAAAATAATTTTTCCAGCCCAAATTCGAGACCTCGCCCAAAAAATAAGTGGTATTGCCAAAAGCCGCCCGATGGAAAACCATAAAGAGCCCGGTTAAGTACTGGGCATAAGGTCTTAGGATCGGTTTATCGGCTGCGAATATTAGTGGTTTTTGAATAAAATCAGGATAGGCAGAAAGAAAAACCTCGGCATCTCTGGCTTGTTTTTCTGCGGGATAGTTCCAAACATGATATTGATAGATTGGCCAGATTAAAATAAAACCAATTACAAATACCAAAACTAAAATTTTTAAAGTTTGCTTGAAATTTCCTAATTTTACTAACCACCAAATTAAAGCCAAAAGACCGAAGAAGGGGAGTAAAAGTATTACCGAAAATTTACAAAGTTCAGCTAAGCCAAAAGCAATTCCAGCAAAAATAATATTCCTTTTGGAGGGATTTTGGAGTGATTTAATAAAATAATAAGTGGCGATAAACGCTCCAGTAGCTGCTCCGACATCGGTAGTAACCAATCTTCCGTGAGCCAAAAAAGTCGGAGAAAAAGAAAAAAGAAACAAAGCTAAAAGTGCTGCTTTGTTTCCGAATAATTCTTTTGCCCATTTAAAGATGTAAAAGCCCAATAAAAGCAGGATTAAAATCATTGGTATTCTTCCCCAGAAAACCATCTTTTCTACGGGATTGCCGGTTTGATAAAGAAAATATGAACCAAAATCCCACTGTCCGTTGATGTCATCCTTCCAGGCCTTTATATCCGAAGGAAATTTTATTCCTTTTATGAAAAGCAGGGGAGCGGCCGCCAAATCTTTTAAAAGGGGCGGATGCTCGGGATTCAAACGCATATCTTTCTGGGTTAAATAAGAATAACCTGCCGGCAAATGAGCAACTTCGTCCATGGTGACAGAGTCGTCTTTCATACTAAAAACAGCTAGAAAGAACATTATTGAAAGCAATGCTGCTGTAATGAGATTGGTGTTGCGATTAGACATATTTTTAATTAATTTAATTGTTTAATTATTTTATCATATTCTTAAATAAACGGAAATCTTCTTATAAACCCCTTTCTATAGTTTTTATCACTCTCAGGCCTTGACTGCTGATTTTGGTTTGGTATAATGTCACTGATGACAATAACCGAAAGACAAAGCCAAATTTTAAATGAGCTCGTTGACCAATATATCAATTCGGCCCGGCCGGTAAGTTCCCAGTTGCTTGAAAAAAAGCATGATTTTGGAATTTGCCCGGCGACTATCAGAATTGAGATGCAAAAACTTACTGATACCGGTTTTTTATATCAACCCCATACCTCGGCAGGCAGAGTACCAACAGATAAGGGATATCGATTTTTTGTTGATAATTTACTTGAAAAAGGATCCCCAAAAGAAAAAGATATTTTTAAAATAGAAGATTTAATTGAGAGAGAAATAGGGGATACGGTAAGATTTCTCCAATCCCTAATCAAGAATTTAGCCTCGTTTTCATCAAACTCTTTAGCTCTAGGTTATTTATTCGATGAAGATCTTTTTTGGAAGGAAGGTTGGGAAGATGTTCTTGGAGAGCCAGAATTTAAGGAGACAAAAGTTATTACTGACTTTGCTGACGTGATTAAACATTTTGAAAAGGAAATTGAAGACATTAAGATTGACTCTAGGATTAAGGTTTACATTGGAAAAGAAAATCCTTTTTCTAAAGTAAAAGATTTTAGTATAATTATTTCCAAGTGTCATTTACCCGAGCCGCAGCGAAGTCAAAGAGGTAAACCCCTTTTTCACCCTTCGTTGCGACTCGGGCGGGTGAAGAAGAGGATTCATCCTCTTCGCCTTCCCAAGAAAGAAAACGGAGTTTTAGCAATAGCCGGTCCTAAAAGAATGGCTTATGATAAAAATATTAATTCATTAAACTCTTTAACAAAGCTATTGGAGGAACTGTGATCCGAAAATCTAAAATCCAAAGCTCAAATGTCAAATCAAACCCAAAGCCCAAAATCCCAAAATTAATTTTATTTTGACATTTGGATTTTAGTCATTGATTTGACATTTGGATTTTGTCATTTGAACTTTAATATCTATGTCTGAAGAAAAAAATAAGACAAACATAGAAGAACTTACAAAAAAATTGGAAGAATGTGAAAAGAAATCCTCCGAGTATTTGGCTGGTTGGCAGAGAGAAAGAGCTGATTTTTTAAATTATAAGAAAGAAGAAATGGAAAGGATTGGAGAGTTTTTTAAATATGCCAATCTGAATTTGATTTTGAAATTTCTGCCAATTTTAGATAATTTTGAGATAGCTGAAAAGAAATTGCCAGAGAATCTAAAAGCAGATGTCAATGTAAAAGGAATTTTACAGATAAAAAATCAGATTTTAGATTTTTTAAAAAATCAGGGCGTGGAAGAAATAAAATCAGTAGGGGAGAAGTTTGACCCGAATTTCCACGAAGTAGTGGAGGAAGTTGAGGTAAAAGACAAAGAACCAGGAATCATTGGCGAAGAGGATAAATCCTCTTCTTCACCCGCCCGAGTCGCAACGAAGGGTGAAAAAGAGGTTTACCTCTTTGACTTCGCCGAGGCTCGGGTAATTGAAGAAATCCAAAAAGGGTATAAAATAAACGGCAGGCTATTAAGACCTGCCAAAGTGAAAGTCGTAAAATAAATATAAAGATTATAAAATAAATTTATGCAACCACAACAGCAAATTCAAATTAAAGTAAAAGATGAAGATTTAAAGGGTGTTTATTCTAATTTGATGCAGGTAACTCACTCTAAAGAGGAGTTTGTTTTAGATTTTTTTCTAACCTTTCCGCCCGCAGGAATTTTAGCTTCTAGAGTTGTTATGAGTCCCGGTCACTTAAAAAGAATGATTACAGCTCTTAAGGACAATATAGAAAAATACGAAGGGAAGTTTGGCAAAATTGAGGAAGCCGAAGTTCCTGAAGCAAAATTAGGCTTTAATGTAGGAGAAAAATAGAAATTTTTAAAGGTTGTTCATAATTCTTAATTCATAATTCATAATTCAAACTATGGCAAAAGTATTAGGTATCGATTTAGGTACATCAATTTCAAAAATGGCTTCCATTATAAATGGTGAGCCAAAATGTTTAGAAAGTCGAGAGGGTTCAATTTTAATACCCTCGGTTGTGGCATTGACAAAAAGTGGAGAAAGATTGGTTGGGATTTTAGCCAGCCGTCAGAGAATTACAAATCCAAAGAACACAATTTTTGCCGTAAAAAGATTTATTGGAAGAAGATTTTCTGACCCGGAAGTTCAAAAAGAGTTAAAGAGATTGTCCTATGAGACAAGGGAAAGAAGTGATGGCGGAGTGGAAATTAAAATGGGAGATCCGCCAGCTGGCGGATGGTATACTCCGATTGAGATTTCGGCAATGATTTTGCAGAAAATAAAATTAGATGCCGAAGAAAAATTAGGAGAAAAAGTCGATGCGGCAGTGATTACTTGCCCTGCCAACTTTGACGATTCTCAAAGAAAAGCGACTCAGGCAGCGGTGGAAATTGCTGGTTTTAAGGTCTTGCGAATTATTAATGAGCCAACGGCAGCTGCTTTGTCTTATGGTTTTGGAAGAAAGAAAAAAGAAAATGTGGTTGTGTATGATTTCGGAGGTGGTACCTTCGACGTTACAATTTTAACCATTTCTCCTGATACTATCGATGTTTTAGCCACCGGTGGTGAAGCTCATTTAGGAGGAGAAGATTTTGATCAAAGAATAATTAATTGGATAGTTGAAGAGTTTAAAAAAGAACAGGGAATTGATTTGACAAAAGATCCCTTGGCCCTTCAAAGAATAAAAGAAGCAGCTGAGAAGGCAAAGATTGAATTATCGAGTGCTTTGGAGACCGAAATTAACCTTCCTTTTATTTCGGCTGATTCGGCTGGGCCAAAACATCTATATTACAAAATAAATCGGGCCCAGTTTGAAAATTTAACTAGAGATTTAATTGAGAGATCCATCGAAAGAGTTAAAAAAACATTAGAAGAAGCCAAACAAACCGAAGAAAAAAAATTAACAAGGGATAACATAAATGAAATTATTTTAGTCGGTGGTACGACCCTAATTCCTGCTGTTAGAGAGGCAGTCAAGAATTTCTTTAGTAAAGAACCCAATAGAACAATCAATCCGGAAGAAGTTGTGGCAATAGGAGCAGCAATTGAAGCCGAAATTTTAAGAGCAAAAGAAGAAGGAAGAGTGCCCGAAGGAGAAATAAAAAGTGTTTTGCTTTTGGATGTTTTACCTCTTTCTCTGGGAATAGAGACCTTGGGTGGGATTAATACGACAATGATTTCAAAAAATACCACTGTTCCTACTGCCAAAACCCAGATTTTCTCAACTGCCGCTGATAGTCAAACTTCGGTTGAGATTAACGTTTTACAGGGAGAAAGACCAATGGTTGCCGACAATAGGTCTCTCGGTAGATTTATTTTAGATGGCGTCCCGCCTGCTCCTCGGGGGATTCCTCAGATTGAGGTAAGCTTTGATGTTGATGCCAATGGAATTTTGACAGTAACGGCCAAAGATAAAGCCACTCAACGTTCTCAGTCGATTAAGATTGAAGGCTCCATCGGTCTCTCAAAAGAAGAGGTGGAAAAAATGAAAAGAGAAGCTGAATTACATACCGAAGAGGATAAAAGAAGGCGGGATTTAGTTGAAGTCAAGAACTTGGCTGATAGTTTAATTTATACTACTGAGAGGACTTTGAGAGAGGCCGGAGATAAGGTTTCGGCCGAAACTAAAAAAGAGATTACTGATCGAATCGAAACTTTGAAAAAAGTCAAAGATGGTGATAACATAGAGGAAATAAAAAATAAAACTCAAGAATTATCTTCGGCAATTCAAAAAGTTGGCGCGGAAATGTATCGAACAGCAAAAGAGCAGAAACCCGAAGGAGAAGAACCAAAGGCCGAAGAGGGAGAATACAAAGAGAAATAACTTATGAAGGACTATTATCAAATCTTAGGCGTTTCCCGGGATGCCTCCCCGGATGAAATTAAAAAGGCCTATTATAAACTGGCTCACAAGCATCATCCGGATAAAGGTGGCGAGGAGAAAAAATTCAAAGAAATAAACGAAGCCTATCAGACTCTTTCTGATAAAGAAAAGAGAACCAAGTATGATAGATTTGGCAGAGTTTTTGAAGGAGTGTCAGGTGGAGAGCCGGGTTTTGATTTTCAGTGGAGTTGGGGGAGGCCGGATATTGATTTTGATTCCGAATTCGGAGACTTGGGAGAGATGATGGAAGAAATGTTTGGTTTCGGAACGCCGCGGAGAAAAAAGGATTTTAAGAAAGGAAGGGATATCGAAGTTGACGTTGAAATATCTTTGGAAGACACTTTGAAGAGCGAAGCCAAGGAAATCTCTTTATTTAAATACGTCCAATGTTCTCGCTGTCAGGGAGCAGGAGCCGAACCTGGTACAAAAATTAAAGAGTGTTTTTCTTGCCGAGGAACGGGCGAGGTTCAACAAATTAAAAAAACGTTTTTTGGTTCATTTACCAAAGTAGCCACTTGTCCTGAATGCGGGGGAGAAGGTTATCGGCCGGAGAAACCCTGCAATGTTTGTCGAGGAGAAGGAAGAGTAAAGGCAGAAGAAAAAATTAAAATTTGGATACCGGCTGGAGTAGACACAAATCAGGTAATAAAGGTTGAGCAAAAAGGTGAAGCTGGGAGAAAGGGAGGTAAGCCCGGGGATTTATATTGTCGGATTTCTGTTAAACGCCACCCAATTTTCAAGAGAAAAGGTGACGATTTGTATGTTTCCTTAGCTATTTCCTTTTCTCAAGCAGCTTTGGGCGACGAAGTAGAAGTGCCAACTTTGGACTCCAACCCGCCCACCACCCATGGAAAAAAGATTTTATTGAAAGTTTCAGCTGGCACCGAATCTGGAAAAATTTTAAAAATTTCTGGGAGAGGAATTCCTCATTTTTCAGGCTATGGCGGAGGAAATTTGTATGTAGAGTTAATCGTGAAGACACCGAAGAAATTAACCAAGAAACAGAAGGAATTATTAGAAGAATTAAAAAAAGAAGATCTGTAAATGATACTCGCCCCCGTAGCTCAATTTGGTAGAGCAGCACCCTTTTAAGGTGATGGTTTCCCGTTCGAGTCGGGACGGGGGCACAAAATTTTACTGAGCCAAATTTCAAAACTAGCTCAGTTTTTATTTATATTGACAAAAATAAATTAGTTTGATTCGGCTGATTGGAATAAGGATCAAAGTTATCTATAGATTTTTGAGCTAATTGTGGAAAAACCGAGACTGCCTGTGGAAAATCTGTGGATAATTTTGAATTTTGAGCTTATTTCTGGGGAATGGAAAATCATTGACAGCTAATCCTTTTCTGAACTAAAATAAAAACAGAACCTTTATTATATATAGATAGTCCTTTTGCTAGTTAGGACTTAATTTCACTTGCTCGAGTTAGTTTTTTTTACAATTTAATAAAACGCCAGTTTATGCCCTCTGGCTACTAATTGGCAGAAGGAAAAGTTCTCTAAGTGGTCTCGAATCCCTAGCAATCTCGAGGAATAAAAAATCTAGGAATAGAGCAAAAAACTTAGAGGAGAGAAGGGTGTTAAACACACTATCTTTAGAGGAAAAGTAATACTTCCATTTAAGGGACTAAAAATTTCTTTGGTTTCTAAAACGGAAGTATTACTCCCTAAAAAGAGAGCGTGGTTCTAACACCCTTTTTATTTTGGAAAAGAAATTTTTTTATTTGGTTATTTTTTAATTTAAACAATACTATAAAAGTTATCCACAGTTCAGCTCTTGACAGACAAACAGGAGGGATTATACTAACAGTAGGATAGTGGGATACTAAGTATATTAGGTGTAACAAAATCCACTAAAATCCGTCGTATTATATAGAAAGGGCAAAATACCTTTTGGTATTAAGTGCCTTTTTTGTTTATATTCGATTTTTCTATTAAAAGGGCGAATATACCTAAACTGAGATAGGATGTTTCCTATCCGATAGGGTATATAACGCCTTTTTTTATTGAAAAAACCTATGTTAGCCGGCCATTTTCGTCTAAATGACATCTTAAGAAGGATTGATCGAAATAAGACCACGGTTTTGCGTTGGGAAGCTCTGGGGTTAATTCCCAAAGTTAAGCGAGATAGTCGAGGTTGGCGTTGTTACGCTAAAAGGGACATTGAGGAGATTGTTAAGTTGGTAAAAGAAAGTAATTATTTTCAGAAAAAAAATAATTTAAATAATTTTTACAATGGTGAAAAATCAATTCAATAAAACTTTACTTATTATAATTATTGTTTTTGGCCTTCTTGGTACGTCTTTTGGCTTTTTTATTAAACAAGCTTTGGCAGATACTGGAGTGCCAAAAATTCTAAATCATCAAGGTCGCCTTCTTTTAAAATCAAGTGGAAATTTGCTTAGTGGAAATTATTGTTTTAGATTTTCCATTTGGAATGTTTCAACCGGCGGCACCCGCGATCCAAATCAGTTGTGGCCAGCCAATTATGCCACGCCATCTGCAATGACTATCACCGTGGTAAATGGGGTGTTTAATGCCCCTATTGGCGATACAGCCGCGTCCTGTGTTGGTGGTAGCTGCGATTCTTTGGATTTTAATTTCCAAAATAACGATACTGTTTATTTAAACGTAGATGTTGCCACAAAGAGTGGTGATACATGCGGCACATTTGAAACTCTTGACCCACGTCAGAGAATTGTTTCTTCTGGGTATGCCATCAACTCCGATACTGTTGATAAATTTCATGCCGCACAATCTGCAACGGGCGATCAAATACCGGTTCTAACTTCTGGTGATCTTTTACTGGCAGGAGCCATTTCTTCTGGCGGTCTTACTTTAGGTACAGGTTCAAGTACAACTGGGAATATTGTTTTTAAAAATTCTACAAACAATAATACTGTCACGCTCCAGCCCGGAGCCACTTCGGGTAATTACACATGGACTCTACCGACGGCTCAAGGCGGAAACGGACAGTTTCTTACTAACAACGGATCAGGAATATTGTCTTGGGCTACCTCCAGCGGTTCCGGTGATATCATCGACGTAGGAGATTGCTCCACTGGCGCTTGTTTTACCAGTAGTGGTACTGGAACGGCATTAGTTTTTCATGGCACGAGTTCCGGTACATTGACTTTAGCCGCTCCATCAGCTGGTTCTTCAGGCACCTTAACTTTACCTACTGGAACTGGTACAATTGCGCTTACTTCCGACATCACTGGAACAAACTCTGGCACAAATACAGGCGACAATGCAACCAACACTCAATACAGCGGACTGGCAACTTCAAAGCAAGACACTCTTGTTTCTGCCACAAACATTAAAACAATCAACTCAACTTCTTTACTAGGTTCTGGCGATATTGCTATCGGTGGAGGTGGAGATGTAGTCGGTCCAGCAAGTGCAGTATCTAATAATGTAGTATTATTTGATGGAACAACAGGTAAATTAATTAAAGATAGTGGGCTTACTCTTTCAGGAAGTAACACAGGCGACAATGCTACCAACACTCAATACTCCGGACTGGCAACATCTAAAGCTGATGTCGGGCAGACAATGTATATTGGAACAACAGGTGTAGCTTTAAACAGAACAACAGGTGCATTAACATTGGCTGGCATTACTTTAACCACTCCTGATATTGGTACTCCATCAGCTGGTGTTGCAACTAACTTAACTGGAACAGCTTTAGGTTTAACTGCAGGTTTAGCCACCAGTCTCGCCGGTGGTTCAGGCGGAACAATTCCTTACCAATCTGCTGCAGGAACAACTGCAATGCTTACCAATGGAGATGCCGGACAAGTGCTAACTTCTGCAGGAACAACGCTCCCGCCAACGTGGACAACTGTCGGTGGAACAGGGACAGTCACAACTGTATCAGTAGCTTCAGCTAATGGCTTTACTGGTACTGTTGTAAATGCCACAACAACTCCTGCCATAACAATCATTGCAGGAGCAATTACACCAACTTCAGTAAATAGTGTAGTTATTTCTGGTTCTTCCACTCCAACACTTGCAGTTACAGGTACAACTACAGTCTCGGGCAGTAACTCTGGAGACAATGCTACTAACACTCAATACAGCGGACTGGCAACTTCAAAGCAAGACACTCTTGTTTCTGCCACAAACATTAAAACAATCAACTCAACTTCTTTACTAGGTTCTGGCGATATTGCTATCGGTGGAGGTGGTGATGTAGTCGGTCCAGCAAGTGCAGTATCTAGCAATGTAGTTTTCTTTGATGGAACAACAGGTAAATTAATTAAAGATAGTGGGCTTACTCTTTCAGGAAGTAACACAGGCGACAATGCTACCAACACTCAATACTCTGGACTGGCAACATCTAAAGCTGATGTCGGGCAGACAATGTATATTGGAACAACAGGTGTAGCTTTAAACAGAACAACAGGTGCCTTAACATTGGCTGGCATTACTTTAACCACTCCTGATATTGGTACTCCATCAGCTGGTGTATTAACTAATGCTTCGGGTACAGCAGCAAATCTAACTGCAGGAAGTGTTTCTAATGCAACTTTAACTACTGCTCTCACTGTAAATACAGGAACAGTTACTCTTACGGGTAATGTGGCTAATACTTCAGTCTTAACCATTGGAGCTGGAGCAGTTTCAGTTTCAGGTTCCAACACAGGCGACAATGCTACCAACACTCAATACTCTGGACTAGCAACATCTAAACAAGACACTCTTGTTTCTGCCACAAACATTAAAACAATCAACTCAACTTCTTTACTAGGTTCTGGCGATATTGCTATCGGTGGAGGTGGAGATGTAGTCGGTCCAGCAAGTGCAGTATCTAGCAATGTAGTTTTCTTTGATGGAACAACAGGTAAATTAATTAAAGATAGTGGGCTTACTCTTTCAGGAAGTAACACAGGCGACAATGCTACCAACA
>Ga0315274_10016195_pt1 | contig 10534 bp, 7 predicted proteins | sample YL17G02_20_MG_FD_203700 | JGI IMG/M metagenome (GOLD analysis project Ga0315274, IMG submission 203700) | Sediment microbial communities from Yellowstone Lake, YNP, Wyoming, USA - YL17G02_20 | ecosystem: Environmental > Aquatic > Freshwater > Lake > Sediment | place: USA: Wyoming | collected...
ATAAGCCCCTCGATCGTCGTGTAGGTCTCTTCCTTGGGCGGGACGACAAAACCCTTGTCCGAGGCCAGGATGTCCGGATAACGGGCTTCCTCCGAACCCTCCAGGTTGGGAGAAAGGGCGATGTCCTTCCGTACCCGCTGGCGGCGCGATTCTTTGATGGCCTGGGCGGGCGCCATGCCTTCGGCGATGAAGGCCCGGGAAGACTTGGGGATGCGGACGGCGGCCTGCTCGATGATGCGCAGGCTCTGCTCCATCTCTTTCATCCGGACCAGGTAGCGGTCGAAGTTGTCTCCCCTATCGCCCAGTGGAACCTCCCAGTTCAGCCGGTCATAGACGAGATAGGGATGCGCCTTGCGGACATCGTAGGAGACGCCGGTGGAGCGCAGGCACGGCCCGGTCCAGCCGTACGCGACGGCATCCTCCCGCGACATGACCGCGACATCGCGGGTCCGGTTGAGGAAGATTTTGTTTTTGTCCAGGAGTCCGTGGACGTCCTTGAGGACCAGCCGCGTCTCTTCGATCGCTTTCTTCAAGGCCGTGTCGAAACCGGGGTGGAGGTCCGCCCGGACGCCGCCGATGCGGATATAGGATGTCGTCATCCGGGCGCCCGTTGTCTGCTCGATGACGTCCCAGAGGAATTCACGGGCCTTCATCTTGTACAGAAAGGCCGTGAAGGCGCCGCATTCCATGGCCATGGCGGCGAGGCAGGTGAGGTGGTCGGAGATGCGGGAGAGCTCGCTCATCAGGACGCGGATGTACTGGGCGCGTTCCGGGACTTCGACACCGAGCATCTTCTCGACGGTCATGACGTAACCCAGGTTATTGATGAGCGGCGAAACGTAGTTCAACCGGTCTGTGTAAGGAAGCAGGCTGAAGTAAGTCCGGTGCTCGCAGGTCTTCTCGAACCCGCGATGGAGATAGCCGACCTCCACTTCGGAGTTGAGGATGCGCTCGCCGTCGAGCTCCAGCATGATGCGGATCGTCCCGTGCATGGCCGGGTGAGAAGGCCCCATGTTCAGGAGCATCGTATCCTGCCGGGCCTGTTCCTGGAGCCGTGTCGGCATGTCACTCCTTCAAGCGGATGAGGGGCTGGCGCCGGCGCAGGGGGTAGTCCTTGCGCAGCGGATGACCTTCGAACCCTTCGTACATGAAGAGACGCCGGAGGTAGGGGTGCCCCTCGAAATGCACTCCGAAAAGGTCGTAGACCTCGCGCTCCAGCCAGTCGGCGTTCTTCCAGAGAGAGGTCAGTGAGGCGATCCGGAGATCGCTTTCTCCGAGCCTCGTCTTGATCCTCAGGCGCCGGTTCCGGGACAGCGAAAAGAGATGATAGACCATCTCGAAGCGAGGCTCCTCGCCCGCATAGTCGACGCAGGTCAGGTCCAGGAGCATGGCGAACTCAGCGGGCCCGTCCCTGAGGAAAGTTGCGACCTGAAGGAGCGCTTCTTTGTCGATGACCGCGACCTCATCGCCCAGCGAGGTCAAGGTGTCTTTGACACCGGCCGGGAATTCCTCCCGGAGCCGTTCTAGGATCGTTTTTTCTTCCATCGCCAATCTTGGTCCTGATGCTGGATTTTCTCCTGCAGTTTCAGGAGACCGTCGAGGACGGTTTCGGGCCGCGGAGGGCAGCCCGGGATGTAAACGTCTACAGGGATGATTTGGTCGATCCCTTGGACGACGGCGTAGTTGTCGTAGATCCCGCCACTCACGGCGCAGGTCCCGAAGGCGATGACCCACTTGGGCTCGGTCATCTGATCATAGACCGTCCTGAGGACCGGGGCCTCTTTATGGGTGATGGTCCCTACGACCAGAAGCATATCCGATTGCCGCGGCGAGAAGCGCGTCCAGCCGGCTCCGAAACGGTCGATGTCGAAATGAGCGCAGGCGGCCGACATGTACTCCATCCCGCAGCAGGCCGTGACGAAAGGATAATGAAAGAGCGAGAACTTGCGGGCCCAGCCGAGCAGTAAGTTAAACTGGGTGGTTATGAACTGCCCCGTCGGCGGGCGTTTCTTCTTCTCCTCGATCATAGTTCCGGTTCCATCACTCCCATTCGAAGGCGCCCTTTTTCCAGGCATAGACGAACCCGACGACGAGGACCGCGAGGTAAGCCATCATGATGATAAAGGCCGTGCCCGGCATCTCCTTGAAGACGAGCGCCCAGGGGAATAAGAAAACGACCTCGACATCGAAAAGCAGGAAGATGAACGCAACCAGATAGAATTTGATCGGGAACGGGTTGATCCCTTTCTGGAGGTAGGGGCTGCCGCATTCGAAGGGCTGTTCCTTGGCCGGGTTGGTGCGCGAAGGCCCCAGCAGCTTGTTCATAAAGATCAGGATCAAGCCGAGAAGCCCGAAGATGAGGAAGACAAAAAAAACCTCGACCACGTTTCTCCTTCCTACGAAAGGGACACATTTTATAAAAACGCCCGCGAAATAGCAACCGCTTTTGACAAAAAAAGGGCGATCCCACATAATACCGATTCCCAAGACCCAAGATGACCCGACCGTTCGTTTCTGCCATCATCGGCCGGTGGGCCCTGTTTCTGGCTGTCCTGTCCGTAATTCTTGGCTCCTTGTCCTGTCGGACAAGGGCGCGGCCGGAGAATGTCATCTTGATAACCCTCGACACCCAGCGCGCCGATTATATCAGCGCCTACGAGCCGGCCAACGCCGCCACCCCCAATATTGACCTCCTCGCCCGGGAGGGAACTCTGTATCGGAACGCCTACAGCATCATCCCCATCACCCTCCCCTCCCACGCCTCGCTCTTTTTTTCCGAGGCTCCCCACCAGATCAGGAACTACAACAACGGCCAGAAGATCGGTGCCAAGCGGGCCCGGCCGTCCTTCGTCAACCTCTTCCGGAAAAAGGGGTTTGCTACGGCTGCGTTTGTTTCCCTGGGTGTCCTCAAAGCCTCCTTCGGCCTCGATCAGGGTTTCGAGGACTATCGGGACGAGTTTCCTCCGGAGCGCTGGTACCTCTCAGCGGGCGAGGTCAACCAACGAGTGTTCTCCTGGCTGGAGAAAAACAGGGACCGACCGTTTTTCCTCTGGGTCCACTATTCCGACCCTCATGATCCCTACGCTCCTCCCAATTCTCCGCTGGATTTCAGGCTCTTCCTGAATGACCGGCAGGTCGCCGAAACGAGCCTCCAGAAATACACGTTCAACGAAGTCAGTCTCGACCTGAGGCCGGGAAAGAACCAGCTCCGGATTGAGTTCCAGAACGAATTCGACGACCGGCCCGACCATTTTCTCGGCCGGCTGGACAGGCTGGAGTTCGACCCTGCACCAGACCAGCAAAATTACCAGGTCGATTTCGTTCGCGGCTGGTACATCCGCCGGGCCGACCAGATATTCTTTTTCAAAAACAACAGCCTCATCGACATCCAGAACAACGCCGGCCTCAAGCAAGTCACAATCACTTTCCGAGGGAAACCCAACTTGACCGGGGAGACCGTTCCTACCTGCTACCGGAGAGAGGTCGAGTACATGGATGAAGAGATCGGAAGGCTCTGGGATAAACTGCGCGAGCTCCAGCTCTTCGCCAAAACAGCCATCCTTCTGGTCGGTGATCATGGGGAGGGGCTGGGTGAATATCACAACGACTTCGGCGACCCGCACTTGGGTCATATTCACTATCTCTACGACATCTATCTCCACGTTCCGCTCATCATCCGTGATCCCTCTCAGGACCAGAAGGGGATTGTCCGGACCGAACACGTCACGCTCCTTGACGTCGCCCCGACCATCGCGGCCATGGTGGGACTCAAGCCTCTTCCCCATTTCCAGGGCAGAAACCTCTTGCACCTCAAAAAGAAAGACCACCCGATCATCTTCGAAGAAACCTATCGTCCGGAAGCTTTCAAGGACCGCTTCGGACTGCTTTCCCCCCCTTGGCATCTTCTCCTTACCGCCCAGAACAATAGATATGAACTCTATAACCTGGAGAGCGATCCTGGGGAAAAAACCAACCTCTACGACGGCCGGAATTGGCCCTCAGAGCTGCTGCCGCTCAGGCAGAAGCTTGAGGACTTCGCCCGGGATATCCTCAGCGGGAAGCAGGACATCCAGATCGACGACCAGACCAAAGAGATGCTCCGCGCCCTCGGGTATATCCGCTAGCTCATTGGTTCAGGGCGTGGAGGGCCATCCCCTTGGCCTTTAGGGCCGCTTCCATCATCGCTTCGGAAACCGTGGGATGAACGTGGATGGTCTGGGATACGTCCTGGACCGTCAATCCCAGGCGCACGGCCAGCGTCATTTCCGGAATCATCTCGCTGGCGAAGGGGGCGAGGATATGAGCCCCGATTACCCGGTCGTCTCGGCCGGCGATAATCTTGACCATTCCCTCCGGATTCTCCAAGGTCAGCGCTCGGCTGTTCGCCTGGAGCGAGAACAGCCCGACCTGGACCTGAAGGCCGGCGGCTATGGCTTCGTCCTCCGTCAGCCCCACTGAGGCCAACTCCGGCTCGGTGAAAACCGCCATGGGCAAGGCCCCATACGGCATCTCTCCTAAGGCGCCGGCCGCATTCTCGGCCGCTATGATTCCCTCGTGGGAGGCCTTATGGGCAAGCAACTTGCCTCCGATGAGGTCACCGATAGCGTAGATCCCGGGCGCGGCCGTCTCCAGTCTGGCATTGACCTGGACGAATCCGTCGCGGTCCAAGAGCTGGCCGAAGTCCAGCCGGAGGAATTCTGAATTTGGCCGGCGGCCCGCGGCCAGGAGAACTTTCTCGGCGCCGAATTCAAAGGGTTGGCCAGTCTTAAGGCAGGTCCCCTTGAGGCTTACCCTCCCGGCCTCGCGGACGCTTTCCTCGATGCGCATCTCGGTAAATATCTTCAGCCCCTGTCTCTTGAGCGCCCTTTCCAAGCGGGCGGCCAACTGCCGGTCCGTCCCCGGCAGGATCGTCGGCAGGATCTCTAGAACTGTCACCTCGGTCCCAACCCGGGAATAGATCGTCCCGATTTCCAGCCCGATGGCGCCGGCGCCGATAACGACGAGCGATCGGGGGACGTCCTCAGAGTCCAGCGCCTCCAGATGAGTGATGACTGTATTTCCCTCGGGCTTTAAGAACGGAAGGCCGGCCGAGGCGCTGCCCGTGGCCAGGATTATTTTTTCCGCCTCCAGCGCTCTCTCTCCGGCTTGTCCACGAAAGAGGACGTTTCTTTCACTCCTCAGCGCACCCCTCCCCTTCAGGACCTCGACCCCGTTCCGCTCGAGCAGGAACTCGGTGCCGCGGACCAGCCTATCAACGACCGCCCTCTTTTCCTTTTGGACGCTGGGCCAATTCAGACGAACGGTCTCTCCCCATCCTTCGATCCTCGGGTTATGCCTGAGTTCACTCCACGTCTTGGTCTGGCTGAGCAGGAACTTGGTCGGGATGCAGCCGTAGTTCATGCATGTCCCGCCGATGCGGTCTTCTTCGATTACAGTCACCTTTTTCCGGAGCTGGGCCGCGCGCAAGGCCGCCACATAGCCCCCGGGGCCGCCGCCGATGATGATGAGGTCGCGTTTCTCGGACATGACGCCTCCTCAGTTGGGAGATTTCCGTTCGCATCGATGAAGTGTCATTATAGTTTCTTTGCCCGGAGTTTTCAAAAAGACTCGGGAGAATGCCTGCGAAAGACGCAAATTTTTCCCCGCGAGAAAAATTCGCTCCGACCTTTGGCGGAGACACTTACGTGCTTTATGGCCGCCCTTAATTCTCTAAGGGCGGTAGGTGGGTTTAATGCACTAAGAATAGAGTCATGAAAAGTGTCTCCGCAACGTCTGCCCGCTCCGCTGCGGAGGGCTTTCGTCAGGGACTCTCCCTCGCCTTGATCATAAGGAAATAGCGGCGGGCGAACCTGTCCTTGACAGGGCTATCGGAAATTGGGAATTATAGGGAGGTTTACGCAGGAGATGAAGATCTGAGAAAACTCGAACTCTCTGTCGATGTCGTTGCGCCCCGCTGGCCGCTCCTCACTATTATTCTTATGATCCTTATGATTGGCCCGCGCGCCTTGGCGCAAGATTCTGGAGTTCTTATCGGCCGCGTCGTCGATTCCGGCGGCAGACCCGTAGCCGACGCCCGGATTGAACTGACGTCGGCCGACGGCTTGGTCCACCTGGCGGACCGGACCACTGCCGACGGTTCTTTCGCCCTCGGCGGAATCCCGCCGGGAAGATACAGCTTCCTCATCGACCGTGCAGATTTTGCGCCGGCCTCTCGCCAAGGCGTCGCCTTCGAACCATCGTGCGTCCTCTACGTCCAGGTCAGCTTAGCGGTAAAGATTACATCGGCGGACTCCGGCTCGTCCCTTATCTGGACTGATCTGTCTGACAGCTCCGCCCGCACGCTCATCGATGATTTCCAGGTCCAGTCAATGCCATCGGCCAATAACATCTGGTCGCTCATCGAAAACCAGGATTTTTCGGCCACGACCGACCGGATCGACGTCGGCGGCGTCTGGGCGAGCCTGCCTGCGCTCTGGAGCTCGCGCGGCAGCGTCTCCTGGACGCAGAGCTCTTACCTCATCAACGGGCTGGAGGCCACCGATCCCTGTGTCACGGGAACGCCACTCTATTATCCCGACCTCGAGGCGCTCCAGTTCGTCGTCCACAGCAACGGCCGGCAACCCATCGCTTATCTCTCCCCGGGAGGTGCTTTCGACTTGCTTCCCAAACAGGGCACGGCTGACTATCACGGCGCCCTGTCCGCTTTTTTCACCACCCCTGGGATGACATCCGGCTCGATCCCCTCGAGACTGCAGGACGAAGGCCTTCATGAACGAACCCGGCTGAATTCCCTGGAGAACTACAGCGCCCAGTTCTCCGGCCCTATCTTCCCGGAAAAGCTCCTCGTTTTCGCCTCGCTGTCACACCTGAACCTCAATCGGGATGTCGCCGAGTTCAGCCCGGACGACAAGGGGACGGTGTCTTCGGCCCTGGTCAACCTCACCTATCGGCTCGGCGGGAGCTCCCTTCATGTCCTCTGGACCGGCCAGGCGATCCATCATCCTACTGCCGGAGCGGCCCGCGATGTGCCGTTTTCGGCAACGCTCGACCGGAAAAATCTCTACAACGTATTCCAGGTCATCTGGCGCGCCCGCTTCCGACCGGACCACCATTTCGAGGTCGGCGCGGCGTTCAACAAGGGAAACATCCATTCCCAGTTCCAGGATGGCGTCATCGAGCCTCATGGCCAAGAAGTATTCCGGAAGATCCCCTCGGGAACGGCGGCCTCGGCCGGCCGGGACGACCGGACCACGGTTATCCTGCAGGGAAATGGGCAGGCCCTATTTGGCCGCCTGTCCCGGTTCCAACACCGGATCGACTACGGGTTATCCCTGCGCTATGCGGTCTCTTCGTCGGAGGAAAAGGTCCTCGACAACATCCATCTTCATTACCTGGGTGATGAGCCGTTCGAGATCGTTCGGTTCAATACGCCCCTCCGCCGCAAGGAAAGGTCCTTTGACATTCATCTCTTCGCCGATGATCGCATCACCTTTCGGAATTTGGCCTCGCTCTCGTTTGGATTTCACCTGGTCTCGACGCGAGGCCGGGCCCCGCTCCTCGGTACGCTGCCCGAGCAGGAAGGAGGAAAGATCGATTGGCTCAATGTCGCTCCACGCTTGAGCTTCGCCCTCCCCTTTTTGAGCGATAAGTCCCTGACTCTCCGGATTTCGGCCGGCCGCTATTATTTCCAGCTTCCTCTCCAGTACCTGAGCTATGGGAATCCTCAGGCCCTCGGCGGGCTGGTCTATCCCTGGACAGACCGCAACCATGACGGCCGATTCCAGCCGGGCGAGGAGGGAGAACTGTGGCGGCGGGAGGGGCCGTTTTATGCCGATATCGATCCCGGACTCAAAAGGCCGTACACAGACGAGTTCTCCGTCTCCCTCACGAAGAGCTTCCGGGGGAATCTGTATCTGACCTTGGCGGGCTTCTACCGTGAGACGCGCCACCTTGTCGAGACACTCAACATCGGTGTCCCGCTCACCGCCTACAGTCCCGTCCAGATCTACGATCCCGGGGACGACACAATCCCGGGCACCCATGACGATCTCTACCTTACGGTGTACAACCAGAACAAAGAAACTCTAGGCAACGATTTATTCCTGCTGACCAACCCGGACGCCGGGAGCCGGGTCAACCGGTACCGGGGGCTCGACCTGACCCTGGTCAAGAAATTCGGACTCACCGTGTTCTTCTTTGCCGCCACCGCCACCGAGGCCGTCGGGACGTCGAGCCCGGGGAATACCGAATACGAGAATGACGACGGCGTCATCGGGGCTCTCTATGATAATCCCAATGCCTTTCTCTTCGCCAAGGGGCGCCTGCGCTTCGACCGGGCGTACACGGCCCGGCTGGGAGTGAGCTTTCCGTTGCCCTTTGGTTTCCGCCTGGCCGGCCTGGCCAAGTACTACGATGGACAGCCGTTCAGCCGCAAGATCATTGTCACCGGACTCAACCAGGGACCTTTCTACATCCAGTCTTTCCCGCGCGGCGTGGCCCGCTATGAGTTCAACATGACCGTGGACCTGCGGCTGGAGAAGACCATCGCCCTGGGCCGGGCCCGGGGCCGGGTCTTCCTCGACGCGTACAATATTTTCGACTGGGCCCTGGCGACTCAGGAGAACGAATGGACGGGGCCGGAATTCCCGTTGCGCTACGCCACCGAAATCCAGTCGCCGCGAGTCATCCGTTTGGGAATGCGCTATGAGTTCTAGCAATTACCTAAAACCGATCGGAAGAGTATGGCTTGGGGGCCTGGCCGTCCTCCTGTTGCTGCCGCCCGTCCTTCCCGGATACGAGGTCTTCATCTACCGCCGCTTCGACCTGCGGGAGAACCTTTTCGAACAGAAAAAGATCACTATGCACGGGGAACTATTCGGCCAACTGCTCTCCCCCTCCACCTTTCCCAGCTACAACGACCTCAGCGGCGAAGAGGACCGCTGGAACTTCGGGTTCCATAACTATCTCCTGATCTCGAGGGGAACCGTCCTTCACGCCCAGCTCATCACCCATGACAAGGACGGGGAAAGGACCAAGTTCGACTGGCACTTCTCTCTCCGCCAACAGGTCGTCCGCAACCTGGCCTTGGACATCGGCCACGATTCCGACCACGACTCGGACCACACCAGCACCCTGCTCGGCAGGCCCTACTACACCAACCGCAATTACTTCGGATTGTATGTGCCCTGGATTGGGAAGGCGTTTATCGTCGAGCCTTTCCTGCGGTTCTTCCATCACACCAACCAGAGAGTCCATCTCGACCTTTCGGGCGAGAAGCTCAGGCAGGAGCTCGGCCTGCGGGTCGGGGCGTCGCTCGGAGAGGCGGCCGCTCTCAGCTTCCAGGTCATCGCCCAGTCCAGCCGGACCTTCGGCCGGAGTGAAGCCTGGCTGGCCGACCTCGTCCTCCGCGTCCGGCTGGCCGGATGGGTCGAAGCCACCATGGGAGGAGGCGTCTGGGCGGACCGGGTGAGAAGTCCCCTCGGCACCAAGCAGACGTTCTATAAGTTAATCTGGGGAATTGCCATTCCTTTCTAAAAAGGAGGAGGCATGCTTTCAGCCTGGGAAAAGGCCCTCTTTTCTCTGGTCATCCTGGCGACGATCGGCGGTTTTGTCTATCCCGTTTATCTGCGGCTTCAAATCCTCCGCCGGGGGAAACCGGAGTTTCGGGCCGGCGACTTCTGGCGACGCCTGGGAGATACTCTGGCCAAGGTCTTCCTCCAAAAATGCACGCTCAAGGACGAGCGTGTCTTCACCGGGCTTATGCACGTGCTCATCTTCTACGGCGCCCTGACCTTCGACACGATGACCGTCAACCACACGCTGGAGGGATATTTTAGCAAGTTCTACCTCTTCGGGAACGCCGGGTTCGGCCTCTTTTTCTCACTCCTCGTCGACACTTTCGCCGTCCTCGTGCTGGTCGGTGTCGCCTTTTTCATCGTCCGCCGCTTCCTCATCCGGCCGAAAGCCTACAGAACCACGCTTTTCGATTCCGGCATGATCTACACGCTGTTGATAGCCGTCACGCTGAGCTATCTCTATTTCGAGGCCTTCGCCATCGCCTCCCATCCGGAGAGCGCCCGGCTGTCATTCCTGGGAAAAACTCTAGCCGCAGGGCTCACCGGCCTGCCGGCGCAGACCCTGGCCGCTCACTTCAAGATCTCTTGGTGGCTCCATATCCTGGTCGTCTTCGGGTTCATCGCCTACGTCCCCCACTCCAAATATTTCCATATGTTCACCGGCCCGGTGAACGTCTTCTTCCGCTCTCCGGGATCGAGCCGCGAGATCCGGCCGCTCGATATCGAAAAGGCCGAAGTCTTCGGGGTCGAGAAGGCGGCCGACCTCAGCTGGAAGGATTATCTCGACGCTTTCGCCTGCATGGAGTGCGGCCGCTGCCAGGACGCTTGCCCCGCCTTCGCCAGCGGCAAGCCCCTCTCGCCCAAGATGATCATCTTCAACCTGGAGAAACACCTGCTTGAACAAAGGCGGAGACTGGTCGAGAACAAGCGCGATGACCTGCCCCCTCTCTTCCCCGATG
>Ga0315274_10016196_pt1 | contig 10534 bp, 7 predicted proteins | sample YL17G02_20_MG_FD_203700 | JGI IMG/M metagenome (GOLD analysis project Ga0315274, IMG submission 203700) | Sediment microbial communities from Yellowstone Lake, YNP, Wyoming, USA - YL17G02_20 | ecosystem: Environmental > Aquatic > Freshwater > Lake > Sediment | place: USA: Wyoming | collected...
ATTGGGAGCAAAGCGCCATCCCGTGGGGCAGGGGCATAACAGGTCGATGAATTTCATACCGCCTTTAATGCTCTTTGCTTTCTTCAGCTTAGCCTCCAGGTCTTCAGGGAAGGCAACGGAGGCTGAGGCAGAGTATGGTATACGGTGAGCTCCCAGTATCTCCACCATCGGCTTTTTGGCTTGCTGTTTCGGTTCGGGTAGTGGTGTAGTGGTAGTCCAGGCGCCTAGAGGCGTGGCTGACGACCTCTGTATGCCGGTGTTCATGTATGCTTCGTTGTTGGCGCAAACATAAATTATGTCATCGCCTCTCTCGGCAGCACCGGAGAGAGCAGCAAAACCAATGTCATAGGTACCGCCATCACCAGCCCAGACAAAAACATTCTCTACCTCGGTGTTGCCCATGATTTTCAGCGCTGCTCTTATCCCGGCGGCAGTTGACGCCCCGGTTTCAAAGTTGACGTGACACATGGGAATACCTAACGTAGTTTGAGGATAGACCCCGGTCAGCGTGCTGCTGCAACTGGCAGGAACGACGCCGAAAGTTTTTCTGCCCAAAACACTCAAGACTTGCCGGAGTCCGCACATCACACCGCAACCCTGGCAGGCAGTGTGACCTGAATAGACCAGCTCATCCGTTTGTTTCCGCATTATCTGAATATCTTTAAGTTTGGGCTCTTCCGGTGTCTCCTTCTCGATGCCCTTTGGCAGCCAGACGGGGCTCTTGGCTGACTTCTTATGTTGTAAAGCGTAATCTATTGCTTCTTTAATGATGTCGGTTGTTACGTCTAGGCCCCCCAACCCGGTTATAAACCCGATTACCTCTGGCCTTTTCTGGAGTGGATATAGGGCTGATTCCAGTTCCGTTAAGAAAATTCCCTTATTGCCGAGTGAAATATTACGGTCAATTACCGCTACTTCTTCTACGTCTTTTAAAATTTTTCTTAGCTCTTCGTCAGGGAATGGGCGAAACATCTTAATCTTGAGAAGACCGACGTCTTCATATTCTTTGCCGCTCTCCATCAAAACATGACGGACAGTACTGGTTATCGGGCCTGAAGTCACCAGAGCAAGCCGCGGGTTTTTCCAGTGAAATTTTTCCATAATGCCATAGCTACGACCAAATACTTTCCCAAAATCCTCATCTATCTCTTTAGCTAGCTCTTTGGCTCGCTGCATTGATTTAAATGAATCGATTTTAACCTTGGTGTACTCTCTAATAGGAAGCATAAATCCGCCAAAGGCACGCGGGTTTTCGAGGTCCAGTTTTTGAGTCGTTGCAAGCGGGGGGAGAAAGTCGTCAACCAGTTTTTGTTCCGGTATCTCGACAGGTTCTCCGGTATGGGATAGGGTAAAACCCTCCGTTACTACCATCACTGGAAGTCGGACCTCTGGATGTTCGGCGATTTTGAAAGCCATGATTACGGTGTCCAAGGACTCTTGAGCATTCTCTGCATATAGCTGTAGCCAGCCGGTATCCCGCTGAGCGAGACTATCTGTCTGGTCATTCAGTAAATTCCAGGGGAGCCCGGCTGCGCGATTCACATTTACCATTACAATTGGCCGCCTCATGCCGGCTGCAGAATGAAGCATCTCATGCATCAAAAAAGTTCCATGTGAGGAGGAGGCTGTGAAAGCTCTCGCTCCAGCGTAGGATGCTCCAATAGCGGCTGCCATGCCGGAGTGCTCTGACTCCACGGGAATATATATGGCATTCAGTAATTTCTTGGCAATGAGTTCAGCCAGCTTCTCTGAAATCGTTGTCGCTGGTGTGATTTCATATTCAGGACAGACCTGGGCTCGAGATAGCAGAACTCCCCAGGCTACAGCTTCATTACCGGTCATCAGTACTTTTTTGGACATCTTGCTCCTTTACCAGGCTGAGCGTTCTGGTTGGACATTCCTCAACGCATATTCCACAGCCTTTGCAATAATCATAGTCAATTTCGTAAATCTCTTTTCCTCTGCGGATAGATGCATCCGGGCAGAAAAGCCAGCAATTACCGCACAGATTGCAATACCCACAACTGAAGCATCTCTTTGCCTCTTCTTCGGCGGTTCCCTGGTCATTTATTTGGTTCTGGCGCGGCTTTTTTTCGAAGTAGGCAACGTTCAGTTCTTCAAACTCTACTACATGCTCCGGTTCCTTTTGGGTGGTTATCGGCTTTCCTGTAAGATAACTAATTATAGAAAGTGCTGCTTTTTTGCCGCCAGCTATAGCCTCGATAACTGTGGCCGGTTGGGTTACTGAGTCTCCTGCAGCAAAGACACCCTTCACGTTTGTCTGCAGAGCATCATTGACCTTAATCTTACCTTCAGGGGTTATCTCTACCTCTCCATTTAGGAAGGATAGGTCTGAGATTTGCCCGGTGGCTATTATCACCGCATCTGCTGGGTGGGACTTCTTTACTGACCTATCGAAGGTAGGGCAGAATTTCCCCTTTGAATCAAAGACGGAGGCACAGCGGACAAAATTTACTTCTTTAATCTTTCCTCTACCATCAGGAACTATTTCCTCCGGACCCCAGGAGCAATCAATGTTAATTCCTTCGCTTACCGCATCGCGTACATCGTGCTCATAAGCTGGGATTTCCTCCTTTGACTCGAGGCAAGCCAGCTTAACCTCTTTTGCTCCCAGGCGAAGTGCACTTCGTCCGGCATCCACAGCAACTCCACCGCCACCGATTACAATTATCTTTTGCCCTTCGAATAAGTCTGAACGCAGTTTACCCAGGGCTTTATCCCGGAGTAAATCAACTCCATATAGAACTCCGTCTAAGTTTGCCCCGGCAATATTGAGTTCCCTGCGTTTTTGGGCGCCTACGGCAATAAAGACGGCTTGAAATTCCCTCTTTATCTTCTTAAAAGCCTCCAGTGTTATCGGGTAGTTTAGTTTTACGGTTATATCGAAAGGCGAGATAATGTTGTTATTGATTTCATGCTCAAGATAGTCCCGGCGAAGGCGGTAGTCCTGGATTCCGGTCTGTAACATGCCTCCGATTACCGGCAGGGCATCAAAAATCGTTACTTTATATCCCCGGCGTCCAAGCTGATAGGCGCAGGAAAGTCCAGCCGGTCCAGCGCCGATTATGGCTATCTTCTCGTCTTTGGCATCTGCTATCTTTTTGGGGAGCCAGCTATTCTTGATAGATTCGTCTCCCAGGAATCTCTCCGTTTCCCTGATGGATATGGCTTCATCAAATTTCCCTCTGTTGCAATCGGTTTCGCACGGGTGGGGACAAACACTGCCTATTACGAAAACCAAAGGATTGTTTTCCATGACTAATTCCCAGGCTTTTCTGGTCTCGCCGTTCTTGACCATGCCGAGCCACTCCGGTATGCAGTTGCGTGCTGGACAAGCCACGCGACACGGCGAAATTCTAGACTCGGACACGGGTCTCTGAACCCGCCAGAGCCCGGTTTTGTTGGCCATAGTGGTACAGCGGGAAACAGAAGTAAATACTTCGCTAGCCTCCATCACTTATCTCCTATCTTCACTTTTTCATAGCCATCACGGACAGCAGCAACATTGCCGGGGTTGGCAAATTTCTCCTTCGTGGCTTCTAGAAGCGGTTCTAACGCAAATCCCATGACTTTTGCCGCCGCTCCTAGCATTGCGGTATTGACCACGGGTGCCACTTTGGTGCCAATCTTATGTTTCAGTGCAATTTCATTAGCATCTACCGTGGCAATTTTATAAGGCCCCAACTCTTTAAACTCCGACGGACCTTTCGGGCTGTTGATTATCAACCAGCCTCCGGATTTAAGCCCAGAAATGACGTTCTCCATCCCTACGGAAGGGTCTAGCACGACTGCGCAATCGGGCTCATAAATCTGCTGCCTCAGATAAATCTTCTTATCGTCAGCCCTCACGAAGGCCTTTACCGGAGCCCCCCTTCTTTCTGTACCGAAATCGGGTGAATACTGAGCGTATTTACCCTCTTGAAGCAAGGATTTGGCTAAGATTTCGCAGCTAAGAACTGCCCCTTGTCCTCCTCGACCATGAAAACGTAATTCAATCAATCTAACAACACTCCTTAAAAAATTTGTTGAAACTAGAGGGAGATGCTAATTTTTTTATTACAGTCTTTCCAATGCAATCCGCATCGCTATTTTCACGTGCTCATGTACTGCCTTTTCCGCCAGGCGTATATCCCTTTTGCGGACAGCATCCAGCAGGCGTTGGTGATGTTTAACCATCGTTCGCCAATCTTTGGCATTGAATGCTCTAACTAATCGTCTATCAAAAAATTGGTCTCTGAAGGTCTGAAGCAGTGAAAGCAATTGCTCATTTCCGCAGGCAGAAAACAGCTCATTATGAAAGGTGCTGTTCAATTCAATGAATGCATTAATGTCCTTCTTATTTATAATCTCAATGCTCCGCTCATGATATTGTTCCACTTTTTCTATTTGCTCTGCGGTAGCACGCTGGCAAGCCAGCTTCATAGCCATAGTTTCCAGAGCTTCCCTTATCTCATACAGGCTTCGTATCTGATTTGGTGTATGGTCGGTAACTACCAGCCCGCCGTTGGGAAGACGGCTTAAATATCCTTGCATTTCCAGCTGCTTTAACGCCTCGCGGACCGGGGTGCGGCTCATGCCTAATTTCTTTGCAATCGCCGATTCAATAAGACGCTCGTTTGGCCGAAGATTACCGGTAACAATTGTTTGTCTGAGTATATCTGCTGCTTCGGCGGCATAACTTGCTTTTGCCTGCTGTGTACTCGGACGTGTTAACTCCTCTAGTGTAGTCTGGGTTCTCGTGCTTTTACTCATGCGATTGTGGATACTCCTAAATATACTAGATTGTATACCAAACTGTACAACAATAAAATAGCATAAAGTGCCTATTGTGTCAATATTTTTTGTCGATAAAACGATAAAATTATTGTAAAAAGCTGAACATAACAATAAAAAATTTTATAATTCTAATTGAAGGAGATAGTTTGAGGGCTTGACAGATTACAATTTTGAAGTATAATTAAATTAAATAGAAAAGCAAGGAGAAAGAAAAAATGGCTTTAAAAATCAACGTAAAAGAGACAGCAATCTCAATCAACCATTGCCAGAATGACATTGTGGACGAGAAAGGTTTGTTTGCCTACGCGAAAGCATGGGCGCAGGTAAAAAAGTATAATGTTCTGGCGAATATTGCGAAGGCAACTGCTGCTTCTAGAGCAGCTGGCATGATGGTCATCTACGGCAATATTATAACCCAACCCGGATATCCGACTAAAGAGACCAAAACCTTCAACATACCCTTAATGAAAGGGTTCTGGCAAAAAGGCGCTTGCGCCCCGGGGACATGGGGTGCCGCAAATCCAGATGTGATAAAGCCGCAGAAAGGGGACCTCATCGTAGAGAACCCAGCTACTGATGTTTTCATGGGCACTGATTTAGACCTCATCCTTCGTGGCAACGATAAATTCAACCTGATTCTAACCGGTGTAGCTTCTAACTGGGTTATCAACAGTACTGCTCGGCATGGCATGGAATTAGGATATAACATTATTATCATCAAGGACTGCTGCCAGTCGTTTAACGATGAGCTGCATAACTTTGCCATGAACGTTGAGCTTCCTAACCTTGCCCAGGTTATTACCCTGGATGAATATCTCGCTGCTTTGAAGAAGTAGCCCAGATAATGCATATAATGGCAAAAAGAAAAGCCGATTTATAGCGGAAAAGGCGGAAACTTTGTGAGTGGGACAGCCGTATCGGAGGATACAATTTTCCGATACGGCTGTCCTTATTTTTAATTGCATTTGCGGTTTAGCAGGAATGTTAAGAAAGGAGGATTAATCAAATGCCCAGAAAGACTATTGTTGACTTTGTGGAGATGAAGAAGCGGGGGGAAAAAATTACATGGCTTACCTGTTATGACTACCCGATGGCTACCATAATGGATAAAGCCGGTCTTGATATGATACTGGTCGGTGACTCCATGGGTAACGTGGTTTACGGTTACTCGGGGACACTGCCGGTAACTATGGCACAGTGTATTTACCACACTGAGGCCGTTCGCCGTGGAGCACCCAATATATTTGTCATCGGCGATATGCCTTTTATGTCCTACCATAAATCGGTGGAGGATGCAATCTCTAATGCGGGTCGGTTTTATAAGGAAGCCGGAGTTGATGCCATAAAGCTTGAAGGGGGAGTAAGGGTAGCTGCACAGATACGAGGTATCGTCAGTGCGGGTATGGTCGTGATTGGGCACGTCGGCTTGACTCCACAGAGCACCGCTGCGCTCGGTGGTTTCAAGGCGCAGGGAAATACTGCCGAGACGGCGATGGTAGTGCTTGAGGATGCCATAGCAGTTCAGGAAGCCGGAGCTGCCATGCTCTTGGTAGAGGCTGTGCCCCCGGAGACATGTAAAGTAATCTGGGAGACACTCAAAATACCGGTACTTGGAATTGGCGCTGGTCCCCACTGCGATGGGCAGGTTTTGATAGTGCATGACATGCTTGGCATCTTTGAGGTTTTCACACCTAAGTTCGTAAAAAAATATGATAACTTAGCCGATTCGATGTTCAAGGCTTTCCAGGCGTACATTAAAGATGTGCGAGAAGTGAAGTTCCCTGCTCCGGAGCACTTCTACAAGATGAAACCCGGAGAGGCCGAGAAGCTTGAGCAGATGGTGAAGGCAAAGAAGGCCAAGTAGATTTCGTCTCCGTTTCACTAATAAAGTTTGTTTGCTGAATTGGCTTAGCTGGAAGTGGCCAATTCTCCTCTCATTTTAGGTTAAGTTGAAATCGAGCTTAACTTGTTTTATGCGTATTGGCGAAAATTTGCCTTTCTTTCTAATGCCATTAGTTGGAACGATAAAAAACCGCTTGAAGAAAAATTATCTTAATGGTAATCTTTTTAAACGCTACCATTGGGAGTAATCAGCAACCTTCAATATATAAGGAGGTTTAGCGTTGAAGCTATTTGAGCCTGGCAGAATAGGTAAGCTTTCTCTGAAGAACCGAATCATAATGGCTCCTATGTTTACCGTGCTTGGCGAGCCAGTGGATGAAGGCAGACTATCGCAACGAGATATAGATTTCTATACTGCTCGAGCCAAAGGAGGTGTGGGGCTGATAATAACCTCCTTTATGCGCTTGAATAGAAAGCTGGAGGCTTCCTTTGGTGAACCCGTAGTCAACAGTCTAAGGTGCATACGCTGGCTCAATGATTTAGCTGAATCTGTTCATGATTATGGAACAAAGGTCTGTGTCCAGTTAAGCACCGGTCTGGGGCGTAACCAGCTCCCTAACCCGGCTTTGCCTGACGGAGGGCTTGTAGCACCGTCACCCTTGCCTTCTTTCTTCGATAAGAATATTATTTGCCGTGCGTTAACAACAGAAGAAGTTGAACAGCTGGTAAAGGATTTTGAATTTAGCGCCAAGATAATATACTCAGCTGGGATAGATGCGATAGAGATACATGCTCATGAAGGATTCCTTGCCGACCAGTTCATGACTGCATTGTGGAATAAACGGACAGATAAATACGGTGGGGATTTGGACGGCAGGCTCAGATTTGCTATGGAGCTTGTCGAGGCGGTGAGAAGGGTGGCTGGCGATGAATATCCGATCATCTTCAGATTTGGTCTTACTCATAACTTAGAGGGTGGAAGGAGCATCGAGGAAGGGCTTGAGATAGCCCGCAGGATGGAGAAGGCTGGAGTCAATGCTCTTCATGTAGATTCCGGCGCTTACGAAAATAATCACTGGTGCAAACCCCCGACAAGCCAGCGCCTCCGGGATTGCTCGTGCATCTGGCGGAAATGACCAAGAAGGTGGTTAAAATCCCGGTTATTACTGTGGGTAAAATGAATTATCCTGAGCTGGCTGAAAGGGTATTGCAGGAGGGCAAGGCTGACTTCGTTGCTATGGGCAGAGGACTGCTTGCCGACCCGGAATGGCCGAATAAAGTGAAGGCTGGCAGGATAGAGGATATAGCTCCGTGTATCGGCTGCCACGAAGGTTGTCTCTCCAGAGTGTATGAGCTTAAATATGCAAGCTGCACGGTAAACCCGGCCTGTGGCAGGGAACGGGACTATGTAATAACACCGGCAGAGAAGAAAAAGTCTGTGCTGGTCATCGGTGGTGGTCCGGGCGGGATGGAAGCAGCGAGGGTTGCCGCCTTAAAAGGGCATAATGTTACATTGTGGGAAAAGGGATATGCTCTGGGTGGGAACCTGATACCAGCCGCAGTGCCTGATTTTAAGCTGGACTACAGACTCCTGCTCGACTATCAAACCACCCAGTTGAAGAAGCTCGGCGTAACTGTGAAATTTGGCTATGAAGCTACGCCAGAGCTAGTCCAGCAAATGAACCCCGATGTCGTTTTTGTCGCTACTGGCGCTACGCCAATCATCAAGCCTCACAAATGTATGCGTTGTGGAATCTGTAACCTCAGCAGATTTCAACCTACTTATTGCTATGTTCCTCAGATTGCAGGGTTAGTGAAGGGAGTAGAAGACGGAAAACTGTTTACTGCCATCGATGTGCTTCTGGGTAAGAAAGAGGTTGGTGGTTCTGTGGTGATTGTCGGTGGTGGTATGGTTGGCTGCGAGACAGGCTTATATCTGGCGCAGAAGGGTAAGAAGGTGACTATTGTGGCGCGTCACGAGGCGATGCATGATATACTGTGGGTCAACGCTCTGGATATAAAAGAGAAACTGGACAAAGCCGGTGGCAAGATTCTGATTAATACCGATGTCTTGGAGATAACGGATGACGGTGTTGTTATATCTGGTGAGAAGGGCAGAAAGAGTACTCTGAAGGCTGATACCATTTTATTAGCCGGGGGCATGAAACCTGAGATGGAGCTTTCGGAAGCTTTACAGAGCAAGCTGCCGGAGGTATATGCCATTGGTGATTGTGTAAAACCGCGTCTGGTAATGCATGCAATATGGGAAGGGTTCCGCACCGCTCGCCTGATTTAAGCTATAATAAACATAAGTAGTATTGAAAATGGACGACCCAAAGGACGCTTCAACTGAAAGCCACCGCGTAGCAGCTAGCGGCGATATTGAAGTCTCCACCTATCTGGAGATTGCTGAGCTGGGTCGAGAACAGCCGGTCTTGCCGAAGGAAGCAAAACCCAGCGGCGAGCGTGAGGCTATAATTATCATCGACTTCGGCTCTCAATACAGCATGCTCATTGCCCGGCGGGTGCGCGAGTTGAACGTGTATTGTGAGCTTGTGTCCTATGATACCCCTTGGGAGAAGATAGCTCCGTTGAAGCCCAGAGGGTTTATTCTATCCGGCGGTCCAGCCAGTGTCCATGAGGAGGGTGCTCCCCTGGCGCCTGCGTATATTTATGAAGGCCGCCTTCCGATACTGGGTATCTGTTATGGTATGCAGGTCTTAGCCAAGCAGATGGGTGGTCGCGTTAGCCCGGGAGCAAAGCGCGAGTATGGTCATGCCATGCTTCATCTCAGCGCGGTGGATTCGCCTCTATTTGCTGATTTGCCTTCTACCACTCCGGTATGGATGAGCCATGGTGATAAGATTGATGAAATGCCCCCCGGTTTTGCCATTCTAGCCTATACTGAGAATTCTCCCATTGCGGTTATGGGCAGCGATGGCAGGGTTTTTGGCCTCCAGTTTCACCCCGAGGTAGTCCATACTCCTGAGGGAAAGACTATCCTTAAGAACTTTGTCTACAAAATTTGTGGCTGCACGGGAAACTGGACAATCGGCAACTTCATCGCTGATAGTATCGCCAGAATCAAAAAAGGGGTGGGTCAAGGTAAGGTTATCTGTGCTCTTTCCGGAGGTGTTGACTCTGCAGTGGCTGCCACGCTTGTTCATCAAGCCATCGGAGACCAGCTTACCTGTATCTTTGTCAACCACGGGCTTTTAAGGCGGGAAGAGGTGGAAAGGACCTTCAATGCCTTCAGACTTAATATGGGCATGAAAATCAACTATGTTGATGCCAGCGAAAGATTTCTCACACGCTTGAAAGGTATGATAGACCCCGAGGAAAAACGCAAGGTTATCGGCGAGGAATTTATTCATGTCTTTGAGGAAGAAGCTCAAAAAATAGGCAAGGTAGATTTTCTTGCGCAGGGGACTCTCTACCCCGATGTCATTGAGAGCGCTTCGTCAGGCAGCAAGGCTGCAGCCAAAATCAAAACTCACCATAATGTCGGTGGCTTGCCAGCCAGAATGAGACTTAAACTGCTTGAGCCACTGCGCTATCTGTTCAAGGACGAGGTGCGTCAGGTGGGACTGAAGCTCGGTCTCCCTGAAGAGATGGTGTGGCGGCAGCCCTTCCCCGGCCCCGGTCTGGCTATCCGTATCATCGGTGAGGTAACCAGCGAGAAGCTCGATATATTGCGCGGTGCTGACTGGATTGTCATGAATGAGATAAAGAAGGCAAAGCTTTATCGGCAATTGTGGCAGAGCTTTGCCGTGCTTACTGATGTCAAGAGCGTCGGCGTTATGGGTGACTTTCGAACCTACGGCTACCTTGTTGCTCTCCGTGCCGTAACCAGCGATGATGCCATGACCGCTGACTGGGCGCGTTTGCCCTATGA
>Ga0315274_10016198_pt1 | contig 10533 bp, 9 predicted proteins | sample YL17G02_20_MG_FD_203700 | JGI IMG/M metagenome (GOLD analysis project Ga0315274, IMG submission 203700) | Sediment microbial communities from Yellowstone Lake, YNP, Wyoming, USA - YL17G02_20 | ecosystem: Environmental > Aquatic > Freshwater > Lake > Sediment | place: USA: Wyoming | collected...
ATTTATTGCCGAGCGAGACCAGTTACTTGCTCATGTCCACGTATGCGACCCCGGGAGTCGGAATTGTTTATACTGGCGGTGATCCCGCACTGCAAAAAAATCAAATCGCATTCAACCGCTACCAGTTCGATATTTTCATCTGGCAAACAATCTGGAATGAAGAGGCGGTAATGGAGGGCATGGGAACTCAATTGGGCTTGCTGGAAATGCATGAGACCCTAGTTACTCTATTGGACGGCTACAAATTCGGCGACGTGGTTAGTATCACGGTAACAAAGTACTATGGCCCTAAAGATTACGCGGAGATTGGCACGGCTAATTTGTCCGCGAATATCGGCTTTCAGATAGAAGTTAGGGAGCAAATATTTTCATGAAAACTTTAAACTGTATTACAAAACTACCATTTATAAGCGTGATCGGGCATGGCAGATTTCAGGCCGGAGATGTCGGAGTTTTTCCTGACGATGTTGCCGACTGCCTTTTGCTTACGGATAATTGGGAATCCGATGAAATTGAGGCCAAGGTCACGTCAAAGGTCAGGAATGTTGGTTATAACAAAGTCACGGATACCACCGTGAAACATTTTAAGAGAGGCGCAAAATGAATGCAGATACGATTGATATTGGCCGTAGGGCACAACTTTTCGTTAAAGCCGAAACCACACCGGGAACAGCGGTTTATCCCACGGCTACGGATTATGTTTCCCTGGTGAATGGCGAAGCTGTTTTAAAGCAACCAAGAATGTTTATCGAGGACAAGGAACGGCGGGCGACACTATCAAAATTCCCTCCGTTTGCCGGGCCTTATGAGGTCGGCAGCTTTTCTTGCCCCGTCTTTATTAAACCTTCGGGGACAATAGCGGTAGTACCACAGGCCGCTTGCCTCCTGCGTGGATTGTTCGGCAAGCAAACCATTACCCCGGCGACATCGGTAGTTTATTCTATGGCCGCTCAGGACACCGCGATTGAAACATTCACCATTGTTTATACCAAGGGCTACAACACCTATTGGGCTTTTGGTAGCGTGGTGCAAAAGGGAACTTTCCCGGTTGAGGTCGGCAATAGTGATACGGCCCTGGGGCAAGGCACTTTTTCCGGCCAATTCATGCGGATGAAAAAGGCTGGAACCACAAAGATTAATTTCGTCGCCGGGTACACGACAGAAACCGCAGTAGTGGTTGACGATGCCACGGTTTTTCAATGCGAATCTAAAATTGAATTTCAAAAAGCGGATTTATCCTGGCTGAACAATGCGGGCGCTGGGTATCTGGTTACTGGGGTAGTTGCTGCTACAAACACTGTGACATTTACTCCTGCAATCAATGCGGCCATTGCTGATAATGCAGTGGTTAGGGGTTTTGTGCCGACCGCTACAGATAGCGGGTATCTGGTGCATGGACGCTATGGCCTGGCGCAACAAAAGGTCGCAGCCGTCGATTATGTGGATATCGCAATTGCGAAAGCCCAGATCGAATTTGACAATGGCAGAAAGATCATTGCTGATGAAAAGACCAACACCGATTATTATTTGAGCCTGACCAATGGCGCTTTAAGATCGGCGGGGATCACCATCGAGCAAATCGTTGAAAGCGGTCACATGAAGTATTTTTATCACGCCAACGCGCAGACGGTTTTCGGCTTAAAAATCCCGGTCGGCAATGTGGCGACCAAGCGGTATAGATTCGAGGCCGCGACTGTGAATTTCGCCGAGCCTGAAATGAGTGGCAATGAAGAACTCAGAGACAACCGCAAGGGGACTTGTTACGGCTTAACCGCAGGAGACAACGAACTCACTTTGACATTCGATTAAAGCTTTATAAGGAGATATTTGACAATGAAAGGCACTGTTACATTTAACGAAGTCGATGGGGTTGAGTTTGAAATAGAATTCATACCCATGCGAGAAAAGAAAGAGATGCTTTTGGCAGCTATGGCAAAGCGGAAGTCCTGGAAAAAAAATGACAGCGACCTGGACCTCAATGAATTTACCCGGGCGCAGATCATGCGGTCAGTGGTCGGCTGGACCGGCTTGAAAAACAAACACCTATCGCAGATTTTAAGCGCGGAGCGGAAAGCCGATGGGCTTTGGGGATTTCAAGGGGAGCTATCTGCCGCAGGGAAATACTCCGCCAATCATGAAATTGAATACAGCGAGGATTTCAAAAAGACCATTGCTGAAAACTGCTCGATTAGGTTTGGAAATTTTGTCAGTTACGCCCAGGACTATCTTGACGACCAGCAGCAAAAGCAAATTGACGATGAACTAAAAAACTGACTGAAGTCATGGCGTACTGTCGTGATCATCCGGCAGTTAGCAATGACCAGTTGGCGATATTTAAGGAGCAATTTGGAGATGGTCAGGGTCAGAGATTGGAAACGGGGCCGCTTCCCTTGCCTGGCAATAGCGATGCTTTGGAGGTTTGGATGATGGTCAAAGATCAATTGATTGTCAACGGAGACGCTATTGCAATCAGGCTAGAGGCCATAAAAGCAGTTTGCGAGATCATGGACTTTTGCGGCGAAAAGGCAATTGAGATCATAAAAAAAATCCAACACATCAAAGGCGTTTTATATCCAATGAGCAGAGAAAAGCATGGCTGAAGGCAATTTAAAATTTACGATTGAAATTGATGACAAGGGCAGCGCCACTATAAAAAATTTGGACGGCAGCATTGAAAAGCTGAAAAATACTACCATGACCTCAACCGACGTTATGGGAAAAAGCGTGTCATCCCTTTGGCAACAGGTCGCTATTGGCTCGGCTGTCTGGGATATGGTTAAGGGCAGCATTAAGGAATTTTATGTCGATTCGATTAGGAAGTTCGCCGACGAACAAAAGGGAATTTTATTGCTTGGAAATGCTGTCAAAAATGCGGGATCAGATTTTAGGCTTACTACCGGCGACCTGGTTGAGATGTCTGAAGCATTGAAAAAAACCACCATGTTTACCGATGATGAGCTTATCGCGGCTGAAGGTTTGATGTTGAGATTCGATCATATTAGCTCGGAGACATTCCCGCGCATTATCGGCGCGACCACTGACCTTGCTACAGCTATGGGTATTGATTTACGGTCGGCGACCATGATGGTTGGTAAGGCTATGGACAATCCACTAGAGGGTATGACCGCATTGCAGCGTGCGGGGCTTAGATTAAGTGAAACAGAGAAAGACCAAATTAAAATACTCATGGAACACAACCAGGGATTCGAGGCCCAGGACATCATCCTGAAAAAGATTGAGAAGCAAATGGGCGGGGCGAATGTCGAGGCTATGAAGGGATTATCCGGCGCGTTTAAAGAGGCTGGGGATTTTTGGGATGACTTTAAGAAAGAAGTCGGCAAAGGCTTTGGCGAGTTAATTATATTGGCGAGGGACTTTGCTAAGTCACTTACGGGCGCGGAATCCAGCGCGGCGGCTTCTCAAGGAGTGCTAGAGATTCAGCAGGTTAAATTTTTGACGTTCATGGCCAATATGAGAAAGGCTGGTTTAGGTGCCAGTGATGAGTATAAGAAGCTGGCCGAGGGAGTAAGGCAGATAAGCCTGGCAGCGGCCCAGGAACGCCTGGAAAATAAATTATTGGGAGCGATTGGGGCCGCGCCGAGGTTTGACGCGGACACAAATGCAGCTAAAAAGTATGCAGATATGTTGCAAGGCGTTTCAAAAGGCGGCGGGGAAATGGCGAAGATGCTAAAAACTCAAACCGATGCGGCGTTAAAGTCAAATGCGGCGTTGAAAGCAGCCGAAGTCCCTATTAAAAATTTTGGCGTAGCAAATGATGAGCTTGCCGAACGGATTAAAAAGGCAGCAGCCGAGGAAGCAAAACTAGCGAAAGAGACCGATGATCTTTTTGAAAGGCTGGAAAAATTATCAGACCAGGGAATAAAACCAGCGGCTAAGACATTTGATTTGCTAAAATCTAGCACGGAAGCGGCAACGAAGGAATTAAAAAATATTACTGGCGCTAGCGTTGAATTTACGGGGCAATTTGGAATCCAAACATCAAACATTAGTTTAGCCACAGATGCCCAGGGAAATTTTAAAGACGAAATTATCGAATCCGTAGAAGGAATAAAAAAGCAACAGGTTCAAACGGATGGGCAGTCTAAGGCCACAATGAACCTGGCCGACAAAATAACCATGATCAGCAATGCCTATAAATCATTTATGGGCTTGCTTGACGTGCTTGGAATAAAGAACGATGGCGTTATTGCTGGTATTGGCGAGACAATTTCAGGTGTTGCTACTTTTGCGACAAGCCTTAAAACCGGTGATATCGCTGGTATGATATCGGGAGCTACACAGGCCATTAGTGGTTTACTTAAAGTTTTCGCCAGCCACGGCGAAGAGCAGGCCATTACCCGGACATTCCAAAATGTCGGCGGGGTCAGTGCAGAACTTGCCAAGAAAATGAAAGAGTTGACCAAGGCCACGGGCGATGCTGTTAAGTCATCAATGATACTCTTGGATGAAGCCATCCGGGAAGGCGACGTGACTCTCCGTAATTTTGATGACTGGACGCGGAAACTTTCCGACATTATCAGTCAGGTCGATATGGGCAAGATGACAAAGGATGAGGCCGGCGGTGAGATTGGCGACGCTTTTACCGAATTGATGGCTAAGGCCAAGGAATTGGGGATTGCTTACAGTAAGGAAATGATTAATCTTTTCGGCTACATGCGCGAGCATGGCATAAAAAGCAAAGAGGTCACGGAGTTTATTAATTCCGCACTTGCCGAGGGGTCCAAGGCATTGCAGGATTATGCAAAAGACCAGGCCATTGGCGGTGAATATGCAGACGCTTTTTACGCGGCGTTCAAGTCTGAGGGCAAATCATTGCTGGAAATCGCTGAACTAATGGGCGACACCTTGCCTCAGGCGCAGCGAGATTTTGTCAACGCGAATCGAACCACATTGCAGCAGGTATCAGCCTTGCAAAAAATGATGCAATCCCTGGGCGCGACCGGGTATGCGACTGACAAAACATTTCAGCAGTTTGGAAGGGATACCAAGACCCTATATGACAATATGATCACAGGCGGGGCCACGGCTGAACAGGCACTGGACGCAATCACGCCGTTATTGATTGAGCAGTGCAGGCTTGCCAATGCCTACGGCTTCGCCATCAGTGCAGAGACTAAAGCTTGGCTTGAACAGCAAGGCATTGATTGGAGTAAGATTAAAGACCCGCAAACAGCAATGCTTGACGTGCAAAACCAAATGCTGGAAGTCCTGAAGTTAATTGCCAAAACATTCGGCGTTGACATTCCTGGCGCAATGGAGACTTTTGACGCGGCCACGCAAAGCGCTATTGATAACGCCAAGCGGGCGATTGATGATTACGGCTGGTCGGTCCAAAACTTGCCTATACCTAACTTTGGCGGTGCTGGCGCGGGAATGCCCGGCTTTGCTACCGGCAGCCCTGGCTGGATACCAATACCTCATAGCTTTCTGGTCGGCGAGCGCGGCCCGGAAATCATTCAGGCTAGCGCAGGTAAAATGAACGTCAGGCCGATAAGCGACGATACCCGGCCACGTACCCAAAACAATATCACCATCCACATTACCGGCTCCAGGAATGACGCTCATTATATCGCCGAGCAAGTCAGGACGGCCCTTAAGGATAATCTGAATGGTGATCTTAAAGTCCAGATAAGGAAGGCCGTCAATGTCTAATGGCGCATTTCTTTACACTTCGGCGACTACCGGGATTGTACCGACATGCACGGGCAGCGATTCGGGATATGCGATTGGCAGCATATATGACGGCAATCCTAGCACGGTGCATAAATATACTGCAGCAGCACAGGTTTACGAATGGAACGCTGGCAGCGGAAACACAATATCCGCGTCTGCTTTTTCAATACACAATCATAACTTGTTAGCTACCGCGACAGTACGTGTGGAATTTTCAAACGACCATTCTGATTGGGGGGATGCTTTTTCTCAGGCATATATGATTCTTGGGGTCGATATGTATTGGGTTTTTTCAATGAGTCGCATTTACAGATATTGGCGCATTACAATTACCCCGGCAGCCTCTTATGCAATCACTATCGGAGAGATTTGCCTTTGGTCAAATTACCATTTGCTTGTCCGTAATTACAATTGGGGATATGATGAAATAAACGTATTGTATGCGCAGCAAAACAACTTTTGGGGCCAAAATGTCAGGTCGAAAATAAGTCAGGGCATCGGATATAATCTAAGCTTTGACAACGTGTTGGCAGCAAATAAGGCAATTTTGGCGACCATAGCAAAAGAGTCGGCGGTTGTTTTTATTCCTGACCAAGCCGTTAATCAATGCTACCACGGCATGATTCAGGGCGATGGTCTGAAATCAAAAGTCAATCCTAGCGGGTATTCATTTCAAATGACCTTTTTAGAAAACTGTAAGAGGACATAATGCCGACATACGCAACGATAAGCTACACAACTCAAGCAATTATATATTCTGACATAGCCGACACTGCAAATGGGGTTGTTGGCGGGCTTTTAGGCGTAAGTGATATTGGGTATAACATCAATATTGACCGGACGATTGAGAACACGGCTTTCAGTTTTTCTCTGGATAATACGGCAAACCAAATATCAGTTATCCTGGCGGGAGTTGATAAAAATATTGTGGGGAGACCGGTCTTAATCCAATATAGTGACTCGCTATTTGCTAACCGCAAAACCATTGGTAACGGAATAATACGGAGTATCCAGCGAAGCGATAGCGCCGCAATCACATTTGCTTGCGACCGGAATTCCTTGGCCTTGGCTGATGACCTGGGGACATTAATTTCAAAAACTGATTTTCCGTTGGCTTGTGAGGACGCGCTTGGCCAATATATGGCTTTCCCGGTTTATGGGAAAATATCGGAAAATACTTCGCTGCAAAAAACCGAGAACAACACTGGCCAGATTAAATGCTGGCGAATAGACACTAATATTTTCCTTGTGGGAATTTTAGGCGGTGCTTCAAAAACATTGGAATTGGCTTATGATAAAGATTTCGTTGATATCACCGCGACATCTACGCTTGGAGTCGGGACATATAACAGCGTTGACTATGATATTATAACCCATACGTCAACCGACGCATATATTTTTTGTAGCCTGTCATGCGATGCGAATTTGGTTAGGGCAATCAGGTGGTACACAAAAGGGGGGAGCTATTTTTTCAATAATGTGGAAGGTACATACTACACGATCTGGAATAATTTATTTATAAATTCTGGGTATGTCAATTCCAATATTGCAATTTTATGCCAAAAAGAAATTAAAAACATTGACCATATAACGAGCCTTTGTCAGACTTTCGATCTTTGGGCTTGCCCGTTGTTATTGGAGGATATTAACCCATATTTTTACTTGCACCTTGAAAAAAATGAGTATTTGATTACCGGAGACTATGCGCCTGACCTGACTTTGAATTATAGCCAAATCGCAAATTATCAAAACTGGATTGACTTTGAAAATGTTTATGATGAAATCAAGCGCTGTTATTGGTATATGTGGCGCAACGATTTTTTCAACCGGTTACCGTCGGATACGTTATTGACAAGCGATTGGGATGCTACGCGGGGAAATTGTGACTTGCGGTATGTATATGATGACCAGATCGCCCAAAAATTGGCGATGCGGCATTTGTTTTTCAATAACAAACCAAAGTTTTACTGTTCGTTCGATGTGCCATTTTCCGAAGCCAATTACATTGACACTTGCGGAAAATTGATTAAGTTAAATTATCCCCTTGGGTTTTTCCCTAATACTGACAGGATATTGCAGATAATGAGGATGACTTATTCACCTGATTACGCCACAATAAATTTTGAATGTCTGGACAGGACCTTTATTGTGTCGAAAATGAAAGACATTAAACTTTTGATCCAGAGCAATACGACGGATAATAATACAACTTTTTATGACTTCTCGCCCACCGGAGAACATGCAATAACGCCTGTCAGTAATGTGATACACGACACAGCGGCCACAAAGTATGGATCAACTTCAATTTATTATCCTGGTTATGTCAATCCAGTAATGAGTTATCTTTCAACTCCTGCTTCGGCAGATTGGGAAATTTTTTTGCAGACAAATGCCACTGTTTCATTTTGGGTTAAATTTGCAGTAGCCACGGGGATGCAGATGATAATTTTCGACTACGCAGACTCAACCAATTGGTGGCAAATCGAGAGGCTTGCCAACAATAAGGTTAGATTTTGCGGGAGAAATACCGCAGGGTATTTTTTGGTACTTGATTCTGGTACTACAATTGCGGATACTAATTGGCATCATGTTGCGTGCGTGAAGGTGGGAGCGCTTCATGGGATTTACATAGATGGAGTGCAGGTCGCGTATGTGAGTATGGCCTCATCTATCACAATAGATGGGACTTTATACATAGGTCATCATCCTGTGGCGGCCACAGTGGATTTGAATGGATGGTTGGATGAAATCATGTTCAGTCACGACAACTTCTACGGAGCATCTCCAAATGTGGGGCTTACAAATACCATCACTGTTCCAACAAAAAAACTTACCTGGGAGGGATAAATGCCAAAATATGAAAAACAGAAAATTGTTATATCGACAAAGGAGGCGGTGGATATTGTCATTGATACCAGGCTTAAACTCGCGCATTTTGAATACATTGACCCGGCGACCGGGCAGTTAAAGACGACTCGAAATATCAGGATCAAATTTATTCTTGCGAAATTCACCAATGGCCAGCGAAAAGCCATTGATGATTTTTTGCGGGAAATCATGGCAGTCGGTTTTGGCAATGGCTGTAAACTTAGTGATATTCCTGCAAATCCTTTTGATTCTGAGGATCCGGACCCGCCACCGCCGGACCCCGATCCGAAACTAAAATAATAAATAGGAGGCCACATGGCAAATACAATAACAACAAAGACCCTGGAATTGGTTTCCGGGACGACGTACAGGATTAAGAATATCGTTCGAGCTTCGGGGATTATATATTTAATCCGATATACAAAAGGCAATACGACAAATGTGTTATTTACGTTCGCTCAAAGTTATGGAATTACTGGTATTGATAGTACAGCCAAATATCAGATAGTCGAGGCCGATACCGAAAAATTATTGTCTCCTGTTGTAAAAAAAATCAATGCCAGTGGGGACTATGAATTACCCATAACGATTAGCAAACGGGCGCAGTATAGCAATGTAACCGTGACATTTACGGGAGGAACAACCGGACAGGTCACAATTGACGCTTGCGACGATATTTATTAAGCCCGGCAATGCGTGACAAAATACTCGTAGGCTATTCACTCATTACGCCGTACGCGTCACCGGGGAATGAATTTAGTACTTGTGATGGCGTATCTCATGTTTTTGATTTTGAGAAATTCCGGGAATATGCAAGGCAGATTGCCAATACCGGGATTAATTTTTGGGGTCTTATTCCCTGGGGCGTTTGGTGCCAAGACAATTATGACCGCTATGGTATTTACGGAGTTTTCCAGCCATATAGAATTATTGGCAACCGCTTTGATCTGTCAGACTGGAATGATTACTATTGGCCAACAATAAGAAAAATTGTTGAAATCCTGAATGACTTTGGAATTACTGTACGGTTTGAATTGTATGATTCTTGCCAATTGAACGGGAGCTATAGAAAATGGTCTCCTTGGGTGACAAATAATCAGGGATTTGAAGCGATGGTGATTGGCGGAGATATGCCAATCGACGGCTATACCCATGTTGCAGCATTTGTTAACAAGGCCATTGATGAGTTAGCCGGTCTTGACGTTATGTTTGGCCTGGGTAATGAGATGACCGATGTGCGCCTGGCATTAGATTGCATCCTGCCTATAATTCGAGACCGGGGAATTAATCCGGCGCGCATGTGGTATGGCGCGGTAATGGCTCCCGGGAAATGGGATGTTGCAAACAATAAATTTATTTTGCCGCCGTTTGATCCGCAGGGAATGATTAAGGGGAATATTGAGACTGTTTACGCCGGTACACAGTGGGAAGGGGAATCTATGACTAGCGCGAAATGCTCATTTATTCGGCCAGCGCATCGGGCATTGACGAAGCCGACAATAGAGGAGGCCGGCCATGGCTTTATTTATGGCTTGACAATCCACCAGGCGTTATTTTTTTGGGCTGGAAATATAAATATGCGGTTTTCGCTTGAAGATGATGGCACTAGCGATGGTGATAGTATTGATGATAGGGCCGGTATTTATATACGGCCATCAGCGCAGCAATGGTATGAGGGAATCAAATTCTGCCTCAATTGGATCAGAGACCAAGAGACGTTTGCTCCCTTGACGCATACGCCCGTAGGCCCAAAAATAATTTTCAACCACTTGGCTAAAAAAATTGATTTGGCAATCCAGCTTCCTGTTTGCCAGGAAATGTGCCAGGCCGTCGAGGAATATTTTAACGCGCCCATGTATAATTATAATCGCTATCCGGTGCCATTTATACCAGACGATCCCGAGGAACCCGAAGAACCATTGCCGCCAAAATTGGTAGAGGTAATTAAAGACCATAATGCTTTATGGCATT
>Ga0315274_10016199_pt1 | contig 10533 bp, 11 predicted proteins | sample YL17G02_20_MG_FD_203700 | JGI IMG/M metagenome (GOLD analysis project Ga0315274, IMG submission 203700) | Sediment microbial communities from Yellowstone Lake, YNP, Wyoming, USA - YL17G02_20 | ecosystem: Environmental > Aquatic > Freshwater > Lake > Sediment | place: USA: Wyoming | collected...
GGCCAAGTGCGCCGTCGTGGCCGTCTCCGAGCGAAGATCCTCGGTTACGCTTTACGTTCACAACATCAAACACATCATGGACAGCATTCCCACCTTGCTCAACAAGGCCGGCCAGGCCGTCCAGACCCTCGAGAAGTACATCTACGCGCTCAAGGAGACCATGCAGGAACTCAGTGTGCGCGAGTTCCAGGACATGGTCACGATATTCGACGTGTGCGGCGCCATTCAGCGGTACGAGATGGTCGTGCGAATCGCCGCTGAGGTCGACCCGTACATCCTCGAACTTGGAACCGAAGGCCGGCTGATTTCCTTGCAGTTGAAGGAGCTTATGCTTCCCGTCGAGGAGGCGTCTCTCGTTATAAAGGACTACTACCGCGATAGGCCCGGCGTCACTTTTGAACAGGTCCGCGAGAAGATCGGCGAGATCTCGCAGCAGGACCTGCTCAACCTTGGCAGCATCAGTCAGGCGCTGGGATATGGGCCCAATCTCCGCTCGGTCGATGCCTACCTCACGCCTCGAGGGTACCGCTTGCTCACGACCACCCACCGTCTGCCGCCGCAGATCATCGAGAATCTCGTCAGCCGGTTCGGATCGCTCAAACAGATCATACGCGCCCCGCGCGACGATCTGGATGGGGTCGAAGGCGTCGGCGAAGTGCTTGCGGAGCGTGTGCGCGTGAGCCTGGACCTATTGCGCAGCCAATTGGCGCTCGACAGGAGGTAGAATGCCCTGCATTCTCGATTGCCCCATCGTCATGCGCCAAGAGGTTGCGCCAGGCCATGTCCGTCTTGCACTTAAAGCCCCCGAGATCGCGCGAACCGCGCAACCTGGCCAGTTCGCCATGATACAGGTAGCGGAAGGCATCTATCCCTTTCTCCGGCGTCCAATGAGCTTTGAGCGCATCCTCAGCGACAGTGTAGTGTTCCTTTTCAAAGTCGAGGGCGAAGGGACCCGGCTTCTCGATCGGCACGCCGTGGGGCAGATGCTGTCGTTGCACGGGCCTCTCGGAAAAGGGTTCCCACTCGACGACGGCTTCTCGCGTCACATCATCGTTGCCGGCGGCATCGGCGTCGCGCCGTTCCCGGCCTTGGCGGAGGGCCTTATCCGAAAATGCGGGAAAGCCCCGGAGGTCATCATCGGCGCGCGGACTCGCGACTTGGTCTTGTGCGAGGACGACTTCCGGCAGATGGGGTGCTCGACGCATCTGGCCACGGACGACGGCTCGATAGGGCACAAGGGCTTCGCGCACGAGGTGCTCGAGCGTCTTTCTCCCGCGCCCGGCGCATGCATCTACGCCTGTGGTCCCATGCCCATGATGAAGGCCGTATCGAGACTGGCCATGTCGCTTGGCGTCGATTGCCGGGTCTCGCTCGAAGCCCAGATGGCCTGCGGCGAAGGAGCATGTCTCGGATGCGTCATCGAGTCCGTACGCGAGAAAGAAGGCGAGAGAATGATGCGCGTCTGCGCCGACGGACCCGTCTTCGACGCCACCCTCGTCGATTGGGATGCGCATAATCTCGCGTACGATCTATAACGAAGCCCGATAGAGAAAGACTCAGGGTTTGCATTTAAGATTAAGCTCGAACCAATTACTGAATAGGTCGCAGGATCGTCTATGATTGGTGATATCTCGTATGAGAGTGTCCTGTGATCTGGCGGCAGGGCACGGTGTTTACACTGGCGCGTGAGGCGGACCAGATAATGAGGCTGGAGCGGAAGAGGGTACTGAGGGATGATTTCCCGCGCAGTCAGGGAACAGGAAGGCGCGTGCCCGATTCCTCCATCAGAAAGATGGCTCGCTGTATCGTGCGCCGATTTCAGCCAGAGCAAATTATCCTTTTCGGCTCCTATGCGCGCGGGGATGCAAATGCGGATAGTGACGTCGATTTTCTTGTTATTATGCCTGTTCACGATTCGAAGGCGCATCAAGAAGTGATGATTGGCGTGGCGCTGCATGATTTTGCCGTCCCGAAGGATATCGTGGTCAGCACACCGGAGGAATTCGCGTGGCGGAAGGAGATTGTAGGCACAATCGAGTACCCCGCCGTGCGAGAGGGAAAGGTCTTGTATGTCCGGCAATGATCCAGTCATTCGAGTGGCCCTGGAATGGGTGATCAAGGCCGAAAACGATTTGAAGACCGCGATTCATACCCTTAAGTTGGACCACGAATGCCCCACCGACGTCGTCTGTTTTCATGCCCAGCAGTGCGTCGAGAAGTACGTGAAGGCATTCCTTACGCTCCAAGGCATCGTTTTCCCCAAGACGCATGACATTGAAGAGCTTTTCCGGCTTTTGCCGCGTGACCTTGAAGCGGCATGGGACGTGGAGCATCAGAGAGCCTTCACAAGATACGCGACCGTTACCCGCTATCCCGGCACATATGATCCTGTTACCCTGCGCCAAGCGCGCCTGGCTGTGGCGATGGCTCGAAAGGTGCGGCAGGCAATTCGCCGGCTGTTGCCGAGGGAAGCCAAGCCTCGAAAGAACAGGCAGTAGAAATTGGCTTCCAGTCTCCGGCTAATTCCCCTTCGTGCTCGTAATCGTCATCGTCCCATCAAACAAGAGTCGCCGCGACAGCTCCCACGTCGCTGGATTTCCACAGCCTGCAACTCTTAGAATGCCGTTAGTCGCTTGTGTGCGCCGGGCGGGGTATTCGATGAGTGCGAATCTACAGACAAACCTGGGCGGGTTGGAAATGAAGAACCCGGTCACGGTTGCGTCGGGGACCTTCGGGTACGGTCAGGAATATGATGCGTACTTCGATGTGTCGCTGTTGGGCGCGGTGACGACCAAGAGCCTTACGCTCAAGCCGCGCGCGGGGAATCGTCCGCCTCGCGTGGTCGAGACGCCCGCCGGTATGCTCAATGCCATCGGGCTTCAAAACGTCGGCCTGGACGTGTACCTCTCGGAGAAGCTCCCGTTCCTGCGCAACAAGAAAGCGACGATTATCGCCAACATCTACGGGCATACCGTGGACGAATATGCCGAACTCGCTCGGCGGCTCGAAGAGGCAAGCGGGGCGGACGCCATCGAGGCGAATCTTTCGTGTCCCAACGTGCACGATGCGAAGAAGGCGCGAGGCGTCGCGATCGTCGCACAGGATCCAGAGAAAGTGTCCCTGTACACGAGGGCGATTCGCTCGGCCACGAGACTGCCCCTGTTCATCAAGCTGACGCCAAACGTGGCCGATATCCGCGAGCCCGCGCTGGCGGCCCAGGAGGCCGGCGCCGACGCCGTTGCGCTGATAAACACCCTGATGGGCATGGCAATCGACCCTGAAACGCGGCGTCCGCGCCTTGCCAACATCGTGGGCGGCCTGAGCGGTCCCGCCATCCGGCCCGTGGCCCTCAAGATGGTGTGGGACGCGGCGCAGGTCCTGAAGATACCCATCCTCGGGATGGGCGGCATATGCAATGCATCGGACGCAATCCAGTTCTTACTGGCCGGCGCGACGGCGGTGGCGGTGGGATGCGTGTCGTTCCGCGAGCCGTGCGCGGCTTTGGCAATCATCGAAGGAATCGGCGCTTACCTGGAACGGCATGGTCTGGACGACATTCGACAACTGCTCGGTGGAATGCTGACATAGTCCGTTCGTTGGCAGACCAGCCGCGCACTGAAAGGAAGCACGATGCGAACGGAGCTTATTGTGGGACTGGACGTTGACACGCGCGAGGAGGCATTGCGCGCCGTCGAAGCGTGCAACGAGTGTCAATTCTTTAAGGTGGGTTCGCAACTATTTACGCGTTGCGGGCCCGCGATTGTGCGCGAGATACTCGACCTCGGCAAAAAGGTCTTTCTGGACCTCAAATGGCACGACATTCCGAACACGGTCGCAAGGGCCGCCAAGAGCGCGGCCGACCTCGGCGTTTCCCTTGTTACGCTGCACTCGACCGGCGGACGCCGCATGATTGAAGCCGCGCGTGAAGCCGTGGAAGGCAGCGAGACGAAACTACTGGGGGTGACCGTGCTGACAAGCCTTTCGGACGAGATGCTCAGGACCGAGGTCGGGTTGCCCGAGACGACTTCACAGGCCGTCTCGCGCCTGGCGAGACTCGCCGTCGACTCCGGCGCGCATGGCATCGTGAGTTCCGCGCAGGAAATCGTCGCGGTGCGCGAAGCGGTGGGACTCAAACCGATCATCGTGACGCCCGGCATCCGCCCGGCATGGTCCACGAAAGATGACCAGGTCCGCATTACAACACCGCGCCAGGCGGCCGAGGCCGGGGCAACCTTCATCGTCGTCGTCCGTCCGATCCTGAGGCATGAGAACCCAAGCGAGGCCGTCCGGCTCATTCTCGAGGAACTCGGTGGCGGAAAGGCTTCCGACGCTCCCGCGTCTTCGGAGCCGGCCAATCCTGACACAACAAAAGAAGGATGAAGATTCATACATGGATCCGAATCGGCGCGCCGGCGGGGCAGACACTCACAAGACCATTTCCTCCGACGACGTCATACGGATGTTCAGGAAGGCCGGCGCGCTGCTCGATGGACACTTCCTTTACGCGAGCGGCCGTCATGGCCGCCAATTCCTCCAGGCTGCCCGCGTGCTGCAGTACCCTGACCTGACGCAATCCCTTTGCGGCGCCATGGCCGCGCGATTCCTCAACGACTCCATCGGCTTGGTCGTGGGGCCGGCGACCGGGGGAATCATCCTGGCATATGAAACCGCGCGCGCACTGGGATGCCGCGCCGCTTTCACGGAAAAGGACGGCGAGGGAGGAATGGCGCTCAAACGCGGCTTCGCCCTCAAGACGGGGACCCGCGTCCTCGTTGTCGAGGACATCATCACCACCGGCGGCTCCGTGAAAAAAACCATCGACCATCTCCGCCGCCGCGGCGCCGAAGTGATTGCCGTATCCGTCCTCATCGATCGCAGCGCTGGAGAAGCCTGGTTCGATTGCCGTTTCGAGGCCCTCGCAACACTCGACATGCAAAGCTGGCCACCCAACGAATGCGCCCTGTGCCGCGAGAACGTGCCCCTCGTCGACCCGGACGACCTAACCGCTATGTAGGTCCGGTCTCCGAAGCGAATGGCTGCCCTTGTCAACCTCCAGTCCTTCCTTGCATCTTTGCGTTCGCTGATAACACTTTCCAGGGATGCAACTGTCATTTGTATCTTCCGTTTTTGCAGGAATGGACAAATGCTGGTATCATTTATTCGGGTGAAGGAGTATCGGACCTCACATCGGGGCAGCGGTCCGATCTCACCCGCGTCTTTCCCTACTGGAAGGGATGGAAGTTTGAAATCTCTTGACATTGCATTCCGCGAGCCGCTAGCCTGGATGCTGGGGCTGGCGCGCGCGCGTCATCGACTGCGTGGTTAGGGCCTCGCGAGCCGGGATGGGGTGTTGCTCCGAAGCCGCCCCAACGCATCGCCTGCTCCGCCGAGATGCTAATCGACGCGGCTGTACGTTCTCGTGGATCGAGGCGGAAGAGGCCGGCATCGACGGAGTAGTTGGTGCGCAAAAGACGGAATGGCGCCCCTCGTCGGCGCTCGTTCCCAAGTTGAACTCGGGAACGAGCCTTGAAGAGCCTTAGCGAGTTGGGACTTTTTTGGCAGGAGGCAGGGCCACCGTGATCGAACGCCTTACGATCCTGGGTGGAAGCAGCGTTTACACGCCTGAGTTTGTCTTATCGGCCGTCTCGCACAATCTGAACGTGCAGGAGATCGTCCTCTTTGGAAGAGAAGGGCCGAAACTTCACATTGTGGGAGAGTTCTGCCAGCGGATGCTCGACAAGACCGGATTCCCGGCCACCATTACCTGCTCGACGGACGTCACGGGGGCGGTCAAAGGCGCCCGCTACATAGTGAACGGCATTCGGATCGGCGGTCTAAAGGCCCGGACTCGCGATGAAAAGGCCCCTGTCCGGTTCGGCATGGTGGGCGATGAGAGTCTCGGCGCGGGCGGGTTTGCCAACTCGATGCGCACGTTGCCAGTCGTATTCCACCTTGCCGAACAGATCGAGCGGGTCAACCCCGATGCGATCTTCATCAATCTGACCAACCCGATGGGCGTTATCGTCGAAGCCCTCAATCGATACACGAAACTCAACGTCGTCGGAACCTGCGATCTGCCTGGCACATGCGTCAGGAAGCTGGCGGAAGTGTTGAACTGCATCCCGTCTGACTTGAGCGTCGACTACATCGGCCTCAATCACTTCGGCTGGATCCAGGATGTGAAGGTCGATGGACGCAGTTGCATGCAGTGCGTGTTGGACCGGCTCGAACGATACCAGGAGGATGGGTTCGACCTCGGTTTGATCGAGCTGTTCCGGATGATTCCCGTCAAGACCGTCAGCCTGCACTATCGTCAGGACGACGTCTTGAAGAAACAGCGCTCGAGCTCGCGTTGCCGTTCCGAGACGCTGCACGAAGCCGAGGAGCAGATCCTGAAGCTCTATCAGGACGAACATCTCGCCGAAATACCCGATCTGACCCGCGAGCGCAACGCCGTATGGTACGATCAGACCATCGTTCCCCTCATAGAGTCTCTGGAGAGCAAGAACGAACGGACCCATATCCTATGCGTGCGCAACAATGATTCCATTCGCGACCTGCCGGAGGATGCCAGCGTGGAGATCCCGGTCAGTGTGAGCAAAAGGGGGCTGCGCCAACATGCGGTCGGCAGTTGCCCCCGCTTTCTCAAGGGCATCTTCATCTCGATCAAGGAAAGCGACCGGCTGGCCATCGAGGCGGCCCGTCACAAGAGCTATGAATGCGCCTTGCAATCCCTTACAATAAACCCGCTCGTGCCTTCCATGCAGGCAGCCAAGAAGTTTCTGGATTACCTGATTAGGGAGGAGGACCTCGAACTGCATTGATGTGTGGCTAGTGGCTGGCTAGCCGCTAACCACTCATCACTAACCACTGATCACTAGCCACTAAGGACGGAAAACATGCACAGAACGATTCTAACCGTGGGAATAGCGTTGGTTGCATTTGCATCCTTGGCGGAAGACCTGCCGCCGGTGTCCAACCGAAACGGCCTTACACTGCGCGACCTGGTTGGTAAGGACACTTTTGTATCGGTTGTGCTGAAAGACCGCGGCGCTACCGACCAGAACCTGCGGGTTGTGGAAATCGGCCCGAACTACTTCAGCGTACTCACGCAGAACGGCGAACGCATGCCCTACAAATTTGAGTCCGTCGCGGAGGTCAGGATCCAGGACGGCCAGATCGAGGCGCGCAAGTTCAACCTCGATGAGAACCGCATGCTCAAAGTCGAGGAGCAGAAGGTCGTTGATCGAGCACTCGAACGGGCCCGCGAGATTTTCGACGCTGCCAATAGCGACCAAACCGTGAAGATGCGCGCGGCTACCCTCCTGGCAGTCAGCGGACGCGCGGACGCCGTCGATTACCTCCGCGGGCTCTCCACCACCAACGACTTGGCGACGGATATCGATGCTTCCCTGCGGCTGTATCTTATCGGCGACAAGGAAACCAACAAGGCCGTCCTGGCCAAAGGACTTCAGAGCGGGGACCGGAAAGTCAAGGCGGCGGCTGTTAAACTCGCCGGACTTACCGGCGATAAGGACGATATCCCAATCCTGGTGGACATGCTCCAGGAGCGCACCGTGGACATCTCCGCGCCGGCCGCTCGCGCCCTCGCGCGGCTCGATTGCCGCAGCGGCATTCCCTACATGGTGCGCATGCTGGTCGAGCTCAATGAGGAAAAGGGCAACGCGGCCATCTTTGCGCTTTCGCGTCTGGGTGGCCAGGACGTGGTTAGTCAACTCAAAGACAAACTGAAGACGACCTCCGGTCAGACGCAGTATCGAGTCATTACCTGCCTGTACAAGCTCAAGGATCCTCTTGGAAAGGAGCTTATGATCAAGCAGATGAAGAATGTCCCGACGCTTGCGCCCGAGGCGGCCTTGGTCCTTGCCCGCGACGGCGATTGGGATGCCGTGCAGTATCTGACCGGGCGGCTCAAGCGCCGGTATGACGAGACAGAGGACGTCATGCTGTACCGCGCGAAAGCGGCCGCGGCCCTCGTGGCAAACGCCGATCCCACGGCCATCTCCTATGTCCAGGAACTGCTGCGGTCGGACAACGTCAACATTAGGAAGCAGATCTGTATCCTGCTGGCCGACCTCGGAAAGAAGCGCTTGATCCCGATTCTTCAGCCGACGATAGAGAGCGCAGACGCGGACCTTGCCCTGCAAGCTTGCGCGGCCACCGTCGCCATCGCAAAACCTGATTTCCGGGAGCGGTACATCGAGTACCAGCAGTAGATCATGACGGACCGGCTCCACGTGCACATCCATGGCCGCGTACAGGGCGTCGGGTTCCGGTACTCCGCGTTTGAGCGGGCCACGGCGTTGGGACTGAACGGCTGGGTGCGCAATCTTCCCGACGGGGGCGTGGAGGCGGAGTTCGAAGGACCCAAAGCCGTCCTCCAACAGATGCTTGCCTGGTGTGAGATCGGCCCGCGCGCCGCCAAGGTCACGCGTGTCGAGACAACGTGGCAATCCGGGGAGCCGCAGTACGCCGGCTTCCATTTCCGAGGGTAACCCGTCTCACCCTGCGCACTTCACACTTCACACTTCACACTTCACACTTCTCACTTCTCACTTCACACTTCTCACCTTCTTGAGCACATAGATCATCTCCGTGCTTTCATCGGTGAAGGGCCCGCGATGGAAGTCGCCGTAGAGCGCTTCGATTTTCAGCCCGCAGAGCCGAAACAGGTATTCGATCTCCCGGCGGGTCGTCCAGGCCCGCACGAGTGGAAACACGGCCTCCCGCGTTATCTTGCCATCCCTGCCCACTTCGTGAATGACGTGCTGCTCGATGAGCAACTGGTTGGGCTCGTCGTATGAAGCCGCATGGAAATGCAGCACCGTAAACCCCGCGTCATCGGGGCGGTATCTTCCCGCGAACTTGAGCTTTCCGGGCAGCCGCCCACATCCGATCTTCGATAGGGTCGAAGGCTTGGGATCCCAGGTATTCATGACAACGCGCCCATCCTCCGCAAGATGCGCGTGCACCGTCTCGAGACACCGCCGTTGTTCCTCCTGCGTCAGCAGATGCATGAAAGCCCGATACGGCATCATGATGCAGGAAAAAGTCCTGTTGAAGCTGAATGAGCCCATCTCGGACAGGACCAGCGACAGCGTCCCTCGCACGGGCGCTGCAAGGCGCAGTTTCTCGCGGCACAGCGCCAACATTGCATACGAGTTGTCCAGGCCGGTCACGTCCGCGCCGGCCAGCACCGCCGGAATCGCAATCCGGCCCGTGCCCACGCCCAGTTCGAGAACGCCTCCGCGCGCATGCGTCGCTTCGTCGACGTAAAACTCGAGGTCGCCGGGCATGCCCGTGTGGATCAAGTCGTAATACTCTGCCCAAGCGTCAAAGGCCGCCATGGTCCGTTCCCCCCTCACTTGGCCTTTTCAGCCGGTCCCGGATGATCGAAGTGCTCGTTCAGAAAGGAAAGGATCTCGAGGAAAACGTCCGCGCGGGCGCGGTGATGGAAGAAATCGAACGCATGACCGTAAGACACCGTGATCAAGCGCGTGGGAACGCCCAGGCCGCGAAGCTGCTCATAGAAAGCCACACTCTGCGCATAGGGCACGAAGTGGTCCTTCGTTCCGTGGACCAGAAGCGTTGGGCACGTCTCCCGGCGCGCATAGGTCACCGGAGAGGCCGCCGCGTAAGGATCTCCCGAGCCGGTAGGCCCTTTGGCGAGGAACCGTTTCACAAAGGCGTCGCTTATCCCGCCGATCCCGACGTACCCTTTCGTGTGCCGGTAGTAAGACATGTCCGCCACGCCGTACATCACGACCGCGGCTTGCACGGCGCTCGAAGGGCCGGGATTCCCGCTTCCTTCGAGACCGTCAGACGGGATCGTCGTCGCCAGGAGCGCCGCCAAATGGCCCCCGGAGCTGTTTCCGAGCACGGCGATCCGGGCCGGATCGATCCGGTACTCTTCCGCGTGAAGCCGAAGCCAGCGAACCGCCGCTTTGGCGTCGTACAGGCAATTCGGAAACGGATAGCGCGGCATCATGCGATAGCTCATGGCCGCGGCAACAAAACCGTTTTTCGCAAGACGCTCGCCGTACCAGTGCAGTTGATGCCGGGTGCCAAAGAGCCAGGCGCCGCCGTGGATCAACAGCACGGCAGGTCGCAACACCGTGCCGTCATCCCTCGGAGATCGTATCGTCATTTTCAGCTTCCGCGCGCCGTAGTCGACATATGCCAACTTACCGTGCGTGCAGTACTCGGCCGCCCCCGGCCAACTGCAGATAAGAACTGCCGCCCCGCAGAGAACTGATCCTACTCCCTGCCGCAGACGCAAGTGCAACACCTCCAAGTGCGTTTCGGATATATTTCATCCCGGCCCATGCTGTGTCGCCGTCGGACGATGCGGGCATCATACCACTCCTGCACGGCAGAACCCGAGTTCGGGAAGACCTCGGAGGCTTTCGCGCTCACTCCATTCTTGCCCTTCTTGTCCCTCACATCTTTGCAGAGGGCGCAGAACGTCAGTATAATCAGACGGGTCGGATTATACGTGCGTTCCATGCATGG
>Ga0315274_10016200_pt1 | contig 10533 bp, 10 predicted proteins | sample YL17G02_20_MG_FD_203700 | JGI IMG/M metagenome (GOLD analysis project Ga0315274, IMG submission 203700) | Sediment microbial communities from Yellowstone Lake, YNP, Wyoming, USA - YL17G02_20 | ecosystem: Environmental > Aquatic > Freshwater > Lake > Sediment | place: USA: Wyoming | collected...
ATGGGGATCGCTGTGGTAACCCCTCTGGGAAGGAGGTCTTTCCCCCTGATACGGTTCAATACAAAGGACCTGGTGATCAAGGGAAAGGAAACCTGCTCTTGCGGAAGGTCCTCAAGAAAGATCAAAGAGGTGGTGGGGAGAACCGATGATCTGAGAAAAATCAGAGGGGTACTCTTTTCGCCCAAAACTGTGGAGGAAGTGATCAGGCATGAATTCCCCGAGGTTGTCGAGTATGAGATCGTGGTCGAGAGAAAGGGTATCATGGATGAAATTACGATCAGGACAGAAGTTGCCCCAGACTTTAACGGAAAGGAGCTAGACCAAGTCAAAGCAAGGCTCCGCGAAAATCTGAAAGTCAAAACCAACCTATCCTTTCACGTGCAGATGGAACCTCCGGGTTCACTTCCAAGATACACGCTTAAAGCAAAAAGATTTAAAGATAAAAGGGAGAATGATAAAAATGATTGAAGCGATGAGGAAAGAGATAGAAATGATTGAGGAGAGTGCCGAAAGGCTGAGAAGATTGGCACAGGATAATCCAGGCATTCAGAAAAATGCTGAGGCCATACTTAGCTTTGTCTACCTGTTAAAATTTGTTACCCCTGTCGGAGTGATCGATCAGCTTAAAGATAACCAACAAAATTAAATTCATTCAAGGAGACCTTACATGAACTCAAGAGAAAGGGTTCTTATGACCATTGATCATAAGGAACCCGATCGGGTTCCACTCTTCTTTAATTCTATCGATGCTAAATTTGTGCGAGCTATAGGAAAAGGGAATATGGTGGAAACCTGGAAAGAGCTTGGTGTGGATGTGTTTGTCATGGGTCGGACGACATGGTGTGAAGGGAAACCTGCTGGTTTAGGTTACTCCCCTGACCCGCCACCGCCTGAAGAGTCTTTGGGAGGATGCCTTTATGCGGGTTGGAATGGGATCGATGAGATTGGTAGGGAATGGAGACACGGTCGATATGTGAGAGGGGTTGTGGAGACTCGGGAGGACCTGCACAAGTATTCGCCAGAATTAAAGCTGGAAGAGCGATATAATCGATCCATCATAGAGAATTGGAAAACAAATTATCCTGATCATCCCTACGCCCTTTTTTCACATTCAGGTCCTCTGGGGTTAACCATTGAAAGCTTTGGACTCATTCAATTCTGCTATGCCCTGTTTGATAACAGGGCGGTGATTCAGGAAAGTGTCGAGTTAAAAACGGAATGGTTTATTGAGACGTCAAAATATGCTGTGGAGTTAGGAGTCGATTTTGTCATCATGGGCGATGACATGGGTTTTAAGGGGCATGGTTATGTCTCACCATCCGATTTTAAAGAACTCGCCTTCCCCTATTATCGCCGAATTGTCGATTCGATTTCAGTTCCTGTATTTTGGCATTCAGAAGGTTACATCCGAGATTATATACCCATGGCCGTCGAAGCAGGTATTAAAGGACTTCATGGCATTGAAGGAACGGCAGGGATGAATATGGGAGAGATCAAGAAAGAGTTCGGTAAAGACTTGGTTCTGTTAGGAAATATGGACGGCAATCAGATTCTATGTCAATCCGATTTGGAATTGGTTCGCAAAGAAGTGGACCGATGCCTAAAGGAGGGAATGGAGGGTGGTGGATATATGTTATCCATTGCAGGATCAGCTCATGAAAGCATCCAGCTCGAAGCATTGATCGAGATGTGCCGTTACCTCCGAAAGGTTGGAGTTTACCCATAGAAAATCTTAGTGCTGAGATGGAATGAGTGGAGGATGAAAATGATTGACACAGAAAAGCTTTACACCACACTTTCACAAGGGAAAATGGATGGAATAGAGAAACTGGTCCAAGAAGCCTTAGAGATGGGTGAGTCGGCTGAAAGCATTCTAAGGGGTGGACTTATTCCGGCCATGGATCGGATAGGGATCAAATTCAAAAGTGGTGAGATCTATATCCCGGAAGTGCTCATTGCGGCAAGGGCCATGCATGCAGGAATGACTGTCCTCAAGCCGATCCTTTCCAAATCTACAACGAATCTTTCCAAAAAGGTGGTGATTGGAACGGTCAAGGGTGACCTTCACGATATCGGGAAGAACTTAGTCGTCATGATGCTTGAGGGAGGAGGATTTGAAGTCATTGATCTGGGGATTGATATCTCTGCAGATAAGTTTATAGAGGCTATCCAGAAACATCAACCACAGGTCGTGGGGATGTCGGCATTGCTCACGACGACCATCAAAGAGATGAAGAACATTCTTCAAGCCATTGAAAAGGCTGGATTGAGAAAAAAGGTTAAGACCATTGTAGGAGGGGCTCCGGTGAACGAGAAGTTCGCCAAAGAGATCGGAGCGGATGGATATGCTCCGGATGCTGCCTCAGCCGTCGATATAGTGAAATCCCTACTGGCTGAATGAATTTGAGAAAAAGAGATGCTGATCATTGGGGAATCGATTAATGGAACGATCCAAAAGGTGGGAGAGGCCATATTGGATCGAAACGAAGCTTTCCTGAGAGAGTTGGCCAAAACCCAATATAAATGTGGCGCCCACATGCTGGATGTCAATGCAGGTGTGGCAGGGGGAAATGAAGTGGAGGATCTACCCTGGCTGGTTGACATCGTCCAAAAAGAAGTCCCCATCCCCCTGATGATCGATAGTGCCAATCCCGAAGCCCTGAAGGCAGCCCTCTCTGTCTATCGTCATCAAGAACCTCCTATACTCAATTCCATCTCCGGCGAGAAGGAAAAATGGAATAAGCTCTACCCTGTAATCGTTGAAAAAAAATGTAAATTTGTAGTCCTCTTAATGGACGATCAAGGGATTCCTAAAACGATCGAAGAAAGGGTAAGAATTGCCAACAAGCTTTTCCACAATTTGATACAGGCGGATATTCCCCCCGATTATATTTATTTTGATATCCTTGTCCTCTCTGTAGCTGTTGAGCCGGACGCTGCTTTCGTTACCTTAGAGACAATCAAAGCGATCCGATCGAATTTTCCCAGCTCCCACACCATCTGCGGAGTAAGTAATGTGAGCATGGGACTTCCTGGAAGGAAATTAATCAATAGAACCTTTCTGACCATGGCGATCTTTGCCGGCTTAGATACCCTCCTCATCGATGTTCGGGACCAGGCTCTCCTATCATCGATTTATGCCAGCAAGATTCTTGCCAATCAGGATCCTTACTGCCTCGAATACCTAAAGGCATACCGAGAGAAAAATATTTTACTTTGATTTCATCTCTAAATCCTTTATATTTTTAGAAACATAACCAGATAGGTAAAACCCCAATCTTGAGGAATGAGGTGAAAGCGAAGAAATTCCAGGTGATCTTTCAACCCTCTGGAAGGAGAGGTGAAGTCTCTAAAGGCAAGACCATTATCGAGGCCTCCAGGAAGTTGGGAGTTGAGATCGAATCTCTCTGCGGTGGAGTAAGGAATTGTGGAAAATGTCGGGTCAAATTGGTGAAGGGCTGTCTTTCTCCATTTACAGATGAAGAAGCAAAATTCATTACAGAATCGGAAAGGGCTGAAGGTTACCGGCTCTCATGCGTTGCTCAGATTAAAGGGGATGTCCTCATTTATATCCCTGAAGAGAGTCGGGCTGAAGAGCAGGTGGTAAGAAAGGCGGCTACTGAAAGGCCAATCGAACTGAAACCAGCCATCACTCTCTACTTTGTAGAAATTATCCCCCCTTCCCTCCATGACCCTCTTGGAGATCTCGATCGCCTTAAGAAAACCCTCTTCGAGAAATTTCATCTCCATGATATCAATATCGACTATCCTGCCCTCTTGAAACTTCCCCACATCCTTCGGCAGGGAAATTGGAAAATCACTGCGGCGATCTGGATGGATAAAGAAATCCTGGATGTCAAACCTGGTCGAGTAGAGGAACTTTACGGTCTTGCAATTGATGTTGGGACAACAACTGTCGCTGCCTACCTTTGTAATCTCAGAAGCGGAGAACTCATTGCCACCCAATCGACGATGAATCCTCAGGTGGCCTACGGCGAAGATGTGATGTCTCGAATCACCTATACCATGACCCATCAAGATGGTCTCGAAATGATGAATCGTTCGATCATCGATGGATTGAATCAACTCATCAAAACTTTGGCTGATGAATGTCATCTCTCTCTTGAGGATATCTTAGAGCTAACCATCGTCGGCAATACAGCCATGCACCACCTCCTGCTAAAGATCGATCCTCAATATTTAGGCGTATCACCCTTCCCTCCTGCCATTCATCAATCCATAAATGTGAAGGCAAGAGAATTGGGTTTAAGTGTTCATCCATCAGCAAATGTCTACATTTTACCCATTGAGGCAGGATTTGTAGGAGCAGATAATGTGGGTGTCCTCATCGCTGAGGAGCCCTATCATCAGGATGATATGGCTCTTATCATCGACATCGGAACGAATGGAGAATTGGTGATGGGAAATAAAGAACGGCTCATCTCCTCTTCTTGTGCTACAGGTCCTGCATTGGAAGGTGCCCATATCAAATTTGGGATGAGGGCAGCCCTTGGTGCAATAGAAAGGGTGAGAATTGACTCCAATACCTTGGAGGTAAACTTCAAAGTCATAGGAGAAAAATATTGGCAATCAGAGTCCAAAAGTGCGATAGCAAAAGGGATCTGTGGTTCAGGAATTATTGATGCGATAGCTGAATTATATAGAAATGGAATTATTGAAAAAAGTGGAGGTTTCAAGAAGAATTTAACTTCTCCTCGTCTTAGAATCTCTAATGGAAGCCCTGAATTTGTGATCGCTTGGAAAGAAGAGACCTCCATTGAAAGAGACATTACCATTACTCAACAAGATGTGAGAAATGTCCAATTGGGTAAGGGTGCCATTTATACCGGTGCAAAATTGATGATGAGGAGATTGGGAATCCAAAAGCTCGATAAAGTCATCCTCGCAGGGGCTTTTGGGAGTTATATCGACACAGAAAAGGCAATGTTATTGGGAATGTTTCCGGATTGCGATTTAAGAAATGTCTATTCAGTTGGTAATGCCGCAGGTGATGGTGCAAGGATTGCCCTCTTAAACCGAGATAAAAGAGCGGAGGCAGAGGAGATTGCAAGAAAGGTGGAATATGTCGAATTGACCATTGAGAAAGATTTTCAAAAAGAATTTATCGAGGCCCTGCATATCCCTCATATGAAAGACCCCTTCCCTCATCTCAATGGGATTGTGAGAGAATAAACCTTACAGTTGCATAAAAACGTTGCAAAAGGCAGTTGGGTGTGTTGGAAAACCTTTACAGCGGAACCTTTAAACGCGCCACTTCTCTGGTTCCAAACATTTCCCAAAAGCCACTTCAGGTAACACGGCACGTTACCCATAAAAAATATAAAAGAACCGCTTGGTAAAGGTTTGGAGACACATCCAACTGCCGATCCAATGCAACATTAAGGTAAAGGCAGGTTTATTTTTTAAGAATCAATTCAACCTCGACTTCCCCTCCAAAGGTTTCTTGAAGGGCCTTCTGCAGCTTCTGAAAATCTTCCATCTTCTCTACTTCGATCACCAGTTCCCTATCGTCCAAAACCTTCAATTTCCCAAATCGATTGACAACCTCGATGACCTTAGAAGGATCGACCGTGACCCATCCCTTCATCCGACGGACCAACTCATCCCCATTAAAGGCCCTCTCAATCTGGAGCTCAACCCTTCTCTCCTTTGCCTTCCAACCTATGAGTGCAGGCTGAACCACCATGGGAGTAACCGGATCATGCATGGCCGCACATCGAAACCATAATTTCCCTCGAATCATTTTTAATATTCTCCTCCATAATTGTATGAATTTAACGAGAATGACAGGCTCAACTTTTTTATGGATAACACCTCCAATTGCAAATACCGAATTACCGATGCCCGACCCCGATGCCTTTGATGTGACCCTGCATTTCTGAGAATAAAGTTAGGCAATGGTTGTTTGGTTAGTTATAGGTTATAAAACGTATTGTTCAAATAAATCTAACATCGACCAGTCTAAGTCATTAAGGGAGCTCGTTCCGTGATCCATTTGATGGGCAAGTTCAGACGATTTTATCTTGTTTACTTCAGAAAGGGGTATGTAAAGAGACAACTGGCATTACGAAAAGGGGAATGCCATCAATGCGCTCGATGTTGTTCTTTAGTTTTTGTTTGCCCCATGTCGACGCGACAACGGCTTTGCCGTATTTATAATAAATTCCGCTTGGAGATGTGTAAAAGTTTTCCAATAGACCAAAGAGACATCGATGAAGTGGCTCTTTGCGGAGGCACATGTGGTTATCGTTTCGAGAAACACCCCTTTCATTATCCTCCGTCTCATTCGATTCAAGCAAATTTCTCGAAACGGATAGAAGAACTTCCAGACTGAACCTCTGGCTACCTCTTCTGATGACTTGATTACTCCATAACCCAATAACTCTTTGATCCTTTCTTTTATTCAATCCGCAAAATGTAAATTGTAGCTTTGACCCCGAATCTTTTGACCCCGAATCTTCTAAATTAAGAAACCATCGATCCGTTTATTATTTAATCCTCACCCCAAATTCCGAATTCCGCAATCAGCATTCCGCATTTGAATACGCCAACTTTTTTATGGATGACACCTGAGCATCCAAATTTCCCCTTTTGTTTACTTAGAGGGTTTCTTAAAGCCTATTTGTGTAATTTTGCCTTTCTGGATTTCAAGAAGCTCGGTTTGAACTTCCCTCAACAGCTGCTGTCGGAGATGAATGATTCGTGGCTGAAGACTTTCAGTGATATGTCTTGCTATTGCTTTTTGCTCATCAGTTGAGATTCGTAGACTTGAAACTAAAAGACAACCTAAGAAATACCGTTGCCTGGCACCAATAGAAATTTACCAGTTGCAAAGAATAAAGATTTGCTTCCTATCTTTTTGAAATGTGATATTTCAGCCCCTGACCCGGAATTCCTTTCCGATCTCATTTCTTGAAAAGGTCGCTGTGCGTGCCGGTCCGTTCAAGTCGAAGAGAGGTTTTATCTGCGGTGTAAATCAAGATCCAGTCGGCTTCAATGTGGCAGTCTCGCGATGGCTGCCACGGTCCAGTGAGTGGATGGTCTCTGTGGTTCGGTGGAAGTGGAGTGTCCTCGTCTAGAAGCTTGACAACTTCCTGCAACTTGCGCAGGTCCTTTCCCCTTCTCCGCATGCGCTTGACATCCCGGAAAAACTGCTTGGTCTGCGAGACCTTCTTCATTTCTTCCAATTCTTGAACATGGCCTCTAAGGACTCGAATTCCTCAATGTCTTCGCCGCGGCGGCTCTTCTCCAGAGTGGCCGCTGTAAGCTTGTTCGGAATCGCGACCGGGAAAGGCAGACCGCCACGGATGGAGATCTGCTTGTAGAAGATGCGGATCGCCTCCGTGGGGGTAAGGCCAAGCTTCCGAAGGACCCCTTCAGCCTTTTGTTTTGTCTGCGGTTCAATGCGTGCGTGGACGACTGCTGTTTTCATGATGTTATTGTGTCACATTCGCAACACAGATGCAAGATGTTTTTCCCATTTACGTCTAACGGATCGCTCAGACGGATTGCCACTCCTGAGCGCTTTGTTACGCCTCGACTATCGCTGGCTCACATTCCTTATATAAAGACCTTCCTTTTCTTAAAGAAATGGTATGCCTTGCCAAGAATAAAGATTCAACCCAACAGCCCACGCACTCGGCATTTCGCATTTAATGTTTTGTGGTTCCCCCTTACAACTCGCGACTTACGTTTTATGATTGAGAATACGCTATGCGCTATGCTGTTTAATGATCGGGCCAACTTTTTTATGGATGACACCTGAAAATAAATTTCGTGACATATGAAGATGTGACCCCATATGTTCCCCTATGTTTCCAACGAGGCGGCTCACCGGGAGCCGGATTTATCGGCGATCCGGTGGAGCTATTTGTTCGGCTCACTCATTTTCTTGTTCAGATCTGCCCAGCACATCCATGGCTCCATGGATGACAGCCAGAACGTCAATCTGGTCTGACTTTATGTGGTAGATAATACGGAAGGAACCTTCGATCACTTCTCGAATCGGGTCAACATCATATTCGGGGACTCTACGGCCTGAGAAAGGGAATTTGGCAATTTGTTGAGATCTCCGGGTAAGCCGATCCACCATGCGCCTGGCATATTCGGGCGAATCCTGAGCAATATAAGCATAGATGGCGTCAAGATGTCCTTCCGCAGTATCGGTCCAGTGGACTTTCATTCCGGTAAACCGTACTTCGCCCTGATGTCTTTCACGTCCTTGGTCCGGCCTGCTTTGCTGTCGGCCAACCCGCGCTCAACCGCCTCCCGGACGTAAATCTCGCGCATGAGATCATCCCAGGTAGCGTTTGGTGGCATCTGATCGATGATTCTGTGGGCTTCATCTTTTTCCATGATTATCGACATGGCATTTTCTCCTTCTTTCTTGTCATACAATAGCACTAAACCGAACGGACTTCAATTTATACGAAGCCGAACGTCTGAACTCACGGGGAGCCCTTGGCGATCCCGTGGACGATCCTGGGGCATTTAGGAAAGCCGATCTTACTGCAGCTATGGCCCAAAAGGTCTTCTGCCTTCAGTAGGCCCAATAGGATTGAGTAGATTTGTCGGAGAAGCTTGACTTTTATTCACCTAAAGGTAGTGACTGGTTAGCCATTGGTTTAAAATGGCCACCATTTATTCAGCTTGAGACCCAAGGCTGCACGGACCATTACCAAAATGTAATGATCGCCCTTGCTAAGGATTTTGTAAGCATCGCGGTACATATCTTTTGCATCAGGAGATGAACTAACGTCTCTTTGATATATTCGTTTAATTAAACCTTGTATTTTCTCCTCATATTCTTTCTGTGTAATCTCCTTTTCGAATTGTTCATTAAGCTTCTCATTTTGAACGAACGATGGATCTGATTCGGACCAGGCCAACATATACCGCTCTGGTTTTGATAGATTAGTGCCTTCATATTCCGCTTGATTCACGACTCTTTCGAGAAAAAAAGATTTGGCGTCCCTTTGGTCCTTAAATTTCATAAGATTTGCTTCTTTCTTGTATGGCTAACGCTCGGCGCTGAGCGACGGGCACGGAGGCTTCATGGAGTTGTGAAGCCGTAGTGACCGCTCGCTCCAGCGCCGAGCGTTCGGCGGGAACGGTTTTTTCTTTTTGTTCCCGCCGAACACAAAAATCAGCGGCGGCTATCAGCCGTCCGCTGGAGTGTCTTGTTGTGCTTGTTTTCTCTTTAGCTCTTGAAGTTCTTTTGCAATATCTTCATCCCATTTTTGCAAACCCAATTTCACGAATTTCAGAAGAGATTGATAATCGTCGTGACCGACAACTTTTCTTGACCATGTGGCTGCTCGGTAAAGGCTTGAGTATCGGTTAAAAATAGTAAAGCACTCATCCAAGAGAGTTTCAATTTCTTGTTGGGTCAATGCATTATCTGCAAGTATCTCGTCTTTCCCAAGCGATACTTTTGCTCCCCGGTGAGCAATGATATTGTTCCGCCAGATCATGAGTTTCTTGACAGAAGGATTCTGGGTACTTGCGAACGAGATATCTTTGTCAAGTTGTGATTTATTTGGTATGCGATCGTCTTCTGCAAGGGAGTCGACAAAAGCATTGTCTTTCAACCTCTGCCGAAAGTGCTTCTCGTCAAAAAAGTGAACATTTGCTTTGATTGTTTCCAAGAGATTGAAAAGATTAAGACTGTTTGACTTTTGGTCGAAAACTCTGCATAGCCGGATCATTTGAGCATCCTGAAGGGAATTTAAGGTAAAACTCCAGAAGGTGTTTGATTGGCTAAATTCTCTCGTGTTATCCTTAATTGAGTCGACTAAGTCATTATAAAGCCGATAGTATATATTCGCATCCACAATCTCCAGCGCCAAAGCGTCAAGGAGCTTGTTTAATTCATCTGCACTTTTGATCTTGATTTCCATTTTTCTATGGGCACAACCATTAATAGACGAACTTCGTATTTGTTTGGAATTGGATTTCTTACGTCTACCTTTTTACTACTTTTTACCCCTTCTGTCTATAAATTTATTGCTTCTAATTCGTATTTTGCCTATAATAGCACAAAAGACGCACTTCGTATATCATTGGACTTTTGGCAAATTCGGGGGCTGTAAGCGAGAAATCGAATCTTGCCTGAGTTTCAAGATTTTCTCCTTTCCCGTTCTCTTGTTCCTGAAAAGAATGTGTCTTTTTATGCTCACTGGGTGAGTAGATTCTTGGCTTTCGCAAACATAGATAAAGATTTCAACCTGATTTGCGGGTTAGAAAGGGATCGTTCGGGAGGGGGTTATGAAGAGCTACCGAAAAGAACTCTGGTTTGAGGTGGCCACACGGCGCGCTTTCATCAATATTACCCCAAAGGTTGAAGAATGCCTTAAAGAGAGCGGAATCAAAGAAGGGTTTGTGCTTGTCAATGCCATGCACATCACTGCTTCTGTCTTTATCAACGACGATGAATCCGGTCTTCACCACGACTTTGATGTTTGGCTGGAGAAGCTTGCTCCTCATCAGCCGGTTTCTCGGTATCGTCACAAT
>Ga0315274_10016201_pt1 | contig 10532 bp, 10 predicted proteins | sample YL17G02_20_MG_FD_203700 | JGI IMG/M metagenome (GOLD analysis project Ga0315274, IMG submission 203700) | Sediment microbial communities from Yellowstone Lake, YNP, Wyoming, USA - YL17G02_20 | ecosystem: Environmental > Aquatic > Freshwater > Lake > Sediment | place: USA: Wyoming | collected...
TTAATTGTTTCCTTTCCGGGCAGATGGCATCTGCCCCTAGCGGATTTCAATTTGGTAAGGAGCAAGTTGGCGGGTATATCGAGTGGCAGCCGTTACCACCAGCACAACATCCTGTACATTGTTTTGTCCGATGATAAGCGAAATATCAGTGCTCTGGTCGGTAGGGATCGGGATAATCTGCACAGTTGTCCCGCTCTTGGCATGGGTGATAAGCGCCAGTCGGAAGGTCTGGGGAACAGTGTTTTCAATTCGGACAAATCCAGCAGCCTCCCAACTATTGTCATCCGTCTCAAAATCATCAGAATAATCAATGGCGGGGACGGAAACGTCATCCAGAAGAAATCCCTCCCCATTCACGCCCGGGTCCGTGATGTACTCGAAGCGTAGCAATACTTTCTGACCAGCAAATTGCGTGAGGTCAACAGATTCCTGAATCCATCCATTACTCAGTCCGGTATAACCCCATCCGTAAGAAGCGCCGTTGGGGTCGCTGGTCGTACCGGAAGGGGTGTCAAGTATTTCCCAGTGCTGACCATCAGCAGAGGCCTCCACATACAGGTAATCGAAATCCTTTTCGATGTCATACCAGGTCCAATAATTCATGGTGATCGAACTTGAAACGTTGCCTAGGTCAAACTCGTGGGTAAGGGTCATGTCCGATTCATCTCCGTTGTTGGACCAGAATGCGTAGGTCCCGGAATGGGGATCGGCCGGCAGGAGGCGGGTGGACGTGGCGCCTTCGAAACGCAGTGCATAATTCCCGCGGCAGTTAATGCGGATGTAGTCGACACCATACTGGTTCACCGTGCGGGTGACCCTGTCAAGTGGACAGGTAGCAATGCCTTCGGTATCTCTGGCTTGGGGTGCATCTGGATAATTATGGTATATGTAGCGCCCGTCACTAACTGTGCCATCCTGGATGTAATTGGCAATCGTCCAATCCAGAAAGAAGTCATCGGCAGTGATAACCTGCCCCGTCAACGGGTCTGTGATGTAATTTTGGGCGAGAACGGCATTAATACTGTCCAGCCCATTCTGCTGGTCATGGATCAGGGCCTTGGTAATATCTTCGCCAAAACGGTCCAAGAAATATGTTACAAACAAGAAATTTGCTCCGTAATGGGCACTGTTCTCGCCTGCCTTGTCAAGCCAGTCAGTCAGGTTGATATCGGGGTCGTTGAGATAATACCAGTCAAATCCACCCGTATCGTATCCATTTAGGAAAGTGGCCAATTCGGAGAACCCCTCATTCAGGAAAGCGCCTTCGTTCCTGTCCTGGTACCAGTGGATCACATGCTGGAATTCATGCGCTAATGATCCATAGGTGTAATTAGCGCTAAGCGATTCAGAGGTGTTAATATAGAACATCTCGTGGGCGTTGGAATATTGGCGCACCACTGGATTGTATTCATCGGGAGAGTAGAAATATCCGGCTACACTTGAGCCAAGCCCGCTGGTGTAAAGAATATAGATGTGCGGGTCACCATCCACGCCGGGAGTCCATTCCGAACCGAAGAACTTACGATCGGTGGAGTATATATTATTTTCAAAGGTATCTATGAGCGTTTGACCAGCCTGCTCATTGTAATCTTCGCGATCCTCGACCCAGAAATAAACATGAGGAGTAATGTAGCGCAGTGTGGCATTGACTTGGAAGAACTCGTGCGAGTCTTCGTTATTCACCCAAAAGGTCTCTTGCGCACCAACAGTGTATGGGGCAGCGGGCAGAATCAGGGTCGGTGAAATGTTGCATAGACCTTTGAAGCGGCAGGCCAGTTCAGCTAGGTCGTTATCGGGAACGATGGTTTGTCTAAGCAAGTTCAGCGTTCCGGTCGGGATTAAATCCTCCGGCTGTCGAGTAATTTCAAAAAGTGTCGGAGTTGGATCATTCAAAAAATCAGGTGGATATGCCGCAATTGTCGGAATCACCTTCCCAATTGTGTAGAAAGTATAGAAAGTACCGCTTAGAATGATGATCAAGCAACAACACAGCACCAGCACGATGCAAACTACGATAAGAATGGAAATAGAAGGATTTTTCATTTTTTCTTCGATCTTCCTCAACGTGATTGGTTGAATTCTACTATGAGTTGATGGGAATTAGCGGAAGGTGTAGCTGGACCGGGACGATCATAATAAGAGGAGTAGGGCGACCACCAGTAGATAGATAACCATAATCTCTATCGCGCCCGTTGACTTGCGAGGTGTTTTGGTCTATATTACGAACCATGTCAAAACGTCAAGTCTATCTGCTCTCCCCCAAAGAACTCAGCCCCGAAACCATTGCGGTGGCTTTCGCCAAGACTTCACGCTCGCCCGAGTCCTTCCGTGAAATTGCCGCTGATCTGAACGAGGAATCCAGCGCAAGATTCCATGAACGATGGGTGGTCGGTTACGGTCATGCCTCGGTAGCCGAACATGCCGTCCTGCACATTGCCATCGAGAATGTTTCGCGGCTGGCGGTGGAGTGCATCGAGTCCAACCGGCTGGCATCTTATACTGAAAAATCGACCCGCTACCAAAAGTGGAATGCAGACAGCTTCATTGTTCCGTCTGAATTGGATGGCCATCCCCTGCGAGAAACGTTTATCCGGACCTGTAAATTACTCTTTGCTGCCTATGCACATTCAATCGCGCCTGTCCGCGCAACGGTTGAAGGTCATAATCCGCGCCGGGAAAATGAGTCAGACGAAGCTTACGATCGACGCATCCGCTCACTATATATCGATTCGTGTCGATTCCTACTCCCGGCAGCATCACTTGCCAACTTGGGCATGACCGCAAACGCACGCATTCTGGAATATGCCATTAGTAAAATGCTCTCTCATCCTCTGTCAGAGGTAAGGAAAATTGGCGAGGAGGTCAAAAGCGCAGCCCTGGAGGAAATTCCAACTCTGGTGAAGTATGCGACTCCCCTGCCTTATTTAACCGAGACCAGTGCTGCGTTTTGCCACTTTACAGATAAAGAGCTCGGAGATAGATATATTAAGAAACCTGCGGTGAAATCCGAGTGGTGCCAATTGATTGACTTTGATCCCGATGGCGAGACGAAAGTTCTGGCGGCGGCTTTATACCGCTTTGGGGAAATGTCCTATACCCGCGCATTGGAGAAAGTGCGTTCCTCCACCGAGTCTGAGCGCGTCAGACTGGCAGAGTCCCTGCTTGGTCACTTGGGCGAGCATGATACGCCATTGCGTGAACTGGAACACACATTCTATACATTCGATCTCATCCTTGACCAGGGTGCATACGCCGAGTTCAAGCGCCACCGCATGATGACTCAAACCCCGCAAACATTGACCACAAGGCTTGGGGTCGCGCTCCCGCGACAGATTGTGGAGGCTGGATTCGAAGTCCCATACCGCTCCGCCATGGATACGGCAGCGGAGACATATGAAAAACTGGCTGACTGGAATCCGCATGTCGCCAGTTATATAGTTTCCAACGGGTTCAATCGCCGGGTCCTTTTCACGATGAACTTACGGGAAGCATTTGCCTTTTGCCAGTTACGCTCAGCTCCGAACGCCCACTTCTCAATGCGCCGTGTGGCGCAACGGGTAGCCCAGGAGATCCGACATGTCCACCCCTTGCTCGCAAAATACCTGCGCCTGCCAGAAGAAACCTGGCAGGAGATCGATGGGCTTTATTTTGTTTAACCCAATGCCCCGGCCTGCAAGGCGGGGCATTGGGCTATCTTGTCAAAACATGCCAAGTCCAATTCCAATTAAGACAATTACTATGATTAAGACGCAAAAGCCCATCAGGATTAGCGTGTTGAAGACAATACTCAGGATGCCGAATACTTTGCTCTGAGCCTTCTGGCGGATAGCTGCGATCCCAAGACCGATTCCGGCCAGTGTTGAAATCGGTATACCGCAGAAAGAGACATTGTCAATCACTGCAGAATAATGGCCTGACCCAAAACCATGCTTCCGTTAAAATAGGCAAACAGCATGGAGACGAATGACAGCACAAAAGAAGCGATGCCAAGAGGGGAATGCTTGTTCATTTCAGGTGCAGGCAGGGAAGGTGGAAAACTGGCGTCCATTCGATCTCCTTATTGGGTCGTCTGGAATTCCGTAAGTCCCGGTTGAAATCCATTTGTCAGTATAAATCAGACCAACCCATGGGGCAACACATTTATCCCCTGGCGTGTAATTAGAACTGATGGGTCTCTATTCGTGGAATTCTTCCACTTGGTAGACAAGCACATCGAGTTTTTTCTTCCTCCAGATGTCGGGTGCAGCGCCCATCTTGTAGCACAGGTTCGCCAGAAACTCTACCGGATCGGGGATTTTCTCCCACACCTGGGGTAGGAAGGTGGCCCGGCGGAATCCATCGCGCAAGATGACTCCATCCTTGCCGGGGTGCAGTTTGGCAAGTAAATCATCAGCATCAGTGTATTTCAGCAGAACCGGTACGGTCAGTCGCGACACCTCGATCTCAATACCCGCCAATTCGCTTTCCTGCACTCTGGGGAAACGGTAATCTTCAAGCGCAGCGGCCACAGCGTGTTCGCGCACGTCTTCAGCCAGTGGTTGATAAGGCTCCAGTGCACCGATGCAGCCGCGCAGATTACCGCGCACCGTTAGCGTAACGAAAGACGCGCCCTCAGCGCGCAGAGCTGGGGTCAGGGAGGTTTCGTCTAGGTGCGGTATTGGATAACCGCGAACTCCGGCTTCAAGCGCCTGTCGCGCCAGCCGGAGCAAGGACTTTTTTTCTTCGGAAGTTAAGTGTTCATCCATGCCTTTATCATACAATTCCCCATTCCTGAAGTCAAGCGGCTATATGAGCTAACCTTAAAATAGACAGTTCAAGACCGCCTCTATCGTTTCATTCATCCCCGCTACCACCTTCGGCCGTGGCAGCGGGCTGGTCCAGGCGGACAACTTCGCCGTGAACGTTGATTACCACCTTGAAACCTGACATTCCCATAAAAGCGCGGCTTTCTTCGGGAATGCCGATTTGCAGTAAGTTTTCGAATTGCTGCTCAATATTCTTTAATTGGTTTTCAAGCATGGCCTTCGAGAAGATATCATCCGTGCCGAGCATCTTGGCAGCCTGCTCGCTGAGCATGCCTTCGTTACCTTTGATCTGCTGGCGCATCATTTCCAGTACCTTGCGGTCCACCTGCTCGGACGGGATGTGACGGCGAAACCCGGCATCGTCCACCACATAGCATGGCTCATCACCGACATAGGCGGTCCCTGCTGGACGATTAGCCTCGTCCACGACGAGACCGGCAAAAATGGGTTGATGTGGCATGATTAATTTATCTCCAATGCATGATTGAATTCGTTAACTTTGCGCAATCAGGACCCGGGTTCCGACTCCGGGTTTGAGCATCAAGCGTTCACCCGGCGGGACAGTTGGGAGAGTCCAGCGGTAGATCCATTTTGCATCCTGCGGTACCATATTGATACAGCCATGACTGTGTGGGTGCCCAAAATCATTGTGCCAATAAGTGCCATGGATGGCGACTCCTGTATCGGTAATATAAGAATCCCAGGGCACACCCGGCAGATCGAATACAGACGCGTCATCTGCGCCACCGGTCATGTGGTAGGTGGGACGCTTATGGAAGGTGCGGAACCAGCCGGTGGGAGATTCATAATTCTTCTGGCCGGTAGCCACTCTCGCCGCATAGACAAGGACATTCCACTCGAAAGCCAGTAGTAATTGACGGTCTAGATAAATTTCGATGTGTTTTTTATTCTCAGGCACCTGTGGCGAAAGCGGGGCGATCTCTTCTGGTAAAAAGACATGCATCCATTCCGGACGGGTGTAGTAATGAGAATTATATAGGTCATCGTAAACCTTATACCACAGACTGCCATCGCGCTGGTCAATAACCAGGGCTTTGATCCAGTGTGTAGTCCCATAGTATAGCCGCGGACCTGGGTACGGGTTGCGGTTGATCCCCCATACCGAATCGGCATTCGGGATGGTAATTTCACCCAGCCTGCCCGTTTCGGGAATCTCGGTCACGAGGCTATTCAACACATTGTTGACCGGCTGGACCCATCCTGAGTAGACATAGCTTTCGTTCCCGAGACGGTACCAGATGCGGTTGTAATCACCATCCACACCACCAAATACTTTTTCTTTGATATCCAATATACTATCGCGTGAAAGGGTATTCACCCGCACCCCATTGAAGCCCGGAGCATCGCGAACAATCAGGCTTGTGCAGACCACCCTTCCCTGCATGGGAGCCGGGGCAGCCCGGACTTTATCGAAGTGGAATTCGGAAAGCAAGAGACTGAGCAATGCTGCGCCGCTCAGTTTTAGAAAATCGCGTCTAGAGAGGATACTGGTAGTCAACTGAACATTACTTCTTGCATGATTATAGATAGGCAAAGAGAGATCTGGAGCCTTCGGACTCCGTTATGTTGGATAATTCGCCCCGTCCCGTCCCACAAGAGATTCGGGATGATATACGAGATTCAGGACGATGTGCTGGAACCGGGACTGAGTACGCGTCGCCCCGTCCGGGAACCGGGACAACTACGCTGAAATGGATTTACTGCTTCTTGCATAAATACGTGAACTTTGAAAGATCAAATTACAGGGTTTTATATCAATTTGGATTCAAATATTTACGCAGTACCTTGTAATTAGAAATTCAAATAGGTTCAAATACTGCTCGAAGCTTCCGGATGATTCCGAAGCCGGGCCCCCTTCGGGGGTGCTTCGCGAAGACCTCTTACTCCGTTATGGTGCCGAAGTGGGGTCCCATTCGGGGAGTTGCTCTGCAAGGCTTAATAATGGATATTGACCAGAGTTCCTACCGATGCCCAGTAGAACAGCCATTCAGCATCAGGTGTGTACATATTTATACAGCCATGACTCATCGGATGCCCAAAATTATTATGCCAGTATGTGCCATGGATTCCATAGCTTTTATAGAAGTACATCGTGTAGGGTACATTAGGAAGATAATAACCATCCCCAGCCATGAGGGTGGAAAGCAGTTTTATATAAATATGATACTGACCGGTCACTGTTGGGTAAGCCGGCACACCAGTGGAGACCAGGAAACTCGCCACGATGGTATCGCCTTCATAGGCATACAACATCTGCTGTGACAGGTTCACATCTATCCAGCGCACACCGTTGTAATCTGGATAGGTATACGGAGTGTCGGTCGGCCAGGGCCGGGGTGTATCGGTTGGCAATGGCGTTCTGGTGGGTGTGAATGTATCTGTCGGAGTAGGCGTAAAAGTATAAGTCGGTGTCGGAGTAGATGTGTTAGTTGGCGTGAAGGTAGGAGTAAAAGTAGGTGTATAAGTGGGCTTTTCCACATCGACCGGTGCGCCGAAGACTGGAGGCATGGACTGCGGGACATGCAGGAATGCCAGCACCGGTGAGGCATTGCCAGGCCAAAGTGCCCAGGCAGCCGTCCCACAGACGACCAGCATTAGCAAGGTCAGGAACGACCAGCGGTACTTCGCAAGGGATTTAATTAGTTGGGGATTGGGAGCAGGGGCAGACTGTACAAGAGCTGCTGGAAGTTTCTTCCCAAGCTGAAGCCGGGTGGCTGGTTCGCGACTTGAACCCGGTCTAGGGACCCTGCCCCGGTCCAGCTTTTCAGACAGGCTGCCTGCTTCTTTGCGCTGTCCCGTCTCTTTCCGCAGGCGTTCCACTGCCCAGTGCATCCCCTTGCGGGCGCGTTCACCGTGTGGATTGATTCGGAGCGCCCTTTCGAGATACGCCACACTGGCCCGTGGGCTGCCGACTGCCGCCAGAATAAGCCAGGGTTCCTCCAGGTCCGGGCACAGGCCGGCTGATCTTTCTGCCCATCGGCGGGCGGCCTGACGGTCACCCTGTTGTACGGCTCGCCGTGCATTTAGAAGCGCTTGCTGTGCGGACTCAGGATCAGTAGTCATGGCGTAGGTATCAGCTGGACGCTTTCACTCCTGACAAAACAGAGCACTCCTGCCACAACTCCATCAGCCACCACATCCGGGTGATCCACCAGCAGGCTGTGGTCAAGGTTCAGGAAACCGGTTTCGATGATCGCGGCAGGAGTTGAAGGGTCAATGGCTCTGAAAGCATGATAATCGGTCATGTTAACAGTAATATTGCCTGAACGGTATGGCAAACCAGTCGCGCGACTATACCGATCATACAGGCAGGCAGACAGGCGGTCAGTGAGGTTCTTGTCGTTGCTGTAGGTGGAGGATGCCAATTTGAAACCGGTGGCCTGGTCATCAATGACATCGCAAGTATCGGCATGGATGGAGAGCAACAGGGCGGCTTGGTAGCCATCCAGGCGGGGATCGAATTCCTGGAGCAGGTCAATATTATAGCCCTGCGCTTCGAGTTTCTGCCTGACAAGAGAAGCAATCGCCAGGTTGACATCATGCTCATTTGTACCATCCGGGCAGACTGCACCCGGATCGCCACCGTTACCCCAGTGACCGGATACTATGCCGATACGCACCGGCTTCTGAGTCGTTGGGACGACCCCTCCTCCATCCGGTTGAGGAGTCAATATCCCGGAAATAATGGTCCCAAAATTACCCGAAAACATTTTTGGGGAGAAACCGGTGAACAGAGTCGCCAATAAAAAAGCAACGCTGAAAGTGGTTTGCAAAATACGCCCGGTACTGGTGTCGCGGTTTGAGCGGGAAGGGTTACGAAACGCTGGAGAAGCCATAGTTAATGCAATAGTACCTTAATTTAGTTTAAAAAGGCAGGGTTTTCCGGGGTGAAATGGGGGAAAAAAGATGGCCTGAAATACCGGCTCTGGATTTCTCTGGAAACCACCTTGGTGATAGGTTAAAGGGTAAACATGGGGCATTGGGCTGGCAAAGCCCCCCATCCCCAGATCTTTCCCTCCATCACAGGAATTCCCTCAGAGGCGGCTCCGGTTGGCAGACATTCAGGCTATAATTAACTCTGCTGAGAACTATTCTTGTAAGAGGTTTGGCATGCTTATTATCTTTAGCGATATTCACCTCAGCGACGGGACTTGTGGAAAGCCAATCACTCCCGCTGCATTCCAACTCTTTGCCGACCGGTTGAAAGAACTCGCCTATAACGCGTCGCAGCGCGAAGACGGTAGATACCGCCCAGTGAAAACCATAGATATCCTGATGTTGGGCGATATCCTTGACCCGTTGCATTCCACCTTGTGGCTGGAGAAGAATCCCGGCGAAACCGGCTACATCCGCCCATGGACCGACTTCCACGCTCCAGAATATGCCGCCAAACTAAGCGACATCACCCGCGCTATCCTGAAAAACAATCGGGAATCTATTAACATCCTCAAAGGCCTGACGCAGGAAAGTGTTACTCTATCGCCAGCAACTATGCGCGGAAAAATGGGTAAGGATGCACGTGAAATCCCGGTCAATGTGCACCTGCATTACATGATTGGTAACCACGATTGGTACTACCACTTGCCAGGTCCGGAGTTCGACAACATCCGGTCTGAGATCGTGGAGGCTTTCGGACTATCCAATTCGCCGAAACCTTTTCCATACGAGCTCAAGGAATCAACCGAACTATCGACTTTGCTCAACCGGTACAAGGTGTATGCCCAGCATGGTGACTTATATGACTCGTTCAACTACTGCAAGGAAAAAGGCCGCAATGCATCCAGCCTGGGGGATGCGTTTGCCGTCGAGATCCTGAACCGGTTCCCGGTCGAGGTGGAGCAGCGGCTGGGAAGTGAACTCCCGCCAAGCATCTTGAAAAGCTTGCGCGATTTGGTCAACGTACGCCCAGCGCTCGCCACACCTTTGTGGATCAGCAGCCAGTTGCACTATAACAACATTCCAGCGGCTAAACAGAAAAAACTCAAAGACTTGTGGGATGCGATGAGCAGCGAGTTCTTGAAGTTGGAATTCGTACAGGAAGGAAATATCCCTTTCAAAATGGATGCCGTGGATGAGTTGGAAATGGTTATCCGTTTGACCGATCGCGTCTCGTTCAAGACGATTGACAGCCTGGTAGTCTGGATCCGTAAGAAATTCAGCTCTGATGAAATTACCTTCGCCCGGCATGCCCTGAAAGAAGAAGCCTTCCTGAACCGCAAGGCACAATTCGTAGTCTACGGGCACACCCACCATCACGAAGTTGTTCCGCTGGATTCCTTTCCGGGCGCCCTCCACTCAACCAACCAGATGTACATCAACTCCGGCACCTGGCATACCTACTATGACCTGGCGATCAACAAGCCCGAAGAGCAGAAGTTTGTTCCTTACCAAGTAATGACGTACTTGTCCTTCTATAATAACGACGAACACCAGGGCCGCCGCTTCGAGGTCTGGTCGGGATCCTTCTCGGAATGAATATGGCCGAATACCTATACCTGATTCATCCTTTCCGCCACGCTTTCTTTGATGCCCCCACTCCGGAAGAAGAAGCCATTCTGGAGGAGCATTTCATCTATCTCAAAAAAGCCACTGAAGCGGGTACTGTCCTGCTGGCCGGAGCATGCATGGACGATACTTTTGGACTGGTGGTCTTTCGCGCCGAAAACGACGAGGCCGCCAATGCATTCATGTTCGACGACCCGAGCG
>Ga0315274_10016203_pt1 | contig 10531 bp, 5 predicted proteins | sample YL17G02_20_MG_FD_203700 | JGI IMG/M metagenome (GOLD analysis project Ga0315274, IMG submission 203700) | Sediment microbial communities from Yellowstone Lake, YNP, Wyoming, USA - YL17G02_20 | ecosystem: Environmental > Aquatic > Freshwater > Lake > Sediment | place: USA: Wyoming | collected...
GATTTTCTCAGCAAAGTCACGCCCGAGTCCGCCAACCGCCAGTCGGCGCAGGCCGCCCTCGCCCGCTTCAACCTCAACGAGGACTGCCCTCCCTTCCCCGGTTTGTGGGACTTTTGCGCGTCCTACGTGGCCGCGTCGATTCAGGGAGCGGTGAGGCTCAACCACGGGCTCTGCGATGTCGCGATAAACTGGGCGGGGGGCTTGCATCACGCCAAGAAAGCAGAGGCTTCGGGCTTTTGCTACGTCAACGACCTGGTGCTGGCGATCCTGGAGCTGCTCAAGTACAACGCGCGGTGAGGAAGAAACGTTGCGAAGGTTTTGGAAAAGCTTTCGTCGAGGCTTTCGTCGTCCTCTTCTTCTTCTTCTTCTTCTTTGCTCATCTTTTTTCCCCCTTCGATTTTCTCTTGAAAAACAAAAAACAAAAGCGTCCTCTACATCGACATCGACATCCACCACGGCGACGGCGTCGAGGAGGCCTTCTACCTCACCGACCGCGTGATGACGGTCTCGTTCCACCGCTATGGCGACTTCTTCTTCCCCGGCACGGGCGCGCTCGGCGACGGTGCGGTACCTTTTTTTTCCCCTCCCCCCTTTTTCTTCTTTCTGCATTTCCTTTGAGAGACGGGGGAAAAACTCACACGCTCGGAGCTGCACAAAAATAACCAACAAACCAAAAAAAAACGCAGTCGGGGAGCGCCGAGGCCGCGGCTACAGCGTCAACGTCCCCCTCCGCGAGGGCGTCGACGACGCGACGTTCCACCGCCTGTTCAAGCCGATCATGTCGAAAGTGATGAGCGTCTTCCAGCCCGGGGCAGTGGTCCTGCAGTGCGGCGCCGACTCCCTCGGGGGAGACAGGCTGGGCTGCTTCAACCTGAGCCTGGACGGCCATGCGGAGGCGGTGCGGTTTGTGCGGGGCTTTGGGGTCCCCACGTTGGTGACGGGCGGGGGAGGATACACAAAGACGAACGTGGCTCGATGCTGGGCCAACGAGACCGCTGCGTTACTCGGAGTGGGCCCGCTCGACGACGCGCTGCCCCCTAACGACTACCTCGAGTACTACGCCCCGCGCTTCGACCTCGGGGCGAGGCAGGTTCGGGCCGACCTCGCCAACGCCAACGCGCGCGCCGACGTCGACCGCATCGGGCGGGAAGTTCTGGCCAGCCTCTCGAGGCTCGAGGCCGCTCCCAGCGTCGCGATGCAGGAGCTGCCGCCGGACTCGATGCTTCCCGAGTACGACGGTCGCAGCACCGGCGGGGGCGGCGAGGGCGGGGAGACTAAAAGCAACCCGAACGTGAGCGGGTTTTTCGGGGCCGGCGCCGACGGCGCCGACGGCGGCGACGGCGGCGGGGACGAGAGGCTCGGGGGGTACGGGCTCAGGCACCTGGTCGTCAAGGAAGGGCCCGACGACGAGCTCGGATTTTACTAGTAGGCGGATGAGAGAGAGAGAGATAAGGAGAGAGAGAGAGAGAGAGAGAGAGAGAGAGAGGACGCCCTTTTGCGCGCTGTAACAACAAGATATGATCGAAAGAGGAAAAGAGAGAGGTCTCGGAGGTCGAGGTAAAAAAACGAGGGCGCCGTCGAGCTTCTCTTCACTTCTTCTTCAAAGAGCGAGAGAGGCACTGTCGCTGCTCTGTCTCTTTCTCTCTTTCGAACTGCTCTCTCTCTCTCTCTCTCCGCTTTTATCTTCCACGCAGCAGTTCCACGCGCCACAGAGAGGCACGCGTCTTCACCATGAGGTGCGCGCGAGCCCCACAGGGAAAGAGAGAGAGAGGAGAACGCAAAAAAAGTACACAGCATTTCGACGCTTTGAACGAAAACTCACCACCGAGATCAATCCCTTCCTTTTTCTCTCCCTCCCTCCATCTCTCTCTCCCGCCCCTCCTTCTCAACTCTCGTCCTCTCCAACGAGCAGCGAACCGCCCCCGCCTCAGTTCTCCGACTTCTTCAGCACCAAGAAACCAAAGGACTTCCGCGCGGGGCTCGCCTCGGGAGGCAAGTCGCTCCTCAAGGGCCTGGCCGGGGGGGCGGCGGGCCTCGTCGCCGCGCCGGCGCTCGGCGCCGCGACCGACGGCGCCGCGGGCTTCGCCAAGGGCCTCGCGGCCGGGCTCGCGGGGGCCGTGGCGCTGCCGCTGGCCGGGGCAGGCGTGGCGATCGCGCAGGTCGTCAGGGGCGCCGCGGCGGCCCCGGGGGCCGCGAGGGCCGAGGCGTCGGGGCTTGTCTGGGACCGGCGCAGCCGCTCGTGGGTCGACCCCAACGACCTGCCCGTCGCGATCCGCTCGGAGGGCGGCCCCGGCCCCGGCTGCTCCTCCTCCTCCTCTTCCGGGGCTCCCGCCGCCGCCTCCGCCTCCGCAGCGGCGACGCGGCGGTCGACGAGCCCGTCGGACGACGACCTCTACGCCGTCCTGGGCCTCTCCTCCCGCTCGGCGACGCCGGACGAGATCCGCAAGGCGTACTTCGCCGTCGCGCGGAGGCTGCACCCGGATAAAAACCCGGGCGACGCCGCCGCGGCCGCTCGCTTCGCTCTCTGCGCCAGGGCCTACGCCGTGCTGGGCGACCCGGCGTCGCGGGCGCGGTACGACGCGCTGGGGGCCGCTGCCCTGGACGCCAACGGCGTCTCCTCCTCGTCCCTCGATCCCTCCGTGTTCTTCGGGATGCTCTTCGGCAGCGAGAGGTTTGCGCACCTCGTCGGCGAGTTTTCGCTGCTCTCGTCCATCTCCTCCGCCGCCTCCGCTGCCGCCGCCGCCACCGGCGCCTCCGGCAACGGAGACGCCTCCCCGTCCCTCTCCGAGGTCCTCAAGGCCGAGATGGAGAAGCAGCGCCTGGCCCAGGAGCGGCGCGAGGAGGCGCTGGCGACGAACCTGCTCGCGCTGCTCAAGCGGTGGGAGGTCGGCGACGAGGAGGGGTTTGCCGCGGCGGCCGCGGCCGAGGGCGCCGAGCTCTCCTCGGCGTCCTTCGGGCCCCCGCTGCTGTCGACGATCGCCGGGGCGTACGCTGCCGCGGCCGATCGGGAGCTCGCGGGCCCTCTGGCGGGGCGCCTGGCCGCGGCGGCGGCCTCGGCGGGCAGGCTCGGAGCCAAGGCCAAGGCCGCCGGCGCGGCGATGCGGGCGGCGGCGGCGCAGCTCGCCCTGGAGGAGGCGTCGAGGAGGGAGGCCGCGGCGGTGGCCGCGGCGAGGGAGGCCCGGGAGAGACGAGAGGAGAGAGGAGAGGAGAGAGGAGGGGAGGAGGCGGAGGGAGAGGAAGGAAAGGCGGCGGCGGCGGCGGCGGATGGCTCGACGACGACGCCGCCGACGCCGACGGGAGCGGTAGCAGCAGCAGCAGGAGCAGCCGGGGCGGCGGCACCACCGCCAGCAGCGGCCGCAGCGGGGAGAGCTCACCAGACCGAACACTCGGCGACGGCGACAGCGGCGGCGGCGGCGACCGCCCGCGCCGCGGCCGAAGCCGCCGCGCTGCCCGCCATGCTCGACGCCGCCTGGAGGGCGACGCGCTGCGACATCCAGTCGACGCTGGCGGGCGTCTGCCGCCGCGTGCTCCGAGGCGGAAGCGGAAGCGGAAGCGGGAGGCCCGGGGAGGCCTTCGCGGCCGTCGGGGACTCGGTGCGGCTCCGGCGCGCCGCGGGCCTCCGCGCGCTGGCGGGCGCCTTCTCGGCGGCGGCGGCCTCGGCGGTGGCCGCCGCCCCGGGCGGGAGCGACAAGGCCAAGGCCGCGAGGACGAGCGCGGAGGCCGCGAGGGCCGCCGTGGAGGCGGTCGCAATGGCGCTCGCGGAGGCGGCCGCGGCCAAGGACGGGAACGGGAGCGACTAGAGAGTTGGAAAAGAAAGAGGACTTTGGCAGTCGCGTGTAATAAAATTTTACAAGAAGGGAAAGAATGAAAAGAACGCGTTCTCTCTCTCCCCCCCCTCCCTCCCCCTCCTCCCCTAATTCTTGTCCATCTCCTTGAGCGTCACCGCCGCGGCCGGGTTGGCCCTGTTGAGCCCCTTGAAGATCCACAGCTTGAAGAACGCGTCGGCGACCACGGGCACGGTCGCGATGAAGACCGCGACGCCACGCTCGTCGGGCTCGACGTTGTAGTGCCCCGAGAGCAGGTGGATCGCGGCGGTCCAGCCCTCCTCCGAGTGGTACCCCAGGAACACGTCCGTCGACGCGATGATCAGGAAGGCCTTGGCCGTGTCCGACAGCCCAGAGAAGATGCGGCCGAACGCGGCGAAGAAGGCGGCGCGCCCCGCCGAGGGCAGGAGCAGGAACGCGAACAGGACGGCCGCGGCGGCCGAGTCGCCGGCGAGGTCGACGACGGCGCGCTCGTTGCGGCGCCTGAACTCCGCGGCGAGCCGCGTGGCCTCGGCCCTCGCGTCGAGGAGCAGCGCGTCCTCCTCGACGAGCGCCGGGGGGAGCCTGCCCACGGCGGCCTCGAGGCGCAGCATGGCCTGCCGCTCCTGGACAGCGCGCCCGCCCTCGGCCTTCTGCGCCGGCGTCGGGCTCAGGAACGCCGGGTCGGCGGCGGCCCTCGCGCTCACGATCGGCATCATCACGCCGTGGCCCGCCGCGAACCCCACCGCGACGCAGCAGCCCAGCGCCGTCGCCAGGAACGCTCCGGCGGCGGCCGACTCGGCCCTGTTGGCCTCGAGCTCGTCGTCGAGGTCGTCCTCCGCGCCGCGCGGGTCCGGGCCCAGGCGCAGGCCGACGCCGAAGGGGTCGATGATCGGGCGGACGAACTCGTCGCGCGGGCCGCGCGGGGTGTCCCTGCGCCTCTTGGACTTGGAGGAGGAAGCGGCGGCGGCGGCTCGGCGCAAGGCTTCCGCGGAGGGCTCCCAACCCGTCGGCTGCTGCGGGGGTGGGGGCGGCGGCGGCGCGGGGGGAGAGAGGGGGGGGGTCAAGGGCGAGGAGGAAAAGGTCGGAGGAGGAGGAGCGGCCGCGGCATCGGCGGCGTCCAGCTCATCTTCTTCCCATCCCGACGCCGCCGCCTGGGCCCGCCTGCGCCTGGTCTCCTCGTCCTCATCATGCTCGTCGTCGCTATCGCCGTCGCTGCTGCCTCCGAATAAAAAGGAGAAGCCGCCCCCCGTGGGGAGAGCGCGGAGGTGGATTTGACGACGGAGGCATGGGCGTCGTCGACGGCTCCTCGAGGGATGCGAAAGAGGGGCAGGAGGGGCTGCTGCTCGGGCAGCAGCGGCCACGCTGCCGCTGCCGCTTGTCGAAGCGACCGGGCAGCGGGCGAGCGGCCGCTGCATTGCTTGCGGAAGAAGCGGGCGTGCAACAGAACAGAGAGAGCGAGAGAGCGCGAGAGAGCGAGAGAGCAAAAAGGATCGCTCCCCCCTCTCCCTTTTTTTTTTCCTGTCTCGAGAGAGGGCGTTGGGGTTCCGACGGAAAATGAAGCCAGAGGTACTTGGTTACCTTCACAAGTTTTCTCTTTCTCTTTCTTGTTTCGTTTCTCACTTGTTTCGCTCGCTCTGATGGCTCCGACCACCGTCCTCACGCGCTTCCGACACACCTCGGGCGACATTCTTCTTCCGTGCTCCCCCACGGCGCGAATCTTCGAGCTCAAGGAGAGGTTATGCGCGGCCTGGCCGAGAGGTAAGAAAAATCCGTCGACGTGACTTGCGCATCTGGAAAAAAGGGCTCGTTCCTCCTTTCGCACCGCTCCTCGACCACCTCGAAAACCGCTGCCGGAGCGAGAGAGAGCTCGAAGCTCGGTACTGGCGGGTTTGACAGAAAAGAGGAGAAGGAAAGGAGCGGCGAGCGTTTTTTTTTCGCCCCCCTCCATTTCGTCCTTCGCACATCATCGACCTCGGGGGAAAAAAAATCAAAAAACCAAAAACCAAAAAACACAGACGGCCCGCTCGCCGCAGAGGCGCCGGAGAGCGCGGCCGAACTGCGCCTCATCGCGCTCGGTAGGTTCGTCGACGACCGGGACACGCTCTTTCCCGTCGAGGGGGCCCCGGCCCGCGGCTCCGAGGCCGCTCCCTCCCCTCCGCCGCCGCTGTCGGGCCGGCCGCCGAGGGGCGCGGCACTGCCAGGGCCGCCCGCCGCCGCCGCCGCCGCCCCGCCGGTCCCGCTGGGCGGAACGGAAGAGAGGGGCGCCCCCGCTCGACATCCCCCGCCGCCGCAGCCGCTGCCGCCACCGCCGCCGACGCTACACGTGGTGGTCCGCCGGAGATTCTCTGAGGGCAGGGGCGGCGGCGGGACGAAGGGCGGCGGCGGCGGGAAAGGCGGCGGGGGCGGAGGAGGGCGGGGGCGGGAGCGACGGGGCGGCGGCGGTCGCTGCGGCTTCGTCTGCTTCTCGTGCGCTGTGCAGTGAGTGAAGAGGCCGCTTCCTCGCCCCGCTCTGCATGTACATCGAAGGAGCTTTTTCGGAGGGCTCTGTGTCGCCCCCCGCCCCCGCCCCGGCCCCCTTTTTTTGTATTTTTAAGGTCTTTCAGAGAGAGAAGAGGAGAGCAAGAAAAAAAGAGAGAGAAGAAGATACACTTTACGTTCAAGGGCGGCGGAGGAATTTGAAAGGACAGAAAAAAAACTCCTTTCTAAACGGAGGCCTCTCCCTCTCTTCTCCCCCTCTCTCCTCGTGTGCGGGTCGTGCTCTCCCTCGGCTCCGCACTCCGAGGAGAGAGCGAAAGAGAGAATGGATGGAGACGGCGGCGATTCAGTGGCAGCAGCAGCAGCAGCAGCGAGAGAATGTTTGATTCCCGACGCTGACCAGGACCCGCCCCGCTCCGAGTCCCAGGGCACGGCAGACACCTCGAGCGGCTCAGGTACAGCGATATCTTTCATTCCCCGCCCTCTCCGGAAGGGCCTGAAGTGCATTCGGGGGCGCCTGAAAGACTGAAAAAGCAAAGGCGAAAAAGGCATCAAAGAGTCGAAGGACAGCTCTCTCTCACCATCAATTCTCTCTCTTTCTCTTCTTTCTCCCATCTTCGCACCCCCCCCGCAGACACGTCGATGCCCCAACGCTCTTCTGGAAGCGACGACGAGGAAGACATGACGACGGCGACGACGACAACGGCGAGCGACGACCCGAGCGACGAGAGCGACGACGACGGCGACGACAGCGAGAGCGACGACGACTTTGACGCCGACGCCGACGACCACGACCTCCTCTCGAGCGTCGCCCCGGAGCCGGAGACCGACGACTCTGGCGACGAGGCCGCGCTCCTCGCCCTGGACAGCGCCGCCGACGACGGAGAAGGGAAGCCGGCACCGTCGAGGCGCGCCGTCAACGAGGGGGCCGGCGAGCAGGGCCGCGGCGGGTACACCACGGGCGGCGCCGCGCTGCACGCCCAGGCCCGCGCGGCGTCGTCGCACTTCCAGGCCGCCGACGCGCTCGCGTGCGGGCCCGCGGCCGACCTGACAGTCTGCCACTACGACGACGGAGAGGAGGAAGGAGCAGAAGAAGGAGGAGGAGGAGGAGGAGGAGGAGGAGGAGACGAGGGCAAGAGAGGGGAGCACCTCCCGCGCCCGGGCCCTGGCGAGGAGGACGTCGTCCTCGTCGACCACGCGGTGGTGTCGGTGTGGCGGCTGCCCGCGCGCGGCGACGGGCCGAGGAGCCGGCAGCCGCCGCGAGCCCCTTCCCCCTCCTTTTCCCCGCCTCGGCCCCCGCCTCTCGGCTCCGCGGCCTTCTCCGGCGGCGACCGCGACGCCGGACCGGCCTCCTACGGCGCCCCCAGGCTGCTCGCGCGCTCCGCCTACCACGAGATCGAGCCCTACTCCGTCGCCCGCTCCGCCGACGGAAAGACGGTCGCAATCGGCGGGGACCTGGGCCTCGTGGCGTTCCTGGAGCTCGAGCTGTGCCCGCGCGGGAGGGGCAGGCGGTGCGCGCTGTGCTCCGCGGCGGACGCGGCCCGCGAGGCGGCGCGGAGGCAGCAGCGCGCGCTCGAGCTGCTGCGGCGGAGGCAGGCGGCGCGGCAGCGGGAGTGGGCCGCGGCGGCGACCGCCTCGGCGCTGAGGGGCGTGCCTCCGCCGCCGCCGCCTCGCGCGCTGACCGCCGCGGACATAGAGGCGGAGCTGGCTGCCGAGGAGGAGGAGGGGGAGGAGGAGGGGGAGGGGGAGGGGGAGGAGGAAGAAGAGGCAGGGGAAGGAGAAGAGGGAGGCGGCGGCGGCGGCGAGCGGCGGCGGGCGACGAGGCGGCGGCGCTCCCCTTCCTCTCCCTCCTCGCATCAGAGCGACGCCCTCAACCTCCCGGCCCACCTCCGGCCCTCGGCGGTCGTCACCCTCGGCTCCCTGACCGCCGTCGCCAACAACAACATGATCAACGGCGTGCGCTTCGGCCTCGTCGGGGGGAAGGAGAGGCTGGTGGCCGCGGTGCAGGACCGCTACGTCTACTTCGTCGACCCGCCCCCGAGGAGGGGGCGAGGGGTCCCCCGAGGCGGAGGCAGGGGAGCCGCGCGCTTCGCCGCGCCGCCCGCGACGCCGCCTCCCGGGTCCGGGGCCGTCGCCGAGGCCCTGCGCGTCGTCGACTTGACGGACCCGAACGAGGTCGACTGCTTCGAGGCGGCGGAGGGAGGAGGAGCGGCCTCCGAGGGAGCGGGGAGAGGCGCGGGATTGGCGGCGGCGGCGGCGACGGCGGCGATGGCGACCCCCTCTTCTTCTTCTCGCCCTTCGACCCCTTCCGCCACCTCCTCGGCCCCCCAGCGCGTCGCCCCGCCGCGCACCCGCAGGCTCGACGTCTACGTCCCCGCGTCGAGGGAGGCCCTCGAGGTCGTCCCCGACGGCCGCACGAGGACCGCCGTCGCGGGGCCGTTCCCCCGCGCCGCCAACCTGGCGCTGCCGAGCCCCGACGGGAGGCTGGTGGCGGTGGTGGGGGACTTTGACGGGGCGTGGGTGCTGAGGGCGAGGCAGCCCGCCCCCTCGGCCAGAGGGGGCGCGGGCAAGGAGGCAGGAGCGGCGGCGGCGGCGGCTCCGGCGGCGGCAGGCGCCGCCCCCACGCTCCCGGGCTCGGCCCCCACCCCCCCTCTCACCCGCGTCCGCCGCTCTGCCTCCGCCGCGAGGCTCGCCTCAGGCCTCAGGCCGCACCCCTACGACGCCACGACCGCCTTGAGGCTGCCGTTCGGGGTCGCGAGCCCCCCCAGGGTCGTCTGCCACCGCGGTGGCGGCGGCGGCGCCGCGCCCGGCGGCGAGCAGACTCTTTCGACCCCCCGCGGGGTCCACGACGTCGTCGTCGACGTCGGGTCGCAGTACTGCGCCTGGTCCCCGGACTCGTCGCTGCTGGCGGCCACCTCCGACGCGCTGCGGGCCGCGTTCGTCTGGCACGTCCCGCGGGGCCAGCCGCTGTTCCGCGTCGAGGCGTGCGGCCGCGCGGCGCTCGCGGCGGCGTTCGCGCCCTCGGGGTTCCCGGCGACGTTCGCCTTCGCCGAGGCCGCGCGGAGGGCGTTCGTGGCGGATCTGCGGTGCGGCGCTGCCGGGTTCGCGAAGCTGCCCCCGCTGGCCGGGTTTGGCGCGAGAGGAGGCGGAGGGAGGGGGGAAGGTGAGGAGGAGGAGAGGGGAGCCAACGGGAACCACCGCCACGCTCACCACGCCCGGCAGCGAAGCCACCACCACCACCACTCCTCCTCCGCCTCCTCCTCCCACCCTCGGCCCCCGCCCCCGCCCCCCTCCCCTCCCTCCTTCCCGCGCCCCCTCTCCCGCGTCTGCGGCTTCGGCATCACCCCCTCGGGCCGCGTCCTCGCCGCGACGCGGGCGGGGCTCGTGGAGTGGCGCCTGGCAGAGGGGTGGTCGCCGCGCTGCCACGCCGACGCGCCGCCGGCGTTTCGGCGCGCGGCCCGCGCGCTGCTGTGCGCCGGCGCCGCCCGCAGGGGGAGCAGGTCCCGCGACGGCGCGGGCCCGTGGAGCCTGCCGACCGACGTGCTGCTGTCGATCGCCGAGATGGCGGCGCAGCCGAGGGGCGCGTGGGTCGGCGTCGGGCCCGGCGGGGAGCGGCGGGCGCCGCCGCCGCCCTCGCCGCCCTCGCCGCCGTCGCCGCCGTCGCCGCCGCCGTCGCCGCAGCGGCAGCAGCAGCAGCAGCAACAGAGAGAGCGGCAGCAGCAGCAGCGAGAGCAGCGAGGGCAGCAGCAGCAGCAGCGAGAGCAGCAGGGAGAGCGGCAGAGGCAGCCGAGGCCCGTCGTGAGGCTCCTGGCCCCCGCGGGAGGGACCACCTACGCCGCCGTCGTGGCGATGAGGGCCCCCTCAGGTGGCGGCGGCGGCGGCGGCCTCGGAGGGAATAGCGCGGCGGCGGCGAGGGCGGCCGCGGCGGAGGCCGCCCTGGACTCGCGCGCCTCGGGCGCGGCCGAGGAGGAGGATCCGGGCGCGTGGTTTTCGAGGTAGAAAGACGTTTGTTTTTGTTGAAGATTTTGTCTCCTCCGTTTTTTTTCCCCTCCGTCTCCCCGCCGCTCGGTGAGGAGCTGTAAAACAACAACAAACGCAGCAGAGTCCGACTTTCCGAGCGTTCGTTTCTCTGCTATCAAAGTTGCAAAAGTTTTTACACAAGCGCCTCGGCCGCGCCGGCCAGCGCCGCCGCCGCCGCCCTCCGAGCGATCCCTCCGAGCGGCGACGAGCGGCGCCGCCCCCCCTCGGCC
>Ga0315274_10016204_pt1 | contig 10531 bp, 11 predicted proteins | sample YL17G02_20_MG_FD_203700 | JGI IMG/M metagenome (GOLD analysis project Ga0315274, IMG submission 203700) | Sediment microbial communities from Yellowstone Lake, YNP, Wyoming, USA - YL17G02_20 | ecosystem: Environmental > Aquatic > Freshwater > Lake > Sediment | place: USA: Wyoming | collected...
TCTTCCCTGTCCTGCGGCTGGAGCCGCACCGTCGTCGGCCTCACCACCACCGTCGGCTGCGGCTCCAGCTCAGGTTAATCAGGGAGGTCCGCCTGTGCAGTTAACGCCCGATGTTGTCTCGTACCTTGGAATAATGCCTATCGTGTCCGGCTACATCATGAAATACGAGCAAGGCGACCCGGATGCTGACCCTGAACGGGTTGGGGGCTTCCTCTGGACTTCCGCCAACATGCCGTTCAAGGAGCAGGACAAGAAGCGGCTCCTGTCGCTGGTCGATACCGGCTACGACAATATTGTCGGAAAGCCCGAACTGAAAGCCATCATCGACGGCTTCAATCAGTTCCCCAACTACAGTCAGGAGCAGGTCCAGACCTTCCTCGAAGTCGCCCAAATTACCGGCATCATGAAGCCCGAAGAGGTAGCCAGGGTCAGCAGCATCGATGACCTGGCCCCGCTGGTGGACGAATTCCGAAACCACATGAGCGTCCAGATGGGGCCGAATGGTCGTGAGTGGATCTGTAAATTGTTAAATTCAGTCGCTATCCGGGCAGGGAAGCCTGCGCCTCACCCGGAGTTCATGAAGGGCGCAGCTCCCCAGAAAGGCGGGAGGGATAATTTATGATGGGACAACCACCGGTATTGGCAGCAGAGGAGGAAGAGAAGACCTACGAAACAGTCAAGGCCATCGATGGCACAATCGACGCCGCTCCCGTCGATACTCCCTGGTACTGCGGACTCATCTTCGAGCGCATAGGCAAGGACCGGAACAATGTGGACCATTGGGTCGCGCATCTCACGCTCGGCAACAACACCCAACACATGCCCATGAGGGTGTTCCTCGCGCTCCAGAAGCTACTTGGCGAAGTAAAGCAGTAGGGGGGATTTTGTGCAGGGACTTGTTTCTCAGAAAAAACTCAAAGAAATCGATATTGTTCTCAGCCGGAAAGGTCCGGACGGAGAGTCTTTGAAGGGCAACACGCTCAAGGAATACAACAAATCTATGGTCTGGCAGCTCACGCCGGAGCAAGCTCAAATCCTGCTCAACAGACTTGAAATCCTTGAAGACCTTGACCGCAAGCCGACCAATATGAAGCTTATCGGCATCTTGTGTCTCGCTACAGTCCCGGCCTCCATTACCGCACTGGTGATGATCCTCACCAACGCCAACATCCCGCCCTGGCTTCAGGCTACTGCGCTCGTAGAAATCCTCATGATTGAGGGCATGATCTCCTACTTCAGCGGCAAAATCAGCTTCATGGCCGATAACGTCACGGATGTCTACGGCAAAATCGTCGAGATGGGTTCGGACATGAAGAAACCCCTCGAAGACCTGGGCAAAGTCATGTACGAGTTCCGCGACATTCTCCCCGTCATTGTCCAGATCGCTCAGGACATCGACAAGGACCAGTTCAAGGCCATGCTCATTCAATGGCGCGAGAGCTACACCAAGGACAAGACGGTCCAGCGCGAGGAGCTGGCAGCCGCGGCAGCACGAATAACGAAAACAAAAAAGGAGTGAAGCCAATGGTCGTTGACAGGGAATTGAAAATCTTTACCAGATTTAAGCAATTCTGGATGGGCCAAGGCATTACGGACCCGAAGGACCTGAGATTCCAGTGGATCCTCCAGAATAATCCGGACGCCATACTGTACAAGGAACCCTGGCGCGGCAAGCTTATCCCTATAGATGGCAGCGTGCCGCTGGCGCAGGTTATGAAGGCCCAAGCGGTAGATACCAAGACCGATGGCACGGCAGTCGTGGACTTCCGCTACAGCACCCTTCGGGGCGTGCTGCCGTTTTCCCGCCTCGTTACGGTCAAAGACACCTGCCCAGCCAATGTCAAGACCAGCATCATCCTCATCTCGCATGACCGCCCTGCGTTCCTGAAGGAAGCCGTGGAATCTCTGCTCAATCAGACCGACAAGTCCCTGGAAATCATCATTCTGGAATGCTCATCTCATCTCGAACCTATTGAATATCTCAAGACCGTGAATGATGACCGGCTCCGAATCTTCACTGGCAACAGCGACAATATCTCCCAGCTTTGGAACCTTGGTATCGATGTCGCCCAAGGCGAATATATAGGGATGCTCGATGATGACAACCATAAACGCCCGCAATTCGTTGAAAAGATGGCCGGATTCCTCGACGCACACCCGGAATGCTCCGCCGTGGGTTGCCAGTTCGTCACGATCGATGTCTCGGGCACCAAGTACGGCCAGCCGTGGCCCAATATTGCCAAGTTCGACCCTGTAAAGGAACTCTCCCAAAACTACATAGATTCCGGTTGCTTGCTATTTCGGAAATCTGTCGTGCAAAAGATAGGGTACTTTGATGAACGGCTCTGGACCAACGAGGATTACGATTTCATTATCCGCATGGTGCGGCAGAACCACCAAATCGGCTGGATACCGGAACCGCTGCTCGAATACCGACAGCATCTCAAGCGGCGCATGACTGACGACAAGAATCTGGGCCGACACCAGGACCTTGCCGCAATCCGGGCCAAGAATTTCCCCACCCTATACCATTTTCTCGTAATAGACTACCCGGACGACCATGTTACGCCGTCCCAACGGGACAGCTTGGACGGAATAATCTCCGCTATTCGGGCCTTTCCCAATGCCGATGTCCAGGTCAACAGGTGCAAGCAAATCGAAATCAAGCGGAAGTATGACTTCATCTTCGTCCCGTTCCCTATGTGCCTGCAGGAAAACATTCTGAAGATGCTCATCGAAACCAAGGACCCCGTGGTGTCTATCCATATAGAGGAACCTGCATCGTTCAACTCAGTATCCCGGAAAATCGCCGGTGCCTCGGCTTGCGTTTTGAACGATCAGTCAGTCGCCAAGAAATACGAGGACATTCTGGGCCAGGGCAATGTCTACATCTGGAATAATCTTTCCGTGAATACGGAGAAGTACGGAAGCGTGCTTTCCGAAACCCCGGAACGCGACATTGACGTGCTGTTCCTGGGCCACCCTTATCCGTCCAGAATAAACTTCACCAAGGAAGTAATAGCGCACCTTATGATTAAAGACCTGAAGATAAGGGCCGTGGGAAGCGGGTACGAGCGCGCTGTACCCTTCCGAGGCGTGGCAATGCCCACCTGCTCGGACCTTGATGCCCTGAAGCTCATGCAGCGAGCCAAAATCGTTGTGGTCCGGGACAGGGAACTCAATGACCTTCCCAGCTCTCCGGATACCGCCACCCATGTCCATCGCGGCTACTACGAGTGCGCTTCTGGTGCCGTGGTGCTGGTCCATAATCCCAACAGGCTTCATAGTTTCCGGAATGAAGTCGAGTTCTACGACACTCACGTGGAGTGCATCAAGCTGATCCATAAATACCTGAATGACCCCGACGCTCGGGCACGAATAGGCAATATCGCCAAAACCCGTGCTCTGAAGGACTGGACCTTTAATGCTCGATTACACAAGATAATATCGGGACTGCTCAGCAGGCGGCTTGGAATGATAATCGATTGAGGCATTTATGGCAGACCTGTATCTCGATGAAGTCTGGGACAAGAATCCATTCAAGATGTATCAGGTTATGGAGGAGATGAATTTATTCTTCCGTATGCTGGCGGACCGAAAGCCAGTACGGATGCTTGAAATCGGAATCCTGTACGGCGGCACCACTTTCCTGTTCGCAAATGCGCTCCAGGATGGTGGTATGCTGATTTCAATCGATAAAGACCTTCCAGCCATATATCATCAGTTCCTTCCGTATGTCGCCGCTGTGAAAAGGATTGATATTCATCTCCTGAGGACCGATTCCCATTCCGCCCGGACGCCCGAGCTTGTCAAGACTCTCCTGCAGGACAGGCCCCTTGACGCCCTCTTCATTGATGGCGACCATAGTTATGACGGCGTGAAGCAGGATTTCAAGATGTATTCACCACTTGTCCGGAGCGGTGGGATAATCGGATTGCATGACATCGTGGACCATCCAACGGAAACGAATTGCCAGGTGAATCTATTCTGGAAGAATTTGCTGAATAACCCGGATTACGAGCATACCGAAATAATTAACGACCGAAGACAGGGGAAGTGCGGAATCGGAGTTCTGTTCAAGAAATAGCTGTGATGTCTATGAAGGTAATCATGGTGTGGCCCGCTATCAAGCTCTGCGGCTTCGGTTGTCATGTGGCCGGGGCGTCCAACGAGGCCGCTCTCTCGGACCACGGGCTTGCCATGATTGCTTCGAGTATCGAGGCCGTGGGGCACCGGGTCCAGCTCATCGACCTCCGTGGTTTGAAGGGCTGGCCGGACTTCGAAGCCGCCATCCTGGGCACGGATTACGATGTCGCCTGCATCGGGTTCCATTCCGTGGATGAAGAACCGGCCCGGAAAGCAGTCGAAACCATGAAGCGGCTCAAGCCGGACAAGCCCGTCATTGCTGGCGGCATCCATCTCTCAATAACGCACGCCAGATTTCCTCCCGCAGATTGCGTTGTCTACGGTGAAGGGGATTTCCTTATCCGGGAGCTGCTGTTCAATATCGAGCACCACGAACCCATCCCGGAAGCCGTGTCTGCTACACCAATCGAGGACCTGGATGTCCTGCCGGTCATGGATCGCACCATATTCAATCAATCGGTCGAAAACGGCAGCCCTTTCCCGCCCGGTATGCCGCAACCGTTCTTTACAATGGTCCTGTCAAGGGGCTGCTGGTACAAGAAATGCGTCTTTTGCTACGAGACCAACACCACCACTCCCAGATACCGCCTCCGGTCCCCGGAAAAGTGCATTGCCGAAATCAAGTCCCTGAAGGCTGGCAGCATAATGTTTCATGACGATATTTTTCCTCACAAGGCTTGGTGCGAGAAATTCGTGCAGCTCTGGAAGGAAGCCGGAATCCCCAGAACCCCGTTTTGGACCCAGATGAGAGCCGACCAGATCTGCAAGAGTCCGGAGACCATCGAGCTACTTGCTGAAATCGGCCTGACCTGGGTGTCGCTGGGCGTGGAAAGCGGCTCCCAGCGTATGCTGGATTTTCTCGGAAAAGGAACTACGGTCGAGATGAATAAGAAGTCCATTCAAATACTGCACGAAAACAATGTCAACTGTTGGTGCAACCTGGTCTTCGGTCTACCCACGGAAACAGTGGAGGATATTCAGGCCACCATCAAGCTGCTCGAAGAAACGCGCCCGGCATTCTATTCCCTTTCCACCTACACCTGTTATCCAGGCTCCAAGCTCTATAAATATTGCGAGGAGAACAAGCTCTTCCTGGACGAGCATTACAGCATGGCGAGATACCCGTATGAGCGCAAAATCAGTGGGGTGGATTATAACTATCTCCGCAAGACCTTCGGCCATATCGGTGGGCACCTCAAGGGTCCCATGCGGGAATGGAAGCCAAAGGAGAAAACCGGATGAAGGATATCAATTTCGTTATCTGCAGCTTCGACAGGCCCAACAGCCTTCAGGCAACCATCGAATCCATCATCAAGTATGTCACGGGGTTCGATTACGCCCTGACCATCATGTACGATGTTTCCGACAAGCCGGATTCCGCCAAGCCGCTTTACGCCAAGCTTCCGGCCATGTACGACAATATCCGCCTGCTCCCTGGCACGGACAATCTGATCCTGACCGAGCGGAACCTCGGGTGCAATTCCATTCAGGCCCGGTATCATGTCGAGATGGACGATGATGTGCTGGTCCAGCGGGACTGCATTCGCAATCTTTATGACACGATGGAGAGCGATCCCACAATCGGTGTCGCCGTCCCGCTGCTCAACTTCCGAGGCTCCATGTTTTACTTGAAGCAAGTAGCTATGCTCCCGCACGATTTAATGCTTAAATTAATAGACAATCCTGACATTCGCCAGGACCTTCCGGAGTTGCAGCAGTGGTACGAGGAAAATGTCTATGTGCCTCGCAATCCGAAGATCAAACCCAGCTATATAGACATGTTCGAGCTTTCCTTGATGATGAAGTCCGAGGATATGAAGCCGCTGGGGTGCTTCGATTGGGATGAATATCTCGATACCGGCAGGAGCGCCTGCCATGCCAATGAAGAACTCATGCTGCGGATGGACGAGAAAGGCATGAAAGCCGCTGTGGTCAATACGGCTATGGCGCTGCACTGCCATCATAGCCGGTTCAAGAAAGACCCCCGGTGGGGCGATGGTGTGCATCTTGCCGACGCACATTTCAAAGAGAAAGTAGGCGATAGAATATGGTTGTCGAAAAAGAGACTGGAGACGAATCTCACTGCCAACTACAGATATAAATGGAAGTCCGCAATGCTCAATATGCCCCGTGGATGCCCAGACACCATGCCAACCATGTGAGGGGTTTTGATGATAAATCTGGGCTGTTTACCACGGAGAGTCCATATCGAGACCAGCACGGCCTGTAATTCCAACTGTATTATTTGTCCACATAGTAAGATCACAAGAAAGGGAACCATTGATGTGGAGCGGGTAAAGAAGATAATATCGGAGGAGCTTATCGAGTACAAAAACGATATAGACCTTGTTGAGTTTCACAATTATAACGAACCGTTCCTGAATTTCGAGCTTTTCTACGAGCTTGCGTCCTATGTGAAGAGTTTCCTCGGGAAATATAAGGTTGGCGCGGTCACGAATGGCTCCATTATGGATAAGCAGATGGCGCTGAAGATTATAGAGCTGAGGCTGCAGCATCTTTTCTTCAGCGTGGACGGTTTCTCGAAGGATGTTTATGAGCAGCAGCGTGTTGGCCTCAATCGTGATGAGGTCTATAACAATATCAATCTGTTCTGCGAGGTTTCACAAATCCAGAGCGGCATTATTCCTCTAATATCATTCACGGTCACGGAAAAGAATAAGCATGAGGTGGGGGATTTCAAGAATTACTGGAAGGCCAGAAGGATCAATATCAGCATCCAAGGCTGCGACGGTCGCGGGGGACCGGATAAGGAGCCTGTCTTTTCCAAGGACTGTAATAGTGGCCCCTGCACCTACGCGCTGGACGGCATCTACATCCTGTCCAATCTCGATGTCGTTCCTTGCTGCCTTGATTGGTCGGGACAGGCCGTCATGGGAAACCTGGGCCAGCAGAGCTTGAAAGAGATCTTGGAAGGAGACAAGTATGATTTATTCCGCCAGCTCCATTTGGCCTGGCGCAAGAACGAAATACCGCTCTGCAGGGATTGTCAGACCCACATGGCGTACAGCCCCGGCAAGGGGACCTACTTTGGGTATTTGGAAACCATACGGGAGGGCTGATTGAATGCTCTATATCTTGGGCGCAGGCGGGCTGGCCGATGAAGTCTACGGAATGATGGATTTCCAGCGTTATAGGGTTGAGGGATTCTGCGTCACCGCGGGCTTCGAGGAAGATGCACGGACACATGGAATGCCGTTGTTTGTTTTGGAAGACCTGCTGAAGAGTGAACTTGACAAGGCACCGAGATTCTTTAGGGCCATTGGGGATTCGAGATTCTATATGGACCTGCACAAGAGATTCAAGTTCGAGATGATGGACTTTCAGCATAAGCTTTCCGTTGTCAGTCATATTGCAGACATCGGAGAGGGCGTCATGGTGGGGCCTCTTGCGGTTCTCGCTGGAAGATGCAAGGTGGGCGACGGATGCTACATAAATTATCAGTCGCAGATTGGCAGCCAGGCCGAAGTCGGGAAATATGTTAATCTCGCTCCTCATGCTGGCCTGCAGGATGGCGCAAGGGTCGAGGATGCTGGATTCCTCGGCATGGGAGCTGTCGTTTTGAAAGGCGTAACGGTCGGGGAGGGCGCTATTATCGGGGCCAATGCCGTCGTGACCAGGGATGTTCCTGCAGGAGAGACCTGGGCCGGAGTGCCCGCCAGAAAGCTGGTGCCGAAATGATCCGAATATCATGCCCGGCGCTTCCGGACCTGGACGAGTATGTCCATAACCTCGAAGACATCTGGGAAAACCGGATGCTCAGCAACTTCGGTCCCTATGCCCAGCGGTTCGAGGAGAAGGTCAGGAATATTTCCCGCGCCAAATACTGCATGGCGGTTGCGAACTGCGACCTGGGCCTAATTATCACGCTCAAGGCATTCAATCTGAAGCCTGGCTCGGAGGTCCTGGTGCCAAGCTTCACTTTCAACTCGACCGGCAACGCTATTCTGTGGAACGGCCTCAAGCCTCGGTTTGTAGATATAGATACAGGCACCTTGAATGTGGACACGGATGACCTGCAGTCCAAGATTTCCAGTAAAACTTCAGCTATTCTGGCGACGAATACCTTTGGGAACCCTTGCGACATGGTGAACATAGTCATGCTTGCCAGGGACAATCACCTTCCATTGATATTTGATTCCGCTCACGCGTTTGGCTCTATATATCGTGACATACCGATCGCACACTTCGGGGACGCCCATGTCTTCAGCTTCGCAGCAACGAAAGTGGTCACAACCGGAGAGGGTGGGGCCATCGTGACGCCCCATAAGTGGCTTGCAGACCGAATAAAGTATCTTAGGGGTTACGGGTTCCAGGGGGACTACAATTCAAAATATCTCGGGCTGAACGCCAAGATGTCCGAGATAGCCGCGGCTCTTGGCCTTCATACCCTGGACAATCTGTCAACCAACATAGAATATAGGGAGAAACTGTACATGCGGTACAGGACGAACCTCATGACTTACTCCGAGCACTTTTATTATCCGTTGATCCAGTCGGGCAGCCGTCCCACATACCCGTATTTCACCATCATCTTCAATCGCCCACATCATTCGCGGCTGGTTGCGGCGCTTCTGAAGAAGTCTGGCGTCGAAACCAAGAGATATTATTTGCCGCTCCATAAGTCCAACATATTCAGGAAATACAAGGGACCGCTGAGCAGCACCAATTGGATCTACCAGAGGATCCTGAATCTCCCCCAGCATACCGAGATGACGCTGGACGATGTTGACCGCATCTCTGCTGTAGTCCGGAGGGTCCTGGATGCCCACTGAATATCTCCCCGAGGAGTTACGGAAATATTTTCATTTCCCCGACACGAAACCCTGTGTCGCTCCCAATTCCCTCGGATGGTTCGACCCTCGGAATGCCGAAATCCTGAAACAGAATATGACCGATAAAACCGCTTTCATCGTTGAAATCGGTTCCTATTTCGGCCTTTCCACCCGATATATCCTGGACAATGCCCCCAATGCAACGGTGATCGCCATCGATACCTGGCTTGGTTCGGTGAATGAATTTATAATTGGCTGTAAAGAGTGGATAGATTACGATAAAATCCTCTATGACACATTCCTGGTCAGTTGTTGGGACTACCGGGACCGCCTGATACCGCTCAGAATGGACTCCATCAATGGCTTGAGAATAGTCAATCAGTTCTGCATCACCCCGGAGCTTATATATGTCGATGGCAGCCATGATATTGCTCAGGTTTACGCTGACCTGACCACTATGGTTGAGTTGTTTCCCAAAGCCAAAATCGTCGGTGACGATTGGGGCTGGGAGTCAGTCCGGGGCGCTGTTGAAAAGTACGCACTGGAGCACGAAAGACTGATAAGGAGCAATCATTCGGTTTGGTGGTTTGATGACTGAAAGAATTCCGAAATTGACCGTCCTGATTATATCGTTTAACCGCAGGTGGATGTTGGAGAAGTGCCTTTACGCCCTCCATGAAACCTCCAGCTCTGATGAACGAGACATAATCGTCTGGGACAACGCCTCTACGGATGATTCCCCGGAATTTCTCGGAACCATTCTTGACTGGCCTGGCGTCAGGGTGGTGCGGTCAGACCGCAACATAGGCTCCGACGCTATATTCCAGATGATGAAGCTTGTCAAGACCCCGTATTGGGTGGCCTTTGACGCGGACTGCTGGGTGGAAACACGCGGCTGGGTAGGTCCCATTGTTTCCATCTTTGAAAACCAGCCCGATGTTGCAGCGCAGTATATCAGCACGCACATGGACGAACGCGCTGACTTCGGAGTTGATTACGACAAGCGCATTCCGGACGATTCCGGCAAGGGCAGGCTGGACACCTTCGAGCATGTCAAGCTTGACAAGCTCTCCCGCCCGAGGTTCAGGTCCGAAAACCTTGAATTCCTGCCCGCCGTTACTCCGGTCACAGAGCAGGACCGCCCCTTCGTTGGCGGCGGTGGAGCGGAGTTCCTTAAATTCTGCAATGGCTATTGGGTCCTGGCGGCGAAGATGAAAGGTCCCAGCATACCTGGTACTCCGATGGCCGGGACCGGCACGGTTTGGAGGACCGATGTTGTCAAGGACTGCAAATTCGTCCCCGACAGTGGCATCATGACGGACATCGCTGGTCTGTTCTATATGTTGATGCTGGAGAAATGCCCAGAGCATTATTTCGCCATCGTCCTGGGAATGCGGTTCTATCACGCCTACGGTCCCTGGTGGTATATTGGCGAAACGGCATCGTACTGGAAGTCCAAGTCCGAGCAGGCTCCCAAGATTTATAACAGGAGCTTTGAGAAACAGTATTCCTGGCTGGAGCAGGCGAAGCTATGGTCCGGCTGGGGCCGGGGCTTGCCAAACGCAAACGACATTCCTGAACTAAAGGGTGGA
>Ga0315274_10016205_pt1 | contig 10530 bp, 10 predicted proteins | sample YL17G02_20_MG_FD_203700 | JGI IMG/M metagenome (GOLD analysis project Ga0315274, IMG submission 203700) | Sediment microbial communities from Yellowstone Lake, YNP, Wyoming, USA - YL17G02_20 | ecosystem: Environmental > Aquatic > Freshwater > Lake > Sediment | place: USA: Wyoming | collected...
GACTGATGGGCGACGGCCCTTCGCTCGTGGTCACGAATCTATGCCAGATGGACTTTGACCCAGACACAAAGCGGATAAGATTGGCTACTGCCCATCCTGGCGTTTCGGTCCAGCAGGTTTTGGAGAGCAGTGGCTTCGATTTGATAGTGCCGAGAAATGTGCAGACGACTGAACTGCCTACCCTTGAAGAGCTAACACTTTTGAGAGCAATAGACCCCAGCGGCATTTACATTCCGAGAGGAAAGTAGGTTTATAGTTACCTTTTTATACTAGCTCCTACCATTCAGTGTTTGGGTAAATGTGTATGCACCAAATTAACCTGGTTGAAACGTGGTTGTCAAGCGTGGCTCTCAGTCATTCAGGAGTCCAAACAACAAGCAGCCTGTACCGAAGAGGACTCTCGTATTTTCTGAGTTTCATAGACGCAAGGCCAGAAGACATTCAGAAGGGCTATGAAGAGATGCAGGAGCGAGACTTCAAACACAAGTACGGCCAGTTACTACGAGCATGGAGTGCCGATATGGTATCGAAAGGCTACAGCCCGGGGTCAGTTGGGAGCTTCGCTGTTGCGGTTAGAAGCTTTTTTAAATATAACGATTTGCCATTGAGCTTCGTGGCAAATATTCGCCGAAAAGTATCATTCCATAATCGAGACATAACAAAAGAGGAAGTGATCCACATTCTGAGCGTCAGTTCTCCAAGGGACAGAGCCTTTTTTGCGGTTATGGCCCAGTCAGGATTAAGACCTTCAACATTATGCGCCTTACGCATGAAACATATTGAACCAGACTACTCGCAAAATACTATACCGCTTAAAATCTCAGTTCCAGAAGACCCTACTAAAGGCCAATACCACAGCTACCTTACATTCATAGGTGAAGACGCGAACCGCTTCTTGCGCGACTACCTGAAGACTAGGCCAAACCTGAACCGGGAGAGTTATGTGTTCACCAAGCAAGGTTCAGAAGAGCCCATGATCCGCAACACTATCAGCAGCCTCTTCAGGAAGGCTGTTCGTATGCTACGAGACAAGGGATTGATGGATTATGAGCAGAAACAGAAGGATAAGCCAGCGGAGATCAGGCTCTACAGTCTCAGGAAATGGTTCAGAAAATACGCTATTCAAGCAGGGTTTGAGAACGTGGATTTCTGGATGGGGCACACTGGGCCAGGAGTGGATAGTGCCTATAGGCCGAAAGACGAGGAGTTTTATCGGAAAATCTACGCTGAAAAAGCCATGCCATTTCTAAGGCTTGAAACGTCTACGCCATCGGAAACTGAAAAGAAAATTGAAGAGCTGCGCCAGGAGAACACTGAATTGAAGAGTAGACTGAACCATTTGGCATCAGCAACGGAGGGCATAGACGCTCTGTTGAAAAGGGTCGAAGATTTAGAAAAGAAACTGACAAAGAAAACTTAGTCTATTCCTTCTTTTCTAGCGCGTTGCCATAAACGTGTCTAGCCACGCACGCGCATGAATTGGAGAGCTTGCTTCACCACGCGGAACCTGCTTTCCAGATGATTCTGATAATTCTGAAATGCACTCATCACAAATGCTCTTATCTCTTCATCCTCTTTACAGGCCTTTTTCCAGTTGCTGAAGTTCTCGCTGTCGCCAAATCCTGCTCCCCCAACGACATGGTCATCGAAATCACATAGATCGTCGTTCCAGCTCAAGATTGGCAGAACGTAGAACATCCAGTATATCCTTTCGATCATGCTTCTCCCTGGAAACATTCCAGCTCCATCCTCAAACACATGCCTAGCATCCGCCGCGATCTTTAGACGAGTCAGGGCTGTCTGCTCAAGTCCTCTGCTCTTGAGGCATTCCCATTTGCCGAAGACAAGAGGCAACTTGGATTCATGATTCCGCGCTATTTTTGTGATGCCCTTCTTATCCCATTGGTCCGCGTCTGCTGGTCGCAGTTTCTTCCGAACAACATAAAGAACCCCGTTGAGAGTCGCATCATGATATTTCGCCGTGGGTCTTGATTTCAAGGGGCCTTTCTCCACTCGCGCAACAAGTCTCATGCTCTCCAGTGCTTTTAGGCCGCTGTGTGCCAGATTGTATGAAGTCAATCTAGCCTTTTTCTGCATTATGTAAGCGCTCATAGGTTCTGTCTCCACCAATTTCTCGAGGATCTTTTCCTCGCTTTTGGTTAGGACTGGATAGAGACGTAGATTTGGGTATTCTCTTCCTGGTTTTATTCTGATCGATCTTGGTTTGATCACCTTAGCAACGTCTCCTATCTTTTACAGGTGTATCTTTTTTGATAGATGTATCAGTGAAAGAAGATATAAAGCGTCCGCCCTACCCCTGAAACACGGGGGTAGAAAGGTTTTGACGAAAGGAAGAATGGCACAGCTAAACGTGAGAGTACCTCAAGGACTGAAACGAGTGATGGAAAGATACGTGTCACTCGACGCTCACAAAGACATTTCTGAACTTACTAGAGATGCTCTACGCGAGAAAATACAGCGAGATGCTCCAAACCTCTTCAAGAAACAGTTTGAAAGGGAGTCCGAGAAATGACAAAGACAGAGAATAGCGAAGTTAAAACGGTCGTCAGAGAGCTGAAGGAAATCTTGAAGGAAGCGCTAAGGGTTTTGAGAGGCGAACCACATGAGTGAAAGTGACTTAGCCCTTGACGTTCTAACAGACTTTTTCAATGCCGTAGAGGCTGGAATAGCGCAGGCCCGTCAGCGATTGAAAGAGTCTAAAGTTAAGGGTTCAACCAAGTTGCCTTTTGACGTATCCCGGATTCAGTGGATAGACCGCCTAAACGAGAAGGGTAAATTCCAGGTGAGCGAAGACTATTCAAATCCTGACCACAAAGCATTGCTTGCTTATCTGAATGAACATGTGCCCAGCAAACGCGTCATGTCTGAGGGATGGTTTTATTGGATCTGGCAGGACGGCGCGAAAATCGGGAGAAAACTAAAGAAGTGAGCATGGTTGAAAGGCTGGAAGATGACCGAACTGCAAGTAAATGACGCATCGCCTTTGAATAAACAGTCGGTTTCCTTCCAGCTCAACAAACGCAGGGAGTGACTAAATTATGGGTGCTGGAGAAAATAAGACTTGTGGAGAATGTGCGAGGTCCGACTTCTGGTGATTGAAAAATGACTGAGCAACCCGTAGACATGCCTAAATCGAAGGAAGAGTTAATCGCGCATCTGAAAGACCTGGAGAGGCCCGTATCAATAGATGAATTGCTTGAAATCTTAGGCACAACCGTCAAGCACGACGACGAGAATAAAGCAATCACTTTCCTAGCCAACCTTTTAACCTATACCGAAGAGGATCAGATTAATATTGGATTTCTAGCCGAAAGCAGCACCGGCAAATCTTACATTCCGCTCGAGCTGTCATGGTATTTCCCGAAAGAAGACGTTATCAAGCTAGGCTACGCATCGCCAACCGCCTTTTTCCACGACTGGGGAATACAACTGCCAGACCCCAGCGACAAACGCGACATTGAAGAGGACAAGAAAAGAAAAGTCACCCACATCGACCTACACCAGAAAATCTTGATCTTCCTAGACCAACCACACGACCAGCTCCTACAGCGTCTCAGATCGCTTCTCAGCCACGACGAGAAACAGATCATCGTGAAGATTGCCGATAGACGCGAAAAGTCAGGGTTAAGAACAAAAACCATGATTATCGAAGGCTACCCAACCGTACTGTTTTGCACAGCAAGGTTCACCATGCAAGAACAAGAAAAGACAAGGTTACTGTTGCTTTCTCCAGAGGTTGACCAAGAAAAGCTTAGAGAAACTATCGCGTTGAAAATTGACAAGGAAAGCGATAGACAAGCCTTCCAGAAACGCATGGAAGAAAATCCGCAGAGAGCATTTCTAGCTCATAGAGTTTGGGCAGTAAAAAGCGAAAACATCAAGTACGTCAAGATTTCAGGGGAATTACGGAGCCAAATCAACCAGCATTTTCTAGACGAACACAAGTTCTTGGCACCTAGGCAGCAACGAGACATAACACGGTTACTAGCAATCATCAAGGGCCACGCACTTCTAAACTACATGAACCGCGAAAGAATCGAAGACTCGATATTCGTCACTCTGGAAGACGTGCAAGTTGGGTTCATGCTCTACGCAAGCGTCAGCGAAGCCAACGAGCTAGGCCTATCACCAGAACTCTACGCGGTCCATCAAAAGCTGAAACCACACATAGAGAACTTTGAAAATGGCATAACAAGGAAAGACTTTCAGAAGCTGTATTTCCAAGAATTTCATAAAGTCATCGGCCAAGAATTGACAATCAACATTCTAAAGATCTGGGCAAGCGTCGGCATAGTGATAGAACAGCCAGACCCGGATAATAGGCGCCAATTACGATACATATGCCACGACATGGGGGAATGCACTCAAGAAAAGAACATGAAAGAAGCTGACAGTACTCAAGAGAACATAAGCAACTATAGCCTGTGTATTCCCCCACCTCAAACCACATGTATTAAAAACCCAAAAACCAGCCCAACAAACAACCCCAGAACTGAAGAACCATCATAACAACACAGCCACAGTTGTGTAACACCACTATACATCAGTGTATCCTCACTACATAACGTTAAGGAGACTAGCGTGTGTGTAATTAGAAAAAATAGGGGTGTAGCGTGTAGCGCGATATGCTTGTAGTTTAGTAGTTAGCAGTACATCAACACATGCACATCACTGATCTGTCACTACTAGACCCCGGGTACGTCAAAACCTTCACGAACTCAAAGATTGCCGTCGCGAACAGAGTAGCCGTAGCATATGCTGTTTTGGGGTTTGGGTGGGTGTGCATTAACGCGGATTACTGTTATTCTATAGGATTTTGGGAATGTGGTTAAACTTTCGCGTGTGAGAACGGTCTGGTAAAGGCAAATGCTAAATGACGCGTGTGTGGAGTAACATTAGAGAGGAACAGCGGAAAGCGGGGTATTGTTTTGGTGGGTGGGATTCTCGAAGAACTATCGAGAAAGATGTATTGGTTATCACGTATATTCCTGACGATGGGATATGGAGCAGTGATTGGGATAGTCTTCGCTCTGGTACAACGATTATGGTTTGAGCATGGTTTCTGGGGATTCTGGTCTATTTCGGATTTCATCCCGATTCTCCCTGTGGGTTGGGGAATTGCGTCGGGGCTTTTTCCGTGGATGACAATTAGTTATGGGTTGGCTAGGTCACCTGGAAGAAGTAAAATCAATAGGATGGAATGTGTCCGGCTATCAGTATTGGTACCTGTAAGCTTCCTTTTTGGCATTTTGACCTATTCTCTCGTATACTTCTTCTTGCTTCCAAGATATGGGAGTTTGATATTGCTTGTAGCTTGGTGGCTTCCTCTCCTCCCCCTTTTAGCCGCTGCCGGAGGTCCCATGTTTGTTGATCCCATCATTCTCCAAATGATACCGCGAGAGGCAGGCTATTTCTGCGACAACGACAAACACCCAGCCAACTACGAGTGTTTGGATTGCGGTATGAAACATTGTAACGAAGATGAGCAAAGCACCCATGGTTACGAAGGCAACTCTTTTCTGATCAAAGCCAAGGTGACTCTTGCTGACAAGCAAACCTATTGGGTATTCTATCGGACCTATTGCCCAACATGTGACAAACACATTTGCAGAGATTGCCATGATAGGCGTCTCGAAAACATGAACTACATCTGCAAGAAATGCTACAATCCCTTGTACATACACTGCGGAGACATATCTTCACCAGCGCTTGCGATTGTAAAGGTGCCTGACAGCCCCCTCAGCCAGTTCGTACGGGACATAGCCCCAGAGAACGATGCACGATAGACCGCGCAGAGTCCGTCTGAGTATTCGTCGCTCGTTCTGTCCTGTAGCATTGGCGGAGGCGTCATCGTGGTTACCCTCACGCTGCTGCCTGCGCGCGCGATTGCTGTAGCAACAAAGCACAGTACGTTACGCGTCCTAGGTGCGCAACAGACTGAAATTGGATAGAAGCATCTTCTAGAGTTTTCTTCTATACTCTGCTTTGGAAACCGTGAAATACAACCTTCGAGTAAATCCTCTTGAGAGAATAGGTGCGATGCAACGTAAGAATTACTTTTTGATTGCGGTTCTATTGTTCTTACTGACTGGATTCCTTGCTGCTTTTCAGCCGACGAAAGCATCACCTGATGTTTCTACTTCTTCTGTCTATGCTCCGCCGCCAATAGAATGGATTGTCCCGTGCGCTGTGCGTTCTGTTAGTCAAACGTCAGATGGAGGGTTCATATCGTTTGGAGGCTCTCCTAACGCCTATATGGTCAGGGCAAGTTCCGAAGGAGAATTCTTGTGGAACAGAACGTATGGAAAGGTTGGCTACGAACTTGAATGTTTTGCTGGTCAGCAAACATCTGACGGAGGCTATATGCTGATTGGAGGTTCAAGAGGGTTTTTTGCGGACTATGGTGATGCGTGGCTCGGCAAGACTGATGAGACTGGAGATATGCTGTGGAACAGAACATACGGAGGAGAAGGTCACGAGTATGCCTTTTCTGGTCAGCAGACCGCTGACGGTGGCTACATTTTGGCTGGTGTTGCCTACCCTCTCGGTATTAATAATGGTGACTTCTACTTGGTCAAAACAGATTCTTATGGAAATATGGAGTGGAATAAGACCTATGGAGGAAGCAGTAATGAAGCAGCTTGGTCTGTTCAGCAGACTTCTGATGGCGGCTGCATTCTGGCAGGTGAGACATATTCTTTTGGGGCAGGTTATACTGATTGCTGGTTAGTCAAGACTGATTCAAACGGAAAGATGGAATGGAACAAAACCTATGGCGGGAACTGGTTTGATGTTGCTTATTGCGTACGGCAAACAACCGATGGAGGATACGTATTTGCTGGTTTCCAAGGTTGGGATGGAGGTCAGCACATGCATGGAGGCAGTGCTTACGTATTCAAGACTAACAGCAGTGGGGAAATCGAATCGGGTGACGGCTTCAGTGGCACTCCTGCGGATTCAGGTTGGGCACGAGCATACTCTGTTAAAGAGACGAGTGATGGTGGATACATAGTGGCAGGCGATACCAGTGTTGAAGGTCAATCAGGTGGCAGGATGTTTCTACTTAAAACTCACTCAAAGGGTAGTGGTTTTGACTGGAGCGGAATATACGGAGGCAATGACCAAGCTAACGCACGTGATGCGATTCAAACCACAGATGGAGGATACGCTGTTGCAGGGTCTGGGCTGATGAAGATTCTCGCTGACCGTCCACTGGTTGCTCGCTTCAAATACAGCCCAAGCAGTCCAGTTTCTCAAGAAAGCATTGTATTTGACGCAACCTACTCTTACGACCGAAATGAAGACATTGTTTCTTATCTTTGGAACTTTGATGATGGTAACATAACTTCAATCATGAGCCCATTAATTGTTCATCAGTACGAGAATCCTGGAATCTATAACGTTTCATTGAGAGTTGTGGATGCTGAAGGCTTGAACTCGTCTTACGCTTTGGTCTTATGTGCAAAGATTCCAACGTCAATCTCGCTCTCAACGGTTGCACCGTCAGCAACTGCAGGCTATTCGGTGAGCATTTTAGGAACTCTTCTCGATTTTTATGGGAACAGAATCAGGAACGAAAGCGTAGCTTTGTATTATGCTTACAGTGGATACGAAAACTGGAATACAATCGCTTCAGAGCTAACTGACTCTTCTGGCAGCTTCAGTGCAGCGTGGATTCCTCCAGCACCCAGCTACTTTGTCATCAAAGCGGTGTACGCTGGCAACTACACTCACGTTGAAAGCAACAGAAACGTGACTCTCAGTATGCTGCCTTACGGAGAGGATTATCTTTTCACCGTTGAGTCCAATAGCACAGTGTCAAGCATGGGGTTCAGCGGAGACGGCCAGACACTCAGCTTCACCGCAACTGGAGCTGGAGGCACAAAGGGCTATGCAAAGGTGACCACAGCTAAAACACTCGTACCCGACTTAGCATCATTGAGTGTTTACGTGGACGGTATAGAATACAGCTATAACGTTACAGAAGTAAACAATTCTTGGGTGCTTCTATTTGTGTATGACCACAGCGCCCACCTAGTAGAAATCCGGCTAGACTCCACGATAGCGGAGTTCATGTCGTCAACTCTCCTATTGCTATTCCTGACAGCCACACTGTTCGCAGCTATAGGCTACAAAAGAAAAAGCTATTCTTCCAACGAATAAGCAAAAAGAGTGTTAAGGGGAACACATCTCTGCTCTCAGCGCAGACACTACCCTACCCCCTTCCCCCACTGTGCCTATTCCTAGGCCCCCACGTCAAAACCTTCACGATCAGAAACTTTGCCCTCACTTAGATGATTCCCGTTGGACAGGGAATTTTGAGAATGAGGTTAAACTATGGGTGAATTAGCGCGCATGCGTGTTCCGAAAATGGTTAAAAATGGTTTTAATTCCGTTCTGCAAACTTCTGCGGGTTCGAGAAGGCTGGTTGCGGCAAGGAATTCAGGAACAAATGCGAAGTCCAAAACTGTCCCCAAATCATAAAAGGCGAATAAAAACCATTTTAGACCAATTTAGGAACAAGCATGCGCGCGAAGTTTCAACGAATGAAGGTGAACTGTAGGATATGACCGAACAAAGCTATCTTTCATCAATCGACTTCAATACAGGCAATGCCTTCTCGCTGTAGAATTTTTCCCATGCTTCTTTTGTGCTGATTTGAGATTGTCCAAGCCAAGTGCCATTCAAATCTTGAACGTCACCAACGAACCATTGTTTTCGTGTAGACAAATGGAGGAATCTCTTGCCCCTGTACCGTCCGCTCATAGCTCGACCGCCTATAGGTCTAACCTCTATGTTCTTGTCCTTCAACTCTTGTAAGATGGTTAGAAGCAATTTTCTGACGTTCTCCGATTGTATGTAATCAATTTTCTTTTCTACAGTTGGGATTTCTGGAGATTTGGGTGCTTCACCTATTTCGACATCTGCACAGATAACGGCTTTATCGCCGTTTTCGAATTGAATACCATGGTATTCTTTCAAACTCAAAACTTCATTTGTATTGAGGGTTGTATACCTAGCTACTCTTTTCAGAGTATCGGAAAATCCAGGTGCAACCAAGATTAGACGAGGTTCTTGTTCGGGTTCCACAATCTTAAAGGTCTTGGAAAGCCATGCAATGTTCGACTTGACCCAATCATAATATCTGATTCCCTGGTCGAGTTGTTCATCTTCTACATTATCTTTTAGTTCTATTACGCACAAAGAACCTTCGCTATCCACAGCTAGGATGTCCAAAGGACCACTATCTGTAGGAAATTGTTGAGCGAGAATTTTCAAACCTTGCTCTATGTAGTCTGGGTTGTTGACAAGAAGAGGCTCGAGTTCTTCTCTTTCCTTTAATGTAACTTCTTTGATTTTGGGCATCTTAATCCTCAAGTACAGTCGTATGAAGTTGCGTATTTAAACAACTCGTGCGTGCGCGCGCTGTAGTGGTAGCTAAGCATTTTCTTGGCATAGAAGCTGAAAGCAAGAAAGATAGCGCACAGTGATTATCAGACTGTGAATTTTGACTAAAACCCATCCAAAAGTTTTCTTATGTAATTTGTTGCTGATTCTACCACTTTTTCATCAATTGACACAATTCCAGCTTCCTTTGAAGCGCCTCCAGAAGACCCGCTGTAAAAATTCATGGAAGATGCAATGGCGACCTTATTATCGACTGTAATAATTTTTGAATGTATCTGATTGTCGTAGCGGAGAGTTATCCCTTTTGTTCTAAGTTTTGAGTGGCATTCTACCTTTCTGTCGAAGCCTTTTTCTCTCGCTTCAGGTTGTCGGGTAACAATTCTTATTTCAGTTTGTTTCGTTGCACTATCGATTAGATAGTCCGTTAGATAGCAGCTTTCAAGATATGGATTAGCTACTAGAATCGTTTTTTCAGCCATCTTAATTATTTGCTTAGTAAAATCGTCTAGGTCCGACCCATCTAAGAAGAAATGCTTAGACTCCATTGAGAAATCAAGTTTTTTTGTGTGTCTCCACTCGTCAATCCACTTGTTAAAGTTTGTCTCTTTTTTGACTGATGCTTCTTTAATTACCTGTGTGACTCCGCGCATGACTTTTCGGACTCCAGCAACTACGTCTATCTCTTGTTCTTCTTTAGGTTGCCTTTGTTTAGATGGAATAGTGCGCGTTATGCTTGAACCATGCGGCAAATCAGCTCTCTTTATCGTTTGACAGTTCCTGCAAAGGGCTTTGCCAAAAATCTTCATAGAATACCCATACTCTGCTGGGCTGATTGTCTGTTTGCAATTGTTACAATAATATCTCATGGTTATTGGCTTGTTATTCAGAGAATATAATACTATCTTATCTGATAGGTCTGCCTCAAAGCAGATTCTCTAAGCAAAAGCGCGCGCTATATCGCAATTTTGAAGGTAGAGAACACAACCATTTAGCATATTTGCGAGCCTATTCAAGTAGGTGAAATCAATATTCAAAAATCGCATGACATATAGCGTTTGCTTCCAAAATGCCGTTAGGGTAGTTAGTTGGGTAAGCGGCGCA